>Ga0265780_10001317_pt1 | contig 35345 bp, 26 predicted proteins | sample P1T30metagenome_FD_192432 | JGI IMG/M metagenome (GOLD analysis project Ga0265780, IMG submission 192432) | Plant litter microbial communities from East Loma Ridge, Irvine, California - P1 T30 | ecosystem: Environmental > Terrestrial > Plant litter > Unclassified | place: USA: California...
CCGGCAGCGACGGAGACGGAGGACTTGCCGGGGGTGGCTTCCTGGAATGGGGTTAGAACATGTCGGTCGAGTTGATCGAGTAGGTTGTTTGGATCGAATGTACTTTGTGGCAGATGATGTCGGCGCTGCCGAACGAAGAGGGCTCAACGAAACCGTTGTCTTGGTTCATTGCGTACCAACCGGGAGTCTTGTTGTCGTTGTACTGCCACTCGGGGGTGGTGCCGGGGACGGTCTCGCCGTTGGCGGTGATCTCGCTGACGTGACCGTGAGCGTAGACGGTGGGCATGGCAGCAAGAGCCGCAAGGATGGCAGCAGCGCTGGCAGCGTTCATCTTGATAGACATATTGAGGGTTGGTGGGTTGGTGAGTTGGTAGATTTTGAGACTTGTTGATGGTTATGAGGGTTGTGAGAGCGAAAGGATGAGCCGGTCAACGGTCTCTGGTAAGCGAAAGTAAAGAGGATGAGAAGAGAGATGTTTGGTTTGGCCGTGGACAGACTTGAGGTTGGATCTCCTCCTATATATACGTGCCATGCAGCCTCAGTGAGCCTCATCCTTATGACCTTCGAGCCGCTTCGCTCGCATACGAAACGAGCACAACTCCCTGCAAGCTGGTGACCGCGTGGAAGAGGTGGGTATAGTGCAGTGCCTCCGAAGACCAGCCCGGCAGCCATGTGCACCTTGCGTTTGTGAACCGTGACCAAAGAGACGCTCGCAGTGGAGACGCATGCAGTGTGTCAGTGGCTGATTAGGCAAAACTGCATGGCTTCCAGTGCGCCGTTGTCGTGAAACTCAGCAGAACGCCCACGCGATGCGGACGGGATGATGCTGGGCGTCGTATATGGAACGATCTGATCTGGTAACAAGAAGATTGAGGTCCGACAGTCCGTCCATGGTAAGGGCAAGGATCGTCGTTTTGATGGCTTGGAGATCCTACGAATCCTTACATGCAGTGGGAGCCAAGCGTGGCATGTAGATTGAAGATATGGAGAGGCGGTTCGAGTCGTGAAGTCCCGTCTTGGCAGGAACCACTGAGCGTTTCGGAGCGCGTCAGGTAGTGCAAGCGAAGTGCTCTCAGATGACTCTTCTGCAATAGTGCGAAGGCTCTAACTTGGAGCTGTCGGCGATATAGTACAACGGCACCACGTTGAGACAGCTGTCGGAGGGAGGTGCCCGTCTGGACTCGGTCGATAACGGAGGCGAGGAATGCCCAGGCTCCTCAGGAGGGACTGGAGGGAGGAAGTGGTGACTGGATCGGCGTCAAGGTGCAGCACATACTCACATATTCAGTAGTGTGTTATAGCAGATTTGCTATCATCGTATGATGTTGATCGTCCAGTTGAGAGAAAGACTGCAGTTATTGACGCGAAGAAAACATAGCAAGAAGGACGCAAACACGGCAAGCGACCAAGCTGTGCCGACTTCTATTTGAGGGAATGTAGGGTATCTTTATACTTCTCTATAAGCCCTCTCGAGCTCGCAAACTTGCTCACAGTGGCGTCGAATAGCTCGCGTGTAATGCACGGTGGTGAGATCTGAAGAGAGCCTAGGCCCGTGAAGGTCGACGAGAATGCAGATATGACTGGCTGCCAGCCATGTTAGAGCCGGCTGGAAGTAGTCCGTGGGCTTGCATGTACTGTAATCTGATATTCGAATACGAGCTGGTTTTGCAGGCAGTACTTATGTATGAGTGCAGATACATCGTACAATGCAACGGACCTGAGTCTTGTGAGGAGACGAGGATGTGAATGGGAACTCTCCTCGTTCTGGACCGAGAGCCTTCCACGAGCGGCGTGTCGGCTTCAATCTTCGCCGACTTCACCGTTGCCGGCCTCATCAACAATAACCCTCGATCATCCTTCGACTCTACCTCCTCGATACCACTACCGCATGCGGCAAAACTCGCGAAGTTGCGCAGATAAACGGTAACTATGGTCGGACTTAGGCGTGTAAAACACGCACGCCTTTACCAAAGCCTGGTGAGACGGTATCATGATGGCCAGGTATAAAGAATGCATCTTTCGAAGACATGCGTTGCAAGACTGCATCCGCATAGCAGGACACGATTGCTAACGCTCGAGAGCCGATTCGTCCAACATGTCCGGATTCAAGATTTCCGGCAAGACAGTCAACCTTGGCTACGGCATGGGCAGTTTGATCACTCCCCACATGCAGAAGACAGACGCAGAAGCCATCACCATCCTGAAAGCAGCCCTCGAAAACGGTGCCAACTTCTGGAACGCCGGTCTCAATTACGGCCGCCCAGAACGCAACTCTGTCCATCTTTTGAACGCCTACTTCACCCAGCACCCCGGAGACGCAGAGAGAGTAGTCATCGGCATCAAAGGCTGTTTCAACACGACAACCTTCAAACTAGACACCTCTGCCTCGGGCGTCAAGGAGAGTATCGATCTCTGCCTCCAAATCCTCGACGGAAAATGTCACATCGACATCTTTCAAGCCGCGCGCCAAGACCCATCAGTTGTGCCCATCGAAGAAACCATCTCTGCCATTGCCGAGTACGTGCAAGCGGGCAAGATCGGTGGCATAGGAATCAGCGAGTGCAACGCCGACTCCCTGCGGCGCGCGGCAGCCGTCCATCCTATTGCCGCCGCAGAGCTCGAGCTGAGTCTCTTCTCAACCCACATCCTCTCAGACGGCACGGCGGCTGCGTGCGCCGATCTTGAGATTCCTATCATTGCGTACGGTCCGCTCGGCAAAGGCTTCCTCTCAGGACAGATTCGAAAACTCGACGACATCCCGGCCGACGACTACCGCCGCGCCTACGGCTTTCCCAGATTCCAACCGGGAGCTTTCGAGGAGAACTTCAAGCTTGTCGCGGAGGTTGAGAAGCTTGCGGAACTCAAGGGTGTAACGACCGCACAGGTTGCCCTGGGATGGGTGGCGAGCCAGAGCCGCAAGTTGGGGGTGCCGGTGGTACCTTTGCCTGGATCTGCGTCTGTCGATAGGATCAAAGAGAACCGACCGGCTGTCTTGGATGAAGGCGAAGTCGAACAGCTCGATGGGATTCTGAAGAAGATGGTGGTTCAAGGCAATCGGGTGCCGGACAAGTTCGCGCATATGCTTTCGCAGTGATCGCGCTGGATCGCATTCTTGCAAAAAGGGATCTGGCTGTCCACAGACTTGTAGGCAAGTCCTTCTCAAGGCACTGGCGGCAGGATGGCAGAGCGGCACATGTCGTAGGAGTCCGATCACTGGGGTACTATACGTATGACGACGAACGTACGCAGACGCAGGCGCTCTCATCAGATGTTTACACCATCAGTTGCATCGAGATACCGTTGGACTGGCGTCTATTTTCTCGAAGGTGCCTGGCAACGACCAAGTATAATGCCTTCACACTCAAAAAGACATATCGTATACATCTATCGATACAAGATTACTTTTCACCTCCAATGTGTACATGCAAGAAGATGTTGCCTCCAAACGAACTCCATGCTTCGAAGAGAAATCAAATCCAAAACTCCTGCCCCATAGATACAATGCAAAGAAATTGTGGGAAGATGCAAACTTGTACATAGCTCGACGGAAACTCAAGTCCTCTCAGCGTCCAGCGCATGCCCAGTCGGGCCAGTCGAGCTGTAATCGGCGCTGACAAAGCAGCGGTCAACCTCGTTGAGGCCCTCGCAGCAGTACTGCAGAGTCTCGACGATGTCGTGGGTCACGGACAGCGGGGTGTCTTCTTTGAGCAGAATGTCGTACTCGACCCAGATCGAGTCGCCGGCGTGGTAGGCGGTGACGCTCTTGAAGCCCTCAACAACGGGCGAGAAGCGGTAGGCGAGGTACAGCAATTTCTTGTTGATCTTGTCGTCGGCCGCTTCACCCGAAAGGCGGGTGACGTTGTCGAAAGTGGTGTGGCCCCAGTCGTAGATGATGAAGAGCGAGAGGAGACCGGCGCCGGCCGGGTCGAGCCACCAGAGGTCGGCCTTGTAGCCGATGAAGGGGAAGAGCAGGGAGAACGTGTTGAAGATGACGTCTGTCTGGCAGTCCTGCGCCAGAGCTTGCACTTGTGTCGTCTTGATCGGGATGCAGCCGAACCAGATAATGCCCTTGACCACGATCGTGCCTAGCAGGGCTCCGACGGCGACCCAGGGGAGAGGATCGGCTTCGCCTTTCAAAGGCATGAGCTTCTCGACGGACTCTTGCAGGATCTGGAGGAAAGAAATCATCATGATGATGCTAAAGACCAGGATTCCAAGAGGCTCGATGCGCTTGCGGCCAACGGGAAATTTGCGCTGAAGGGCACTCAGACGCCAGGAGACGAGGCGGTTGGTGGTCCAAACGATCAAAGTGCACAGCAAGTCGAGAGCGGAGTCGACCAGAGAGGCAATCAATGAGAGGGAGCCCGAGGAGAAGGCTGCGACGACCTTGGCAATCAGCAAGATAATGTTGGCGATGACATTAATGTTGATGGCCCACTTGGCCTTCCACTCCGCCTTCTCTCTGCGCTTCTTCTCGTCGTCGGGAAGGAAAGCATAGATGTTCCCGCCCATGTTTTGCAAGCCTCCTCCTCTCTCTTGGTCGCCATCGTTGTCCGGGTCGGGGTCCATGGATTCGAGCACATCGTCGGCGACAGCCGTGACAATAGCATCGACTTCCAACCAATCGTTCAAGCGATCGTTCTGGTTCTCGTAAAACTTCCTCACGCCTTTGTTCTTCATCTCCTTGAGCTCTTCATCACTCTTGCGATAGTCTTCGAGCTCATCGCGGTTGATGCCGTGCAGAATGGCCTCTTTCAGCTCTTCTCTGCGTTGGTCTTCCATCACCGTGTGAGCAGCATCTCTGAACCTCCAGAGATTAGGCTTCGGTTTTCCCTTACTACTGCCATTGCGGAGAGAGCTGGCAGAGTGTTTGCCATTCATGATGCCGGGGCGAGCTTTGGCATCGCCGTTGGTAGCATTGCCCATTCCGGCTTCGACGTCGTCTTGTCCAGCTCCAGTGCGTTTCCTGCCTGTCTTTAACCTCGCGCTGGGACTCGCGGGAGTGACCGGGCGGCCGTTCGATTCATTGTCGTCGTTGCCGCCTCCCCAGAAAGACATTGAGCGTTTGCCGACCATGATGGGCGACGCGATGTTTTGCTAGCAAATGCCGCTGTTGTTAACGAGCGATTGGATTTATTGAAATGTACAGAAAACACGAGAGACGAGCGAGCGGAAAGAGAGTGAGATTTCAATGAGAGAACGGTCGTGAGGGGGCCCAGCGATTACAAGGGAGTGTAAGAGACTACTAAGGTTTCTTGGTCAGTTTGTCTGGGAATCTTGGCCAAATGGATCCATCTTCGGCGACTGATGACGCGCCGCGGAGAGTAGACGAGCACGCGTAAGAGCGCCGGCCGGGACTCGCAGCCACACACACAAGCCACTAAAAGGTTTGTGCCGCGGAGCCGACTTAGCCGAATCGATCGGAAGTCGCTTGTCGCCTTTCTCGATCTGGGTAGTGGAAGTGAGGTAGCCATTGTTGGGTAGAAGGATCGAATGAAGCAAAAATGTATCTCATGGCAATTCTCTCTTGTGTAGATGTATAAAAAAGATATCTTAGCCGTCATAGAAGTGATGTGTTATCCTTGGTAAGGCTGATGATGCACAGGGACGTAAGGCTTAGATCCCGATCATGACGACGGAGATCTGGAGTCGACCCGTGATAGAAACAACGACACCTTCAAGTAGTACATCCAGTATAGCGACTTTCACGTTTCACAGTATTCTGCCCTGTTTCGCACACTCGACATCTGATTCCAATCTCTCACAAACCGACTCAATCAGCCATTACCAACGAGACAGCTAATCCCGAATCAACCTGTCACCCAAACTCAAACCCCACAACACCAACAATAACCAAAACCCAAAAACAGACATTCAAAAAAATGCCGCCTTCTACTCCTCGGAACGGGACTCTTGATACCTTCGATACCCTCTACACCCATCTAACAACAACCAACCCCTACCCCGTCCTCACCCCCGCCTCTCCAAACCCCTCAGACCCCACGCTCAGCAACGCCATAGCTTCACTTTCAATTCACCCAACCCTCGAAGCCCTCTTACACATCCTCAACCGCGACCTCTCGTCCGCCCATTTCTTGGTGCGGCACATGGAAGCCAAGCCGGCGGTGGAAGGAATGTTCGTGCACGGCATCCTGCACCGCGTCGAGGGGGATTACCGGAATGCAGAGGCGTGGTATGGGGATGTGAAGGAGAGTGAGTGTTTTGAGGCGGTTTGGCCTGCGGACGAGAAGGGGGGTCTGGAGGGAGGATTGGCGTTTGTTCGACGAATTGAGGCGTTGAGGAAGGAGGGGAAGGGCGATTTGGAGGCGTTGCAAGAGGAGAGTGGGAGGGAGTTTGATGCCCTCAAAGACTTTCTCGTTGGGAAGTTCGGGTTGGAGAGGGTAGAGGATGCTACGACGGTGTGGGTGGGTAAGTCTGAGGAGGGAAAGAAGCAGCATGCTGGGCAGTTGGTGGGTGGGGAGGGGTGGAGGCAGTTTTGATGGGGTGCTGGTGAGGTGAGGATTAAGATGCTATTTGCGAGGGCCTGCAGGAAGTTTTCGTTATACATTGGTGGCGTTCTGACTGTGCTGTGGTGACTCCAGTACTATATATCGTCAAGTGTATCCATCACTGACGTTCATCTCTCCGTCGCGGCGTTGTTAATAAGCCATAGTTCCATGGGGAGGGCTAGGCTCACCCCGTCTCATACAACAAGCTCCTCCACACCAACATTCGCACTTGTCGTCCGCCGGATCTCGTAAGTCAACAGCGAATGATCCTGGAACATCATGATCAAGCGCCATCTCTTCTTCGCCGCATTCTTGACGTTCTCAGTCCCCTGGATCGGACCCACGGCGATACCGTGCAAAGGAGAGAAGGGCCTCTGACCGGCCTTTTCCTGGCTTTTGAAGGGCAGAATACACTCCGTCCTCATGGCATAATTCGTCTTGACGCCCAGTTTGGGATCGATCTCCTCGGGGTAGTTTACGTTTTGAAGCACACGGGTGAGAGACAAAACAATAGCGCGGCCTTTTTGAGATGCGAGGATCACGACTCCGAGTGTGGGAATATACGCGTGCATGCTCAGTCGATCGAACATGTTGAGCATTCTATACTCGGCCTGGATGCTCTGCCTGAGAGGTGCTGCTAGCCCAACCATTGGAGGCAAGAATGGCTGATCAGAACCATGTCGTTGTTGGGAGGGTTGTAGTAGGTATATATTGCGGATCGATGCGTGGAGGATCGGACACGGGAGGTCTTCGCAGAGATTCGTGCTCCGGACAAATACTGGTACGTTTCCGCATATCCGCTCCCCACTGTAATATGCGGTTGCCGAGATCGAGTCTTCGGTGTTTTCGCCTTCGGATTCGTCCAGGTCAGACCACATTTCTATGTCATGCTCCAGGGATTCGTCCTCATCCGGTTGAGGATCGGGGTTGGTGAGTGGAGATAAAGCGTTGAGGTCGATTGGTACGCCCGAGGTATCATCGTCGTCGTCGTCGTCTGAGATTGTTTGTTCGAGCGCGGTCGCCAGATTTGTCGATATCTGTCGTGATCTGTTACGATCGCCCGAGGGAGAACTGGTACCACTGCTCGCCTCAGTTGTTGAGTGCGATATCGATGCAGCTGTTGGCCTCTTTTTGATCGGCTCGCTGAACGCATGTGAGACGTCCGGCATGAGGCGAGTAGTTTTGCTAATATCCCAGATGCGCTTGTCACTTTTCGCATCGGGCAAAACGTCAGTCTCCTCCATTCCTAGTGCATCATGTATGGTTTCTTGTGCGATGAATGAACGTTTATCGAGGAAGATGATGCCCCATCCAGCATTCAATCGATCGTAACCTCCTCCATGAGGTGTTCCAATCGAGGGTCCGAAACGAAACGCTTGCACTAGAGAAAACTTGTGCAAGTCGATTGCACGACACACGCCACTGATATCGGTGGTGAGTAGCCAGCGCCCGTCCGGGTCGTCGCCTGTGTTACAAAAGCTGACATGCGGGATATTAGCTTCTCCGTTCAACACCTGGCGAGTGACATCTGCGTCGCGATCAGGTCTCAAGTCAACATCGTTGTCTCTACTTTCTCGATCCTGTCCGATTTTCGAGTGTCCATCGAGAGCTGGTCTGGCTCGTCCTAGATATTCGTTTGACGAATTGAGCTGATCGTCAACCAGACCAAAGCGGAAGACAGTTACTTCGTGGCGATTCGAGCTCACCGCGATCATGCGAGCTTGAGTGTGAATCGCGAGACCCCACGCACTGATGCCGACATTCCTCTGAAACAGTGGTCTCACATTGTCGGCTAGAGGCTCTCCAGCATCAGAGTTGTTGATCCGAGTAGTGATGGCATGTACAACGTGCCGGATTAGGATAGCTTCGACATCGCCGTCATCACGCACGGTGGCGACAACCTCGTCCTTGCCCAGCTTCTGCACGATCAAGTAGTTGATAGCGTGTGGCTCGTCTGCGTCCAAGTAACCTGTAAGGTCTGGCGAAGAAGGCTGTGAGGGAATGATGAGCACAGGAGCACGGATGGTCTGCTCGGGGAACTCCGGTTCGTAGACGTAAATGTCGGAGCCATATGCAACAAAGTAGAGGTTGTGTTCTTGTGAGAGGGCGGTCTGAGGCTATGGTCAACGAGTGTTTGCTATCAATAGTATCGATTGCAATGTTTCCCGTACCAGGTTTGATCTCCAGGGAGCGAGTGGTGGCAAGCCGGCATCAAGCCGGCGTTTTTTGTCGGGGAATCTCTGTTCGAAAGAGGTGTGGCCTCGGGCTAAGGCTTCGACAAGTCGAACCATCACAGGAAGAAGAGTTCGCTGTGTGACGTTGCGTGTACAAGTGGGACTGCGTGGGATATGTGCGCTAGTGAGGGCGAGTGTTGATGTTTGCAGTCATACAACAATCGCATCTCAAGTCAAGCGCGATCGATCAGATTCAGGACGTGGAAGGCAGTCCGTCGGTCTCGGATGTACGCTCAGTCGGCGTACTCGTGTTCCCGTTTCACCCTTCCGACCTTCAATTGTTTTCCATCCTTCGGATGAATACATACCATCCCTCACCATACCAACAACATGCACATGTTTAGGTCCGCCTCGCTTTGCCACAGACTCACCTCGATGCCGCACGACCTCGCTACAGTACGCTGACATTACCGCGCCTTCTCGAAGCTTGCAGGACCCGAGTTGCACCAAAGGAACATCAGCAATGCGAGGACGGGTGGCATGCTTGCGTTGTAACGATGTAATGCGATATGTAGCTTGCCCACGGCAGTATGCAGAAACGGAGGTAAGTGAGGTAAGTAGGTATGCGAGGCATGAGGCAGGCACAGCACCCGGCCCATAGCCACATTCGTCTCCTAGGCCCGTCTCCCCCGACGACAGTGGACTATGCTGCTCATTCACATACAAAGGCAGACACGAATAATGCTACCTGTTCTGTAACACAGCGTCGCCTAGCCTTCGGCTCGCGCACTCGGCTTGTACCGTGGCCGCGTCTTGCTGTCGTTACTGGCCCGCCGAGCTCATGCTGCCCTGTTGCTTAGACGCTGGACACCTTTGGTACATGGCATTATTGCCGTACATCGATCATACTGTAAGCGTCGCTTTCACCGCCCGCGCCCCGTCCGTGTCATCACAGTCGCACGACCGCTTGGGCCCAATCTCTACAATCTACAGAGGCCCGCGGGGTATTGCTACAGTACTATGCATGAGCCCGTCGGAATATAGCACCGTCGACCTGGACTACTGCTAGTTGACAGGCCTGTTTCATGTCAGCAGTACTGGAAGCGGAACTTCCGGGTCTCTCATCTATGCGCAGCCAGCAATGCCGGGCACTCTCAGCCACTCGCTCTGTCTGCCTGTGTGTATCGTGGATACATTCATGTATTCATCGCTGTCATGACCTATAGGCCCCCCTAAACAGCCAAGCTGCTCAATACGCCTCTCACGTCGGCCGATGGCGTGGCCTGCGGCGTCGTCGCGGTCGTGTAGCCATGATGCTGCACCTCACCCCAGACAATATCATCCTGCCCACCCGGCCTCCGCATCTCTTGACCATGCCCTGCTCGTCTACCACATCCCGTCTTGCGCTGTTCAGCCGTCAATACAATTGTGCGACATTTTTCTGCTGCGTAACCAACCATTTCGCCCGTCACTTTGTTCCTAGCCGAGCACCACTCATCTAGCGCGACCTGACTTCTGCACTTTCGCTCGTCCCATCACAGGCAAGCTGCCAAACTCCGGCCACATTGACGACCTTGGTCTGGCTTGTGCACAACTGGGCGGCTCATTCTATTGCTAGGGCACGGCTCCTTCCACTTTAACCTCGCGCTATTAGTCCGTTGCATCTGTCGAGGGTCAGTCTGCGCATTCCCAGTCGAGTTCCCGGAGGTGTGGTCCAGCTAACTTCACTTTCCACAACTACTACAATTTACGCCCACGTCCGGCACACCTTCACGGCTGGATCCCATGATCTCGCAAGCACCACAGCCAGAGTATTCGTTCTTAATACCGATCTCGCTGGCAGATTTGCGTGATATTCACATCCCATCCTCGTCCTCTCCAGCACCGCCCTTTGTCGAGCTATGAGAGATCCCGATTACACTGCTTCGTGGTCCGATACTTTATCTTTTCGCGTGAAATACCAGGAACCTCATACCTTCTTGACGAACTACGACGTCAGAAATCGAGACACTACTCAGGCTGCTCGAGCTGCATCGGATGTGAACTCCGCGGTTGTCAGGAACGATCTTGAATCCGACAAGCCTCGCAGCGAGTGTAGAGTAATGCGTTCAACTCCACGGAGCTACACAGCTCTTCAATCTCTGCCGTCGACATCTCTGGTCCTGCTCCTCACGCCCGTCATCACGCCTGCCAATGTGGACAAGTCAGCAATCAAATCGACTTCCACGGATCCGTTCGAGGTCCTCGGACGCGATTTAAGCAAGAAACATCGCCGCCTCCGCCACGTACCATACGTACCTACAGTCGGCATGACCGAGACACACGCCGCGTTCATCGAACAAGCCGCAGTAGTGATTGTAGTCATGTGCGAGCCCGATGGCCCGGATGGCGGCCAGAGCCTAGAGCAACAGAGATCATTCGCGGACGACGTTGTCATCAAGCAGCTAGAGGACCTCTCCGACGAAGACGACGACGAGACCAAGGCGCCATTCGTCTTGATCCGGTTCGATTCGAAAGCCAACAGCTGGACCAACGATGACTACAAATATGTTTTGCACGCCTCGGCTCTCACTGCGACTTCTTCCAAGGAGGCGGCGCAGCTACTGTTCCAGACCGAGCAATAGCATTGTCGCTACACTACGATCTTCTGACTCGACCACACATCCAGTCTTTGACAGTACTACTGCCACAATAACTACGACTGGTTTTACGATTTTCTCCATTGTCTCTTTCAATACATTCGCTCAAACTCGCTTTTTCTTTTCCTTCCCTGCATTCATTCAAGTCAAAGGCGGAGTTGCGATGGTTAGCACGAAATGATATCCAGGAATGATTTTTTGGCGGCACTCACGATCTCCTCTTCACGAGCAATATGTTTAAATTTTCGATTGTTTTTTTCTCTTTCTATTTTCACTGTTTCTATCCAACCTGCTGTTCTTTACACTCGCTGAATTTCTTCTTGATCGCGCGTTTGTTTTGCGTTGACTTGTTCTTAGCCACCACGCCGCCAACGAGTACATAGCTGTATGTAGCGCGACGACAAATTGTGAAGCGGCGTTCTTTGCCACTTCGACTTCGCATGAACTCTTCATGCCTGTCATCATCGTTTTTGCCAACAAAGTCAGAGTTTGACTGTACGCCTTCTTCTCGCCTGGCTCTTCGTATCCGCGTCATGCTTCGTATCCATCCTTTCATGCAGCCCGCACGTTCATGCAGTCATTTTTCCAGAACGCACACACTCGCGGATGTCTCAGCCGGCATGCCGTGCAACCCCAGGTTGTTCCACGAGTGGGATTCGCTCTCGACGAAACGAACCGGCACTCACTTCTCCCCCCAGGACAACTTGAACCTCCCCTGCGAGTTCTGATACTCCTTCAGGCTCTTCACCACCTCCTCCGCCTCCTTGGCCTCCACCATGATCCCCTCGTTGCTCTCCGAGATGAACCCAGATCCCACGGCGTTGCGCACCCACTGCATCAACCCATCCCAGTACCCTTCCACGTTGTACACGACAACTCCTCTTGCGTGGATCCCGAGCTGGTTCCACGTCACAACCTCCATCAACTCCTCCAGCGTCCCGTACCCGCCACTGAGAGCCACGAACCCGCCCCCAGCGCCGCCTTCAATCACCTCCTTCGCCATCATCTGCTTTCGAGTGTGCATGTCTTTCACCACCGTCGTGCGGCCGTAGATGCTCGCATCGATGACCCGCTCCGCAGACGTGTCCGTCTCGTCCTCGACGCCGTTCTCGTCGAAGCTACGCTCGAATTTCATCAGAGCCGCAGGGATGATTCCGTGGACTGCGTCTGGGCCGGAGAGGGAGACGAGGGTCTTGGCGACCTCGCCCATGATGCCGACTGTTCCGCCGCCGTAGACGAGGTTCATGCCGTTGGCGTGTAGGGCTTGGGCGAGGGCGCGGGCGGCGGCGAGGTGGGCTGGGGAGGTTCCGGGGGAAGCGCCGCAGCTGGGAGAATGTTAGTGGAAGGTCTTTCGAGTTGGACGGAGGGCTGGTGGACTTACAAGACACAGACGGTTGGAGGCTTGTGAGTGCTGTCTGGGATGGGGGTTCCGCTGCCGGAGGAGTTGTTGGTGACTTGGCCGGGGAGTGCGGAAGACATGTTGGTGTTGTTGCTTTTGTTGTTTTCGTTACTGGTGTTTCCGATATGAAACTGTCGAGGACAGACGAGAGTTGTTGTAATGACGGTCCTTTGAAGAACGATGCTCGGATTTCGCTCGAATAAAATGCGTTGAAGTCGTGGTTCGAAGAAGGAATGCGATTGGTTCTTTGCAGAGTGGTGTCGAAGGGTTTTGTGAAAACAAGGCAAGTTAAGTAGACGAAAGGTGGTTTGGATGACTCGAAGGGAGGCGCAGGGCCAAGACGACTGGAGTTGGTTCATCAGTGACTAAGAGGACCGCAACAAACCACGTGCCCTCGTGTCTACATATCACATGTCATCACATGGATGTCATCGAGTACCGCACTTGTAGTGAAGGACTTTGGCCACTCAGGGAGTGAGTGAGGCGTGGCGGTTCTCGTTTCATCGTCACGTTACCACATCGTCACCTCTTTCATGCTTCCAAGTGTGTTGTCGACAGTCAAGAGATCGGCAAGGCGAGTGGCGGAACCAGCGCGGGGACCTGCATGATGTCAAAGAGGCTGATATCAAAGAGGTTTGCTTATCTCGGCCTCGGCGAGTCTCCGAGTCTTGTGCAGGGCCGTTCTGCCTTCCCCGTCTGTGCTGTGCTGCGGCTCAGGTCCAGCCGAGAGCTGTAACTCTACCGTACGACACATGGTAGCGTGCCTCATGTAATGCCGTAACCTTGACCTACTTACCACTTGTAATTGCCTCTTACCTATTGAGTTCGAAGTGACTGGGACCTTAATTGCTGGACTCGGAGTACTGAGATCGTCCTCGCACGAGCGCTACTCAAACCGATTGAACAGCCATAGCCATGGCCCAACCAACACAACCCTACAGCTTCATCAGCAAAATCGTAACAATTGGCGACTCAGGCTCGGGCAAATCCAGTGTAAGTCCCAAGAAAGCTCCTACAAATTCCCAAAACCGTGCTGATACCCAATAGCTAACCATCCGCCTCTGCGAAGGCCGCTTCGTCTCACATCACGATGTCACCATTGGCGTCGAGTTCGGCTCCCGCATAGTCCCCGTGGGCCCTCCAGCGAGTCTGGAACACAACATCAACAATCCCGCCGGTAGTCAGCCTGAGCCAGTGACTCAGTCACCGAACGATGCGCCCAAGAGCAAGAACAAGAGCAAAGCCGCGCCCGCGCCCAAAGAACCCGAGCAGAAGTACATGAAGCTTTCGCTATGGGATACTGCCGGCCAGGAAACATACAAGTCCATCACGCGATCATACTTCCGCGGCGCATCGGGCGCTCTGCTGGTCTTCGACATTACCCGGCGAAACACTTTCAACAGCGCAACATCCTGGCTGCACGACCTACGGCAAATCGCAGAGGAGGATATCGTGGTGGTGCTCGTGGGGAACAAAGCCGATCTCGCGCCTGCGTCCACAGTATCAGCAGACAACGCCAAGCCTAATCAGCGACAAGTCACGAAAGAGGAGGCCGAGGAATGGTGCAGACAGAACAAAGTCATGCAGTACGTGGAGACCAGCGCAAAGAGTGGAGAGGGTGTCGAAAGAGCTTTCTTGGAGGTCTCGGAGAGGATATATCAGAACATTGAGGCGGGCAAATACGATCTCAACGATAGGCGGAGTGGTGTGAAGGGGCCTGGGGCTGGTGGCGGAAACAGGACGGTGACTTTGGGAGGAGGCGGTGCCAATGGTGCTAAGAAGGGCACTGCAGGCGGTTGCTGCTGAAGGTGTGATCTTGTTGGTATATGCATTCGCACGGCGTTTGGGCGGTCTGTTGCTGTTGGGTACACATTCGCTGCATTGTTGCAGTACTGTCACAGTAGGCTTGTTCATGAGCAAAAGCCTAATTGCACCTCACTTCACGTTATGCTTGTCACTTGACAACGCTGAATTCTCACAAGCTGATGGTCACAGATTGCCCACGCACGTGTCTTCTGTCCGCCAACGCTCGATGCGCAGAAGCTGCTTGTCACAGATTGGTCGTTCACGTGTCTCTGGATTGACATCTGTTCGGGTGAGCATCATGTGCACCGTGACTAACCTTACGAAGAACATCGGATTGCGCTTTCACGAGCCAATCTACGTCGGCACAGTGTATAACTTCCCAGTCGCTCGTCTGACTTATTCCTCTCAACCGACACCCACTTCCTCCAAGCACCAACATCCCCTTTACTCTTGCTCCTTCCATTGCTACATCTCAACGACCTGCTCACACGTTCTCACTCCTAAACTCCCACTCGCATGCGCACGCGCGAAACCCAACCGCAACGATGGAGACCGAAATTGCCGATTTCTACACGGAACCGTATGACTGCAACATTCACGAGGCACGCCCAGACAACGTCGTATACACCGCCAGTTTCCGTGAGCTACAGAATCTCAACAAAGTAGCCGCGTCAGTGCTTCGCAAACCTCTCGAAGACTCGAAGTTCCAGAGCCGCCTCACCAAGGGCCTCATCAAGGAGATCACAAAGCGCACCAAGGAAGATTTTCCGGATCAGGTCAAGTTTGCCATTGTTGGGGACATGAAAGCTGGTTAGTATATCCTTGAAAGCATAGTGACAGTATCTCTGACAATCAACAGGCAAAAGCTCCGTCATCAATTCGATTTTGAGCATTGGCACGATTGCTCGAAAGGTAAGGATCTCTTTCGGAACAAAACGATGAAGGGTAATTCGCTGACGGATCTCAGGGAGACGGGGGCGATAGCTGCACCTGGGTGATTCAACGGTACCAGAAAGCATTCCCGGACCAAAGCTCCACTTATGCAGCAAAAGTCCGCTTCTTCGATAGAGAGGGGATCCGCAACACCATCGGAGACTTGTTGGCCAGGTACTATCGAGCTGCGAACAAGGATGTCAAAGACGAGGAAGACTGCGATGGTGACGGCGACGACGACCGTGACTACACAAGAGTTGAGTCGTACGGTGACATGCGGGACTCCATGACAGCTTTCAAGGCTTTGTTCTGCGAAGAGCCCGAGTTTGAAACAGAAGAACGTGCCCATGCTTTTTTGAAGCAAGCCAAGAGCGAGAACGACCCAAGGATCTTGAACAAGCTCATCGACTGGGCTGGTACTGTGGTTGAACGGCGTCTGGACGGCAAAACGGCATTACTCATTGAGAACTCGACTACAGACGGCCTTCTTTGGGAGCTCCAACCATACACTTACCAGATCGGCGGTCTTGAAGACGAAGGGATAGTTGCGCCGTGGCCACTGGTTAGCGCCATCGACTTTGGGCTGGATCACCCGCTACTGAACGAAGGCATCGTCTTCGTTGACTCCCCAGGTCTTTCCGATGCAAACTCTTCGCGCGCGAAGAACGCCATCCTGAGCCACCGCGAATGCACACACAAGATGGTCGTAGCGGAAATCGGGCGCGCTGAAGCCGACGGTGCGGTCAGAAAGCACCTTCAGGCTGGTAGCCGTACCAGAGGCTCTGGCCATATGCTGTTGGTCCTAACACACGGTGACATTATCGACCCGGAGACGGAGGTGTCCGGTGCGCCAATCGAGAAAAAACGCATCGCCCGGCTCGACACTGAACTCAAGAAACTACGTGCACAGAAACAACAAAAGTCACAAGAAATGATCCGGGCGCGCGCAGAAGACCGCGACGATCTTGTCGAAGAATTGCGGTCTTTCGGGCCAGACATCCGAAAGCTGACAATGGAGAGAGACAATGTCCGCCTGGAAATGCGTAATCGCAAAGTTGTGATCAAGATGCAAACGATCTACAAGGGCCTCACTTCGGATCCAAAACCGCTGAATGCTTTCGCCGTCGGCAATCAAGTTTATCAACAACACGTCGCCGGCTTTTCCGGTGATGACAAGCCGCTCATGTCTGTCGAGAAGAGTAGCATTCCCGCTCTCCGTAAGGCACTCTACATGATGCCCATACAAGGCAGATTGAACGACACCATGCACTTGGCTGAGACTCAGCTTCCGAACCTGGTCAACACCATCGAACTCTATTGCGCTCAGCTTCACTTAGCGCGAAAGAGCGAGATCGAAGCGATTGTGCTGGCGCCGAAAAAGCTGATTCACGCTGTGGTCCACGATTCTTTCGAGGCGCTCAAGATCCAAGTCCTCGACACCCTCCTGACCCCTATTAAACAGTACGAAAGCGATTGGATCAAGGAAGCCCGCAAGATCTCCAATGCTTGGACAATGAGTTCGATCGGCGGCCAGCTCACTCTTCTCAAGAGCCAAGGTTACAGGAAGGCGAACAAAGGGAAGAACAACACTAAAGGCATTGACTGGAACCAAGAACTCTTAGAAATCGGCAGTGACACTATCGAGGAAGCCTTTGACAGCTTCCACAGGAAGTTGGTCTCATCGCCGTGGGCGAAGGATCTGACAAACAACCTCATCAGACTGTGCGACGACGCTCGCAGAGAGATCAAACGTAAGCTGAGGATGAGCGAGCAGACATTAAAGCTCCTTGCTCTAGTTTCAATGTTACTAACATTTCACAGGTGACAACCAGTTCCACGCCCTAGCCTTGGAACCCTTCTTCAACACTTTCAATGGTCAAAGCCGGAACTTCGATCGTATCGTACGTGCTTGCGTCAAACAAATGAGCCGTCACTTCGGGTAAGCAACACCGTAACCGCATCAACCTAGCATCCATGCATGGATTCAAACCGGGAAAGAATGAAGACTGACACCCAAAACCAGTGACATCCACGGCCACGCCACCACGCGTGACCCAGACGACTTCATCACCCTCGCTATGAAGCCGATCTACCAGGAAGCAATCAAGATCAAGGGAGGTAAAGGCGCCCCGAAGCGGCGCGCCGAGCACATCGAAGGCGCAGTGGCAAAGCGGAACGGCGTATGGATCGAAGTCCACGATGCCATTGACGCGGGGTTTGACGTACTCTTCGGAAAATTCGAAGATCAGATGGTCACGAAGTGTGGAGCAGTCTTCGATTCCTTGCACAACAACTTCCGCTTGTTGTGCGATGATTCCGAGGCGAAGAGTGAGAAGGAGAAAGTGCTGGAGGGTGGGTTGCGGGACGACCTCAGGGAGAAGTCGCTGCAAGTGAAGGCTATGCTGGCTGAGGGTGGTGAGATTGCGAAGCTGGTTGCTGCGTGCAAGGTTTATCAGGCTCCTCCAGCGGGCGCCAGCCAGTCGCTGTTTGTACCGCAGTGATGGCGAGGTTTGGAATACGATTCGACGGGTGTTGGATGTGAGTGGTGAGACTGGAAGCATGGAAGGACTGATTGACTTGACCGGGTCTAGAGAACACAAAGCATAACTAGCTAGTATCCTCAGCAAACATCATTTTCAGAAGCAATGAGCATATCCATTGACTTGGTGAAATCCCTTTACCACAAGTAGCAAGTGTATGTCAGTAGTCCAGTGTAGCAACAGGGACGACGACGAGACAAAACCGTTGACATCACCGACCCAAAAAGCGACCCGGCTCATCCCTGCATGTGAACAAGAGGTCACGGTACCGAAACCGAACTGTGAGGTGTGTGATGTCGTTCAAGAAGGGCGATCATACAAGCACCATGGATGCTCTGTGTCGGGCACGGCCGCTAGCTCCCCCTCTTGGTCTGGTAGCAACGCAGGAATTGATTGGTTGCATGCTGTCATCTCCCTTCAGATCCACCCACGTCGGTTCAGGCTTTCTTAGCGCGACTGCAACCAAGATTCGCTGTGCAGCTCCTTGCAGTGGTGGAGGCCGTGCAATCATCATTACTGCTGCTGTCACTTAGGAGCTGCAAGCCTGATGACACTTCGCACTTTACTGCGCGTGTTTACTTGACTACCACTGTGGGCAGTATCCGCGTCCAAAATAACACGACTCTCATTGCATGCGAATACGGCAGCAAGCAACACGACCAAGCAAGCCTCGACGCCAAACTCTCAAGCGCGCGTGCGTTATTAACGGTGACTAGCGCATCCAGGCCAGCAGTGTTCCCTGTAACCCGCTCGTCTACCAAGGAGAGCCCAGAGCCTCACTTCTGTTTGAGAGAGCCGCCGTGCCGTCCGTGTAATAACGTGCGCGCACCGACCGGCCGCTCCTCGAGCCAGCAGCAAGCATTCTCACTCTGCAGTCTGCACTCTACTACTACCGTCCTGGACTGCTAAAGCGACCGCGCGACTAGGAACACCTCGAATCCTCAGCACAGCCACTGCCACACCCGCAGCAACCACCAGGCCGACTCGATATACCTAGTCAACCTGAGCTGAGCACGTCGCTCGCGCGTCAATTCCAACACAGCAGCAATGTCTACCGCCTACGGCAACTTTCACAATTTTTGTCGCGACACCGGCAGCATACACGCGACACTTCCTGTATGCAACCTGTTCGCAGGCTCACCCTCAAGAGATGGAACAGGCTTCGGCGGCTGTGATTTGGAGGGCATTTCCTTGGGCGGAGGTCGTAACCTGGCAAACTTGGGTACGTCGCATACACACTGCGAATACGGGAGAGGGTATCGCTGACAATTGCTAGGTTCAATACTGTGCGCAGGTCTCGCAGTCCTTGTCGCAGCATTCCTCATCATGCGCTCGAACATGAAGCGAGCTGCTGTCGGACGGAGGTAAGATACGCCCAAACAATCAATTCCTACAAGATCAATGCGAACTGACACAACGCAACAGAGAAATGCAGCTTTTCCTTATAGGATACATCATCATCTCCATCTGCGAGATCTTCACCATCGGCTGGTTCCCGCTCAGTGGCACCGTACGGATAGCTTTCACCGCAATTCACATCGCCTCGATCGTAGCCACCCTCTGGATTCTGCTTATGAATGCTGTCGTTGGATACCAGATCCTTGACGACGGAACAATTGCTTCCATTGGTCTCATTTTCGGCTCTGCGGCTGCTCTCTTTGTCGGCACTGGCTACATCGCACTCGACACTGGATTTGCTTTCACCAATTACTGGCAAGACACCGTGACCGACCCTAACAACCGGGCATACGCTCTCTACACCCTGTACCAGCTAGTACCTCTGATCTTCCTCGTCGCCTTCTTCATCCTGGAAGCTATCCTTGTCCTTCGCATTCTGGGAGAAGTCCGCCCAATGTGTAAGTAACACACTGCTTTCATTTCAGCCAATACATTGTCTGCGAATCCTGACTAACAATCTACACAGTCTACCTCGGTGCCGCTGCTATCCTCTTCGCCATCAGCCAGATCTTCCAATACGTTATTAGTGTGCACATCTGTAACGGCTCCAACGGTGCCATCAACGGCGGCTTCTTCTCGACTCTCTTCACCCTGCTGTCCGTCATCATGATCTGGGTCTTCTGGTCTAGCATCACGGAAGACGACTGGCCCATGCCGGCTTCGACAGGAAGCACCTACACTTGAGGAGCGAGGGAGAGAAAAAAAAACGAAAAAGAGAATCATGCAAGTGCGCTGTGCGCGCGTCGGGGTCTTTTCTTTGCTTAATGCATCTTAGAAGGTCTTGTGTGCTCACGGATCTGCCCCAGGTGCAGTCGGTCATGAGTTAACGAGTGTCTTTCCTTTTCTTTCCTGTCTCTTTTAATTGCGGTTTTTGAAGGGAGTCCCCTCGAGCCTAATGTGGGGAGCGAGGTCAGGTCTTCGTCCCGCAATGCTTGGGGTAAACCTCTATTTGTTGGATTGCTGGGGCTTTTATCACTTTAGATTGCCTCGAGGATTTCGTGTGAGCGCATATACCATTATATCTTCTTTTCTTGTTGGATTTAGTAGGTAGGTAAGTTAGCAGGTAGTTAATACGAGTAACACGTTTCCAAACATTATTGTTTGATATCTCAATCGCTGCGATTGGGTCACTTGTACTTACAGCTACGGTACCTACATTTTGCTCACTTAGATAAACTCTGGCACTGCTGGAACGACTCGACATGTCCAATTGATACAGATGCGCAGCCTCTGGTTGGTCACTCGAGGATGACTAATCTAGTGAGCCCCACTTTCTGCACCCTAATCGCGCCTTCTCACGTCGACGCTTCAACACTTCGCGACACAACACGCGAACGCCTTCGGATTGAAACAAAGACAAGCCCTCTTCTTTCCTCTCCCACAGGCCTCGATTGATCACATTAGTGTGTGCCTGATGAAAAAATGGTTTGAATTGTCGGGTGCCGCCAACACCACCAAACACAACCGCCACTCACTCGCGTTGCACATGTGATTGAGCGACGTGTAAAACTAGCCCCTCGACCCCCTTGCATAATCGCTTCCATCATGGCGCCACCATTCGAGGAAGTCGACACATCAGACGCCGACTCTATTGATATCGCTTCGACCCAAGCCAGCGATGCAGAAGCAGAAGAATATGGCGTAGAAAAGATCCTCTCGGAAGAGAGGTCCCAGGAAACGGGCGAGATGATGTACCTGATCAAATGGGAGCGCTATCCTCTACACCTCTCCACCTGGGAACCTGCCGAACACTTGCTGGATGATCAAATCCTCTCTGACTGGCAACAAGCAAAGGACGCGGTGAAAGCCGGCGTCGCTCAACCTTTCGATATGGACATCTTTTGGGAGGCTACAGAGAAATACCAAGACGAGAAAGAAGACAGAAAGCTTAGGCGTGCGGCCAAGAGGACAAAGCTCGGTATGCCATCGAGGGGCGGGAGCGTCGCTAACAGATCGTCTGATGAGGCGGGAGGTGTTGCGGAGAGTTCAGGGGACGATGAGATTCCTCGCGGCCGACAGAAGCGGATCGAGGATCCTACTCCTAAGCACAAAGGCGTTGCACAGAAAGCCAAGACCAGCTTGAACAAGCAGGTCACAATGATAATATCGAGCGATGAAAGCGGCGCCGACAGCGAAGGTGAAGTTCCATTGATGGAAAAGAGCAGAAAAAAGTCGGCAGTCAAAGCTCCCACTGGTCAGTCACTGTCAGGAGGCAGCAACGCTTTAAATGCGATCCCCAAGCCGGCTACCTCCGAAGCACGTGGGAAACATACAACCGCAGTTTCAGTAACACCCGCCACCAAGGTCGCACAGAAACGCCCGTCGGTACAGCTCACCGCGGCAGCCAAGAAAGCTGCTGCTACTCGCCCTCTCCCGTCAGTCACAGCCTCTGCCAATCTCGCAAAACGCACGCAACCGAGCTCATCAGCACGTAAAAGTGCACCATCAACTGCATCAGAATTCGGCAGCAACGCCACACTTCCGAGAAAATTGCCAGTCTTACCATACGATCCACCAAAGCGCAAAGCACCCGCCGACCCCTTTGACGGCTTCGGTAAATCAGCACCGGAACGCAAAGGTCGCAGACTCAGTGCCAGCAATCCCAAGAGCCAGCGTTTCAGCAATCTAGCCGAAGAGAATAGAGTTCGAAAGCACTCTGCCAAAGAGGGTGCTCCTGATCCAAGCGTGCTTGCAACTTTCAACCCTGTCACCGGCAGGTGGGACGAGCCGGCCATGAAGCATCGCGCTGCGGGTATTTCTTCTGCCAGTGCAGCCAACAATGTCTTTGGTCGGCGTGAGGCGCCTGCTCCTGTGAGGCAGCGAAGCGTATCGCTGCCTGCTACAGCTTCTGTGAATCACACGGCTCAGGCAACGTCCGAAGATAACACAACACCGTACCTAAAAGTGTGCTGGGACTGGCGAGACAGCAAGTGCTACAGAGACAATTGCACATTTGCCCACCATTTCATCACATGCCCAGCTTGGCGACAGGGTCATTGCCCTAAGAGAGAAATCGATTGCCATTTTGATCACCAGGAAGGCCGCGACCCCATCTTCCGTTCTACATTGGAGGCCTTGAAGATGGGGGTTCAGTTTCCAACTCACAATGCGAACTCAACCCCTCTCGGCGCCGCCCAGTCATCACAACAAATGGTCAGGCCTACAGTCCCTTCTTTGCCCTCTGCAGGAAAGCAATCGATCATCTTTTTGAAGCAAAACGAAATCCCTTGTTTCTTCTGGGCTCGTGGTCACTGCTTCAAGTCAGCAGACAAGTGCAAATTCGTGCATCACAACACAGGCGCTCCGTTAGATCCAAAACAGATCACATGCGGTTTCTGGTATGCGCAGGGCCAATGCATGCATCCCACGTCATGCAAGTTTGCACATGAAGAAATGGCGTACAGTGGTTTGGGATCTCGTGATGAAAGCACCATCACCTGCAGTTTGTGGCTTGCCGGTCGGTGCAAAAACGACCGGTGCGAATTCGCTCACCACGAGACTGATTGCAGATCCTTGGGTCCTCCGAAACTGGCGTCAGCCGATGATAGAGAAATGAGCCCGGGCGAGGTAGTGGACGATGAACCGATTGCTGAACACACAGGTGCTTCTCACACAGGCGCTGCACAAACGACCGCTGCACAAACGACCGCTGCACAAACGACCGCTGCACAAGCGAGCGCTGCAAAGAAGCTCGCTGCAGAGAAGGTCGCCTCACAGATAATCGCGGCTGCACAAACGACCGCCGCAAGGACTACAGCCGCAGAAACGACCGTCACGCACATCACCGCTGCACAAAGAAGCCCCGTGAAGACTGGCGTTGCTCCTACGGCAAACATGATCCCAGCTTCCCGGCGTCCATCCCTCCCTGTCCCCCGAAATACCGATCAACCTGCATTCATTAACGATGTTGCTCTAGAGGTCCGGCATGGAGATTTGAGTGAGTTCAAGACCGCGACACGGCTAGTATGTTCTACGAAGCAAGATGCCGCCGCGCTGAACGATGCGATCGGTATGAACCCACAACTGGTTCTCGATTTCACAATGAATGACGAAGTGATCCGAAAGCAGGTCGCCAAAGTCCTGGAGAGGGGTTTGAAACTTGTAACCGGGGACATCATCTGCAAGGAACCCCGTCGCGATCATGCTAGGAAATTAGCAGACGGATTGCACCAATCCTCAAAGTGTGGATTAGTCAATGCTTCCACGTACACGCTATTAGTGTATCCCACTGGCACTGGAGAGTGGGCTTTCTTGACTCGAGAGGGCGACGCAAAGAGCTCACAAGCACCGTTGAAGTTCATACTGCTACCGGTTGCGATTTCCGAAGCTCCCACATCGAAAGATCCGGCCCCCAAGGACACCACCGATAACGAGACCGATAACCCGTCAGAAGATTGGTTGACGAGTGCAGACGTCGAGAGACTACTGAGGGTCAACGATCTCAAAACAGAGGAAAGGGTTTTCATCATGATGCCACCATCAAAAGCCGATGAGATGCTGCGCATGGCCAAGGTCTTCAAGGACCGTTTCAAGCAACCCGATTACTCAAGACGTGAAACTCGCGTTTGTACCTCACTGGACGAAGGCAAATGGGACTCTCTTGCGGAAACGGGGCGTCACGGTGGTGGTGGGGGTTTGTTAATCGTAGACTGGGAGGTTGCGCTGTGGGAGGTTCCGCACCTGGCTGAAATACTCCATCATTCCAGCTGGCGTGTCTTTTCTGTGGGCGTCGACACGAGTTTAGCTGACAAGGAAAACCGCGCACCAGCCTTTGGCTGCCAGCGACTGTTTCCCATGGGCGATGTTGTTTACGTCACCGACGATGTTTTCAAGAAGGCTCCCGAGAAGGTGTTGCGAATCATTGACGAAGTCAACCGACGAAACGATTCGAAGCCTCCGGGCGCGTCGAGGCACAAAATCGCCGCCCGCCCGGGAGTCAAGATGTGGTTGATGGAACATGTCGCCCAGCACGCGCAAGACGCCGAGGACCCTGTGTGGCTGAAGCTGCTCCACGCCGTCTGGGATCTCTGCCCTGACGACAAGCAACATATGTTCTACCCGGGAAACCCTTCGAAGGACGCGGACATGGTCTCCGAACCCGCCACGCTGATGCCCACTCATCAGACATTGTTCGACAAAGACCCAGCTGCGGCTGTGGACTGGATGGTGAATTGGTTCGCCGGCTGGGCTTGGATGAACGCGGACACCTTCCGCCGCTTCACCGTGTGTCACGAGGAGCCCAACACGGGACACATTGAGCTCGATTGCAATTACAACAAGGTTCGCGTTGGGATTGTATCTGACCCCAGGGGTTGGGCGAAGGAGTACAGTTATGTGCTTTTCAGGACTCCTGATGAGTGGTTGAAGGAGAAGTCAAAGGTGAAGAAGTGACGTTGAAGACGTCATGGCGGCGGCGGCATGTGGGCAAAGGACTGTTGGAGAGGAAGTGTTGGAGAACAACCGTTGGCGCAGAAGTGACGCCGAAAGATCGACAACGAAGGACCCGATGGAGAAGGACTGACTGCAAAGAATTGAGGGAAAAAAATAAAGGGATGGACAAGAAAGCATGGCGAAGAAGCTGACCCGACAAAAATGCGGCAGGAAATGAATGGACAAAAAGACGTGCGAGCAAGTAATGGAACGAGGGAGGGAGGGGTCAGGACGACTAGTACAAGGCGAGACGACATGGATACTGATGACTTTTCTTTTTGTTGAGACCGCCAGGCAGAAGCGACTACTGTTTGCATTGTCTTGTACGGTTGCGTTGCATTATGATATACCCTCTAGTGTTTGAATGTTGATTTCCCATTAGTTCGTTTCGTCCTTTCAATTGCGCATGTCCCGATCTAATCCTTCACAGCTTCACCATTTGCTGACATCCCAGACCTTTCTGGCCTTTCTGGCTGTAACGCCACAGCTGCCCGTCTAACCAATTTGCACCTTGATAGCCTGTTCGACGGCACTCTGAAGCGAATCAACATCCCCGTCCATCCCAATCACCGCGTTGTGACGTTTCTGCCCGTAGAGCGTCCCACCATCCGACCAAATCCGCCTCAGCGAAAGCGGCACAGCTCGAGCGTCCTTCTTGGCCCACGCCTCTTTTTCAAGCTCCTTCAACGACTCGAGATCAGTAACGTCAACATCCCACTTCCCACCACCAGTCTGCGTCTCGAACTCCTTCAGGATCGCACGTGGTGTCGTCGTGAACGAGTTGCACAACAACGCACGATTCTTCGCTTCCACCGGGTGGCAGAGAGCAGCGACCACCAGCTTACCCACATCTCGCATCGTCGTCAAATTGATCTCTCTATCCGGATCGCCCAGCAGCACAGCCTTCTTGCGCTTCACGTCGAACGACCCACTGACTTCCGTTGCCGCCGGCGCCGCACTGAGGTACAATCCTAGATCGGCATCCGCATACGGCCCTGTGACGACAAACGTGTACTCGAGCGATCGACAAGCCGCCAACGCCGCGCGCACCTTCAACTTCGCCTGATGCGGCAGCTCCGAGCTGCTGGTAGCACTATGCGCCACGTCGGTCCCGAACTCCGACGGCAAGAAACGCTTCACGTCCGGGTGCGCGTCTGCAATCTTGATCAAATCGAGCTGTGCGGAAATCACTTGCCGCCCGACGCACGAGACGATTGTGTCGAAGCCGGCGTAGGCCTCGCGGACGTCGTCGGCGAGGCGCAGGTCGCCGGCGATGATCTCGACTCCGCGGGCGCGTAGGTCGTCGATGAAGTATGCTTTGGTGAAGAGAGTGTTTGTCGAGGTGAAGAGGCCGATGCGAGCAAAGTTGGCGGCGTGGCGGGCGGAGACGATGGCGTTGCTGATGTGTTCGCCTATCAGGCCGGTGCCACCGATTATTAGGATGTTGCTTTTGGGAGCGTCGGGGATGGTCATGTTGGAAATGCTTGAGGTTTTATTTGTCTTTTCTTGTCCAGAGAGGTTTGTTGTTGCTCGCTTCTGAATTTATGTTGCGTGGGTGGTGGACTTTAGGCTGATATCATGTCGTTGGAAGTGATCTTCACTCTTCAGAGGAATTGGATCTTTCGAGCGATTGAATTGGAGCTCAGTGTAATTACTGTATTTTTCTAATAGATTGTGTGCAAATAAGAAGTCAAGTGTCAAGTGTCATTCATGAGTGAATGGAAGGCGTGTCTTGGGCTCGGCCAATGAACGACGTCGGCCAAGCACACGCAGTCTTGGATGGCTCCACTTGGATGGCAGGCGACACGAGTGTTTGCTTCTGCACGCACCCACGTTGCATCTCACATCGGACGATTGCCGCGGCTAGATATCTTCCGTGTACTTGTTCCATCCATGTTCATGCATGCATGCATACAGCACATCCCACGTGATCGGATTCAAAGGATGAGCGGCCTGTGACTCGAGGCTTCGTGATCGGCAACGCTGCAGCACTGTCTCATCCGGACACCGGCGAAGCGCGTGCGGTCTTCCTTCTGCCTGCCAGTATGGATTACACTTTCGTCTCACAATTCTCAGGCGATGGGCCTAAGCGTCGTCGACTAGCTAAAGCCTGCGAGACGTGTCGTTCTCGCAAAGTGAGTCTTAATATTGAAGATACGTACGCCAAAGGTAAGCTGACATGCTTTCAATCAGAAACGATGTGTGCATTTTGCTACTGGAAGGAATGCAACAAACCAGAGCCGGGCAGATTCACCTACTACTAATGGCTCAAGACATCAGTCTACTGCGGCCAACACGTCTCCGGCGTTCTCTGGCGATAATGCCACGCCGCAGAGTCTCACGAATGAAATCTCGAACGGAAACGGTAACACGCGGAAAAGCACTCAGAGACGAATGTCATTGTCTGCTTTAATGGACTCAACCGCTCAGCAATTCATCAGCGACTTGCATCCGGAAGCTGGGTTTTTGGAACGCAATTCTTCTCGGCCACGACATCCAGGCGCGAAGGCCACGGCGAACGTCGGCGTCTGGGTCGACAAGCAGGAATGGAATGAACTCATCAGACAGAGAGATGAGGCAACTTCTAGTACTACAAGCGATGCTCAAGATCGGATGCCGAAACCGACGTCCACACAGATAGCTGGTCTTGTGGATGTATACTTTCGGAAGATACACCCCATGCTGCCTCTGATTGACGAGCTGGAATTCCGAGAAGCATTCGCAGCTGGCGTCGTGCCCGAAGCATATCTATATGCAATCTGCATTGTCGCCGCCAAAGACAAAGAAGCAGAGCCTTTACTGTGCTTACCGGACTCAGACGTGCCAGTCGCACCGAGGGACTTCTGTAGTAGCCTACAATCTTCCGTCAAAGCAGCCCTTGCCGTTACCGGCCGTTACGATAGACTGACTCTCATAAGGATGAGTGCGCTGATATCATTCCATATCGAAGGACCGGATGGCGCGGAAGATGCATCGATGTTTGTTACTCAGGCGATGCACCACTGTCAGACTCTTGGACTACATCTTGGGCAGCAATCTAGTCTTCCGACTCGGAGTACAAGACCAATGAAATTGCTTTTTTGGACCATTTGGACTCTGGATCGCTTCAACGCAGCGATCAATGGCCGTCCAATTATCATGGCTGATCACGACATCGCCATCGAACCGTTCGAGAGGGGAGAAAGCGAGTTCCCTGCATTTGAGATCTTACTGAAGATCGCTCATATCATGAACGATGTGATCGGCTTCTACCGTCCTGGTAACCCTCCGACGGTCACTGGTTGGGAAGACGTCTTCCCAGGATTCGAGGAGATCATTGATGATCTGAACGGATGGTCCCTGTCACCTGCGCTTCTAGCAACACTTCACCTCGCATACCTAGTCACAGCGATTCTCTCGCATAGGAGCAAAGGCGTCAAAGATGTCCAAAGTCTCACGACTCCGTCTTATGTGCGCCAAAGTATAGCGGCGATCCAAATTACTCGGATGATGCGACCAGAACGACTAGCCACATTACACGCCTTGCCAATATTGCCATACGCCATCTCTTTAGCCCTCTCAGTCTCGTACCAACGTCTCCGCCAAGACCAGCTTCGGCACTTACAAGAAGACGCACGCATGGACTTCGAAGCATGCTGCGTCATCCTCAACGACCTCCGTCGCACCTTCTCCTCGTCGGACGCCATGGCGACGCTGGCACAGAAGGTGACCGCCGAGCTACGCCGAGCTCCCAATCTTTCGCCCTTCCGAGTCCAGCGTCCGTCGAAAGATCAACGCATATTGGCTGGTTTTGCAAGCGCTTGCAGAGATCATGGAGAGCCCGTCATCGATGGGCAACACAACGCCGACGTCGAACCATTGCCTACGACGAGCCGCAATTTAATCCGTCGCGACATGGCCGAACCGGCAAATGAGGCTGAGGCGGGCGCTTTGACGCAGCTGGACGTCGGGCAGGAGCTGTTCGAGGGGATAGACGACATTTTCGGCACTTATCTTGATCCGAATTATCCCGTCAATTTGGAGGACTTGTCTTTTCTTGACGATTTGGGCAATGTGGACTGGGCGGCGCCTAGCATGTAATGTTTGTTCTGTCACGATATATCGATCTCGTACACATTCGGTTGTCATCTCTAAACGCACATCTTACGCTGGTACATCTGCAGGTATTGAGCATTGCAATCAAATTTGCAATGGCTATCGGGTGGTGAAGTTTCAATTGTTTTCTGGAGACATAGTAAATTCGATGCTGAACTCCATGTTCCTAGATCAAACAACAACAACAACTCTTCACTTCGAAGACTAGAACATCTCAGGATATACTTGACATATCTCAGCGCGGTCAAGATACCCCAGGAACCATCAGTATCGCTTTTGATGATTGACTAGACAAATGCGAACGATATACAGATCGGAGCCGAACCCCAACCCTAACTCTTTCAAAGACAGTTCTCTCATGCGAAACACATCTCCTAATGTGCAGGCAACATCCCATCGATCTGCTTGCAGCCTTCCACCGGCACAATCCACACCAACCGCTGAGAAGTAAAGATCTCCACAATGGGCTTGCACTTGGACAGTAAATTGTCGTCCTCGAAGATTCCGGCTCTGATCACCAGTGTTCCATTGACCTCTCCATCCGGACCAATGCTGCCGCCGTACAGAGGAGTTCCTAGAGACAGTGTAAGTTGATTGACATGCATACATAGGACATGCTTTTTCGTATCGTAACTCACCACAATCGGGACAGAAGTAATTCTTCACGGTGTTGCCGCTGTCGGCGGTCTTAACGATTTCTTTCGGTTCACCGGTGATTTCCAACTCAGATCGCTGGGTGAGGAAATTGAGAGTGTACGGTGAGCCGGAGAGTTTGCGGCAGTCTAAGCAGTGGCAGATTCCCTTTTGGTTTCGAAGGACGATTTGTTAGAGTGAGGACTCATGTAACATGTTCAGATGCGTTTGGAGTTGGAGTAGAATTTGGAGATAGTCGAGTCGTGCTACGGACTGGGTTCACATACTGCTGTGATGCTGGTGCCTGTGTATTTGACCTTTATATTGCCGCAGAAACAGCTTCCGAGAGGCATTTTGTTTGTGAAGGTTGATTGGATCTTTGGCGGCGAAAACTAGGTGGTGACGGAAGAATGATGGCGGAGGAATGTTCGCGTGGAGGAGAAATGGTGTACAATGTCTTTCAATTCTATAATGAGGATCGTCTGGTTCTTAGGTAAATGTGTCAGGTTTGTATCTCAGTAAGCAAGGCAATGTAGGCATTGGTATTCAGCTGTGATTGTTGCACAAAACGTCTGCATAATAGAGGTTGGTGCTTCAATGCGAAGCATACACAGATGAATTGGGTTAGACCGAAGCCATGACTGCAGTATAACGGTTGTGAAAACTCCCTTCTTCACAGCGAGGCAAACGCTCATTCAACTTCCCAGCCTCCTCTGCGACTCTTACATCACTCCACCCTCGATCTTTGGACGCGAACACTAGGGTAAGGATTGCATGTTGGTTGGTCTATTCAACAGACTGCCATGTACTAGTCTGTATCGTGGCGAGGCACGCAGCACGCTTTGCGGCGTCAAGAGACAAATTATGAGATGGTCCATTCCACCAGCAGGTCTAACAAAACTACAATGTCGTCGAAGCTGCCCACAAAAGCAACATGGCTATCTGGTCAAACTCTGCTCCATAGCGGGCAGTATTCGTTATGTATTTGCGTTCCGTAGGACCGTGGTAGTCCGATAAAGTTATACCCGTTTAAGTTATTGAAGGCAAGTCAAAAAGGTATGTCGCCTAACCAAGAGAGTGCAAGGCCCAGATCCGACCTAGTGGCAAAATAACACTCAAATAAAGGTCTCAATACACCTAGGTAGTCCACTTGCCCACCTCCGCCGAGAATAGCTTTGCAGACTTCAAAGTTCGAAGGCCATCTTGTTCAGCACTCGCGTGGGTAACGCCGCCATACAGTTGACGCAACATTACGAGAGAACAACTTAAACATGGAATACGGAACAGAAGTCGACGTCGATCGCAAGCAATGCCGTCGTGTTGTGCCCATGAAGATACTGGCCCTCGGATGCGGACGAACTGGCACAAACTCCCTCAAGCAGGCGCTACAAATCCTGGGCTACGAAGAAACTTACCACATGTCGAACTGCTCCGGCAAACATCCACGGGATTGCGAAATGTGGCTCGATGCTCTGAAAGCAAAGTACGACGGTGAGGGGACTTTTGGCGTGAAGCAATGGGATCAGCTGCTGGGACACTGCATGGTATGGTGACATGACTCGAAAACGAAGGAGCAGTTGTGCTGACCACCACTCCCGGGCCGTCACTGACTTCCCAGCTGCTTGTTTCGGGCCAGATTTGATTGCAGCCTATCCAGAAGCCAAGGTCATCTTGACAACTCGTGATCCTGATGCATGGGTCGAGTCAGTCCGGTCGACTCTCAACTGGAGATACAACGACAAAGTTTTGTATTGGTTATCTTTTGTGGACTGGGGCTGCTGGATGTACGCACCAATGTACGCAATGATGTGGGATCGTTTCTTCGAAGGAGACTTCGACAAGAAGGCGAAAACAGTCTTCGAGCAACACTCTGCGGAGCTGAAGTCTCTCGTCCCAGCTGAGAAATTGTTGGAATACGATGTAAGAGAGGGATGGGAGCCGCTTTGCAACTTCTTGGATGTTGATAAGCCAGATCAGCCTTTTCCTTCGGGCAACGACAAGACCGGCTTTCGTTCATCTTGCAGGTCGAAAGATTTATCAAAAGCTAGGAAGGCTATGAGGACCATCTGCTTAGCAGCGACAGCTGTTTTGTTGTGTGGAAAGCTGGTGAAACGTGTATGGTGAGCTAGCAGACAAATTGTTCTACCAAACATCATATAACCAGTACAGATCTGTCACTCAACCTAATACATTGTGCAGATCTCAATGCAATGCCAATAACGCCGATTGGGCACCTTCTCATACAGCGACACCCCTTGGCAAGAGTTCACAAACCGAATAGTCCACAGAATGAACGAGCCTACACTGTCTGGCTTCACCGCCAACCAGGCGCACAGTCATCCCAAAACTTTTCTTTCTCCGTCATGCTTCTTTGCAGTGCCATCACAGCCTTTCTCCGATCAATGAAAAGGTAACGATCTCTGACCAAAGACTCTGAGACCTCGCGCAACATGTCAGCAGCAAGTCCGCAAAGCCCTGAGTCGCCGGGCTCTTTGATGAAGCTACGATTTATGCACAAATCCGTCGCGTGCTCCATGGTGAGCTTGAGAAAGCACGCGCGCAACGGGTCGTCGGACTTGGCAGTTCTTGCGCCGACTTCTTCCACGACTTCAATGAACCTCCTCAGTTCCGGACGGAGGTCCACTCTCCGATCCACGATTTCTCCGAAACTGTTGCACGAGTATGCGCGTAGCTTTTCGATCTCGTAGTAGTCGGCGAGGCCGTACACCCGGGCGTGGGTTATCAGTTGGTCGACGATCCCGAGGCTGTGCAGTGGGATGCCAGGGCTGAAGACGTAAGTGGAGCGCGAACCAGACTGTTGCTGTCTGCGGACCGGCTCTCCACTTTGGGATGAAGCAGCGTTCTGGGAAGATAGCGAAAAGGTGTTGAGCGAGTTGCTAATCGAGGCAGCACCACCATCGCTATCACCATCAGCAGCAGCAGGAGCAGTGGCGGCGGCGGCGTCGATGACAGCAGCCAAACCTTCGCTTTTAACAACCTTCCCTTTCTCGGCTTCTTCTTTCTCGGCCTCTCTGTCCTTCTGCTCGATGTCCGCCAGCTGAGACTCTCTCTCCAACATCCGCAAGGGGACTGGCCGCTTCGTCACCTCATATTTTCCCACGTAAGCATGTTCAAGCATCAATGCCACGGTACCGCTGTCGAACTCGTTGTGCTCGACGACTCTGGTGCGGTCTTCTCTCATGCCTGATTCGCACATTTTGGCCAAGACTTGTGATTGGGCGCAAACGATAAATTTGTGAATGTTGAAGCGTCGGCCATCGCGACAGAGGATGGTGAGGTCGGTGGGTCCGTCGACGAGAACTCTGTCGGCGATGGCGTCGGCGAGGATGTTGGCTTGCATCTTGTCTGGTGTGGCGTTGTCCTGATGGGTTTGATGGGTCTGATGATTGGTGGTTGTGGTGTTTGTGGTAAGGGAGTGGAGTGCTATTTATCTGTTCATGGTGGCTTGATCGTGTTAGCTTCTATACAAAGAAATGTGTGCAATAATCGTTTACGCATGTTTGCAAGGTACAAAGAGAAGATCCTGGAACCTGGGTCAGCTGCAATCGAGTCTGGCCTAGGTAGGTCAAGCAGCTGATGATGACATCTGTTAAGTACTTCATGAAGTTTTCGTTCCACGACTCTTTCGGACACATCTTAGTGACATGGTTTCCGTCGTTCCGAATGAAGGCCATGATTGTGGCGGCATGCTTTAATTCCTTCTTGGCAAGTTGTTCCAAAGCAGCCTTTGATGCTTCGGGCATGGCTTGCTGCAAAGCAACCCCCGACATGTTTGCAACATTGCTAGCATGACTGGTGATCCTGGCATTGAACATGAGTGGGAGCCTATCACCCGGTTGACTTGCTAGCTCAAGTAGCTCCGCCCGCCTGTCAGTCGATGCAGTGCTAAGCCAGAGCTCGAGATCTTGGAGCATGGATCTGACATCGACGGTGATGTAACGCTCGAGTGTGTCCAACAGCCGGGTGGCCATGAGGGCAATTGTGTTAGCGCGGAGTTTGGGGATGCCAGTGGCTTCGGCGGTCAGTCGAGGCCCACGGATACCGACTCGATTCAATGCGGCATAGTGAGAGTTCGAGATGCAGTGAACTTCTAGCACGTGGCCGGCAGGCAAGTGGCTCTGCATTGCTTCCTGCATTTGTTCCGTGATCAGAGCGTTCCGGGTCTGAACGAGGAACGCAAAGCGTTCTGCTTCGAGTCGTGCAAACTCTGCCATCAGCCCCTTAAGGGTGTCTTCCTCTTCGCGAACATCCATCATCTGCTGTTTCGTGTCTCTCTTTTTCTTCCTTTTGATCTTCGAAATTTCAGCTTTCAATGTCGTGATCTCGGACTTCTTTGCTTTCATTCGGTCGCTAAATGCCAGATATGGTTCGACGTCCTGATCCTCTTGCCTGAAGTAGTTCACAAGTTTCGTCTCCGGGGCAATGATGCCATCATCTGAGTGTGTGCAGATAACGCAGAGCATACCTCTGAAGAGTTTGCCGTAGCGTGAGAGCAGCTGGAAGACGGTCGCATCATCGACAGCGCGACTGATAGGTGCAACGATCCAGATGTAGTTGCAACTTCTGATGAAATCGTGTGTGAGTTCCACGCGCGACTCATTGGTATCGGATATACCTGGAAGGTCGATGAGTGTCACTTTATCGAGTACCCTCGAGTCGCGCACTCCGATGCTGACATGTTGAAGCAAGGGCCAAAGAGACGGTTCTTCAAATGTGCCTGTGGAGTTCATCAGAGGATCGATTCTAGTCCGTAGCTTTGCGAGTGTTTTTGACTCAAGATAGATTGTGTAGTTTTTTTTTGCTGTGTGCTTCAGTTTCTGCTCGCAATTGTTCGAGAGTTCTTCCAAAAGGGCGTCGCGCTGTATGTACATTGCGGCCATGTATCCGACTGTCGAAATCTTGCTCTTGAATTTATCGACGTCGTTGAAGAGGGTGCGTAACACTTTGAAGGCGTTGGCATGCGCCTTCTTCGCTGTGATGCGCGTGTCCTCGTCCCAGTCATCTGCCGCCTCGAACGCAAAGGTGTAATAGTCGTTGACTGTCTCGCTGAGCTGGAGCCTCACACCATCGGGCGCCAGGTAATAGAACTTAGCAGCAAAATCCAGCGTCTGATTTGGAAAGGCGTCCCCTCAGTATCATCGTCGTACACTGCGCACTTTGGCAAAGGCTCTGCGGACTCATCGTGGCTTGGAATTTTAGATATGTCCTCAATGGCATTCTCCTCGTCATCTTCATCCGCGGATTGATCGTCACTGTCGTCTTCTGAGTGCTCGTAGTTTTCAGGGACCACAGAGTCGGGCTCGTTTGTAGCTTTGCCTCCGTCCTGGTATTCATCCCTGAAGTTCGTTTCGTCTGCCTCACGTTTACGCTTTCCACCAAACGATGCAGGCCGATCCTGCGCGTCAGGGGCAGGCGATGCCATGTTGGTGATGATGATTGACTGTCAATGTAGCAGGGGTAAATTGTGGCTCAGGTGTGTCTTGGTATTCAGGAGGGGGATGTTGATGTAGAGGGAAGGATTGTCTGAGAGAGGAAAAGAAACTCATAGACGGCGGAAGTAGCATATGCTCGTGATCGCTCTGCACACCGGTATGGTGATCTTCACTTACGCTTCCATCTCGTAGATACTGCGGTGAGCATATGCGGTTCACAAGCTCGAAGTGGCTCGTGATCCAGGTGCATTGACATGTGAGGCAAGCTTTCGCATT
>Ga0265780_10001318_pt1 | contig 35345 bp, 28 predicted proteins | sample P1T30metagenome_FD_192432 | JGI IMG/M metagenome (GOLD analysis project Ga0265780, IMG submission 192432) | Plant litter microbial communities from East Loma Ridge, Irvine, California - P1 T30 | ecosystem: Environmental > Terrestrial > Plant litter > Unclassified | place: USA: California...
TCGGGGCTTTCTGTTATTGAAAACGCTTTATCACAACTCAAAGCTAGTCGCAGTGAGAGGACGGATTGCCGTGCTCCACTGCGTTGCGCTCGCAATGACAGGTGGGCGGTTAATATTCTGCCATTTCTTCGTGCACGTAGCACCAGAGCCACCGTTCGCCGCGCTCGGCAGAGGAGATGACGGGGTGCTGCGTGGTGTGGAAGTGCTTGGTAGCGTGCTTGTTTTTGGACTGGTCACAGCAGCCGACGTGGCCGCAGTCCTGGCATACGCGCAGGTGCACCCACGTGTCGCCGAGGGCGACGCATTCGGGGCAAACGTGTTGGGGGGCCGTTTTGAGGCTGGTGAGGGCACGGAGGTGCTGGCAGGGTTCGGACATGAAGTGAAAGTAAGAAAGCTCGGGAAATAATCGACGAATGGCTTTGGACCAAGTCGGCAAATTCCTCCTGCAAGTCCTTCCAACTGCCACGGCAACCGGTTTATCGGCTACTATATCGGCCTTGAGCTTAAGGGCGGGTATTCAGGTCCAGCACTTGCTCGCGCATGCACTTGAAATGGCCTTGCGGGCACTTGGCAAAGCCAATTTTGGAGCACGGCCGGCAGCTTAGGCCTTTCACTTCCAGCACCTGAAAATCGGTTCGGTACGGGTACATCCCAAACTCCGGTACGGTATTGCCCCACACGCTGAAAATCTCCTTGCCAAAGGCCGCGGCAATGTGCATCAGGCCGGTATCGTGGCTCACCACAAAAGCCGCCTGGCGCAACAAGGATGCTGATTGATGCAGCGAGTAGCGCCCGCAGCCGTTTTCAATGGGTGGATGGGTGGATGGGTGAATGGGTGAATGGTCCTTGGCTTGCGCTACGGCGGCGATGATGGCCTCGGCCACGGGGGCATCTTCCGGGCCGCCTAGCAGCATGATGGGGCGCGGCGCCAGGCGCTGGCACAGCTCCACCAGCTTCTCCAGTGGCAGGCGCTTAGTGGCGTGTTGCGCACCAATGGCCACGGCTGCGTAGCCACGCTGGAAAGACTGCGGAAGGGTCTTTAAGGCTACTTCCTGCGCCGGGGGAATGAAATAGTCGAGGCCCTGGCCGTCGTCTTTCACGCCCAGCGGGGCGGCGGCGGCCAGGTAGCGCTGCACGATGTGCACGTCGGGTAGCTTATTAATCTTGAAGTTGACCAGCAGCCACTTTTGCCAGTTCAGCTTGTCGAAGCTGCTTGACTTCACGCCCAGGCGCAGCTTGATGAGACGGGTGCGCAGGTTGTTGTGCAGGTCGATGATGTAATCGAAACGCTCGGCCTTCAGCTGCTCCACCAGCTCGCCCAGGCTGCCAGTGAGGCAATGGACTTTGGTAACGTACGGGTTTGGCTCCAGCAGGCCGCGGTAGCCCGGCTTGGTGGCAAAATGGACCTCCGCGCTCGGTACCTGCTGTGCCAGCGCCCGCACCACCGGCGTGGTCAGCACAATGTCGCCAATGGAGGAAAAGCGGAGAACCAGGATTTTCATTTTTAGCTACGCGCCAATCGTAATAGGGCCGTTCTGCTGAACGGAGCCGAAGCATCTCTACTGTGGGAGTAAATCAAATTACTTGCGCAGTAGAGATGCTTCGACTCCGCTCAGCAGGACGTTCTAGGTTATTCCTCAATTACCTATTCGAACAACGACTTCTTGTATTCCAGCGGCGGTGTGATGTTGGCCTTGCGGGCTTCAAAATAGGCCGCTACTTCCTCCACAGTCTTGGCGTTGAAGGTCATTTCTTTGGTCAAAAGCCCCTTGCGACCCATCAGTACGCCGTAGCGCATGTCCTCGTAGCCGTTGGTGTGGTGGGCATCGGGGTTGATGCTGAGCATCACGCCTTGGTCCAGCGCGTAGCGCACCCAGCGACAGTCGAGGTCGAGGCGCCAGGGGTTGGCGTTGATTTCGATGATGACCTGGTGCTTGGCGCAAGCGTCGATAACGGCTTTATAGTCGATGGGGTAGCCCTGGCGGCGTAGCAGCAAGCGGCCGGTGGGGTGGCCCAGCATGGTGGTGTAGGGGTTCTCGATGGCGCGCAGCAGGCGGTCGGTGGCCCGGCGCTCGTCCATTTTCAGGTTGGAGTGGATGCTGGCTACGATGAAATCGAAGCTGGCCAGCACGTCGCTGGGGTAGTCGAGCGAGCCGTCGCCGAGGATGTCGCTTTCGATGCCCTTGAAGATGCGGAACGGGGCAAGTTCCGCATTTAGTTGGTCGATTTCCTTGTGTTGCTGACGCACACGCTCCACGCTAAGGCCGTTGGCGTAGTGGGCGGCCTGGCTATGGTCACACAGGCCGAGGTACTGGTAGTTGTGGTCGCGCAGCCAAGTGGCCATTTCGCGGATGCTGTGGTTGCCGTCGGAGTAGGTGCTGTGGTTGTGGAGGGAGCCGCGCAGGTCGCCATCCTCTAACAAGTGAGGCAGCTTTTTCTCGGCAGCGAGGGCAATTTCGCCCAAGCCCTCGCGCAGCTCGGGCACGATGTATTGCAGGCCGGCTTTCTCATACAGCGCTTCTTCCTGCTGGAATTTCTCGCGGCGCGCCCACTGGCGAAGCGTGCCGGAAGAGGCCAATGGCTCTGTCAGGTGGCTTTCGGCAGCCGAGTTCAGAAATACCTCTGTCACAAAGTCCTCGGCGGAAGTCAGCAGTACTTCCACCTGCACCCCCGATTCGGTGGCCGTACCGCGCCAGGCAAACGGGCCGGAGCGGCGCGGGTCGGGGGTGAGGCCGCTCATGGAATTAAGCAGCTGGTGGGCTTGCGCGGGCTTGTCGGTGGCTACCACGAGGCGCACGGTTTCCACAGTTTCGAGGCGGCGGCGGATTTCACCGGCCACGGCTACCTGCCCGGTTTTGAGGGTTTCGCGCAGGTGCCGGGCGAGGTCTTCGGCCAGCTGTTCGGCTTGTGGGTAGAGCAGCTTGCCCTTGCTTTGGCCCGCGAATTCCAGCGATTCCAAAATGGATTCCTGGGTCTTCTTGCCGAAGCCTTTCAGCTTGCTCACTTGGTCGCTTTCGGCGGCTTCGCGCAGCTGCTCGGTGCTCTCGATGCCCAGCTCACGCCATAGGGCGCGGATTTTCTTGGGGCCAATGCCTTTGATGCCGAGCATCTCGACCACGCCGGGCGGGGTGATGTCCAGCAGGCGCTGCAAGTCGGAGAACGTGCCTGTATCGAGCAGCTCGGCCACTTTGGCGGCGGCAGTTTTGCTTAGGCCAGTACGGTCGGGCAGGCCGGCCCGCTCTACCTCCGCCACCGGAAAGCTCAGGGCGTCGAGGGCGTTGGCGGTGCCTTCGATGGCCCGGATTTTAAAAGGATTTTCGTCGTGCAGCTCCATGAGCTGAGCAGCTAGCTTGAAGGCACGGGTGAGGGCGCGGTTATCCACGGGCAAGAGGGTTTTGTGGCAACGAATGTAGCGTATACGGGTGCTTAGCAGGTGGTGGCGCAGCCGGCTCACCGAGCCAAAATCGCGTATGGGCTTGATTGGCCTTACCTTTCCGGGCTTTGCTCCGTTTCTGAATTTTATGTCTGCTTCTCCTTTTTTCGTTCATCTACTACCGCTGGTGGGCCTATTGCTGGTAGCGGGCTGCCACTCGCGCCAGTCCGATGCCGTGGTGGTTTCTTCGCCCACTGCCATGAAAAAGCTGGAAGGCACCTGGCTGGCTTCGCACGAAGAAAATCACGGCGACACGCTGGTTTACCGGCCCAACACCTATAAGTTTCCGCCGACGCGGGGCCGCACGGGCTTCGCCATCAAACCTTTTGGCCGGTTCGAACAATTCGACATCGCGCCCACCGACGGCCTTACCGGTCGCGAAGGCACTTGGACTGCTGATGGCAAGTCGTCGCGCCTGCTCATCCACTTGGCCGATGGCCAGACGCCTAATTATACGCTCGAAATTATTTCGCTCCGCAAGAAAGTATTGGAGCTCAAGCGGCGGTAGATGCCAGGCAAAAAACAACCAAAAGACTTCTGCAACAATTTTTCCAACGGCACGAATTTTTGTTGCACTCACTTTGCAACAAAACTTTCACATCAATGAAATAGTGTTGCAAGAGTGTAGATTGGGTCGGTAGCTCGCGGCATTTTAAACCATTGAAACCGGGAGTTTCCAAACCAGAGCTTGGGTTTTGACCCACAGTAGTGCCCGCGATGCAACCCAAGTGGTCGGCCGCGCTGTTACCGCAGCCATTCACCTTGCCTCCTCCAAATTATATGTTTTCCGTCGTTGCCAACCGCCCGTTGCGGGCTTTCGTTTTAGGGCTCGCGCTGGCTGGTCCGGCACAAGCCCAAGCTCAAAAAACCAGTCTTAAAGCCCAAAGCAATACCGCAGCGGCTCCCGCTAAGCCGCAGCCAGTTTCGCCGGTGGCCTCGGCCCCTCAGGTCGTGGCGGCCGATGGCATAGCCGGTTGGCTTTCCGACCTGGGCGCGGCGCAGGCACAGGCCAAAGCCACCAACCGGCCTATTGTGGCCGTTTTTTCGGGCTCCGACTGGTGCAAGCCCTGCATTATGTACGAGCAGGAAGTTTTCGCAAAGTCGGAATTTGCCGAGTATGCCAAGGATAAGCTGGTGCTGGCCCACTTCGATTTCCCGCGCCTGAAAAAGAACCAGCCCAGCGCCGCCCAGCTGAAGCTGAACGAGGCCGCCGCCGAACAGCTCAACCGCGAAGGCGACTACCCGCTGGCCGTCGTCATCGCGCCCGATGGCAAGGTGCTGGCTAAAACCGGCTACATCGCCGGGGGCCCAGCGGCTTTTGAGGCCTACCTCAAAAAGGTGGTGCCCGGCCTCTAGAAATTCTTCAGGATTAGGCAGTAGCCTTGTTCAGTTTTGGGACTGTAGCTGTATGAATCGGGTAAGGTGGCAAATTAGTTTGAAGGTTTGGCTGCTGTTGCTCACGTTGCTGGCCGGTTGGCCGGCTCACGGCCAGGCTCCGGTAGCGCAGCGCCACACCTTCACGCGCAGCGCCCACCTCATGGGTTCGCACTTCACCTTCACGGTGGTGGCCGACAATGACTCCGCCGGGCAGCGCGCTTTGCGGGCCGGCCTGGGCGAAGTGCGGCGCATCGACCATCTGATGTCATTCTGGGATTCAACCTCCGAAGTGGTGCGCATCAACCGCATGGCCGGCGTGAAACCAGTGGCCGTATCGCCCGAAACCTTCGACCTCATCAACCGCACGCTACGGCTATCCAAGCTTAGCGACGGCGCTTTCGACATCACCTTCGCCAGCGCCGACAAGCTGTATAAGTTTGACCGGCAGCCCCACCCCGCCCTGCCCGATTCGGCCGCCGTGCGGGCCTCGGTGCGGCGCATTGGCTGGCAGAAAATTAAAATGGATGCCGCCACGCACACGGTTTTTTTACCCGAAAAAGGCATGCGGATTAACCTGGCGGGCATTCTGCAAGGCTACGGCCTGCGCCGGGCCAAGCTGGTGCTCGACCAGTGGGGCATCAAGGGCGGGCTGCTGAACGGCTCGGGCGACATCTACTGCTGGGGCCGGCAGGCCGACGGCTCGCGCTGGCGCGTGGCCATCGGCGACCCTGACCACCCCAACAGCGTGGCCGCCTGGGTCGAGGTGACCGATATGGCCGTGGTGACGGCCGGCAACTACGAGCAGTATTTCACAGTGGGCAAGCAGGTGTACGGGCACATCCTCAACCCCCTCACCGGTTATCCGTCCGTTGGCCTGCGCTCGGTCACCATCCTCTGCCCCGATGTGGAGCTGGCCGATGGCTTGGATGAAGTCGTTTTCGTGAAAGGGCCGGCCGCCGGCCTGGCGTTCATCAACAGCCTGAAAGGCGTTGATTGCACACTAATAACCGATGACAACAAAACCCTTACCTCGCACGGCATGACGCTGAATTATTACCACGGCAGCGCCCCGGCCACTCGCCCCTGATTTTCCGTAATCACTTATCGTGAAAAAATCCCTGCTCCTCATTCATCCTCGCTTCCTACTGGTGCTGGCACTGGCCGCCACTCTGCCCAGCTGCGTGTCGGTGAAAGCCTACCAGAAAGTGTACCTCAACGACGAGGACATGAAGCTGGCCAGCAAACCCGTGGAAACGCCCGAAACCAATTTCGAGAGCTACCGTGAAGGGGCCGGCGGCGCCAACGGCGGCAAAGTAGGCGGCGGCTGCGGGTGTAATTAGCAGTGAGCAAATGAACGTCATGCAGAGCGCAGCGAAGCATCTCGCGCGGGGTAGTAATCCAATCGTTAAAAGGGAATTAGTAGTGGCACGCGAGATGCTTCGCTGCGCTCTGCATGACCGTTCTGTAAAACCATCCCTTTTGAAGAAGCTATTTCTCTCTTTATTCGCCTTGAGCGCCCTGGCCACTCCGGCCCTGGCCCAAACCGGCACCACACAAAACCCCAACCGCATCGACGGGTACGGGGCGCCGGTGAGCCCGTCGGTGCCGGTGAGCCGGCCAGCCGATGAGGCCACCATTGACATCATCGGCGGTTACTACGAGCAGGACGGCAGCCACGGCGCGGTGGAGGGCGGGCGCGGCACCCAGCAGCTCACCGATGTGCCGCCGGCCATCATCGTGAACGTGCCGCTGGATACCGTGAGCCGGCTTTCGGTGAACGTAGGGGCTGATTTTTACTCGTCGGCTTCGACTGACCGGATTGACTTTGCGCTGAGTACACCGTCGGCGCACGACGTGCGCTACCACGGCGATTTCGGCTACAGCCGCGAGCAGAAGGCCCGGGGCACCATCTGGGGCGCGGGTGCGGGCGTATCGAAGGAGTATGACTACTTATCCTTCAATGTGACCGGCTCATTCGCCAAAACCTCGCAGGACGGCAACCGCCAACTGAGCCTTGCGGGCCAGGTTTTCCTCGACCAAGTGACGCTGATTACGCCGCTGGAGCTGCGGCCGGGCTACACCGGCAACCTCACGGGCAAAGGCAATTATGGCACCGATAAGCGCCAAACCTACAACTTCACCGCCACCTACTCACAGGTACTCACCAAGCGCCTGCAGGCCGCCATCAGTACTGAGCTGGTATCGCAGAACGGCTTGCTGAGCACGCCATTTCACCGGGTGTATTTCCGCGACAATCCCGACCCAAATCTGGCCCCGGCTGTGGGTGGCGACTTCTCGGCTAGGGCAACTACGGCGGCTCGTATTGAGGCATTGCCGCGCTCACGCTTCAAGTATCCGGTGAGCTTGCGCCTGAATTATTATGCCACCGACCTGGTCCAGGTGCGGGGCTTCTACCGGTTTTACAACGACAATTTTGGCATCACAGCTCATACGCTGGAACTGGAATTGCCGGTGAAGGTGACGCCGTTTTTCGTGCTCTATCCCTTCTACCGCTACCACACGCAGACGGCCGCCACCTACTTCGCGCCGTTCGGGCAGCACTCCATCAGCGACACCTACTACACTTCCGACTACGACCTGTCGGCTTTTTCGGCCAACAAAGTAGGCCTGGGCCTGCGCTACTCGCCGGTGTACGGCATCGGGCGCTTCCACGTGCCGGGCCGGAATGCGCAGGGCCTGTCCCGCGTCATGCGTTTCAAATCCCTGGACCTGCGCTACGCCCACTACCAGCAAACCGGCTCCTCCAACTACGCCGCCCAGGACCGGGCCGACCTCACCGCCAACATCATCAGCTTCGACCTGGGCTTCGCGTTATAAGGGCCCGCAGAAAAAGCCCGCGGATTTATTTCCTTTGCGTGTGCAAACCAGCGGCCGGCCGGCATCTATGCCAGTGCCGGCCGTTTGCGTGTGCACCCATTTACTCATTCACCCATTCACCCATTGTCTTGAAACACTGGCTCGTTAAATCTGAACCCGAAGCATACTCCTGGACCACTTTCGTGCGGGAAGACGGCACCGCCTGGACCGGCGTGCGCAACTACCAGGCCCGCAACAACCTCAACCTCATGCAGCCCGGCGACCTCGTGCTCTTCTACCACAGCGTGAGCGAGAAAGCCGTGGTGGGTATTGCTGAAGTGGCCGCCCTGGCCGCCCCCGATGCCACCGCCGAAGCCGGCTCGCCCTGGGTGGCGGTGCAGCTGCGCCCGGTGCAGCCCCTCCCCCAGCCCGTGAGCCTAGCCCAGCTTAAGGCCGATGCCCGGCTGGGCGAGCTGGCGCTGTTGCGGCAGTCGCGCCTGTCGGTGCTGCCGGTGCGGCCCGAAGAATTCGACGCCATTGTGGCGCTGGGTACAAATTGAGCGAGCCGCATCCGACACAAAACGCGGAATTTGAACGTAACTTTAGCATGTTACCTGTTCTTCCGAGCGTTGGTATTTTGAAATGCTTTTCACAGCGTACGGGCATGAAACTCCGCTACTTTCTACTGCTGATGTTGATGGGCAGCCTGACGGGCGCGCCGGCGCTGCGGGCCCAACGCCGGGCCGCCCCGGCACCGCTGCCCGGTGCGCCCGTCCAGACGGCGCGCACCGAATTGCCGCTGGTACCAGCGACCAGTGAGGTTCACGTACAGGCCCTGGCCGCCGATAGTACGGTGGTGCTGCTGATAGGCCACAACAAGCCGCTGTCCAGCAAAACCACGTTTGTTTTTCAGCAGTACGACCAACTGCTGCACCTGCGGCAGGAAACACCGCTGGAAGTGCCCGAGGAATTCGATTTCACGCGCATGTGCACCGAAAGCAATACGGTGTATGCCTTGTTTTCCTCGCGCAACACGCCGGGCCGCCTGTGGGTGGCAGCCTACAATGGCCCCTTGGCCCAAACCCGCACCCAGCAGTTCGAAACCAAGCTGAGCCGGGAGATTGTGGAATTGAAAGCCCTCGATGGGCGCCTGTTTGCCACGGTGCTGCTCAACGACCAGCAGCACGTTACGGCTATGCTGCTCGATGTGGCCACCGGCCAGATGCAGTACCTGCCCTCGGTGTATGAACCGCTGCCCACCCAGCTCACCTTTGTGGCCGATGCCGCTACCCGCCGCGCCGAGTATGTGCTGAGCCAGACCAACGGCCGCAAAAGCCGCCTGCTGCTCAAGCAGCTCACCGACAAAGGCCAGCTCGTCAGCTCCGAATTTGTGCAGGCCGAAAGCGACCGCAGCCTCATCACAGCCCAGGTCACGCCGCCGCAGGACACCACGGCCCGCCTGCTGATGGGTACCTACTCGCTACGGGGCCCTGCCGACTACGCACAAGGGCTGTTTGCAACCGACCTGCGGCCGGCCGCGGGCGCAGCCGCTGGCGTAAAGCAGCCGCTGCGCTTCTACGACTTCCTGCACCTCAAGCACTTTTTCGACTACCTCAAGCCCAGCCGCCAAGCCCGGCTCCGGCAGCGCACCGAGCGGCGCATTGCCCGGGCGGTGCCGCCCCTGCGCTGGCACTACCGGCTGCTGCTGCACGAGCTGTTGCCCCAGCCCGATGGCGGCTACGTGCTGGTGGCCGAGGTTTATTATCCGCACTACCGCTACAATAGCTACGGCAGCTATATGGGCCCCGGCAACAATATTGGCAATCAGTATTATACCTCACCATATTCCAGCTCGCGCATCTTCGATGGCTACCAGACCACTCATGCGCTGGTTTGCGGTTTTGACCGCACCGGGACGCTGTTGTGGGACAATATTTTTGTGGTAGAAAATCTGCGCCGGGCCGAGTTGGAAGAAGCCGTCCGCCTGAATACCCTGCCCGACGGCCGTCTCGTGCTGGCCTACCTCGACGAAGACAAGCTGCGCTACAAAGTAATTAAGCAGGCCGAGCCCGGCCCCAACGACCAGCAAGTGCCCATCCAGACTGGCGCGGTGGCCGACGGTTCTCCCAGCCCCGAGCGCACCGCCGATACATCCCAGGCCGACCTGCTGCCTTGGTTTGGGAGTCGCTTTGTAGCTACCGGCTACCAGCGCGTGCACGTGGAGCACGGTACCGACCGCGAGGTTTTTTTCCTGAACTCGGTCGCTTTTTAATAGACTGGCACACAATCCAGGAACGTCATGCTTAGATTCTTCTCAACATGACGTTCTTTTATTCATTTGCGTACTTGCTGCGTACTTGCTCCGTTTCACCCTCTCTTCATTGCATGCTTAACAAAATTCGCCTTCCCTTTCTCTTCCTGATTCTGCTGCTGGCGGGCTGCCGCGCCGGTGGCCCCGGCACGCCAGCCAAAACGGTAGCCTCATTTTTCTCGAAATACAGTGGTCGGGAGGGCTTCAAAACGACCGAATGGTCGGCCGACCTGCTCCAGCGTTTGGCGTTGGTGAAAGCCGCGAAGCTGCTGGGCGGCTCCGACCTCACCAACGGCATCACCGGCATTCGCTCGGCCAAGGTCATCAGCTTCACACCCACCACTTCTTCGGCCAAAGAGCTGGCGGCACAGGGCCTGCGCGCCGAAGCCAGCGGCATCTTGCAGAACAATAAATATGACCCGCTTTCCACCGCCGGCTTCGGCGGCAGCAACTACGCCATTTCCACCCGCGGCTCGGGTAATAGCGTTTCGGAGTTTGCGGCACTGGGCAGCCTGCCCGACGTAGCCGATTCCTTCGTGCTGGTATCGGTGCAGGGCAATTTCACTCGCTCGCAGGTAGAGGCACTAGGCAAGTACCTGCCGCAGCTGGTGCAGGCTACAAGTAAATAGCCTGTAATCAATTGGTTTGAAACCCAAAAAAGAACGTCATGCTGAGCAAAACCGAAGCATCTCTACCGCAATAGTAACTATTTACTCCTGCGGTAGAGATGCTTCGACTTTGCTCAGCATCACGTTCTGCTTTTTCCTAGCCTCGGCGCTTACCGGCCTGCCGCCATTAAGTCCTCAATCGTATCGGCTTGCAGCGGAATGTCGGCCATCAGGTCCTCATTGCCCGTGGCGGTGATGAGAATGTCATTCTCCAACCGAATGCCTAGGCCTTCTTCGGGAATGTAGATGCCCGGCTCGCAGGTATATACCATGCCGGCCTCAAAGGTGCGGTACTTGTAGCCCACGTCGTGCACATCGAGGCCGAGGTAGTGGCTGGTGCCGTGCATGAAATACTTCTTGTAGAGCGGCGCAGCAGGGTCCTGATTCTTCACGTCAGCGGCATTCAGCAGGTCGAGTTTGATAAGCTCCTGCTCCATGCACTCGCCCACCTGCTTGTGGTATTCCTCGATTTCGTTGCCGGCCACGAGGCGGGTTTTGGCGAAGGCCATCACGGCCAGCACGGAATCGTAGACTTGCCGCTGGCGGGTGGTGAACTTGCCGTTGACGGGAATCGAGCGCGAGAGGTCGGCGGCGTAGTTGGCGTATTCGGCGCCGAAGTCCAGCAGAATCACGTCGCCGTCCAGGCACTGGTTGTCGTTGGTGGTGTAGTGCAGCACGTTGGCATTTTTGCCGCTGGCCACGATGCTGCCGTAGGCCGGGCCGCGGCTGCGGTTGCGCATAAACTCGTGCACGATTTCGGCCTCAATCTCGAACTCCCACACACCCGGCTTCACGAAGCCCAGCAGCCGCCGAAACGCCTTGCCCGTAATATCACAGGCCTGGCGCATCACCCGGATTTCCTCGGGGCTTTTGATGGCCCGCAACTGGTGCAACAGGCGCGATGCCCGGCGGTAGTTGTGCAGCGGGTACTGGCTTTGCAGCATCTTGATGAAGCGGGCATCGCGGGTTTCCACTTCCACCACTGCCCGAATGTGCTCATTCGAGTTCAAGTACACGTTTTCGGCCTCGTTCATAAGCGCGGGCAGCACCGAGTTGAAGCTTTCCAGCCACATAATCGTCTTAATGCCCGAGTTCTGGCGCGCCTCGTCCTTGGTCAGCTTGTAGCCTTCCCATATGAGAATGTGCTCTGAGGTTTCTTTCAGGAACAGAATTTCGCGGTGCTGCGGCAGGCGCGCATCCGGAAAGATGACGAGGATGCTTTCCTCCTGGTCGACGCCCGAGAGGTAGAACAGGTCGTTGTTTTGCCGGAAAGCCATGGTGCCGTCGGCATTGGTCGGCATCACGTCGTTGCTCTGAAAAATGGCCAACGAGGCGGGCGGCAGCAGTTCGCGGAAGCGGCGGCGGTTTTCAACAAAAAGCTCGGGAGCAAGGGGGGCGTAGCGCATGGGAAATCTTGGTTGGAAGTACGGCGCGCAAGTTAGGAAAGCTACCGTTGAGACGGGCCGAAGTACTTACCAGCAGCGCCAGCCAGATAGCACAAAAAAGCCCTTGCCTGAAGCAGGCAAGGGCTTTCGCAATGATAACCAATACCAATTACATCTTGGTCTTGGTGGTTTTAACGCTGGTTTTATTGGCTTTGTAGCGCATGTCGGGCGTACCGTCGGCTTTCATGGGGCCAGTGGCGGTTTGGGTGCTCGTCTTGCTCTCCTTGTAGCGCATATCGGCGGTGCCATCGGCCTTCATTTTGGTGCTGCTCGAAGTAGCAGAAGTCGACGACTTGCTCATGCCCGAAGGCGTAGTCATGGTGCTCGACTTGCTCATCGTGCCCGAACCCTTGGTCGTAGTCGACGATTTGGTCATGCCCGCCGGGTTCTGCATCGTGCTCGACTTTGTGGTCACTTTCGTGCCGGGCTGAGTCGTTTTAGTGGTAGTCATTTTCGTGCTGCTGCTATTCACGGTAGCGGCGGGGGCCTGCGCCTGGGCAGCACCGCCCATCAAGCTCAAGGAAAGGAGAAAACCGAAGATGCGTTTCATAAACGTTGGAATTTAGGGAGTGAGAGATGGGCCTCCTACGGGGCAACCAGCTCCACAGTTGGCCCGCGCTAGCGTTATTTTTTACCTTGGCACTGTGCCGGTTAATCTTTGCCTAGCTACGCCATTAAACTCAAGCGTACTAGCGCACTCCAACGGGCATCATTCCACCATTTTTCCCTTTCCCGATGAATAAGAACCTGCTTTCGCTCATGGCGGCTTTCGGCCTGCTGTTTATTTCCCAAGTGGCCTCCGCCCAAACTGCTACTCCCGGCATCAATGCCGCGCAGCGCAACGAGCGCGCCCGTATTCGCCAGGGCGTCGCCAGCGGCGAGCTCACCCGCCCCGAAGCCGCCCGCCTCAAAGCTCGTCAAGCCGACATCCGCCAAGACAAGCAGGCTGCCAAAGCCGACGGCGTAGTAACCCGCGACGAGCGCCAGGGCATTCGCAAGGAGGAAGCCCACGCCAGCCGAGCCATTCACCGCCAAAAGCACGACGGGCAAGTTCGGTAGTTAGCCCGACCTATTACACAGCAAAAATCCCCGTACCATACTGGTACGGGGATTTTTTGTATTGAAGCCAACAGAACTTAGGCCACTACCTGGGCTTCTAGTTTTTGGGCGAGCACGTGCTTGGGCACGGCGCCTACTTGCTTATCAACAATTTGACCGTTTTTGAACACCAGCAGCGTAGGAATGCTGCGAATGCCGAATTTCATGGAAGTCTGGGGGTTGGCATCAACGTCAACTTTACCAACAACCACTTTGCCTTCGTATTCGCCGGCCAGCTCTTCTACCACGGGGCCTACCATGCGGCAGGGACCGCACCATTCGGCCCAGAAGTCAACCAGTACAGGCTTGTCGCCGCCAATGATTTCTTCGAAGTTGGCGTCGGTTATTTCAATTGCTTTGTGTCCCATTTCAATTTGGGTTGGGGTTTAAAGAATAGTCTGGCGTATACGGCCAACGGGGTCGCAAGGTAGCAGATTGGATGGAAAACAGAGTGGGCGGCGGAAAGTTCAGCGTGGGCGTTTTCGCCCGGCGAACGGTCAGTTTTTCTATCCGAATGACATGAAAAGTACCGTTTAGCCTTCCTGCAGAGCGTAGCGAAGTATCTCCACTACTGTAATAATTATTTACGCTCACAACGGAGCGGGCAAAATGCTCCGCAGGATGTTCTGACATTTTGCAGAAACACCCTAAATCAGCGTGCAAACCTCCATTTCCAGCTCTTTCATCTTCTCAATGAAGGCCTTGGGCTCAATCTGGAAGCGGCGCGAGAACATGTCCACCGCCAGGTGCTCGTGCGGCTCCACGAACTGGATTTCGAGGCGCTTGCCGCCGGGCGCGTGCTCGATGGCCTCTTCCAAGCGGTCGAGCATGAGGGCGGTCACGGTGCGCAGGTCGAGGCGGACGCGGACGCCCTTGCTCATCTTTTCGGCAATATCGGCCAATGGCTGGATGCTGAGAATGCGCAGGTCCCACTGGTCCTGGGTATGGCGACGCAGCTCCTGTTTCAGGCGCACGTACATGGGCGGCACTTGGTCGTTGGGGTAGTTGCGCGGGTTGATGAGGGGCGCAAACTTGGTGTAGTCGTCGCGGAACAGCGCCGGGTTGATGCTCGTCTCGTAATCTTCGAGGGTGAAAGTGCAGAAGGGCTGACCGGTTTTAGTGGTCTTGAACATTACGTTCGTGATGAGGCCCGCTACCGCCATTTCCTTGTTCTTAATCTCATCTACCTTCTCCAGACCGCAAGTGCAGTAGGCATCGAGTTCCAGCTTGTAGCTATCGAGCGGGTGGCCGGAGAGATAGAAGCCCACCACTTCCTTCTCGCGGCGCAGCTGTTCGGTTTTGCTCCAGGGCTCCATCTCGTGGATTTTGGGCATGGGCGCGGCCACCGCCCCGAAAGCACCCGCCCCAAACAAGCTGTGCTGGGCCGATTCTTTGGCCGCTGCATGCTGCTGGCCCACGCGCATGGCCTTTTCAATCAGGTTCTGGTCGCCGGCGGGGGCGTCGAGGTAGAGGCGGCGGTGCTTACCAAACCCGTCGAAGGCGCCGGCCTGGGCTAGGCTTTCGAAGGTTTTCTTGTTCACGGTGCGCAGGTTCACGCGCTTGGCAAAGTCGAAAATGTCGCTGTACTCGCCAGCTTTTTCGCGTTCCTGCACCATGCTTTCCACCGCGAGTTCACCCGCTCCTTTCACGGCGCCCATGCCGAAACGGATGGCCCCCTCCTGGTTTACGTTGAACTTTAGCAGGCTTTCGTTCACATCGGGTCCGAGCACGGGTACGCCCTGCTTGCGGGCTTCCTCAATGAAGAAGGTCACCTTCTTGATGTCGCCCATGTTGTTGGTGAGCACGGCGGCCATGTACTCAGCCGGGTAGTTGGCTTTCAGATAACCAGTCTGATACGCCACCACCGAGTAGGCAGCCGAGTGCGAGCGGTTGAAGCCGTATTCGGCAAATTTCTCCATCACGTCGAAGACTTCGTTGGCCTTCTTGGCGGGGATGCCGTGCAGGTTTTTGGCGCCTTCGATGAACTTCTCGCGCTCCAAGGCCATCTTTTTCATGTCCTTCTTACCCATGGCGCGGCGCAGCAAGTCGGCGCCCCCGAGCGAGTAGCCGGCCAGAATCTGGGCCGTCTGCATAATCTGCTCCTGATACACCATGATGCCCTGGCTGTATTCCAGGATGGGTTTCAGCAGCTCGTGCGGGTACACTACCTCTTCGCGACCGTGCTTGCGGTTGATGAAGTTCGGGATGAACTGCATCGGGCCCGGGCGGTAGAGGGCGTTCATGGCAATCAAGTCCTCGATGTTGGTCGGCTTCAAGTCCTTGAGGTACTGTCGCATCCCTTCCGATTCAAACTGGAACGTGCCGATGGTATCGCCGCGCTGGTAGAGGGCGTAGGTCTTCTCGTCGTCGAGCGGAATGTTATCGATGTCGATTTTGACGCCGTGGTTGCGTTCAATCAGGTTCATGGCATCCACGATGACCGTCAGGGTTTTAAGCCCCAGAAAGTCCATCTTCAGCATGCCGGCGCTCTCAATCACCTTGCCATCGAACTGCGTGATAAGCAGGTCGGAGTCCTTGGAGGTTGAAACCGGGATGTACTTCGTGATGTCGTCGGGCGCGATGATGACGCCAGCGGCGTGAATGCCCGTATTGCGCACTGAGCCTTCGAGCTGCGTGGCGAGGCGCAGAATCTGGCCCTTCAGGTTTTCGGGGCTTTCGTCGCGCCGAATCATGTCCAGTTCCTGGTTTTCGGCGAAGGCACCAGCCAGCGTCGTGCCCGGCTTTTCGGGCACCATCTTGGTCAGGTCGTTGGTCTGCGGCAGGGGCAGCTCCATGGCGCGGGCCACGTCCTTGATGGACGACTTGGCGGCCATCGTGCCGAAGGTGATAATCTGGGCCACCTGCGTTTTGCCGTATTTATTCACCACGTAGTCAATGACTTTCTGACGGTTCACGTCGTCAAAGTCAATGTCGATATCAGGCATCGACACGCGCTCGGGGTTCAGGAAACGCTCGAACAGCAGCGAGTACTTGATGGGGTCGATGTTGGTGATGCCCACGCAATAGGCCACCGCCGAGCCAGCGGCCGAACCCCGGCCCGGGCCCACGGCCACGCCGATGTTGCGGCCATGGTTGATGAAGTCCTGGGTGATGAGGAAGTAGCCCGCGAAACCCATCGTCTGGATGATGCGCAGCTCATAATCAAGCCTTTCCTCCACTTCGGGCGTGCGCTCGGAGTAGCGCGGCGGCTTGCTCATGGTCACGACGCCCTTGCCGGCGCTGGGGCCGAAGGCGCCCACGTAAGTCAGCTCGCGCAGGAACTCGTCGGCGTTGGCGAAGGGCGCGGGAATGGGGAAGTTGGGCAACAGAATGTCGCGCGCCAGCTTCGGGGGCGTGATTTTGTCGACAATCTCATTGGTATTGTCCACGCTTTCCGGCACGTCAGCGAACAGCTTGTTCATCTGTTCCTGGGTCTTGAAGAAGAACTGGTCGTTGGCGAAGCCGAAGCGGGTGTGGGGCTTGGGTTTCTGCAGTTCCTCGTCGATGCGGCGCAGCTGGCGCTGGGCTGCCTCATCACGGTTGTAGTCGCGGCGTAGGTTGTCGAGCAGGTCGTACTTCACCTCGCCCTGACCAGTCATCAGGGTATAGTAGTTGGTACGAATGTCACCAACCGGGATGCTGTGCTCCTCGCCGGTATTCACGCACAGCAGCAAGTCATGGGCGGCGTAATCGGTTTGGTCGACGTAGTGCGAGTCGTTGGTGCAGATAACCTTTACGTTATACTTCTTCGCAAAGCCCAGCAGAATCTGGTTCACGTCCTCCTGGCTTTTGCCGGTACCGTCGAAATTCATCAGGCCGTGGCGCTGGATTTCAATGTAGTAGTCGTCGCCAAACAAGTCGAGCCACCATTTCAGCTTTTCCTCGGCCTCGGCCTCGGTGCCGAAGAGGATGGTTTGCGGAATCTCGGCACCAATGCAGCAGGAGGTCGCAATCAGGCCCTCGTGGTACTTCAGCAGCAGCTCCTTATCAATACGCGGGAATTTGGAGTATACGCCCTCGATGAAGCTCAGCGAGCATAGCTTGGCCAGGTTGTGGTAGCCGGCCTGGTCCTTGGCCAACAGCAATTGGTGGTGTCGGTTATCCCGCTCTCCTTTCTCTCGGCTGAAAGCCTTCTTGTGACGGTCCTCCACCAGGTAGAATTCGCAGCCCACAATTGGCTTCACGTTGTACTTGTTAGCCTCGGCTACGAAGTTGAACGCGCCAAACATGTTGCCGTGGTCGGTGAGGGCCACGGCAGGCATTCCATCCTTCTGCGCCTTCTTCATCAGGGCGCCAATGCTGGCCTGTCCGTCGAGAAGGGAATACTGCGTGTGGCAATGGAGGTGCGAGAAAGTGGGCATTTCTTATCAGTTAACAATCATCAATTGGCAATAAGCAATTGATGACTGGGCGAACGGGTTTTAGTAAAGATACCCCCGGCTGGCGGGCATTCCCAAACCCCATTTGCCTGCTGCCTGATTCCCTGAGAGCTGCGTTTTTGCGCACCAACTACTTCCGGTCGAAGCCAAAGGTGTGGGCGTAGCGGTGCTCGCGGCCGGTGAGGGCATCGCGGATTATTTCGGCGGCGAGCAAGCTGTAGGTGGTGCCGTTGCCGCCGTAGCCGAGAGCAAAATGCGCATACGGGAAGTCCGGATGCGGGCCGATGTAGGGCAGCCCATCGGCCGTTTCGCCGTACACGCCGCCCCAGATGAAATCGCGGGTAAAGGGCGTATCGCAGGTGAATTTCTCCTGAAACTGGTCCATAAGCTTGTCGGCTTTGCGCTCGATGACCAGGTTCTGGAAGGTGGGCAGTTTCAGTACTTCGTCGCGTCCGCCCACCATAATGCGGCCATCGGGCGTGACGCGGGTGTAGAGGTAGGGCCGGGCCGTTTCCCAGATTTGGGCGGTGCCGGTGGGCAGCGCCGCCGCCTGGCCGGGCTGGCTGAGCACCACGTAGGTCGAATGCAGGTTCACGAGGTCCTGCGGCACCAGCTCTGATGCCGCGTAGCCGGTGCACACCACCAAGTGTTTGGCCCGAACCTGATACTGGCCGTGGCTACCCGCTTGTAGGCTAACGCCATCGGGGGTGGAAGTGTAGCGCTGGGCGGGGGTGAGCTCATAGGCTCGGAGGCCACGCTGCTGGGCTACTTGCAGCAATATTTGAGTGAGTTGATAGGGGTTTACCTGGGCGGTATCTTGGGAGAGCAGGGCGGCTGGCGCTTTCAGCTTGAAGCGGTTCATCAGCTCGGCTCCTTCCAGGAAAGTGGTTTCGATGCCGATGCCGCGGCGGGCCTCGCCTTCGTCGCGCAGGTGCGGCACGTCGGCCATTCGGCTGGCCAGGTAGAAGCTCTGGCAGTAGCTGAAGCCGCAGTCATTCGGCAGTTCGTGCTGGCAGAGGCGAGCCAGGGCGTGCACGGCGTAGAGGTTGCCGAGATAACCATCATTGGCGCGCTGCACCCCCACTTTTCGGCGCAAGTCGGTCAGGTCCTCGTCCAGCTCATACTGGCACATGGCGGTGCTGGCCGAAGTGCTGCCGCTGCCAAAATAACGGGCTTCGAGCACGACGGTATCCAGCCCCGCCTGGGTGAGATAATAGCCGAGGAAGGCCCCGGTGATGCCGCCGCCCACTACCACGACGTCGCAGGCAAGGTTTTCGGTAAGCTGGGGGTAGCGCGCCAAGCCGTGCTCAGCAAGCCAGAAGGGTTGGCCAGTGGTCAGGTTCATGCTACCGGCTACGCAAAGCAGCAGGGCACGGGTTGCTGAGCTAGTTGACTACGCTAGGCAGAGGCTCTTGGAGTCAGGCGCTTACTTAATCGGGGCCGTCACGCGCAACACCTCTCCTATTTTCACGGCGCCGTCCGGCTTGTTGTTCCAGGTTTGCAAGTCGGCCACTTTTACCTGGTAGAGGCGGGCAATGCTAAACATGGTTTCTCCCTTCGCCACGGTGTGCTGCGTGACTGTGCCCGCTGTTGCAGCCGGAGTTGCAGCGGGCACGGCCGCAGCGGGCACGGCCGCAGCTGGCGTGCTTGCAGCAGCAGCCGCTTTTTTGGGCACGTACAGCAAAGCAGGATTAATACGGCCGCTGGAATGAGTGGCCGGCGTCTGCTTAGGCGCTTGCGTGGGCGTGGGTGCCGGCGTTTGCGCAGCCTTCACAACCGGAGTAGCTTTAGCGACTGGAGTGGCTGACGCCGCTGGTAGGGTTGGCGCTTCTGCGGCTTTCAGCGTCAGCACCTGCCCCAATACCAGCCCGTACGGCGGCTCCAGGTGGTTGATAGCAATCAGCGTTGCCGGTGGAATATTGTAGAGCCGGCCCACGGAATACACCGTTTCCCGCGCCTCCACACGGTGAGTGGCATCACCGGGAATGGCCTTCGGTATTACAGTCGCTGGCTTGGACGCGGCAGCCGCCACTGGCGCAGGAGCAGGCATTGGCTTGGCAACCACTGTGGGCGAGGATGTTGTAGCGGGAGTTGGAGTCGGGGTGGGAGCAGACGCAGGTACTACCGGCACTGGCTTATACACGGGCGCCGAGCGAGTAGGCGCAGTTGCCACGCTAGCGGAATCCTCCTCGCTGGGTTCATCAGCTAGGGGGGCGGGCGCCGGGGCGGCAGCGGGCGGTGGCAGGTACGTGACCTTGGCGGCGGATGGGCGGAGGGGCTCCGACGTGGCGGTTGGGCGCACTGGCGCTGGCCGAACTGGCGCCGGCGCTGCGGCAGCGGGAGCAGGCGCCGGAGTACTGGCGGCAGTCGATGCGGCAGTGGCTAATGTTTCGCCCCAGCCGTCGGCATCTTCCGTCACCACGCGCTTGCTTTTGGTTTTGCCGTCTTCGCTTTTGACTTTGACTTTCACCTTTACTTGGCCGCTTTCGGTGGCTACGTCGCGGCGCACCGATACGGCCTCATTAGCAGTACTTACTAAGGCGTCGGTTTCTTTTTCGGCAGCAATGGTGGCGGCGCTGGGGCGCTCCAGTGCCACGCCTTCGGGCTGGGAGCGGTACTCGATAGCGGTTTCGCGAGGGCGCGTGTGCTGCAGCCACAGCACGCGGCCGGGGCGCAATTCTTCCACGCGGGCCATGCGGTTTTTGGCGTACACGGCCTTTTGGCGCATGCCGTACTTCTGGGCCACATCAAAAATTGTTTCGCCGGGCTGAAGGACGTGGTACTCCACGGCCGCTGCGTCGCGTTTCTTTTCCAGATAATACGGCCGGCCCACTACCAGCTTGTCGAAGCCTGTCATCTCATTATGACGCAGAAATTCGCCTAGTCGCTGATGCGCCCGGCGGGCCAAATCAACCATCGTTTCGCCGGGCAAGGCAATAAGCGCGCGTAGCTTATTAATGCGTACCTCGGCCGTATTGGTGGCCACGGCGGGTACGCTCAATAGTTCCTTGCTGCTTTGCAGGCGCTGGTTGGCTAAGATGCCCGCAGCCTGCGTCACGTCGCCGACGGGCACAATAAGTGTGTAGGCCTTATCGGCTGGCACGGCAGCGGCCAGCAGCCAGTAGTTGTGCTTGGCCAGCGCGGCGGGGTCGGTGTGCAGGGTCTGCGCCTGGGCTTGCAGGGTTTGACCGGCGGTGGCAGGAAATTCCCGCAGCAACAGTGCCGGCTTGGGGTTGAGGCCGCAGGCGGGCTCGAAAGCCACTTTTTGGGCCAGAAACATCAGCACGTAGGGCGACGTGGCCTCGGTAATGGCCATTTCGGTGGCGTCGAAATCAGTTGGGAGCGTGTAGGGCTTCACGCCGCCCAAGCCGGTGTAATAGCTCAGCAGCGCATTCATCCAGTTGTGCAGGCTGGTGTTGCTGCGGGTGAGGTAGCGGGCGGCAGCGCGGGTACTGGCCGTGAGGTGCTGGCGCTCGTCCACGGCATCGTTCACGGTGAGGCCCAGGCCAGTGGCGGTTTCCTGTTTGAGCTGCCAGTAGCCTACGGCCTCGTGGTTGCTGCGGGCATTGCCCTGCAGAGCGCTTTCCTGCAAGGCCAAGTAGCGGAAATCGAGCGGTACGCCTTCTTCCTTCAGTACCCGGTCGATGATGGGAAACGAGGCATCGGCCAAATCGACCCGGGCCTGAAACGACGGCTGGTGGCGGCACAGGCCATCCGCTTTTTGCTGAACCAGCCGCTGCGCTTCCTCGCTCAGCACCAGATGGATGCCAGCCACATCCATCGCAGCGGGCACATCGGGGTGCGGGCGCAAAACCGCGGGTTGAGCGGCCAGCGGGCCAGCCAGCGCTACGAGCAATACTATCGAGGCAACGGGATTTCGCATAAGCTACACGCGGGCTGCATTCGACCCGGAAGCTACAAAGAACCTGAATTTTGCGCAAAAAGCCCGCGCACGCCGCTTATCCTTACTGCGGACCACCGCCTCCGGGGCCGCTGCCACCGCCAGGAGGGCCGCCCCCACCTGGGCCACCGCCATCAGGCCGGCCGAAGCCTCCGCGGCCTTCGCCGCGCCCGCCGCCCTCGCCCGGTTGCGGGGCTATTACATTGCCGCTGCGGATGTTGTAGGTGAACATCAGCATGAAATAGCGTTGCAGGATGGTGGTGCTCACATCTTCGTAATAGGTGCTGTTCACGTTGCGTGAGATGCTGCGGTTCTGGCCCAGAATATCAAATACATACACCTTGATTTCGCCTCGCTGGCCAGGAAACAGCTTTTTGCCGAGGCTGGCATTCCATAGGGCGTACGGCTGGTTGTAACCGGACGACAACCCAGCGTAGTACTGGTGCACGAGGTCGGTGGAGAAGTTGATGCCAGGGCCGATAATCCAGCCCAAGCGCAAGCGCGACACTTGCGAAAAGTAATTGGTGTTGAGGCGGGTTTGCAGCGTGTTGATGACGTAATTCTGATTCGACGTCGTTGAGGCCGTAAAATCCAGTTCGGGGCTGATGTTGGAACTGAGCGTAAGGCCGGCGCCGAACGAGGGCGAGCGGGCGTAGTTCAACCCACCGTTGATGAGGCCCGGCTACTGGCTGTAGCTGGCATTGGCGCTCAGGTTCACATTGGTTTTGATGGCTTTGATAGGCCGGCCGTAGCTCACCAGGCTGCGCACCGAAAACTCGTGGTTGAGGTTGACGGGCTGGGTGAGCTGGGCGCCGGCCGGCAGGCGCACGCTAGGCGCGCCCTCAGGCACCACCGTAGTATCGCGAATGGCCACCTGCGTGCGGTTCGAAATCGGATTTGAGTTGAACGAGCCTGACAGCACCGCAAAGAAGTTGCTCGATACTTCCGGGTTCGAGGCCGAGTAGCGCACGTTGAGCGACTGCTGGAACTCCTGCCGTAGCGTGGGGTTGCCGATGGTGAGCTGCAAGGGGTTGGAGTTGTTCACCACGGCCTGCAACTGGCTCACGCTGGGCGCGTTGGTGTTGGTGCGGTAGAACAGGCGCAGGTTTTTCTGCTTGGTGAAACGCACGTTCAGGTTGGCATTGGGCAGCACGTTCACGAAATAGTAGCGGCCAATGCCGGGGCGTGGAAACTGCGCGTCGCTGTACAGCTCCGAATATTGGCCCGACAAGCCTACGCCGGCCTGCACTTTGGGCGTTACGTGCCGGTAGGTCACCCCGCCCGACTGCGTAAAGTAATAGTTGTCAAACACGTTGCTTAGCGCATCGTTGCGCACCCGGCTGTTGTCGCCCTGCACGTCGTAGGTGTATTTGTCCGAGTTGTTGGGTGCGTAGTTGATGGTATAGTTGGCCTGTACCTGGTCTTTGCGCGAGAGGGCCTCGGTCACGGCGAGGTTGGCGGTGATGTTGCCACCGTGCTGCTTCAGGTCGCTGGCTTGGTTCAGGTTGTTCAGGGCCGAGCCAGTATCGACGGTGCGTAGCGTGGTTTCGGCCGTGCGCTGGTTGTAGCTGCCGCCAATGCTCAGGCTGGCTGTGCGGCCCACCTTGCGAAAACGGTGGCGCAACAGCAGGTCGCCGCCGGCATTCAGGCCGCTGTTGTTTGCATTATACTTGCTGTTGATGCGGCTTTGCTCTTCGCCGCTGCGCCGCGTAATCCCGTCTACCTGGCTGCTGGCGTCGTTGCTCTGCGAACTGAAGCGCGGCCGGAACAGCAGCGAATTGGCCGAATCAATCTTCTGCTCCAAGCGCAGGTTGAAGCGGTTGTTCATGTTGAGGCTGTTGCCGTTGGCCGTCTGGCTGTAAGTTGTATTGGCCTGCGATGGCAGCACGTAGTAGCGCTGGGTGCTGCTGTTCAAGGCGTTGTTGGCCCGGTTGAAGAAGTAGCTGCTCGATAGCTCAGTTTTTTTGTTCCAGTTGTTCGAGTAGTTCAAGCCGGCCGCGTTGGTAGTCGTGATACCGCCGTTCTGGTTCACCAGGAAGTCGCCGGCGTTGCCGCCGTTGCCTCCTCCCCCACCGCCGCGCTGGCCGCCGCGCCCTCCACCGCCGGTGTTGGAGTTGCCCACCACGCCCAGCAGGTCTTCGGTGCCGAAGTTCTGCTCGTTCACGTTGTTCGACTGGGCCAGTAATGACATGCGCTGGTCGCCCTTGAATTTGTTGATGTTGCCGCTGGCTTTGTAGCGCTCCGGGCCCGCGCCAGCTACCACCCGCCCAAAAGTGCCGTTGCGGAATTCAATCTTGGTCACGATGTTGATGGTCTTCGTCGTATTGCCATCGTCGAAGCCCGAAAAGCGGCTCTGTTCGCTGCGCTGGTCGAATACCTCCACCTTGTCTACCATTTCGGCGGGCAAGTTTTTGAGCACCGCATCGGGGTCGGTACCGAAGAAGGGCTTGCCATCCACCAGCACCTGGGTCACGGTTTCGCCCTGGGCCTGCACTTTGCCATCGGCCCCACGGCTCACGCCGGGCATCTTCTCAATAAGGTCGCCGCTGGTGGCATCGGGGTTGGTCTTGAAGGCGCGGGCGTTGTACTGGGTAGTATCCCCCTTCTGCACGCTCTGGGCGGCCTGGCCCGTTACTACCACACCTTTCAGTTGCACGCCGCCGGCTTGCAGGGCCAACACGCCCACCTGCACGGGCGCACCTGCGACGGTTACGGGCTGTAGCGCATTCTGATATCCCACAAAGGAGGCATTGAGCACATAGCGCCCGGCAGCTACGTTATCAAACTGGAATTTGCCATCCACATCCACCGCAGTACCGCGCTTCACCGAGTCGGGCAGGTGGATGAGTAGCACGTTGGCCCCAATCAGTGCCGACTGGTCTTTGCCGTCCGTCACGCGGCCACTCACCGTGGTGGGCGCTTGCGCACGGGCCGCAGTTAGCCCTAGCAGGAAGAAAAAAAGCAGGGTAAAATTTCGCATAGAAATGGGGAGAACTCAGAGAAAGGATGTTGACGGCATTTGGCGGCGGAAGGTTCAGCGGCAAACAAACGATTGTGTAACTCGCGTTATTTCTTGCGCAGCAACAGCAGTCCGTCGCGCAAGGGCAGAAAAACCGGCTCTACCCGCGAATCCCGAGCCATTTTATCATTGAAGGCGCGGACCAATGGGGTGTCTTTATCGCCGGCTTTCACCTCGTGCGCGGGCAGCACTTTATTGCCCCACAGCACATTGTCGACGATAAGCAGCCCACCGGGCCGCACCTGTTCAATAACGGCTTCAAAGTACGCGTCGTTGTTGCGCTTGTCGGCATCAATAAAGACCAAATCCCACACTTCATCGACCAGCCCCGGCAAAACGTCGAGCGCCGCACCGATATATAGCTGCACGCGTTCAGTCAGGCCCGCCGCTGCCACGTAGCGCCGGATGCGGCTTTCCTTCTCCGGGTCAATTTCAATGGTATAAATCAACCCCTTATCGGCCAGCCCTTCGGCTAAGCACAGCGTGGCATACCCGCAAAACGTACCGATTTCCAGGATGCGCTGCGGGCGTATAAGGTGGCTCAACATGCTTAGCAGTCGGCCTTGCGCGTGGCCACTGCTCATGCGCGGCATCAGGAGCTGCAAGTGCGTTTCGCGGGTGAGTTGGGCCAGCAGCGGCGGCTCGGGGGCGGTGTGCTGAGCCGCGTAGGTTTCAATAGAGTCTTCGGGAGTAGTCATGCTGAATAACCTGATTACATAATAGGGCGCAGCCGAAACACAAACACCTGCAGGCCTGATTTGCCGGGCCCATAGCTAGCACCGATGACCCGGTATAGGCCCTCATAGCGGTACACATCAGGGCCGCTTTCCTCAGCCGGCACTTTGCGCAGCACGCGCACCGGGTGGCCTGTTTCCACACTTTTCAACAGGGCCAAGTTGGTGCCAGCGGCTATCTGGTCGGTCGTTTGGCGGCCGGTTTTGGGGTCGCGCCCACCGTTGCCGGAATAGCGAATTTCTGCTTCGCCGAATTCATCGTCCTCGTACTGGCCAGCCAGCACAATACTTTCCGCACCCAGTAGCTGGGTACCGCACACGCCTGCTCGCGGCGGCCGGTGCAGCCCGCTAAAGGCCAATTCCAGCCGGTTGCGAAACGTGTCGCCGGGTCGGTAGCTACCAATGTGCCCAAACCGGCTGGCCGAAATGGTACGCATGGCATTATTGGCCCGCAGCTTCGGCATTGGGCTGATAAAAATAGTCGCGCTGATACGCCAGAAATACCGGACTCGGCAGGTGCTTTTTGTGTAACCTCAAGTTGCCGGCTAACCCCAGCAACTGTCCGTCATCGGCCACACCAAAACTACCCAAGTCGAATAATACGTGGTGGTTCGGACAGAGGCACAGCACATTCTCCAAGCTATCGGGGCCGTGGTGCGGCGCCCCCAGCGGGCGAATGTGTGCGGCCTCGGCATAGGGTCCAGCGGCGCCGTGCAGCCGAATGCCGCACACTTGGCAACAGTAGTCATGCAACCGCTTTATCTGGCGCGTCACGGCGGTATCGCGCACGATGCGCAAAGTGGTAATTTCCTTGCGCGGCACTGGGCCATAAGCAGCGGCGGGTTCGGCTACCTCCCCATCCTCCACCCCGAACAACTGCGCCTGTTTGGCCATTTGTGCTGGCTCCTCTTCAGGACTTTGCTCTGGCAGCAGTTCCAATCGAAAACGCCATACGCGGTGCCCTGATTTGCCGGTTTCGGCCCAATGGCTTACCACCCGGTACAAGCCGGCGTAGCGATAGAAACTGCTGTGGCCAACGGTCACTTTACGCGTCACGCGCAGTGGCAGGCCTATCTGCTCGTTACGGACCAGCTCTAGATTGGCCCCGGTCAGCGTTTGGTCAGCCACTTGCTGAGCGGTTTCGGCACTACGCCCGCCCCGGCCGGTATAGATGATAACGGCCCCTAGGTCCTCATCATCTTCGTAGCCGCCCGATAAAACGATGGACTCGGCGCCCCCGCCCTGCCGGGCGCTGATGCCGGCCTGCGTTTGACGGTGTACCCCTGCGTTCCACAACTCCAACCGGTTGGCAAACTCATGGCCGGGCGCAATGCCAGCAATCGGACCAAAAACAGGTGGAGACGACTTCGACACAATAAGTTACTTTCCCTCTGGCACGTATTGCAGCACGCTGAGGTGCTCCTCGGTCAGCACTTCGTTGGCCATGTCACGCAATTCCGCTGCCGAAATTTTTTCAATTTTCTCAAAAATCTCGCTCAGTGGCTCCACACGACCTAAGTCCAGGGTGCTTTTGCCGAGCAATTGCATCATACCGCCATTGCTTTCCTCACTCATGGCTAGCTGGCCCATGAGTTGGTGCTTGGCAATGTGCAGTTGATTAGTGGTCAACTCTTTATCACGCAGCAGTTTGAGCTCCTTCTGAACCAGGCCTACTGTGCGGTTCAGCTGCTTGCCCTCAGTGCCGAAGTAAATGCCAAACAAGCCGGTATCGGTGTAGGGCGAGTACGTGCTGTCGATGGTGTACACCAAGCCGTATTTCTCACGCACGGCTAGGTTGAGGCGCGAGTTCATGCCGGGACCGCCGAGGATGTTGTTCAACATAAAGAACGGGATGCGGCGAGGGTCATTCAGCGAGTAAGCCGGGCCACCTACCAGGCAGTGTGCCTGCGAGATGGGTCGGGTTTCGACCTGTGTTTTGCGCTGGTAGCTACCTACCGGGCGGCGTGCGCGCGGGCCTAGCCGGGCCGGCAATGGGGCCAGGAACTTATCGGCCAGCTTCTTCACCGCCTCAAATGGCAGGTTGCTCACCGAGCTGAACACCAAGCGGTCTGTCCGCATCTGCTCCTGCAAAAAGGCGTGAAAGTCGGCGGTCTGGAAACGGCTCACGCTCTCGCGGGTACCCAAGATGTTCACCCCCAGCGGGTGCTCGCCGAAAACAACGGTATCGAAGTCGTCGATTATGGCGTCTTCCGGTGCGTCCTGGTACATGCTCATTTCCTCCAGAATCACACCCCGCTCCTTTTCCACCTCCCGGCCGGGAAACACGGAGTTGAACGTTAAATCAGTCAGCAGTTCAAACGCCCGCTCAAAGTGCGTGCTGAGCAAGGAAGCGTAGAAGCAGATTTTTTCCTTGGTGGTATAGGCGTTCAACTCGCCGCCCACGGTTTCGAGGCGGTTGAGAATGTGAAACGACTTGCGCTTTTCAGTGCCTTTGAAGGCCATGTGCTCCCAAAAGTGGGCCAAGCCTTGCTGGTGCGGAGCTTCATCGCGCGAGCCAATATCGAGCAGAAAGCCGCAATGCGCTATTTTAGTGTGCAGTACCTGCTTGTGTAAGAGGCGGATACCGTTGGGATATTCGTGAATGTGATAATCAAGCATAAGTGTGCAAAGGTACGGCCGGGCATTCTCGCAAATCGTCTCTGTTTGATTCGCAGAATGCTCAGGATGACAGAACCGGCAACGTCGCAAGTAGTTGTTCAACCTCAATGCCGTAGGCGCAACGAAAGTGCCCCAGCGGGCAGGCTCCGTGCCCATGCAGGCCACAGGGCTTGCACTCCAGCGGCTCTTTTGTTTCGACCACGAAGGAAACTGGCGCCAACGGCCCAAACCCAAATGCTGGCACCGTGCTGCAAAAAATAGCCGTCACGGGTGCCCCTACTGCCGAGCACAGGTGCATGGGCGCCGAGTCATTGACATAATTCATTGCCGCGCCGCGCATGAGAGCGGCGGAGGCCAATAGCCCAATTCTCCCCGCAATGCTGGTCACGTTGGCCCGGCCGCTGGCGGCCGCCAGCCGCTCACAGGCGGCCACATCGGGCGGACCACCCAGCAGGTACACTGCCACGTGTTGGGGCAACGCCGCCAGCAGCTCCAGCCACTTAGTTTCCGGGTATTGCTTGGTAAACCAGACCGAAGTCGGAGCGATGCAGATGTAAGGCCCAGTTGCAGCATACGGCGCAACGGCCGCTTCATCGGCAGCTGATGGATATAACCGGGGCGGCACCAGTGGCGTAGGCGTGGCATCCGAGAGCAGGCGCAGGTTGCGTGTTACCTCGTGGGTGCCGTCGCCGATGTGGTGCGGAACGCGGCGGGTAAAAAACAGGCTGAGCGGGTTTTTGGCGAAACCAATTCGCTCTTTTGCTTTTGAAAAAGCCGTGAGAAAGCCCGTGCTGGCAAAGCGTTGCAACGTCACTACCCGGCCATATTTTGCGGCCCTAATCTGACCTAGTAAATCCCATAGCGCGGCGTATTTACGATGCTTCTTATCCCAAATCAATACATGGCGCACGTGTGGGTGACCAACTATCAGGCTTTCGTTGCCGCGCCGTACCAGCACGTCCACCGGTGTTGTAGGCTCAGTTTGGTGCAGGTATTCCAACAGCGCCGTCATCAGAATCACGTCGCCAATGAAAGCGGTTTGAATAAGCAGCGTGGCGGACGGGGTGGAAGGTGTAGGCACGATGCAAATTTACGGCACCGCCGATGGCACACTGCCTGCAATTCTCATTTATCCCGAAGTGCTTTCTCGTACTGATTACTTCATGCGATACGTTCAGCTTGAGGAAATATTTATACTAGAAACTAAACAGAGAACGTCCTGCCGAGCCTACCGAATTTTTCCTCCGTGGAAGCAAATGACATTACTTACAAGGTGGGAAGGCTTCAACAGGCGCTGCGGGACGTTCTTTTGGGGAACTGCCGTATGTGGTTTATCCAGTCGATGCAGCTACGTGAGCTGCGTAGGACGGTTCACTACTTCTTCCAGTGAAATAAGGGTTTCGGTGCGCTCAATGCCATCAATGGGCTGAATTCGGTCGTGGAGCACATCGCGCAAATGCTGCGTATCGCGGCACACCAAGCGCGCAAAAACCCCATAGGCGCCGGTGGTGAAGTGAATACTCACTACCTCCGGAATTTCCCGCAATTGGGTCACCACGCTAGTATACACCGAGCTTTTCAGCAGATAGATACCGAGGAAGGCACTTACTCCGTAACCAAGTTTCTGATAATCAATGCGTAGAGTGGCACCCTGCACGATTCCCAACTCTTCGAGCCGCGCCATACGTACGTGCACTGTGCCACCCGAAACATTGACTTTACGGGCAATTTCTGTGTACGGCATTTTCGCGTCCTGAATGAGTAGGTTCAGAATGTTCCGGTCGGTATCATCAAGTTCGTAATTTCTAGCCATTTTTTGCGGAAAGTAGTTGAAGAGAATGTTAAATTAAGGTGTCAAAATTAAATTTATTGTAAATTTTAAGTTGAACGAAGGAATTATTTGCATCGTTTAACTTGTCGTATTACATTTGTCACAATCCAAGGCAGAAGGCCACGGCGCTAACGCAGCTGGAATGTAGCAAGTAATAACCACCGAACTTTCGGTCTTATTGCTCCCTGACTTCCTACTGAAAGGACTATTCCTTTCGCTGCGGTCGTGGTTGGATACGGAGGAGAAGAGGGGAAAACGAGGTAGCGCATCTGGGTGGGTGCGCGCCTCACACTGGTAAGAGGCGACCTCTGGGTGGGGGTCGCCTCTTCGTGGTTTCAATCGTTTGGGGAAGTCTCGCACTACGCTAAATCAACAACCGGACAGCAAGTTAATTAGCGCGTAGCTACCGGCCCGCGCTGGTTGCGAAACTGCTTGGCACCGGCCTGCAAAAAGGCGCTGAACTGGGCTACATCGGGCTGGTACGCCATGGGCGTCACCAGAGGCTTATTGGTGGCGCCATCGGGGTCGAGTAGCACGTAATAGGGTTGAGCATTAAAGCCAAAGTTGGTTATCTGCAGGTCGGCGTTTTGCTTGCCTAGTGTGGTTTTGAGCTGTTTATCGTGGGTGGAGGTGTACCACTCTTTCTGGGGCAGCTCGGTTTTATCGTCTACGTAGAGGGCTACCACCACGTAATCATTGCGCAGCTGCTCCAGCACCTGCGGGTCGCTCCACACGGTGGCTTCCATTTTGCGGCAGTTCACGCAGGCATGGCCAGTGAAGTCGATAAAAATGGGCTTGTGCTGCTGGCGGGCTACCCGCTTGGCCTGCTCCAGGTCGAAATAGCCTTCAAGATTGTGAGGAAGCTCGAGGAACTCGCCGAAGCGCGGGGCTTCGCGGCCAGCGCTATTGCTTGCTGTGGCCACAACAGGGGCGCCGCCATTACCAGCACTGGCCAGCGAGAAGTCGTGCTTGCTCTGGGGAGGCAGGTAGCCGGCAAGTAAGGGCAGTGGGGCACCAAATAGGCCCGGCACAAGGTACACGGTGAAAGCAAACGCCAGCACGGCCATTAGCAAGCGCCCGACGCTGAGGTGGTCGAGTGGCGAGTCGTGCGAGAGGCGAAACTTGCCCAGCAAGTAAAAGCCAAGCAGGGCCGACAGCACAATCCAAAGCACGATGTATACATCGCGGTTCAGCAGGTGCCAGTGGTAGGCCAGGTCGGCAGTGCTCAGGAACTTGAGGGCCAGCATTAACTCCACAAAACCCAACACCACTTTCACCGTGTTGAGCCAGCCGCCGGAACGAGGCAGGCTTTTCAGCCACGAGGGGAAAATAGCAAATAGCGTAAACGGCAGCGCAAAGGCCAGCGAGAAGCCCAGCATGCCCACGATGGGCTGAATGCGCTCGCCCCGGGCGGCCATGCCCAGAATACTAGCTACAATGGGCGCGGTGCACGAAAATGACACCACAACCAGCGTCAGTGCCATGAAGAAGATGCCGGCCCAGCCGCCTTTATCGGCCTGCGCGTCTACCTGGTTCACAATCTGGTGCGGCAGGGTTATTTCGAACAGGCCCAGAAACGAGAGGCCGAAAACCACAAAAACCACGAAGAAAATCAGGTTGGGCAGCCAGTGCGTGGCAATGAGGTTGGGGCCGTCTTCGCCCAGCAGCACTGATACGAGTACTCCCATCAGCACGTAGATACCGATGATGCTGGCCCCGTACACCAAGGCTTTGAATATGCCGCGCTGGCGGCTGTCGTTGCCGCTGGTGAAGAGCGAAACCGTCATGGGGACCATGGGGAAGACGCAGGGTGTGACCAGCGCGGCTAAGCCCAGCGTGAAGGCCAGCAATGCGAAGCCCCACAGGCCACCAGCTTCCTTCACGGGGTCGGGGGCGGTGGCGACAGCGGTGCCAGCGGGCGCGGGTGCTACTTCGGCTGGCGCAGTGGGCGCCTGGGCCACAGCGGCGGCTTCAACGGCAGCGGCTGAGTCAGGAGCTACCGTGGCCGCTAGTGCGGGAGCGGCTGCTACTGCCGGTGCAGCAGGCGCGGCAGTAGCAGCTGCTTTGGCAGACGCATCGGTGGCAGCGGGGGGCACGGCGCCGGTGGCTTTGGCGGGGGCAGCGGCACCGGTCACGGTGAGCGGGCCGAATTTCAGGGTTTCGTTGCCGGGAACGCAGCGGCCGTCCACGTCGGTGCAGGTCTGGTAGTCGGCTTCTCCGGAGATGGTGAGCGGGCCGGGCTGTAATACTTTGATGCGCTGGCGCAGCTCGCCGGTTTTTTCCCAGAAGGCTACTTCGCCGTTGAACACGTCGTCGTGCTCGTGGTGAGCTTTGATGGATTGAAGCTTGCCCACCAGCGCATAGGCCGGGCTGGGCTTGAACTTCATGGTGAAGACCACGGGCCCCACGTCCTCGCTGAAATCAGAGGAATAGAGGTGCCACTTGTCGTCGATGCGGGCGTTGATGATGAGCTCGACCTCCTCGCCTACTTTGGCGGTGGGCTTGCTCAGGGCCGTGCTCAGGTGGGTGGGTACGAGAATTTGGGCGGCGGCCGGGCCGGCCAAGCCGAGCCACAGCATCAGCGCGTTAAGTATCCAAATATTCTTCATTACGATATTATGTGTCGCAGGCTTGTTGCTTCAGTTGGACCTCGCTAACAGCCAGACGACCGTTCTCGTTTATAATTAGCATCACTTCCGCAGCTTACTAGTCATTGCCATTGACGAGTCCTTACGGGCCCATCGGCCCACAAAATAAACCTCCTTAGATGACAAACTGGTGAGTTGGTTGCACATTAAACCAACCACCTGCGCCAAACTGCGTACTTTTGGGCAACAATGGCCTCCAGACCGACCGCGTCGCGGGGGCCGCCGACATGGGTTTACAATTACTACTGACCGTTTTACTTGTTCTGGTAAACGGCTTTTTCGTGGCCGCCGAATTCTCGTTGATTCGGGTGCGCCTTTCGCAACTGGAAATAAAAGCCAAGGAAGGCAGCCGCTTTGCCGGCCTCGCCCTGGGCGTGCTGCGCAAGCTCTACGACTACCTTTCGGCTACGCAGCTGGGCGTTACCATTGCTTCGCTGCTGCTGGGTGCGGTGGGCGAAGAACTGTTCACCGAGTTTTTTCTGGGTGTGCTGCCCAAGCTGGGGCTGAACATTGCGCCGGTTACGGCCCACAGCATCTCCCTCACATTGGGGTTGATTGTGCTCACGTTCCTGCACGTGCTGTTCGGCGAGCTGTTTCCGAAGGCGCTGGCCATTCAGCGGCCCGAGGCGGTGAGTCTGGCCCTGGTGCTGCCCCTGCGTGGGTTTTACTACGTCACCCGGCCTCTCACGTGGTTCCTTTCCAAGGCCAGCAACCTGCTGCTGGGCGCGGTGGGCATTCAGAACGTGCACGGCACAGAGGCGCATACTTCCGACGAACTGCGCCTGCTTATTGACCAAAGCAAGGAAAGCGGCGAGATTCAGGACTCGGAGCACGAGCTGATTGAGAACGTGTTTCAGTTCAACGACCGGATGGTGAAGCAGATTATGGTGCCCCGTACTAAGCTCTCGGCCCTAGACGTGAACGCGCCCGCCGAGCAGATTCTGGACATGGTATTTGCCGAAGGCTTCTCGCGCATGCCGGTCTACGAAGGCAACATCGACAACATCGTGGGCGTGCTCAACGTGAAGGACCTGCTGCCCATCATCCGCCGGGGCGAGCCGGTGGAGCTGGCCCGCATCATGCGCCCGCCCTACTTCGTGCCTGAAACCAAGAAAATCAACCGGCTGCTCCGTCAGTTCCAGCGCAAGCACATTGTGATGGCTATCGTGAGCGACGAGTTTGGCGGCGTGTCGGGCATTGTCACCATCGAGGACATCATGGAGGAACTGGTGGGTGAAATCCAGGACGAGTACGACAACGAGGTGCCCGTAGTGGAGAAGGTGGCCGAGGACGAGTACCGCGTAAACCCCGCCACGCCCATTTCCGACGCCAACGAGTACCTGCCCTTCCCCCTGCCCGAGGGCGAGGACTACGAAACCGTGGGCGGCCTGCTCAACGTCATCTACGGCAGCATCCCGGAAGTGGGCGACGTGGCCGTGCTCGACCCCTACGAGTTCCGGGTGCTGCAACGCTCGCGCCGCGCCGTGGAGCTGGTGCAACTCCGCGTCACCACCACCACCGAGCGCGAAGCCCCGCGCGGCGAGCTCGACGAGGAGCTGTAGCTCGTTCGCATCAGCCTCCTAGGTAGCCCCCATACGGACATTTTTGTCTTACCTAGTTCCTAGGTAGCCTTCCCAAGAAGGTTTTTGCCCTACCTAGGAGCTAGGTAGGGCAACTGCAGACATTTTTGCCTTACCTAGCTCCTAGGTAGCATCCCCATGAGGATTTTTGCTTTACCTAGGAGCTAGGTAAGGCAGCTACTAGCTTTTTTGCCTTACCTAGGAATCAGCCAGCTGGCGTAGGTCTGGTAGTTGGCGGCTGTGCGCCGCAGGCCTTCGCGCTGCTCCTCCGTCACGGGTTTTATCTTTTTGGCCGGCACCCCGGCGTAGAGAAAACCGGGCTCGCACACAAAATTTTCCAGCACAACGGCCCCGGCCGCGATGATGCAGCCCGTGCCCACCACGGCGTGGTCCATTACAATGGCCCCCATGCCGATGAGCACGTCATCGGCCACGGTGCAGCCGTGCACCAGCGCCCGGTGCCCAATGCTGACGCGGCTGCCGATGCTGAGCGGGGCCTTTTGGTAGGTGCAGTGCAGCACCGCGCCGTCCTGAATATTGGTCTCATCACCGATGCGGATGCTGTGCACATCGCCCCGAATCACGGCGGTGAACCAGACGGTGCAGTTATTTCCCAGCACTACATCGCCGATGATAGTGGCATTATCGGCAACGAAGCAATCGGCAGGAATGGTGGGCAAGATGCCGTGAACGGGGAGGATGAGAGCGGGCATGGGGGGAGGTTTAACGAATAAAAGTAGAACGTCATGCTGAGCTTGTCGAAGCATCTCTACCGCAATAGTAAATCCTCTTGATGGGATTAGTTACGCGGTAGAGATGCTTCGGCAAGCTCAGCATGACGTTCTACTTTTATTGCGCTATTAGTCTACGCCACTCCTACCAGCCGCTTCCACGTTCCCTTTTCCCAGTTGTATTTCAGCGTGCTGGGCAGTGCCTGCCAGAAATATTTACTAGTCTCCACCGCAAAGCTGGGCTGCATATAGCAGTTGATGGTGCAGCCCTCGCACTGCGGCAGGCGGCCTTCGAGCGCGGCTAGTCGCTGGGTTTCGGGCGCGTTGTAGAGGTCGAACAGCTTGCCGGCTATGGGGAATTTCTGCTCGCCGAGGTGGTAGCAGGGCAGCACCAGCTCGTTGCTGGGCGAGATAACCAGCGTGGTGCTGGCGGCCCGGCACACGGGCGCGGCCACATGGTTGCCGCCGTCGCGCCGCAGCTGGATGAAGGCTTCGTTCAAGTACACGCCCTTGCGCTTGCCGAAGGCCGAGAGGTAGTCCAGCTCTTCGGGCGTGAGCTGCTCGCCGGTTTCCACATCGCCGTACTCAAAGGCCGGGTTAAGGATAAGAACCAAGCCGTTGGGCTGGGTGATGTCGCGGTACACGGCCTCCAAATCCGCCAGGTTTTTTCGGAAGACGGTAAAGAGAATGTCCGGCCGCTCGCCCAATTCCTTGGCCACACGGATGCTTTCGAGCACAAAATCGTAGCAGGCCA
>Ga0265780_10001319_pt1 | contig 35334 bp, 20 predicted proteins | sample P1T30metagenome_FD_192432 | JGI IMG/M metagenome (GOLD analysis project Ga0265780, IMG submission 192432) | Plant litter microbial communities from East Loma Ridge, Irvine, California - P1 T30 | ecosystem: Environmental > Terrestrial > Plant litter > Unclassified | place: USA: California...
TAGCCGTGCTCCTTATTGGGGCGGCAGGGCAGGTCACCGCGGTAGAAGCGGCAATCGGGGCGAACGGGGATATCGTGGAGAAATTCGGGCACGGCGAAAAGCAGCAAAATGGAAGCAACAAAAGTAGTAGTTGGGCTAGCCTCCTAAGGCAAATCACCAGTTAGTAGCCGAATTGTGACAAAACTAGTTGTGACAATCTAGATTGTCACAACTAGTTTTGTCACAATTCGGCCTATTTTTCGTAGTTCATGGCTCAGCATTTTTCGCATCAGCGGGGTTCTCTATCCTCGCACACTACCGAGCAAGCGGTGCGAGCGCAACTCGGCCTCACGCAACAAGCCTTGGCCCAACTGCTGGGCATATCGCGCACGGCACTGGCGATGGCCGAGCAAGGCAGCCGCGCCCTAGCTCCGGCGGCTTCTCAGCGGCTGCTTAGTCTGTGGCAAGCTTTGGCCGCTATGCCAACTCCGGTGCCAGTGGCCGTACTCAGTGCGGACCAGCGTGAGAAATTGTCGATTCGCCTGCAAGCCATTCAATTAGAAGAGTATCCCCTGCGCCAGCAGCTACAGCGGCTCCAAATTCGGCTCAACCAAGCGCGCCTGCGCCAGCAGGCCGAGCCGGCGCTACGGGCTACCCTGCCGGTAACTGAGGCGCTGGCCCACCGCAAGCTGGGTCGTTTGGCCGAAGAAGCGGATGCCTGCTTGCGCGACGAGGGTAGCCAGCCAGCGTTACTAGAGTTGCGCCTGCGGGTGCTGGTCTTCGAGCGGGCCGAGATTGAGCGTATACTTGCCGCATGACTCTGCGCTACTTATTGCTAATCGCCAGTAGCTTATTGGCCGGTTGTACAACACCCGACCAACCAGCCGGCCTGCCGCACCAACGCGCCAATACGTATGAGCCGGGCCATGTCCTGTTCTTCCACATAATAGCGATGGCGATGCTGAACCCAGCTAGCCCAGCTAGTAATGCAGACACTACAAGCACAGCCGCAATAGATGGTTTTGTGGCAAGCCAGTGTAAGGAGTTGCCCCTGCCGGCCATGGTGCGGCTAACAGGGGCAACTCCCTATCCGGGTAGCGGCGTGGCGCATACAGTAATGGCCGACGCAAAAGGAGAGTTTAAGTTCAACAATATACCGGGCGGTAGCTATCTGTTATCTGCCACCTATCGAGGCTACGGGGCGCTAGCTGATACTATATTACAACTAGGAAGCACCGAACGGGCAGTATTAACAATTGGCCTAGGCTGCCCGGCTCCCGCTCCGCACTGACTGCCCGGCCTACCGCCCTACGTAGTTAGCTGGCGTGAGGCCGCGCAGCTCGGCTTTCACGTTTTCGGGTACGTTCAGCTCTTCCACAAACCCGGCGATGGTGGCGGCCGAAATAGCCTCCCCCGTGCGCGTGAGCTGCTTGAGGGCGTTGTAGGGGTCGGGGTAGTTTTCGCGGCGCAGGATGGTCTGGATGGCCTCGGCGAGCACGGCCCAGTTGGCGTCGAGGTCGCGCTGGAGGGCGCTTTCGTCGAGGGCTAGCTTGCCCAGGCCGCGGGCGATGGCACCGAGCGCGATGAGGATGTGGCCCAGCGGTACGCCCAGGTTGCGCAGCACCGTCGAGTCGGTGAGGTCGCGCTGGAGGCGCGAAATGGGCAGCTTGGCGGCGAAGTGTTCGAGCAGGGCGTTGGCCACGCCCAGGTTACCTTCAGCGTTCTCAAAGTCGATGGGGTTGACCTTGTGCGGCATGGCCGACGAGCCGACTTCACCCGCCTTCAATGTCTGCTTGAAGTAGCCCATCGAAATGTACTGCCACGCGTCGCGGCAAAGGTCAAGCAAGATGGTATTGATGCGTTTCCAGCCATCGCAGAACGCAGCCAGGTTGTCGTAGGGCTCTATTTGGGTAGTAGGAAAGGTGCGGCTGAGGCCCAGCGTGTCGTTTACAAAGCGCGCGGCGAAGGCGTGCCAGTCGGTGTCAGGATAGGCGGCAAAATGGGCATTGAACCCGCCCGTAGCCCCGCCAAATTTGGCCGAGTATGGCACTTGATTCAGCAAAGCCAGCTGCCCGTCGAGCCGCGCCACAAACACTTGTAGCTCTTTGCCCAGCCGTGTGGGCGAAGCGGGTTGGCCGTGGGTGCGGGCCAGCATGGGCACCGTGGCCCAGCCTTCGGCCAGGGCCGCCAGTTGGTCGCGCAACTGCCCAAAACGCGGCAACAGCACGTCAGTCATGGCCTCTTTCAGGCTCAGCGGAATGGCCGTGTTATTCACGTCCTGCGAGGTCAGGCCAAAGTGAATAAACTCCAGAAAGCCGCCCAGCCCGAGCTTCGTAAACTCATCGCGCAGGTAGTACTCCACGGCTTTCACATCGTGGTTGGTTACGGCCTCGTGGGTCTTGATGCGCTGGGCTTCGGCTTCGCCAAACTGCTCGTAGAGGGCGCGCAGGGCCGGAAAGGTATCGGCTGGTACGGCCGCCAGCTGGGGCAGCGGCAGCTGGCAAAGGGCGATGAAGTAATCCACTTCTACGCGCACCCGGTAGCGCATCAGGGCCAGCTCCGAAAAGTAGGGGCCGAGCGGGGCAGTCTGGCGCTGGTAGCGGCCATCAAGGGGCGAAAGGGCAGAGAGCATAAGGCGAGCTAAAACGGGTAAAAAGCCCACAAAGCTAGGCTGAGCCCGGTCGCGATGCCGCACCGGCCGCCCAAAGCCGGGCCATTTGCGTAGAAAAACCAGAACTGAATAATCCTACCTTTGTGGCAATGCAGTTATCTATTGTTGCCAAAAAACGAATTCTTTATTCTCTGGGCGGCTTGGCGGCGGTGCTGGTGCTGGCGTTGATTGTGTTTCTGTGGAAGCGCCAGCAGCTGTTGAACTACGCGCTGGGGGAGGTGAAAACCCGCGTCGAGCGCAAATACCCCGTTACGCTGACCCTGGGCCGCGCCCGCTTCACGGGCCTAAAAACCGTCGAAATCGGCGGGATGAGCCTGGTGCCCACGGCCGCCGCCAGCCCGCAAGCCGCCGGCGATACCTTGCTCACGGCCCGCCGCCTGCAAGCCGGGCTGAGCCTGCGCTCGCTCTTTGCCGGGCGCCCGGTATTCAGCGAAGTGCAAATTGACCGGGCCAACCTCACGGCGCACAAAGACGCCACCGGGGCCAATAATTTCGACTTTCTGCTGAAAAAGCAGGGTGCCGCGCCCGTGGTCAAGCGCGACACTGCGCTAGGCCGCAACTACGGCCTGCTGCTTAACCAAGTGCTCGAAGCTGCCTTTCAGAGCGTGCCCGGCGAGGCCGATTTTCGGCAATTCGTGGTGAGCTATGCCAGCCCGCGCCACCAGATTTTGCTGAACATGCCGCGCCTGAGCTTCGAGGATGGTGAGGTAAAAGGCCAGCTCACGGCCACCGTAGACTCGGTGGTGAACGAGCTGGGCGTGAGCGGCACTGTAGAGCCCGGCGACGATGCCCTGAACTTGCAGCTATTCGGGGTGAAAAACTCGGTGCAAGTGCCCTACGTGGCGCGCCGCTTCGGAGCGTTGGTGTCCTTTGATACCATTCGGGTGCAGCTGACGGGCAAAGAGTTTGTGGCCGATGACAAAACCGGTGGCCAGCTCACGGTGCGCGGCTCGGTGGCTGCCCGCAATTTTAGCTTTTTTCACAAGCGCTTGGCCTCTAGCGATATTGTGGTGCATCGGGGCCAGCTCGACTTCGTGGCCACGCTGGGCCGGGGCACCGCGTCGCTCGACCCCGGCACGCGGGCCGTGCTCAATCAGCTCGTCTTTCACCCCGAAATCGCGGTGCGGCTGAAGCCCCGTTTGGCGGTTAATCTGAAAGTTGACTCGGACCCCACAGCGGTCAACGCCTTCTTCAACTCACTGCCCGAGGGTATGTTCGACGTGGTGGCGGGCACCCAGGGCACCGGCACGCTAGCCTACCATTTGGCCGCTAGCGTCGATATGGCGCAGGTCGATAGCCTCAAGCTCACCTCGTCGCTGGTGCCGAGCAAGGAGTTCAGCATTACGCGCTTTGGCAAGGAAGACCTGAGCATGGTAGAGCGCGAATTTCCCTTCACCGCTTACAACGACAAAGGCGACTCCCTACGAACCTTCACGGTCGGCCCGAGCAACCCCGATTTCACGCCTTTCGCTGAGGTGTCGCCGTTCCTGCCGTCCGTTATCCAAACCACCGAAGACCCGCAATTCTTCAAGCACCACGGCTTCATGGAAAAAGCTTTCGTGAGCGCCGCCATCGCCGATATCAAAGAAAAACGCTTTGCCCGCGGCGGCAGCACGCTCAGTATGCAGCTGGTCAAAAACGTGTTTCTGAGCCGCGAAAAAACCATCGGCCGCAAAGCCGAAGAAATGCTGATGGTTTGGCTGATTGAGAACTGGCTCGTCGCACGCACCCACACGCTCACTAAAGAGCGCATGTTTGAGATTTACCTCAACATCGTGGAGTGGGGGCCCACCGCTTATAAGTGGCCCAGCGGCAAGCGCGGCGTGTATGGCGTGCGCGAGGCGGCCCTGTTTTACTACGCCAAGGAGCCCAGCGAACTCAACCTCGGCGAGTGCCTATACCTGGCCAGCATCATCCCCAAGCCCAAGTACTACCGCGAGTCATTCAACGTGTACGGCGAGCTGCGGGGCTCGACGCGTTGGTTTTTCCGCTTCATCGCGGACATTATGCAGGACAAAGGCCTGATAACGCCCGCCCAACGCAACAACCTCAACTACTCGGTGAGCTTGCAGGGCCCGGCCAGCAAGTACATTGTGCGGGCCGTGCGCGACACCACCCGCACCGTGCAGCCCGGCGATACCGCCCAGTTTGCGCCTCTCAACCTTATCGACCTGCTGAATACCGGCGCGCAGCCCGCGCCCACCATCCCCGAGGGTAGCACCGCCCCGGCCACGCCGCCGCCCACGCCGCGCCCATAGCGGCTAAACTTCCCGGCCTGGTTTTTGGTTATCAGCCGCTTGCTTATTCTTAACCCCCAGCATCTCATGAAATTTACTGCCCTGGCCCTCGCGGCCGCCGCCACGCTTAGCTTGGCGTTCATCGCCCCAAAACCCACCCCCATGAGCCCCACCGAAACTGCTGCCGCTCCTGGCACCGTTTACGACTTCACCGTAAAAACCATCGACGGCAAAGACGTGAAGCTCAGCAAGTATAAAGGCAAGAAAATCCTCATCGTGAACACCGCCTCCAAGTGCGGCTACACCCCGCAGTACAAGGAGCTGGAAGAGCTGTCGAAGAAGTACGCCGGCAAAGTGGTCGTGCTGGGCTTTCCTTCCGACAGCTTCAATCAGGAGCTGGCCTCGAATGAGGAAGTAGCCTCGTTCTGCGAAAAGAATTACGGCGTCACGTTCCCGCTTTTCCAGACTGGTTCGGTGAAAGGGGATAGCGCCCAGCCACTCTACCGCTTCTTAGGCGACAAAGAGAAAAACGGCACCGTGAGCGACGTGCCAACCTGGAATTTCTGCAAGTACTTGGTTAATGAAAAAGGCCAGGTAGTGAAGTTTTACCCTTCCAAAGTGAAGCCGCTCAGCGAGGAGCTGGTGGCCGACATCACGAAGTAGTTGGTCTTTAAAAACGTTTGTCATGCTGAACATAGTGAAGCATCTCTACCGCATCGTTGCATGTTGCGGTAGAGATGCTTCACTATGTTCAGCATGACGAACACTGCTGATACCTGCTCACCCTATAAGTAAAAAAATGTCTCCCTGGATTTCTGCTTTTCGTCCCCGCACGTTGCCGCTGGCGCTGGCCAGCATCCTCACGGGCGGCTTTTTGGCCAAGGCCAATGGGCAGTTCAACGGCGCGGTGGTGGCGCTGGCGGCCCTCACCACCATTCTGCTCCAGATACTCAGCAACCTTGCCAACGACTACGGCGACTCGCAAAACGGAGCCGATAGTGTGCATCGCCAGGGCCCTATGCGCGCCGTGCAGAGCGGCGCCATTACGCCGGTCGAGATGAAGCGGGCCATGTGGGGCTTTGGGGCAGCGGCGCTGGCGAGCGGCATCGCGCTGCTGCTGCTGGCGCTGGGCTTTCAGGCAGTATGGGTGCTGCTGACGTTTTTCGTGCTTGGCCTGAGCGCTATTTGGGCAGCGATAAACTACACGGCAGGCAGCAAGCCGTATGGCTACGCCGGCCTGGGCGATGTGTCTGTGTTCTTGTTTTTTGGTATCGTGGGGGTGTGCGGTACGTACTTTTTGCAGACGCGTACCCTGCCGCTGGCCGTGCTGCTGCCCGCCGCTGCGCTAGGCTGCTTCGCCACGGCGGTGCTGAACGTCAACAATATCCGCGACATCGTATCGGACAAGCTGGCCGGCAAAATCACGGTGCCCGTGCGCCTGGGGCCGCAGCACGCCCGCCGCTACCACTGGCTGCTGCTGGTGCTGGGCGTGGGTGCGGCGGTAGTGTACGTGACCCTCACTTATCACTCGCCCTGGCAATGGCTGTTCGTGCTCAGCCTGCCACTTTTCCTCTTCAACGGCCGGCAGGTGTGGGCGCGCCAGGAGTCGATGAAAATTGACCCGCTGCTCAAGCAAATGGCCCTGAGTACGTTGGTATTTACGCTGTTGTTCGGAATAGGACAGATAGTGTAGGCACAAAGTCTTGCAAAAGCTTCCGGGGCGAGGAGCGTTTCACTTGGTGAACGTTCCCCGCCCCGGAGGCTTTTTTGTGCCCGCTGCCTATTCTCTACTACCCACGCTTTTATTGAGGGCGGGCACTGGCACGATGAGGTCGCGGAGCCAGGTAGGGCGCGGCTGGGGCTGCTTGGCGAGCTGGATACGCCACTCCTCATCGGTGAGGCGGGTGTTGCTGGTAAACTCGTAGTAGCTGAAAATAGCCCCACGCGCCAGCACGGGCACGCCGTTGATGTCCACAACCACGAACAGCGCGTCGGCTGTGCCCACGGCTTCTTCCAGCACGTCCTCGTTGTAGGCGTACACGTCGGCTACCACGCCCACGTGGCGCTCGCGGTCGGGCAGCGGGTCGGTGCTTTGCAGCTTCAGGGTGCGGAGCGTCAGCTCTTCGACCTGGCCGCCGATGGAGGTCAGGTCGTTCATTTCCTCAATAGTGAGCTTTTGGTGCGCCACCTCTTTCTTGGCCAGCTTTTGGAGCTTTACTACCAAGCGGCTCAGGTCTTTATTGAGGCTGTCGAGGTGCGGCGTGTTGGCGTGCAGGCGGTGCAGGGCCTGGTTCTGGAAGGCCAGCAGGGCCACGGCGCGGTCCCAAAAGGGTTGGTTGGGCTCTACGTAGCCGAGGTGGTGGGGTGGGGGCGGACCGCCGCCGCCGCCGCCCATTTCGGCGCCCATCGGCTGCTCGGTGTAGAGCAGTAGGTCGTGCTTGAGCTCGGCCCAGCCGCCGAGCGCGGTGCTCAGGTTGCGGCGCTGCCAGGCCGGCGTGCGGGCAAAATAGGGCGGGCTGGGGTCGGGGCTGGGTGCGTTGAGGCCCAGTAGCGCCTGCATGGTTTTGGTGTACAGGTTCTGGTCCCAGCTAGTGTAGCCGGCAAATTGCTTTTGTACCGCCCGCAGCGTGTCGGGGTAGGCGGGCCAGCGGGTGGCTTCCTGGTAATGATTGAGCAAAATATCCTCCGCCGTACGGTTGCCGAAGGCGGCAAACGCATCGAGCCCTTTCGGAAACGGCCGCTTCGGCTGGGGCTTCAGCACCTCGGTGAGGCGCGACAAAATCTCGGCGTCGAAGGTGTAGCGGCCGGCCGTGAAGAGCAGCGTGGGCCGCTCCAGCGCCACCGTGGCCACGCCCGACGCGCCCTTGGGCCGGATGCGGTCGGTGCCCGCTGCCACCAGCTGCCGGCGCAGGCGGGCCAGCGTAGCGGGCGCGGCCAGCTGGTCGAGCGACTGCCCGGCATAGTCGGCTTTCAGAATGCGCAGCAAATGCGTGAGCGAGCGGTTGTCCTCGTCGCCCACCAGCACATCGAGCACGTGCGTGAGATTGGCAAAGCCCTGGGTGGCCTGCGGATTGGCCGTCAGGGCCTTGGCCAGCGCCACAGCGTGCAGCAGCCCGTCATCCGAATCCAGGAAAACGGGGGCCGTGTTCAGCCACTTCACCGTGCGGAAGTAGCGCCGCGTGGTGTCGTTGCGGGTGTAGAGGCCGCGCGGCTTCATGCTACCATACTGAAAGAGCGAGTCTTGCAAAAAAGCGGAGACCTTGCCATTGGCCGCCGTGCCGAGCGCTACCTCCGTAGCCACCTGGTCGGCGTAGGCCCCGGCGATGGGGGCGCTGCTGCCCGTGAGCAGATTGCGGCCGATGGCGTAGTAGGCGGCGGCCCACTCGGCCGCTTCGCGGGCGGCGGGGTTCTGGCTTCGGGTGGCCAGTGCTTGGGCCTGGGTGGTGCCCTGGCGCAGCATTTGGGCCACGATGGGCGCAAGGCGCACCTCCTCCACGTCGTTGAGGATGCCGTTCAGGTACTTGTGCAGCAGCTGGAGGATGAGGTCGGTAGTGACGAAATTGGGCGTGTAGCTGTACTCGTTCTGGTCGTAGATATAAAACAGCTGCTCCTCACGAGTAGGCACGATAACGAAATTGTGGCGGGCCAGCACCGGGCGCATGGCCAGCGTAAACGGCTCCTCGCGCTGGTTCACCACAAAGTCGAGCCCAAGCATGGGGTAGCCGCCCTGCGAGGCCACGCGGTGCGCCAGCAGGGCCACCTCCTGGGCGTGGATTTTGGCGGCGAAAGCGGCTTCCTGCTTGTTGAGGGGCACCGCAATAGGCACGGCCTTGGCCGTTACCTCGCCTTTGTCGTTGTACGTGTCGTCTTCCCACACCGGCCGGTACCAGGCGCGCTTGTCAAAATACGCGCGTACCGTGCTGTTCATAAAGCAGTAGCCATTGCGGGCGTATAGCTCATTGCGCAGCAGCAGCAGGGCGAGGTACGACTTATCAGTCAGGTGCTGGTTGAAGTCCAGCGGCGGCGGCGTGGCGTGGTGTTTCGGCAGTTCCTCGTCGCCACCCGGCCCCTCACCCGCGTAGTACTCCTTTATATCAGGGCGCTGGTAGAGCTTGGCCAGCTGGCTTTTATCTTCCGTCAGCGTGATGGCGATAAGCTCGCCAAAGCCGTTGTCGTGGCTGGTGGCGGTAAGCTGACCGCCGGCTGCCAGCGTGGCAGTGGCGGCCGGCGGGGCAGGCTTGGCTCGCCACCAGTAAATACCAAACACGGCCGCCGCCAAAGCCAGCACCGTCAATACTATCAGTAAAGGTTTACGATTCATGAAAAAGGAAAAAGCACGTCTAGGTAAAGGCTATTTCGACTGCACAAAGGCATGGTACGCTCCTGCTCGCGAAAGTCGCCGCGCCAGAAACCTATCGAGCCCCAGCCCAAAGCCCTGCCAATAATACCGCCCTATGCAGTAGCGCCCATTCGGCTCCTGCTCGATAGTGTGCACGTAGGTGCGCACTATCGAGCTGTGCACAGCCTTGAAGTACAGTAGTTTATAGATGACCCGTGACCCGCGCCAGCGGGGCCGCCACCGCCCGCTGCTATCGAGGCCGTACACAAACAGCCGTCGCTGCACCGTGCGGTCGAGCGGCGTGCGCTTCACCGGCCCAATGAGCACGTCGGGCTGCCCGTCGTTGTCCACATCGCCCTGCGCCAGCCGGTACACCGGGAAGCCCAGCGGCAGTACCGCCTCGGCATCGGCGGTGCGGGCGCGCAGCTGGTACTGCCGCATGTGGGGCAGGTAGCGCAGGCGCACGGTGGCACGGCGGCCGGCCGGGCCGTTGAGTACCAAGTGTGGCACCAGGTGAGTGGGCAGCGAGTCGGCGGCCGTGGCCGGCGCGGTGGGAAGCACTAGCCAGCCGGCCGGCTCCTGGGCGATGAGGTGGGCACTGCCATCGGCCAGGCGCAACCGCTGGGCGAGCGCCTGGCGGGCCGGGGCCGCGGCCACCTGCGGCACCGTGGGGCGGAGGTGCAGCGGCCGCAGGTACGTAGCCGCTACCCGGCCGTTTTGCACGTCAAAATCGACCTGCGCCGCTAGCGCTGTAGCACCGCCAGGCTGGTCAAATAGAAAGTTGCCCAGGCTATAGATAATGGGCCGGCCCCGGTAAAACTCTACCGGCTGCACCACGTGCGGGTGCGCGCCCACCACGGCCGCCGCGCCCGCGTCGAGCAGGTCGTGAGCCTGCTGGCGCTGCTCGACGCTGGGCTGGGCGGCGTATTCGGCTCCCCAATGCAGGTAAACTAGTACCGCCCGCTCGGGAAAGAGCGTCTTGTAGGTAGCCACGCGCTCGCAGAGCCCGGCAAAATCGCGACCACAAAGGCAGCCTTCGCCGGGTATTTTTTGGGTTAAGGCGGAGTAGGCGAATACAGCTACGCTGCTATCGCGGCCCAGCACGGTGGGCAGGCAGCCGGCCAGTGAATCGGGCTGGTAGCCCAAAATACCCAGCCGGGCCGCCCGGCTGGCGCGGGCCGTGGCGCGTAGGCCGGGCAACTGTTGGTCGAGCGTGTGGTTGTTGGCCAGCGAAACGTGCGTGATGCCCAGGCTACGTAGCCAGCCGGCCCACTTCGGATTGCCTTGAAAAACAAAGGCCTTGGTAACTGGCTGGGCGGTATCAGCTAGGGGGCACTCCAGGTTGCCAATGACGTAGCGGCTGCCGGCCCACAGTTGGCGCGTGGTGCGGCGCAGCGCGGCACTATCACGAGCCAGGACGGCCGGCACAGCGCGGGCCAGCAGCACGTCGCCCACTACGCTCAACCGTAGCGGCGGCTTTGGCTTTTCTTGGCAACTTGAAAGCAGCGATAAGACCGTCATGCTGAACGCAGTGAAGTATTTTGACTGACTCTTCAGCACCGTATATAGGGTGCGAAGGAAGCGGCCAAGATGCTTCACTGCGTTCAGCATGACGGTCCTGTTTTAACAGTTTAAAAGTCAGCATCCAGCCCTAGGCGCTGCTTCATTTCCTGCAAGGCCGGGTACTTCTCAGCCAGATAGGCAAACTTGTCATTAGAGGTGTACAGCTTGCGGCCGGTGGGCGCGGCAGTAGATACCTCCGTTTGCACCAGCAGACCAGGGTGGCCGGTGCGCCGCCGTAGCTCGGTCGTGAACTCGGCCCGGAAGTCGTTGAACTGCACTACCTGCACCGGATTTTCCAGCAGCAGCGTGATAACGTGGTCGGCCCCAGCCGACACGGGCCGGTTGAGTATCATGTAGTCGCCCATTTTGTCTTGGGCGCGGCGTTCGTCCACGAGCTGCTTCCACACGCTTTGCAGCAGCTCAGGCGCGATGGGCGGTAGCGGGCCAGTGGGCGCGGCGGGCTCTAGCGTTTGGCTCTTGTTGCCCGCCGCCTGGGCCGGAGAGGCGGCCGCACCCACGTCGCGCAGGCCGGGCAGGCGGCTCCCGCCGAGGCTAGGCAGCTTGGGCAGCGCCGGAATAGTGGGTGCGGGCACGGTACCAGGCCGCACGTCGGTGGGCCGCTGGGTCGGCTCCAGCCCTTGCATGCTCGGCCGGCCGGTTTCGACGTGAGGCGAAGTGTCGCGCACCTGGTGGCGCGGCGACACCGGCTCCACGGGTGCGGCTTCGATGCTGGGCGTATCGTGCAGCTCGGTTACCCCGTTTTCGACGGGCAGCGGCTCGGGGCCATCGGCCGGGGCGGGAGCGTGAACCAGGTTTGGGGCTGGGGGCTGCGTACTTGGTGTCTGGGGCTGCGTACTTGGTGTCTGGGGCGGCGTAGGGGCCGGAGCGTAAGCTGCTGGCCGGTCTTGCGGGGCGGCTGGAGCTTGAGTTGCAGGAGTTGCGTAGCCATTGTTGCTGGCCGCCGCTGGAGCGGTAGACCCGTCACTTAGGCTGCTAGTTTTTTTTTTGGCCTCGCCGTTATCTGACGATGACCTTTGGTTGGCGGCAGGGGTAAGGTCGCGCACAAACTGCACGGCGCCATTAATATACGCCAGCTTCATAAGCGCCAGCTCTACGTGCAAGCGCTGGTTTTTGGCTTGCTTAAAGTCGCGGTCGCACTGGCTCACCAGGTTCAGGGCCGAGAGTAGGAAGGGGAGGGGCGCGGCCTGCGCTTGCCGTACATACTGCTGCCGAATATTGTCCGACACTTCCAGCAGCTGCACCGTTACGGGGTCTTTGCAGACGAGCAGGCCGCGCAAGTGCTCGGCCGTGCCCACCACGAAGTTGTGCAGGTCGAAGCCCTGCTGCATTACCGAATCGAGCAGCAGCAGCGCTGCCGACAGGTTTTCACCCAGCAGCGCATCTACCAGTCGGAAGTAGTAATCGTAGTCGAGGATGTGCAGGTTTTGCACTACCTCTTTATACGTCAGGTTATTGCCCGCAAAGGTTACCTGCTGGTCAAACATGGAAAGTGCGTCGCGCAGGCCCCCGTCGGCCTTTTGAGCCAGCAGGTGCAGCGCATCGTCGTCGGCGGTTACGTGCTCGCTGTTGGCCACGTAGCGCAGGTGCTCCCGAATATCCTCGACCTTGATGCGGTTGAAGTCAAAAATCTGGCACCGCGACAAGATGGTGGGAATAATCTTGTGGCGCTCGGTGGTAGCTAGGATAAAAATGGCGTAGCTCGGCGGCTCCTCTAGCGTCTTCAGAAAGGCGTTGAAGGCCGCATTGGAGAGCATGTGCACCTCGTCGATAATATAAATCTTGAAGCGGCCCTGCTGCGGCGCGTAGCGCACCTGCTCGACTAGCGAGCGAATGTCCTCGACCGAGTTATTCGACGCCGCATCCAGCTCGTGCACGTTGAAAGAAGCATTTTCCTGAAACGCTACGCACGAGGTGCACTGCCCGCAGGCCTCGGCCTCGGGCGTGAGGTTGGTGCAGTTGATGGTCTTGGCCAGGATGCGGGCGCAGGTGGTTTTGCCCACGCCCCGCGGCCCGCAAAACAGGAATGCCTGCGCTAAATGCTGGCTCTGAATAGCGTTTTGCAGGGTGGTGGTGACGTGCTGCTGCCCCACCACGCTCCGAAAAGTGGCCGGACGATACTTACGGGCCGAAACAACAAAATTTTCCATACGCGATGCTTCACAAAGATACCCCAGCCCCCGGCGCGGCGAAAGCCTGGGGGGCGGCGCGGGTCTGGGCAAGGGGCTAACCCTTGCTGTATCAGGGGAACAAAATCTGGCCCCAAAACATTTACTCCATACAGCGCGTATATTTGCGCCCCGCTTCCTCGGAGGCGGGACTCGTTCTTTCTAAATTGGGGATGACCGGAATTGACAGCTTGCGCAAGTCGCGGGTAAGCGTGTCGGGAGTTGATGGAAGCTCTCCCGCCAAAAAATCTATCAAACAACAACCGGCGACTATTCGTACGCCATGGCTGCCTAGTTTAGAACTAAGCACTGCCATCGTTCCGCTCGGGTAAGTTTTTACACCTGAGAGTTCGGAGCGTCGTAAGTAGAAACTAGCCTTCGGAGAGCTGTGATTCGGGGGCGAAAATCAACTGCAGCTAAGGGAGTTTCAAGGGCCTGATGTGCGCCTGGAACGCTTCGAAAATTCAAGCATAGATACACACGTAGAAAGCACGTTGGCTTCCTTGTCTGGACCAGGGTTCGAATCCCTGCATCTCCACTCTGTTTATTAGCAGCCCTAAAAACCCCGTTTCCAGCATGGAAACGGGGTTTTTGCTTTTGCGGGGAACGGGTTCGGGGAGATACTTGAGCTTGTTGGGCTAGCCACAGGCGCATTGGCCCTAGGCTGCTGGCCGGCAGCGGCCACACGGGTGCGTAAATCAAGCGGCCCCGGATTCACGGCCCCTCAGTTGGTAGTGGTTAAACTGTTCGCAAATCCGCTATAGGCCTTCAGCAGCGAATGGCGCCCCCCATTATATCCGAGTGTTAGCGCAGTTCCCGGGCTGGTGTGCCAAGTAGCCAAGGCAGACTACCGACTTTTCGCTGGTAGTCCGCCTTGGCGTATATAAATCTGGTAACCGCTCTAGTGAGCTCCCTACTAGTGGCTAGCTGGTGGCCCGCTCAACGCGGGTAGCTTAGGCTGCTGGTTAAATGCGCGCAGTGAGTAGCGCACCGCCGTACTTGGTTGAAATTTATAAGAATCGGTTTGAATCCTCGCCGAGCGGGGCATTGCCTTCTTTGATACTGCTCAGGCCTACGGCCCTTGCACGGAGGAGGAACTGGTGGGCCTGGCGCTTCAGCCCTTCAGCCGTCAGGTTATCACTGCTACCAAGTTCGGCTTTAAGCTGAAAGATGGGCAGAGTACGGGTACCGGCCGCCGCTCCAAAAATATTCGCGCCGTGGCTGAGGCTTCGCTCAAGCGCTTGAAAACCGACTATATCGACCTCGTCTATCAGCACCGCGTAGACCCCACCGCGCCTATTGAGAACATGCCGGTACGCTGAAAGACCTTATTCAGGAAGGCAAAATCCGGCGCTACGGCTTGTTTGAAGTCAGCGCCGACACTATGCGCAAGGCCTGGGCGGTACACCCGGTGACGGCCGTGCAGAGCCAGTACTCCAAGTAGCTTCTTTTCTCATCTATAGTAGAACATTATGCAGACAGTAACCTTAAATAACGGCGTCCAGATGCCCCTGCTCGGCTTTGGCGTGTACCAGATAGCCGATGCCGCCGAGTGCGAAGCCAGCGTGCTAGCCGCTATTTGGGCCGGCTACTGGCTCATCGACACGGCCGCCGCATACGGCAACGAGGAAGCGGTGAGCAAGGCCATCAAGAAGGGCGGCGTGCCCCGCGAGGTGCTGTTCATACCACCAAGCAGACCGTGCGCGACCCCAACCTAGCCCGCTACCCCAACGCCGACTTGGCCAGCTACCACGTGCCCGTCAACGCCGACATTCCCGCCATGACGGTGGAATTCATCGACGAGCACGACCCGTACATCAACGCGATGGGGGCCAAGGGTATTGGTGAAGTCGCCGTGGTAGGCGTCACGGCTGCCGTGTCCAATGCCATTCTGCATGCTACCGGCTGGCGGTTGTGCTCCCCGCCCATCACGCCCGATAAAGTGCTAGCGGCGTTGCATCAGCCAGCGTAAGTATAAGCTGCCAACTGGTATTTGGCGCGTAACCTGACGCGTACCCTCTGGCTCGCACTGGCCGAGGTGCGTTAGCGTGTATGTATTACGCTAAAGCTGAAGGGGCAGAGGGGCGTCGGTCGAGATAGAAGTAGGTGTCGAGGTAAGAGGCTACTTCAAAACGGGCTTCTTCCAAACTGGTAAACGCGCCGCCGTGAGCCAGTATTTCGGTGTTGAGCGTGTTCCAATCGGCCTCGGTCTAGGCGTTATCATAGAGAGTTGCCTGGCCGGCAATAGCTGGCCAGTGCCTGCGCTTTAGCGCTCAGCGGTGGGCCCCCCTGCCCGCGAACGCCGGGTGCCGTAGCGCCGCGCATGGCGCAATAAGGCAACGGTACTCATCGCTAGTACGCGGCAGCGCACCTTCGCGGGCTCAGTAGCCGCTACTTGCTCGATAAGCTAGTAGCAAATTGTGAATGAGGAAGATAAGGAAAGATTGTCACGGCTTTTTTTCAATACCGCGCTTCTGTTCTACACGCTTTAGTTTGGCCTGCCAGCGTGTAACCTCATCTTGCTCCGCGCTGCTGGGTACCACCTCGGCTAATGCGTTGGCGCTGCCAGCGGCCGAGCAAAGCGGGCGATAAGCTTTGGGCGCGGGCCATGTCCGTTTGGCGAGTACCAGCTGCTATTTGGCATGCGCACTCGGCTTTGGAGGCGGGCAAGCGGCGGACCGCTGGAAATGAATTTGTCGGGTATGTGTAGCGGTAGAAAAAAAGTGCCACTAGCTGTTTTAACCGGACCCCACCTCAACGTGTTTTGGAAGAGCTTATCTGATTTTTATAAAAACTAATATTTTTTATATAATTACATAAATACTCATAACTTGCGGTTGTTCTTTCCATCGAAAACAAACGCTCTGCTTGTGTCACTCACTACTACCGATGGCGCACTGCGCCCGCTGAAATTTGCCAACAGCAACGTGGCAAATCTGGTCACTATTCCCGCAGACGCGCCCATTGAAACGTTGCTGGAAAGCCTGGAGGTTAAATCGTGCGACTTCATACTACTGGCGCTCGGGGCAGCGCCGGAGTTGCCATCAGCAACGGATGCGGTGCTAGAGCAGCTTTCGGGGCCGCTGCTCACGGTGCTGGCCGGCCTGGGCCGTAGCGTGGTGGTAGACACGGGCACCCGCAACTGGATTACGGCCCCCCTCTACCAGCGCCAGGCCGCGAAAGCTTCGCAAGTAACCTTTTTAGGGGTCGCGCCCGAGGACTTGGTGGCGTATCCCGGCAAACCCGACCAGGCAGCTTCGGAAGAAAAACCGCGCCAGCTCGACAGTTGGCACTCCGATATTGTCTTGGTTCAATCGGAGGAACGCTGGGGCAGCCAATTGCCCACGCTGCACGCCGTGGTGAGTGCGCTCGCCAGCCGCTCGGCGTATGTGCCGGTGCTGGCGCTACTGGCCGGCGAAGGGCTGTGCGCGACCGAAGAAACGCTGGAAGCCGTGCGCCACGGCATTCCGCTGGTAGTAGTGCAGGGCAGCGGCGGCCTGGCCGACGATATTGTGGCGGCCCTGACGCCCGGCAATACCGAGCCGACCAGCGACGTAATCGACGACATCATTGCGGAAGGGCAAATCAGCGTCATTTCCCTGGGCAACTTCTTGGCAGAATTTACCCAGCTCACGAGCCAGCTACAGTCGCCCGACGCCGTCCTGACTCAGGCGTGGGAAAACTTCGCTATTTATGACCTGAACGCAAAATACCAGCAGCGCCACTCCAGTCGCATCAACCTGAGCATCTTGGCGCTGGGGGTGCTAGGCACTATTTTGGCGGTGAGCAAGCAGGTGGTGTATGGCAGCCCAAAGGTGCCTTTTAACATGGCCTTTACCAGCATTACCCGCCACAATTTCGGGGTCTGGCTGCTGTATTGCTCGCTGCTGGTCATCCCCATTGTGCTCACCATCTTGGTGGCCGCAGCTTATAAGTTTAAGATAAGCTCGAAGTGGTTTGTGCTGCGCGCCGGGGCCGAAGCCCTTAAAAGCGAGATTTATAGCTACCGGGCGCGGGCCCTCAGCTACCAGCAAAATGCGGCCGCCCAGCTAGCCTTGCGCATGGCCGAAATCATGAAGCGGACCATGCAGAGCGAGGCCAGTGGCTCGCACCTGGCAGACTATGATAAGGCCAGCGGCTTTCCGCCGTACATAGACTGCGCGGACGGGGCCGACGGCGGCTTTGGGTACCTCGCGCCCGAGCGCTACGTAGAAGTGCGCCTGGAAGGCCAACTGCGGTATTTCCGCACGCGCACCAAAACGCTGGACCGCCAGTTTCAGTGGCTGTACTGGCTCACGCTCCTGGTTGGGGGCGCGGGCACGCTGCTGGCCGCCATCAGCCAGCAAGTCTGGATTGCCGTAACGGCTTCGCTAACAGCCGCCCTGGGCGCGCTGCTTACCTACCGTCAAACGGAATCTAACCTATTGAAATTCAATCAGGCTGCCACTGACCTGGACAATATAAAGAGTTGGTGGAAAGCACTGTCGGCCGCCGAAAGGGCGCGGCAAGTCAACATCGACTTTTTGGTAGACCGCACCGAAAAAGTGCTGCAAACCGAACTCGACGGCTGGGTGCTGCAAATGAAAAACGCGCTGGCCGACCTGGAAAAAAGCCAGGCCCTAACCGTCGAAGCGGCCCAGAAATGGCGGCCCGCCGTCCGGTTTACGCCCCGTGCGGAAGACGAGGAGCAGGAACGGGCAACCGCCGCAGCCGCCAGAAGAATGCCGCAAGCCGCGGCCTTCGTAAAGACTGACGACGTAGAGATAGCCGTCGCCATTAGTGCCCCGGAGCCGGAGCCGCAAGAACCCGCTGCCAGCCAGCCAGTCGCAGTCGCTGCGGTCACCGTCGGCGAAGTAGTGCCCGCCGAGACACTTGGTGTGCCGGCGCAACCCGCGTCCTCCCTGCTGGTGGCAGTGGCCGCAAACGGGCTGGTGGCGAGTAGCCATGCGCCCCACAAGCCTAAACCGACCTGGCAAACTACCGACATCACGCCCGACGTGCTGAGGCAAACGCTGGAGAATCAAAATTTTCTGTGGTTCGACGACCAACCGAATATTATCGGCATTCGCACGACCAACTACACGAATAATACCTTTGGCGATAGAATTTTCTGCGTCTGGAAGCAGCCCGGTTTGTCGCTCACGGCTACCCTGCGGCAGCAGCAGCAATTTCTGGCCGATTGGGGCTACGTAGGGAAAAATGGCCGGCAGATTGTGGCAGATGGCGAACCCGGCCCAAATACGGACTTTGCCCTGGAGCAACTGGCCAAGCACGAAGGCAGAGAGCGGATAGCCAGTTGGCCCGTGACTACCCGCCCGGGCACCACGCACCTGGCGAAGAATAAAAACACGAGAGGCTGCGCGGTGCTGGCCCCCGGCCAATACAAAAATGCCTATCAGCTAGGCTTTCACCGGCAGCTGAAGGACCACAAAGCGTTGGTGCAGCGCGGCAACCTGTCGATATACCGCGACAGCGACGGCAATGCCGTAGCCAATGAAAGTGGCCGGCTGCTAACCGGCGCCAACTTTGGCATCAATATCCACCGCGCCAACGCCGATTCTATTTTCGTCAACGACTGGTCGGCCGGCTGTCAGGTGTTTAAGCGCATAGCTGACCACGCCGCTTTCCTGCGCATCTGCGAGCGCTTTCGGGCCAGGAAAAACTTTACCTACACGCTTCTGCACGAAGCCGCGCTGGTCTGAACCTCTTTCGCTACTCGCTTTGGAAGGGCGGCTTGGTCAATTGGGCTTGGCGCCCATACTAGCACCGCGTAGGCTGCCGTAGCCGGAAAGGAGCGGCTTGCCTGACGCAACTCTTACCCACTCTTACCCACCGTATGGCCGCCCTGCTCCCTGATTACGAATACGATATCTTCATTAGCTACCGGCACAACGATGGCGAGTGGATGGCCGAGTTTATCACCCGCTTGCAGGATGAGCTCCGGGCCATTATTAAACCAGCGCTGACTATCTACTACGATAAAAGCCTCACCGATGGGCTGGGCGATACGCACTTGGTGCAACCTAGCCTCGACCACCGCGTGCGGCGCTCCATTATCCTGCTTCCGCTGATTTCGATGACCTACTGCGCTACCGACCGGTATTCGTGGCAGCACGAGTTCATCCCCTTCCTCGAGCAGGCCAAAATCGACCGCCTGGGCCTGAATTTAGCCTTGCCAAGCGGCAATGTGGGCAGCCGGATTTTACCGCTCAAAATATATAATATCGAAGCGGCCGATGAGCAGCTGCTGCAACAAACCCTGGGCGGGCAGTTGCGCTCCGTCGATTTTGTGTATCAGGAAGCGGGCGGCGTCAATCGGCCCTTGCAAGCCGATGACGACGCCCGACTTTACCGCAACCAAATTAACAAAGTGGCTAACGCCATCAAGGAATTGATAGCGGCCATAAGCCCCCAGCCGAGCTTCGCTGCGCCGGCCATGCCTTTGGTAGTACCCAGCCCAGTGGCCCCGGCGGTGGCCCCAACGGCTGCCCCGCCCCCCCCGAGTGCGGCGGCCGTGCCTACTGGGCCAGTAGTGTTTCTGGCCTGGACCACCTCGAAGAAAATGAATGCCCGCCGCGAGGAGTTGGCCTTGGTGTGCACCAAAGCCGGGCTACACGTGGTGCCGGCCACCGATTGCCCCGCCGATGAAGAAGAGTTTCGGCACCGCACCCTGGAGGGCCTGGCCGCGGCCGACTGCTCGTTGCACTTGCTCGGCAATGAATTTGGCCGCCCCTTCGACGATGACGAGGCAACTTCGCTGCCTAAGTATGCCTACGACCAGGCCCGGCTGCAAGCCGCCAGCCGGCCGGCTTTTCAGCAGTTTGTGTGGTACAGCCCTGACGTGGCATTGCCCGTCAACCCGAATCAGCAAGCCTTTGTCGGTCAGATTCGCAACGAACTGACGGCGCAATGCACGTTTAGCAGTGCGCCCAACGCCCCGCAGCTGGTGGAGGACCTGCGCAATGCCCTGGCGCAGGCGGCCCCGCCGCCCGTGAGCGCTGCAGAAAGCGTGGGGATATTTTTTATTAATAACCTGCTGGATTGCGACGAGGCCAACGCCATTACCGACCAGCTGAGTGAGGTGCACATGCTGGATACGCTGATGATTAAGCCCGACAGCGTAGGCCTCGACAGGGACCTGGTGGCGCAGCGAATAGCCCAAAGCAAGCTGGCCGTGGTGTATTTCAAGCACAGCGCCGATTGGGCGCTGCCCTTTGTGAAGCAGATGTGGCAGCTGGTAGGGGGGGCGGCCTCCCCAACGCCGATTTTGTTTGTGGGCGAAGATTACCCCGAGCAAAACCGCCTGCAAAGCTTCAAGGCCCCAAAAGTTATTTCGCGCATCCAGCCCCACCTGGGCGTGAGCGAGGAAGTACAGCGCGTATTCCAGAAACTTAATTCGCCCGCTTAGCCAAGCGACCTGCCTTGATGGAAGCCTCTACCGCTGCCGCCGCATCGTCCCTGTTTGGGCTCGATGAACCCATTTGCCCCTATACTGGCCTGCGCACCTTCACCGAAGAAGAGGCCATTTATTTTCGGGGCCGTAAGAGCCACGTAGCCAAGTGCCTGGCCTTGCTGGTCGAGCAGCGGTTTGTGATGATAACCGGCGCCTCGGGCGATGGCAAGTCGTCGCTCGTGTTTGCCGGCATGCTGCCCGAGGTGCGGGCCGGTTTTGTACCGGCGCGCTACAGCCGCTGGGCCGTGGCCACCTTCCGGCCCGAGCGCAGCCCCCTCCGCAACCTGGCCCAGGCACTGGCGCCGGTGCTCGGGCTGCCCGATAGCAGCGCGGTGGAAACAGAACTGGAACAAGGCTTTTCGGCGCTGGCGCAGCTCTACCAGGCGTCGGAGCTGTGCCCACTGCCTACGGCCCCAGCAGGTAGTACGCTAGCCGAGCAGCAGCAGCAGCAGCAGCAGCAGCGGCAGGCCGCCAACCTGCTGCTGGTGGTCGACCAGTTTGAGGAGTTCTTTACTAATCCCGAAAACTACGACGGCGACGTGCCCGGCACAGCCGCCCAAACCGTGGTGAACCTGCTGCTGGAAACCGTGCGGCTGGCGCAGGCCCAAGACCTGCCCATCTACATCGTGTGCACCATGCGCTCCGATTTTGTGGGGCAGTGCGCCGAGTTCAAGGGGCTGATTGAGCAGGTGGGGGCCAGCCAGTACTTCGTGCCCCGGCTGCTGCGCCACGAGTTCTTGGAAGTTATCAAGGAGCCGGCCGTGCTCAGCGGCAACCGCATCAGCGAGCGGCTGGTGCAGCGCCTGCTCTACGACATTGGCCAGGGGCAGGACCAGCTACCGGTGTTGCAGCACGCGCTGCGCCGCATCTGGCTGGCCGCCGACCAGGGCCGCGAGGAAATGGACCTCCTCCACTACGCCATGGTGGGCGGCCTGGCCGACGAGCTGCCCGCCGCCGACCGGGCGCGGTTTGCGGCGTGGCGCGCCACGCTGCCCGCTCACCAGCAGCAGTTTCTGCTCGGCAACCCAGGGCTGCGCAACGTGCTGGACGCCCATGCCAACCAGCTCTATTTCGAGGCCAACGACCTCTACAATCAAGACTTTCAGCCGCCGCTGCCGCCGGGTACCGCCGAGCGGGTTATCGAGCAAACCTTTCGGGTGCTCACCCGCACCGATGGCAAGCGCGTGGTGCGCAACCGCTTGACGGGCGCCCAAATCACGGCCATTCTGGACGATGCGGCGTTGCCCTGGCCGGTGGTGTGCCGCATCCTGCGGCCTTTTCGGGCGGAGGGCACCACCTTTCTGGCCCCTTTTCTCGGCGCAGGCGACGATGGCCACGCGGTGCTGCCCCCCGATGCGGTGCTGGACATCAGCCACGAGAGCCTAATTCGGAACTGGAGCTACCTCACCGAATGGGCACAGCAGGAAGCCGCAGAAGTGCGGGTGGCCCAAAGCTTTATTCAGCAAGCCAGCCGCTGGCAGGACAATGCCGCAAGCAAGGGCTTTTTGCTGCCCATTGGCTTATATACCTTCTTTTCGCACTGGCACGCTGGCAAAACAGGTGCGGCCAGCTGGCTGGCCTACTACCTGGAGCCCAACTCGGATACCGCGCTTCGCCACGACCAGGCCACCGCCCAAAACGAGGTGCTGACGCGCTTCCTGAAGGCCAGCCGCCGGCGCTTGTGGTTTTCGCTGGTGGTAGCACGCTACGGGGTGAAACGGCTGGGGCTGTTCCTGCTGCTGCTGGCCCTGCTGGGGTGGATGGGGCGGCAGGCCGTGCGGTATCGAATGGCGCAGAGCGACTACGTGGCCTATGAGCTTGTGAAAGAAGGAACTGCGGAAAATAGCACCCTGCGTTCACCCTACATTGATGTGGCGGATAAAGCTCGTTTTATCCTTAACACGGACCGCCTGGCGGGTAAGATGTACCGCCCGTGGTTTAACAAAGCGGTACCAAGAGATTACAAGTTCGGGCGGCTGCTGGATAAGCTGTCCAGCGATACGCTGCACGGAAATAGGTCCAGCGATACGCTAGCCCTGAACATTGAGCTGAGCATGTATGCCTGCGTCGATAACATGGGCTACGACTCGGTGGCGAAGGAAAATCCACGCCTAAAACCAATACTCCGCGACCTGGAGGACCGGCTTGCTACTGCCTTAGCCAAACCCATACATTATAAAGACTCCTTAGCACGAAGCAAAACACGCTGGCGGAAAGCCGTGCTCACGGCGCGCACCCTCATGGCCTTTGCTTACTATCTGAAGCACCAGGAGCGTCAGGCTGGCCAGCTTGCCGACACTACCGGGGAGCACCGCTTTAAACGAGGCCAGCAACGGCGGCTACAGTATCTGCGCAGCTTCCTCCAGCAGGAGATAGCTGCCGCCACCAGTCCGCAAGCTGACCCTGCCCCCAACCCAATTGATTTTGCTTTTTGCCTGCGGGTGCTGCTGGCGCAGGGCAACAACAGCCACGGCGAACTGGCTTTTTTGAGCCGCCTGAGCCCATTTGCTCATCCGAAAGTATTCAATCGGTTTTTTCCAAATACCTCCTCAAACTACCGCACCGGCTACACTACCCACAGCGGGGGCTACCCGATGGCGGCCATTGTCTTCGCGGCCCTCGACAGTATGCAGGCCATGCACAAATGCTTGGATAGCATGGCTACCCAAAAGGCTGACCTCACCGATGTCAACAGTGGCATTGCCTTGCTGCCCTACCTGGTGAAGTACCAGCGGCTGACTCCTCAAAACGTGCACGGCATACTAGTGGCTTGTGCCAGGCCGGGTGGTTTCTCATTTAATGAGCTATACGCGGCTCTGGTGTACAGCCTGCTCAGTGTGCAGCCGACCCAGGACGTGTTTGATGCCAGTCAATCAGCCGGCTACCGCAACGTCAATTATCATAATGCGGAGCGTTCGACGGGCTACGGCCCTGGCTACCTAAGTGGCGACCGGGTCAGTTTCGCGCTGCCTGCCGCCACGCGCGACGTAGCGTGGGCCGCCCTGCTGAAGACCACTTCAGAAATTGCTAAGAAGGAAGCTATTTTCATCGAAAGCGAGGAACACGACCTGGCAAACGGAGTACCAGAAAACTTCTATAAACGGCGTAATCAGTGCTTTCTCAACACCTTCCTGGCTAAAATGCACGGGGTGTATTTGGCCGAAATCCGGCATGAGCCACTTGCCGCTCAAAAAGCCTTCACCCAATTCAGCGATTCGCTCGAACGCTTGCAGCGATTGCTGAACCCCTCGAAGACAAAATCGGCTGGTCATAAAGGTATTACGATTCATAATCCTCATCGTATTAATGCCTTGCAGTGGGATTTGGGGTTGCCGCAGCAGCTTCCGCAGACAACGGGCACCACCTTGGCCAGTATGGGCCCCCAAAGCCCGGTGGCTTTTCTGCGGCTGCCCACCCGTCCTAAAACGCTGAATTTTGAAACGTACTACACCTGCCCATTCGACGCGTTTTTTGTGTATGAGCTAACGCGGGAGGCAAAGCGGGCCATTCCCGACACCACGGTGATACAGCTCCTCGACAGCGTGGCTTTCGTAGAGGCCGCTTTTCCCGACCGCTTTTCCGCCACCCGCTCCCGCTCGCTATTCGTGGAGGCCTTGGCCCGCCCCGCGCAGTACGTGCCGAATCTGGTGTGGATGAGAGCCATCGTGCAGGTGCGCTTTTTACCCAACAGCGCCTGGTGGCAGCGCCGCCAGTGCCGCAACGAGCTGCTGCTCAACGTGGAGGCGGTGCTGCAAAACCACCGCCGGCTGCTGGATAGCGTTGCCACGCGCCAACTGGCGCAGCAGATGCGGCCGGCCCTCAAAGAATTCGCTGAACCCAAGTTTAAGCTGCCCTTGCAACTAGCTTTTTCGGACCTGGCCACCGCTATCGCGCGGGAAGGAAGAGTGACCGAAGCCTATGACGTAGCCAACACGCTGGAAGAATCGATGCAGACGGCCACCAAAATACGGGCTAGTGAGCAAGCCATGCTGACCAACAACGCCCGGCAAGCGACAACCAGCGCCCTAATAGCCTTTGGGACGGAATACAGTGCCAAAAACAAACAGCCAGCTCACAACGGGGCGACGGTTCCTGCAAGCGTTTTCCCTGTGATGTACTGGTACTTCGGCGACAGTGGAGTTATATTCTGGTATGTACAAAATTTATTCTTTTCTGCGCTGTCATTCAGTGACTTAAATAATGCCGGTACGACGAATAGCTTAATGGCCGAGTGCAAGGGCTACGGCCTCACAAACAACTCTGGTATCGCGCAGGAACAAATTTCTGATAATGAATCGTACCGCAATAAGCAGTTATACTACAATGTATTACTTGTTGGATTTGCGCACCTTAAAGCCAGCCGGCCCAACGACGGCTGGCGCGAGTACGACGAGGCCGAGCTGACCCAGCCGGCTGACTACGACGGGCCTTTAGACTAGCCTGGCCCCACAGCCCCCTGTACTGCGCTATTTCACTTTTTCACTCATTTTCATGGCCATCCAAGACGTCAACGCCAAAACCGGCCCGCGTAAGCTCCTCGCCCTCGATGGGGGCGGCATCCGCGGCACCATCACCCTAGAAGTACTGGCCGAGCTGGAGCGTAGTCTTCAGGAGCACCTGAAAGCCGGCCCCAATTTCGTGCTGGCCGACTACTTCGATTACATCGCCGGTACCAGCACCGGGGCCATCATTGCTACTTGCCTGAGTTTGGGCATGCGCGTGACCGACATTCGCAGCTTTTACCTGGCTAGCGGCCCGGCCATGTTCGACAAGGCCAGCTTGTTTAAGCGCTACCTGCACAACAAGTACAAGGACGGGCAGCTGGCCCAGAAGCTCCAGGAAGTAATCCGGGAGCGGAGCGGGGAGCCGGAGGCTACGCTGGGCACCAAGGCCCTGCGCACGTACCTGCTACTCATTTTGCGCAATGCCAGCACCGATTCGGCCTGGCCCTTGTCCAACAATCCGGCCGCGAAGTTCAACGACAGTACCCAGGCCTACTGCAACTTGCACGTGCCGCTCTGGCAGCTGGTGCGGGCCAGCACGGCGGCGCCCACATACTTCCCGCCCGAGGTGGTGACGGTGGGCGACGAGGAATTTGTGTTCGTGGACGGCGGCGTGACCATGTACAACAACCCGGCGTTCCAGCTTTTCCTCATGGCTACGCTCAAGCCCTACAAACTGGAGTGGCCCACCGGCGAAAACAACATGCTGCTGGTATCCATCGGCACGGGCGCGGCGGCCAACGCCAACGCCCAGTTGAGCCCCGACCAGATGAACCTGCTCTACAACGCCAGCTCCTTGCCCTCGGCCCTGATGTATGCTGCTTCTAATGAGCAGGATATGCTGTGCCGCGTATTTGGCCGCTGCCTGCACGGTGGCGAAATCGACCAGGAAGTGATGGACCTGAAAGGCGATATCGGGCCGGGCTCGCTGCCTGGCAAGCACTTCACCTACCTGCGCTACAACGCCGACCTCTCTCGCCACGGGCTCGATGCCCTCGGCCTGCCGCACATCGAGCCCGCCAGCGTGCAGCAAATGGATTCCGTGCAGTACATCAGCCAGTTGCAGGAAGTGGGGCAGGCGGTGGCCAAAGAGGTCGATTTGGCGCATTACAAAGCCTTTTTGCAGCTTTAGCGGCTGCGGCCGTCTTGCAGAAGCGGCCCTTTTCAGGTGCAATACTACCTCGCTTTTTTCGTACCTCATATGGCACAAAACGATACTGCTTTAAAGCAAAAAACCTGTTTCGTGGTGATGGGCTTTGGCAAAAAGACGGACTTTGAAACCGGCCGCCTGCTGGATTTGGACGTCTCCTACAAGACCATGATAAAGCCGGCGGTGGAAGCGGCCGGCCTGCGCTGCATCCGGGCCGACGAAATCGTGCATTCGGGCCTGATTGACGTGCCCATGTACGAGCACCTGCTCAATGCCGACGTGGTGGTGGCCGACCTCTCGACGTCCAACAAAAACGCCTTCTACGAGCTGGGCGTGCGGCACGCGCTACGGCCGCAGACTACCATCATCATTGCCGAAGATGGCATCAAGGCCTTTCCTTTCGATATCAACCACGTGGCCGTGCGGCAGTACCACCACCTGGGCGAAGACATCAACGCCGTCGAGGCGCGGCGCTTTCAGACCATGCTGACGGACGCCATTCAGCAAATTCTGGCCAACGACCCCGTGAACCGGGACAGCCCGGTGTACACTTTTTTGGACCTTACCCCGCCGGCCCTCAAAAAAGTGCAGGAGGCGGCCCTGATAACCATGGCCGCCGCCAGCAACCTGACGGCGATATCCACCGCGGCCAATAAGCAGTCGCACATGGCCTTGATGAACAGGGTAAGCGCTGCGCAGAAGCAAGGCAAGTGGTATAAGATGCAAATCTTGCTGGAAGTGGTGCGCGAAAACCAGGCGCAGGCCCGGGAAGAAGCCCGCAAAACGGCCACCGTGCAAGTAGCGCCGGACGACCGTGAGGACCCCTATATTTTGCAACAGCTGGCCCTGGCTACCTACAAAAGCAAGGAGCCTAGTCCCGAAGAGGCCCTGCTGGACGCCCAGGCGCTGCTAGTGCCCCTGACGCCGGCCACCACCAACGACACCGAAACTCTGGGCATGTGGGGCAGCATCCATAAGCGGCTGTGGGAAGTGGCCAAGGACAAGACCGAGACCGAGACCGAGCATGTGGCGGACCCCAGGCAGTACTTGGACGAAGCCGTTCGGGCCTACGAGCGGGGCTTCTACCTGCGCAACGACCACTACAATGGCATCAACCTGGCCTTTTTGCTCAATACGCGGTCGGCCGTGCCCACGGCCCCGGCCGCCGAGGCCATTGCCGATTACGTGCAGGCCCAGCGCGTGCGCCGGGAAGTTATCATGCTTTGCGACCAATGGTTGGCGGTGCAAGCCGCTTCCCAAGCGGCAGCCGAACTACAACCAGGGCCCGAGCAGCCAAAAGATGCCGCCAACCGCTACTGGGTGCTGGCCAGCAAGGGTGAGGCCTATTTTGGCCTGGGGCAGCGCGAGCAGGCCGACCAAACGATGCAGGAAGCCTACGCCCTGGCACCGGAAGCGTGGATGAGGGCCACTACCGAGGAACAGCTGGCTAAGCTGCGCGGGCTGTTGGCCGTCAATCCCTTGCAGTACATCACGGCCACTCCTGGCGCGTAATGCAAGCAACTAACTAACTAACTAACTAACTAACTAACTAACTAACTAACTAACTAAACGCAAGAAGTAATGGAGGCAGTACGATGGGTACTGGTCGCCGGCACGGGGCGGCAGCACGAGCTACCGCGTGCGGTGGCGTTGCTGGCCGCCGCGTTTGGCCGGGCCCTGGCCGAACAGGGCTTTGGCCTAGTGGTGGGCGGCTGGCCGGGCGTCGACTACTTGGTGGCGCAGGGGTATGCTCAGGCGCTGGCAGCCCAAAAGCTGCCCCTGGCCGACTACCTGATTCAGGTGGTGGCCGATAGCCGGCCGGGCGTATATCCGGCCCAGGCCCGGTACCCCAACTTTCAGGGTGGCTACGTGGTGGAGGTGCCCACCGGCGTGCGCGAGTGGGTCGAAGCCCTCAAATACGCCGATGCGGTGGTGCTGCTCGGTGGCGAAGGCGGCACCCGCGAAACCTTCTGGTATGCCACCCAGGAGCAACGGCCGGTGTTCCCCGTTTTTTGCACCGGGGGCGACGCCGCGCTGGTTTTCGCCGACTGCGTAGCCCGGTGGGAGCTGTTTCCCTACCAAGGGTTTACGGCCGAAGACTTTACGGCCACCCTTGCCCAACCGGCCGCTGACGAGCCCCAGGCCCGCGAGCTCGCCGCCGGCGTGCTGCGCCTCCTCCAAGCCCAATTTAAGCCAAAAGCCGACGCCAGGGCGCCAATTTTCATCAGCTATGCGCACGAGGACCAGCCCTGGCTACTTAGGCTGCGCAGCGCCCTGCGCCCGCTGGAGCACCGCGCCCAGCTGGCCGTGTGGGACGACCACCGGCTGCAGGCGGGCGACGTGTACAAGGACCGCATTGTCGAAGCCATTGCCCGGGCGCCCGTGGCCATCTAGTGCTTTTTTTGCGTCCACTTTCATCCACACCGAGGAGCTGGCCCGGCTGCTGGAAAAGAATAAACAAGGCACGTGCCGGCTGCTGTGGCTGCTGGTAGACGGCGAAGAGTGGCGCGACTCGCCGCTCTACGATATCCAGGCGCTCAACGACGTGGAGCAGCCGCTGGGCTCCCTGTCGCCCGCCCAGCAGCAGGATGCCCTCATTGTGCTCCGCCGTAAAGTGGCCGCCGCTATTGGGTAACAGGCGTGGTTTTGGCGCAACCGGGTATCGGTAAGCATGTAGCAAAAAGGCGGTTATGGTGCGCAGCGCGCAGCATAACCGCCTTTTTATGTGCAACAAAGCTGGTTGGCTAGCCAGTCAAGATAGCCCGACGGGCTCGGGCGCTTTTTAGTAGCCGGCGTGCCCAGCCAGCTAAGCCATGTTGCTGGTGTTATCGGGCTGGAATGGCTTAATGCGGCTCAGCCACCCTTTCTCATACACGTGCTGCGTGGCGTCCCTGGCAATAATTGCCGCATAGTGGGCTGCCCGCAGCTTGTTTATCTCGTCGTAGATTTTTTGCGACGGATACTGGTTGGCGGCCGCGATAGTGAGCCGCCCCACTTTGCCATCGACTACGAGGGCTGGCTTGTGAAACACGTTCAGGGCCTGCTGTAAAAACCGGGCGGCCGTGCCGGAGCCGCAATTTATGGAAACGTCAAACAGCTGATTGGCCGTTTGCTGGCAGCGCAGCGCATCGAGCGATAGGCAGTCCCAATAGCCCTTGCGAAACAGCGCCAGTACCAGCGCATCCAGCTCCTTGTTGCCAGCCAGCGCAACGTCCAAGCTGGCGGGATTGGTGGCCTTTATGGCATCGACTATTTTCCAGCCGGGCCAGGCAGCATTGGCCTTGCGCGCCACGCCGCGCCAGGTTTCGCCGCCTTTGTCAGTCGGGCTGTTGGCGTAGCCGCCTTCGTGCGCCCGAGTTATTTTGTACGCAGGTTCAAAGTTTGCCATTTTGGTAGTGGGTTTGAGCGTGAGGGAAATGGGTAACTAAAATCGGGCTGTGAGAAACGAGCATCAAAGGAAAAAACCTGCTTGCTCATTTTTGGAATCGCGGCCAAAGACTAAGCAGGCTGGGCAACGCCCATCGGCTGGCTCAGCAAACCCGCTACCTGCTGCTGCAACAGGGGCACGGCCGCCCGCAACTCGTCAAGCTGCGTGCCTTGCGCCCGGCACTGCGCATTCAGGGCGGCATTTTGCTGGTGCAGCTCTGCTACCTGCCGGGCTAGGGCCTGGGTGGCGCTCACGTTGAGCATGGCCACGGCTTCGTAGTCGACGGTGCGCACATCGGTGTGTTCCAGGCCAAAGACGAACACCTCCTCGGGCGTGTCGGCCAGGCTGTCCGCCCCGGTCACGAGCAGTTGCTGGCTGCCGGCTTCGGCGGCTTCGGCCAGCGTGACTACTACCTCGCCCGTGGGGCCTATCAACTTCAGCCGCTGCCCGGCTGTGGCTGCCTCAGGCAAGCCGGCGGGCAGGGTAATAAGCAGCGCCTCGCCGTGGCACTGCACCTGGCTGGCGCTGGCGTAGACATCGGGCAGGAAACCGACGCTTTTTTGCACTACTTGCGGGAAAACCTCTTCCAGTTCCTGGGCAATAACTTTCTTGAATATCCGCTCGCCGAACTGCACCCGGTCGCGCATGGTATAGTCGGTGATGCGCAGGCGATTTAGCAAAGCAAGGTCGGCGGCGTGGTCGCTCAGGCCGATGACGGTTTTGAGGCGGCGGTCGGAAGTAGCGTTGAACTCAGCTCCTACTACGCGGGCCGTGGCATAGATGCTTACGTCCGTTTGGCCTGAACTAGTGCCACCAGGCCCATTAATATTGTAAAACCTGTAATTTGGAAGTCCAGGGCCCCCTACTTTGGTAATGTGTAGCGGATATTTAGGGTCTTGAGTGCCAATGCCCACATTGCCAGTGCCACTTACGCAGAGGTCAGTAGTCCAAGTACTTGGAGCCCCAGGGAGTGCGTTCACATTCACCCGGCCAATTTCGAAATCCTGATTGTCAGTACGCCAGATGCCCCCTTCACGCCCAGCGTACTTCAGGAAGCCCACCCGTTTTGAGCCGCCGGCATCGGCTATAAATCCCGTGTTTTCGCCATTAGTGTACACATTTCCAGATACTTCTATTTTTTCGGTGGGCGTGGTGGTGCCGATGCCCACGTTGCCGCCATTGTCGTTGAGGTACACGTTGCTCGTGGCCTTGCCGCCTCGGATATAGGTATCCTCGGCCGTACTATAATTAAAATGGCTGTAGCGAGCCGTGCCTTCAAAAACGGCTGTGCCGTATTCCGCCGTACCGCGTACCACCTGCAAGGTGGCCTTTGGGGTACTGGTGCCGATGCCCACGTTACCATTAGGCCGGATGGCAAGGGCGGTGCTCATGCCGGTCGGCCAGTTGTCGCTGCCCGTTGTGGCATGGACGTTGAACAATAGGCCACCGCCGAAGCCGCCATCGTCGAGCACTTGGATGCTGCTGGCCTTGCTCACGCCGCCGGAGCCAAACATTAGCTCACTGCCGCCGCCGTATAAGTGTAGCTTAGCGGCGGGGGTGCTGGTGCCGATGCCCACGTTGCCGCCGGCCTTCACAAACAAGCGAAAGTCGGCTACACCAGTTTCGGCTAGGTTCAGGCCGCCACCTGCGTTGTTGAGGTGAAACTTGGTTTTGCCATCGGTGGCCTTTAGCGATAGCCACTCGCCGTTGCCACCAGCGGCCTGTACGGTCAGGGGCCGGTCCGGCGCATCGGTACCGATACCCACGCTACCGTCTCCGGCCTTAATAAACAAGCGGCTGGCCTGCGCATCGGCTATGTTTAGGCCGGCGGTCCCCGCCGCCCCCGCCAGCGCCGGCTTGTGGCTGATTTTCCACAGCGCGGCACTATCCTTAAAGCTGCCGTACAGGTGCAGCATCTCCCCGGCCGTTCCTTGCGCTTCGAGTTCAATGGGGCCGTTAACCGCCCTCCTGATACCATCTTCCTCCTGGTTCAGGCTGCTGTTGATAAGCTCGTGGAAGTTTGCTTCGGTCGGAATGCTATTTGAGAGGAAATAGGCGCGAAGGGCGGTTCTGTTTTTCATGCTGTTTTGGAAGTGTAAATCGGTGGAGTTGCAGGCGTGAGCGAGGCGCTCAAATGAATGTTAGCACTGATAAAAAATAACTTGTGAGCCCGCCTAAGTAGCCCAAAAAGCGGCTTGGGCGGGCCAGCCGGCTGGCTAGCCAACGGCAAAATCAAGCCCTATTTTCGCGTACCCAATGCCAGTCAGCAGGCGTTCCTCAAACCGGCTTTCCCGGATAATATCGAAGACGTGCTCCGGTGCCGACACCAAGATGAATTCGGGCGGCAGCGTCCGGTTCTGCCCGTTGCTGCCGCCAATCATTTGCTCCACCGGGAGGTACCGCTGGCCATCGTTGCTCAGAAAAAGCAGCACGCTGGCCGCAAACTCCACGTAGCTTTTGCCCGCGATGAAATTGACAATCATATCGGGGTACAGCTTCCCGCCCACGATAATGTCCGTGCCTTCTTCGTAGGCCCAGGGCGCCAGGTAACGCTTCAGGTCGGCTTCGAGCTGCCGCACGGCCTGCGCTTCGCCATAGCCCGACCTTATTTTTAGCGCGGCCCGCACTTTCACCCGCATATACGACGGGTTTTTTACCTGAATTGCCGCGTAGGCCGGGGCCCGCTGCTCCACAAACTGCCGAATCTGGAGCAGCAACGCCGCCGAGGCCCTGGGCTCGGGCGTAGCGGTGGGCATCTTCCCCCGGATGTCGGGAACCACAATCAGGTCTACGCCGCCCGGCGCGCTGGCGGGCAGGCATTTGGCCTTGTAAATCTGGGGAAAGCCTTCCAGCACGAGGCGCTCATAATCCCAGGCCGTGAGGGCGCGGTTTTTATGGCGTATCCGCTCGCTGACCCGGTTATGAAAAACGGCGGCTGTTTCGGCCGGCCGGCCCCCCGAGGAGCTGTAGGGCTGCCGAAGCCTGGCGATGGCGGGGATGTCGGCCAGCGGCTTCGTGATGCTGTCTGGGGGTAGCGGCGCCAGCAGGTGGTCGGCGGCATTGCCCTGCTCGTCGAAGCGGACACGGATGCCCTGCGCCTGAATGTCGATAATAGCAGGAATGGCTTCAATTGGTGCCTCAAACCCTACTTTCAGCCAGTAGAGGCCCTTGGGCAGCCAAGTGTTTTCCGTGGTGCTGCTGGCCGGGGAGGCCGGCAGCTGTAGCTCCAGAATGCCGGTATTCAGCAGCCCGTTGGTGGTGTCCGACACCACGGCGGCTTCCCCCAGCGGCTGCCATTCGTTGCCGGCCAGGTAGCTCCACGCCAGCGGCCCGGGCGTCAGGTCGGGCTGCGTGGTGGCGTCGGCCAGCTGAAAGAAAAGTGGCAGTATTTGCGGGGTATCTACCGCGCTGAGGCCCAGCAGCAGCTCGCTGCGGTAGTCCGGGAAAGGCAAAAAACGGGTGTTTGGAGCCAGCGTGAGGGCTTTATAGCCAAATGAGCCCAGGTGCAGCACCTGGTCGGCGGCGCGGGCTCCGCCGTCCCCTTGCTCCACCTCGAACGACGCCGTGTAGCCGGCGGTCAGCGATTTGAGCAGCGGCGTATAAGGCGGATTCAGCCGGAGCTGGCGCAGCTTTTTAGGGTCTGCTACATCCAAAAAGGCCTGCTGTACCAACAGCTCGGAGTAGGCTGCATGCTGAAAATCGGGGCTGGCTAATTCCAGCTGAAAGTACCGGTTCCATTCCAGCAAGTCCGCTTCATTGCCGTCCGGGTCTTGCCCTTGGGCTTGGTCCGCCGAGAAATTTAAGCGCCAGGGAGTGGCCAACTCAAAAAGAGTAACCTTTTGAGTTTTACCCTCCAGCTGCTGGTCGATTACGCGTAGCTCGGCAGTAAAGTCAGCGTTGGCCTTGATACCAAAATCGGCGTCTTTCACATCTGGCGACTGCGCCCGAATTTTCCAATAATTCGCGTAGTGCGCCTTGAAATCTGCCGGCGCGCCCATCCACTGGGGCGTCAGCGTCAGCGAGTCGAGCCGCTTGGTGCTAAGCTCTGGATGGGCTAGGTAGAGGCTGGTGCCCGGCTGCGGCGAAGGCCCGAAGGGCTCAAACGGCTTTTTGCCATTCACGGCACCGTAGTCGTTCTGAAGCCGTAGCGTGCGCAAGCCCGTTACGGCCACCTCCACCTTCAGCCGGTTTAGTTTAAGCGCCCGAAATAATTGGTAAATGTCCTTTACCGCCCGGTTCTTGTCGGTCGAGGCAGCGGCTTGGGCTTGGCTAAGCCGCAGGGCAAGTACTGGTACGTTGCTTTGCACGGGCCACGCCGCGTCGGTGCCGCCGGGTGCCGCCACCGGCGGGTCCGTTGTCTGCCGCACAAATTTCACTTGCAGCGCATGCAGGTACACCTGCGCCGGGCCGTATAGCCCCGCCGCCGGCTTGCCGCTGGCCGTGCCCTTGGGGGCTAGGCTCACCTTGGTAGCGGCCGCTGGGTCGGCCGTTAGCAAGTAAATGGCTCCGTCGGTCGTTACCAGGTACTTCCCCTGGTCGTCAGCCGTAAACGCAGCTTTTTCGGCCTTTGCGGGCACGCCGTTGGGCACGGTAAACTCGTAGGCCCGCGCCACATTGCCGATAAAAAAATTTCCGAACTGGGGCGGGCTGGTCGGCGCTACCTCAAGCCAGCCTTTAGGGCTACTGAGCGCCCAGTTGATAGCCGCCGGGTGCGCGGCCAGCGCCTGCCGTAGCTCATCGAGCGGCGGGGCCCCCGCCGGTTGAAACGAGCAGGTAAGCGTGAGTTCCCGCACGCCTTCGGCCAGGGCAAGCTGGGGCGAGGCCACGGCAAAGCCCAGATGGGCGAGTGGGGCCGGGCCGGCGGCTTCGCCCCGGGCATCATCGCGGGCGTACACCTTGCCCCACATTTCCTGCATCGGCACCGGCAGTGCGCTATTTCTTTGTTTGCGCGCCGCCCGCTCCAGCGCCACGTACACGCTATTCCAGTCCTTGGCGCTCGCCTGGCTTGCCGCCCTGGTAGTGTCTTGCACCAATTTTAGCTCGCGCTCCGTCAAGTGTTCTTCGGCCAGGTCCAGGAGCTCATCGTCGCTGGGGTCCACCGGGGGGCGGGCGGTGGGGCCGGGGGAGGCCGGCGGCCCGCCCGGCAGCCCAAGCACCCCAAAGGCGTACCAAAGCAGGCTGCGGAGCCTGTTTTCGTATTGCGGCTCGTCGGAGCTTTCCCGAAACTTCTGCAGCGCCTGCTGCCGGTCAAAAATCGTCTTGTCCTTGAAAGCTTGCTCCAGAATAAAGTACGCCTTCTCCCATTGGGCGCTGCTACCCGGTCCGTTGCTGCTGTCTTTTTGCAGCCCAAACAGGAAGGCGGCGTCCGGTGGCGAGATAAAAAGCTTTTTCGAGCTATCCTCCAAGGCCTTATCATCCTCGGGCAAGTAGGCAGGCGTATTCGGGTACGGCTCGGCGGGGCGCAGAAAGCCGTGCGCGAACCGCATCATGCGCAAAAACCCGGCATCCAACTCGGTGGCGGCGCCCTCCCGAATGGTTTGTAGCGTCAGGCGCTCTTTGTCAACGAATAGCTTGGCGCTGCGCTGCAACCGGGCCCGGCTGATGCCAGTGTTTTTGACCACCCGGTAAACCAGGTTTTTGCCCAGGCTGTCCTTGCCCGCCAGCAGGGCCGTACCCTGCGGCAAAAACAGGTTGTCCACGTTTTCGGCCAGCGAAACGATGACGTGCGCCAGGTCGGGCACCGCTTTGCCGGGGCTCATGCCGAGCACCTGCTGGTAGTAGTACGCCAGGTGCCGGCCGGAAAAGCCGTTCAGCTGCTCCCGAATGG
>Ga0265780_10001320_pt1 | contig 35309 bp, 9 predicted proteins | sample P1T30metagenome_FD_192432 | JGI IMG/M metagenome (GOLD analysis project Ga0265780, IMG submission 192432) | Plant litter microbial communities from East Loma Ridge, Irvine, California - P1 T30 | ecosystem: Environmental > Terrestrial > Plant litter > Unclassified | place: USA: California...
GACCAGCTCAAGCTCCGCGGCGGCATCGTCCGCTGCGGTGCCTGCCAGCGCATCTTTGACGGCAGCGCGCATCTGATCGACCTGGATGCGCCCAGGCCGGATGCCGTGCCGGACACGCCGGTGCCGGTTGCGGCACCCCCAGCACTTGCCGTGGAAACGCCGGCGCCTGTCGATGCGGCACCGGTTCCGGCACCGCTGCCCGCCCCCGAACCTTCTGCGCAAGCAGAAGAAGATCCGAGCGTCGACTTCGCGTCGCAGCCGGGCTATACCCTCGATTTCACCAGTACCTTCGATCCGCTCGGCATCCTGCCCAAGGCTGCGCCGGATGCGCAAGACCCCGAACCGCCCCACGGCGACGTGCTGGCCCATGCGGTCGACGCCGGCGCCGAGGTGGTGGTGGATGTCGACCTGCCGCCGCTGGAGGACGACACGCCCGCCCCGGAAGCGCCTGAACCGGAAGCGGCCGAACCGCAGCCGCAGGACCCCGAACCGCCGCATGGCGATGTGCTGGCGCATGCGCTGCAGGAAGCCGGCGCCGTCGAAGTGGATACCGGCGTTCTGCCAGCCGCAATCGAACCGGCACAGCCGGAACCGCAGGATCCCGAACCGCCGCACGGCGACGTGCTCGCGCATGCCGTCGATACGCTGACGTTTGCACCGCCAGGCAGGGTCGAGCCTCGCATCGAGCCGAGAATCGAACCCCGGTTCGAGCCGCGCTTCGAGCCGCAGTTGGCCGCGGACGAGGGCGCGCCCCCGGCAGCCGCTCCCGCTCCCGCTCCCGCTCCCGCTCCCGCTCCCGCACAGGTTGCGCCGGAAGGCCCTGAAACACCTGACCTGCCCGCAGCGCAGCCGTCCGCGCAGCCGCCCTCGCCGGCGCCGGCGCCGCCGCTGTCGTTCGCGCCACCGGGCCGCATCGAGCCCAGCTTCGACCTGCCGGTGGACGAGGAACTGGTGGCCCAGCCGCTGCCCGGCGACGAGCCGGACATCCCGGTCCATGCCATGCCGCCCAGTGCCCCGCACGAGGCCGCGGCCGCAACTGCAACTGCGGCTGCGCCTGCCGACGAAGGCGCGCCGCTGCCGGCGCTGCCGCTGCGTGCCTCGGCCGGCGCCGAGCCGCAGGAACCTGCGATGAGCGCAGCCGCCGCGCCGGCGCCCCGTTCGGCCCGTGCCAAGGCAGCCGAAGCCCGTGCGCGCCGCACCAGGCTGACGCCGACCCGGATCGAAACGCCGCGGCTGCGCGTGCCGGAAAGCGACGAGCCGGAATTCGTCAAGCGCAGCCGCAAGCAGGAGCAGTCGGGACGCACGCGCCGCATCCTGATGGCCATCGGCATCATCGTGCTGCTGCTGGTGCTGGCGGCCCAGCTGGTACTGAATTTCCGCAACGTGCTGGCGGCGCGCTATCCGGGCGCGCGGCCGGCCCTGGGCACCGCCTGCGCCCTGCTCGGCTGCCGCGTCGAGCTGCCGACCCAGATCGACAATCTCGCCATCGAAAACGGCGAATTGACCACGCTCGGCCCCGACACGTATTCGCTCAACACGCTGTTACGCAACCAGGGTAGCCTGGTGCAGGCCTGGCCGAGCATCGAACTCGAGCTGACCGACGCCAACGACAAGGCCGTGCTGCGCCGCGTGTTCGCACCTAATGAATATCTGCCGCACAATGGCGCCGCTGCGATGCTGGAAAGCGGCTTCGGTGCGCGTTCGGAACAGCCGGTCAAGCTGCATTTCGCGCTGGCCGACCTGAAGCCTTCCGGCTATCACATCTTCATTTTCTATCCTTAAGGTTTCACATGACCAAGACTTCGTTGATCTGCGGCTCGATCGCCTTCGACAAGATCATGCAATACCACGGCCGCTTCGGCGAAACCCTGCTGGCCGACCAGCTGCACCGCGTCAACGTCTCCTTCCTGGTGCCGACCCTGCGCACCGAATACGGCGGCTGCGCGGTCAACATCGCCCACAACCTGCGCATGCTGGGCGGCGAACCGCTGATCATGGGCACCCTCGGCCAGGACGGCGGCGACTACCTCGATCGCATGGAAAAGCAGGGTCTGGCCACCAAGGCCATCCGCACCATCCCTGATGCCTACACCGCCCAGTGCTTCGTCACCGCCGACCTGGACAACAACCAGATCAACGCCTTCCACCCGGGCGCGATGCAGTTCTCGCATGAAAACAGCCTGGCCGACTACCTGCCGCTGCGCGTGGCCATCATCGCCCCGGACGGCCGCGACGGCATGATCAAGCATGCGCGCGACTGTGCCGAGCAAGGCCTGCCCTTCATCTTCGATCCGGGCCAGCAGCTGCCGATGTTCAACGGCGAAGAACTGCTCACCTTCATCGGGCAAGCCACCTACCTGGCCTGCAACGACTACGAATTCGAGATGGTCATGGACCGCACCGGCCTGTCGCTTGCCGACATCGCGGCGCGCCTGGATGCGCTGATCGTCACCCGCGGCGAGCAGGGTTCGGATATCTACGCCGGCGGCGAGCACCACGTCATCCCGGCGGTTGCGGCCAGCACCGTGGTCGACCCGACCGGCTGCGGCGACGCCTATCGCGCCGGCCTGCTGTACGGCATCGCCAACGACCTGGACTGGCCGACCACCGGCCGCATCGCCAGCCTGCTCGGTGCGATCAAGATCGCGCACCAGGGCGGCCAGAACCACAGCTTCACGGCCCAGGACGTCGCTGACAAATTCGAGGCGGCGTTCGGCTACCGCTATTGAGCGGCTGCGTACGCGGTAAGTAAAAAGGGCTTCGAAACCGGCAAGTCAGCCGGGTTCGAAGCCCTTGGTGTTTCTAGTACCTGTTTCTAATACCTGTTTTTGGTACCGCCTTACATCATGACGAAGGCCTGGCCGAACGCCTGGCGCAGCAGGTACTGGATGATCTGCAGCAGGATCACGGCAACCAGCACGCTGATGTCGAGGCCACCGAGTGGCGGGATCACGCGGCGCAGGGGCCGCAACAGCGGATCAGTGAGCGCGCGGACGAAGGGTGCCAGCGGCGCGTGCGGATTGACCCAGCTGAAAATGACTTCGATGATCAGCAAGCCCATGAAGCCGTAGATGATCCAGTTCAGGATACGGAACAAGGCATACAGGAATACCATTTGCCCGGTCCAGTTGGCCAGCAGCATGACGGAACTCGCCACCAGCACCACCAGGAAAGCGCCGATCAGGCTGGCCCAGTCGTAACCGCCCATGCCGGGCACGATGCGGCGCAGCGGACGCACCAGCCAGTCGCTCAGGGTAAAGGTGAACTGCCCGATCGAGGCAGGCGGACGGACCCGGATGACCTGCATCCAGAAACGCAGCAGCAGGACGCCGCCGAGGACACCGGCCACGGTATCGACGATCAACTGAAGAATGGGCAGCACAAGGACTCCTTAAAAAAAAACCGCTGTGTGAACATCTCACACAGCGGTATTTTGCCTGATCCGGACGTGGAACGGCGGTTGTTACGGACGGCTGCTGGTCGGGAACGGCCATGCGGCGGCCGGCGTGAGAACCGACTTGGCGGCCGGCTGGGCGCCGTCCTGCTTGGCGTCCTGCTTCGAGTCCGTCTTGGTTTCCGTTGCCGAATCGGCCTTGGTATCTACTTTGCTGTCAGCCGAGGTGTCCGCTTTCGCTTCAGGCTTGGCTTCGGCCTTCGGCGCGGCGGCTTTTTTTGCTGCCGGCTTTTTCACGGCCGGAGCCGATGCTTTCTTTGCTGCGGGTGCTGCCGATGCCGTCGACGGGGCCGATGCTGCGGCTTCCGGAGCGGCGGCCTGCTTCACTGCCGGCTTGGTGTCGGCGGTTTTGCTGGCAGCGGTTTTGGTTGCTGCGGTTTTGGTTGCGGCAGCTTTCACCGGTGCTTTGGTGGCAGCGGTCTTGGTTGCAGCAGTCTTGGCCGGTGCTTTCGAAGCGGCAGTTTTGGTTGCAGCAGTCGTGGCCGGTGCTTTCGAAGCGGCGGTCTTGGTTGCAGCAGCTTTGGCCGGTGCTTTCGAAGCGGCGGTCTTGGTTGCAGCAGTCTTGGCCGGTGCTTTCGAAGCGGCGGTCTTGGTTGCAGCAGTCTTGGCCGGTGCTTTCGAAGCGGCGGTCTTGGTTGCAGCAGTCTTGGCCGGTGCTTTCGCAGCGGTGGTCTTGGTTGCAGCAGTCTTGGCCGGTGCTTTCGAAGCGGCGGTCTTGGTTGCAGCAGCTTTGGCCGGTGCTTTCGAAGCGGCGGTCTTGGTTGCAGCAGTTTTGGCCGGTGCTTTCGAAGCGGCGGTTTTGGTTGCAGCAGTCTTAGCCGGGGCTTTAGCAGCGGTGGACTTGGTTGCAGCAGCTTTGGCCGGTGCTTTAGCAGCGGTCTTGGTTGCAGCAGTCTTGGCCGGGGCTTTAGTAGCGGAGGTCTTGGTTGCGGCAGCTTTGGTCGCGGTCTTGGCAACGGTCTTGGTTGCAGCAGCTTTAGCCGGTGCTTTGGCAGCGGTCTTGGTTGCAGCAGCTTTGGCCGGTGCTTTAGCAGCGGTCTTGGTTGCGGCAGCTTTGGTCGCGGTCTTGGCAGCGGTCTTGGTTGCAGCAGTCTTGGTTGCAGCAGTCTTGGCCGGAGCTTTAGCAGCAGTGGACTTGGTTGCAGCAGCTTTAGCCGGTGCTTTAGCCGCACTGGTCTTGGTTGCAGCAGCTTTAGCCGGTGCTTTAGCAGCGGTGGTCTTGGTTGCAGCAGCTTTGGCCGGTGCTTTAGCAGCGGTCTTGGTTGCAGCAGTTTTAGCCGGTGCTTTAGCAGCGGTGGTTTTGGTTGCAGCTTTGGCCGGTGCTTTGGCAGCGGTTTTGGTTGCAGCAGCTTTAGCCGGTGCCTTGGTCGCAGCGGCTTTCTTTGCTGCAGGTTTTGCTGCAGGTTTTGCTGCAGGTTTTGCTGCCGGTTTAGCGGCGGCTTTTGCAGCCGGTTTGGCGGCGGCTTTTACGGCCGGCTTGGCTTCCGGCTTGCTTGCCGATTTGGCCGCTGCTTTTTTAGCGGCCGGTTTTTCTGCAGCGGCAGCTTTTGCTGCCGGCTTTGCTGCGGCTTTCTTGGTGGCTGTTGCCATTTTATGTTCTCCTTCTCTGCGATGAGAAAATACGCTACAAGGTTTGAACCCGTCCAACCCGTCTGCTTGGTCGGGCGAATTATTCATCGGCGCACACACGGTGTCTGCGTCAATGAATCCGGCACCAGCTGAACTGCTGCAACTCCTCAAGTCTGCAGCGCTTCAGCTATCGTCGTCGCCGACGACCGAAACGACTGAAGTCCGACGGTTCACTACGCCATTCACATCGCTGCCGTTAAGCACGCGAAAAGAAAAAGCCGCCATGCCCGAAACTTATTCAGGCAATGCGGCTTGTTCTTTTCGCTAAGCTCACGCGCATACTGAATGAATCAGCGTCCCATTTTCGATCGGTCTGTTTCCCGCTTAACGCCCTGAAAAACAGGCGTGTTCACGTTTTGACAAATTCAATCACGTAAGGTACATGAAAACCTTGTCAGTGCGCAACCCGCGCACAGTATTTTTCATGCCTTTGCATATGGGAGAACCCGTAATATCAATCCTTTTAGATCGATCAACGCGATAACGTTTGATTCCTTCGTCATTCTGCTGCGTTCGAAAAAACAAGCGCGCGCCAACTGCGCCGCACTAAAGCACACTATTACTGCAATTGCATAACGCCTTTATATACAGGCTTTATTCATTACCGGTAGCGATGCGCAACAAGTCCATCTTGCATAACCAGGCCAATCCGCGCAGCAGCGTCGGCCGGTCGCACGGCCCCAGGGTATCGAGCAATTCATCCACCTGCATCGGCCGCGATTCGATCGATCCGAAGATCAGGCCGAACTCCTCCAGCGTCGGCAGCGAAGCCGCTGCAAAGCGGTTGATCGCCAGTTCGCGGTACTGGCGCAGCAGCGCCAGCGAGGCATCAGGCGCCAGCTCCACCAGCGAGGCCGGCGTGATCTGCGCGCTCGGATACGACGCGAACAGCGCGAACGGATCCTGCCGGTCCGGCACCACCTGGGGCAGCGCCGGCGCCAGGGCCGCATCGGCGCGGCGCCGCTCATCGAGCTCGCTCCACAAGGCCCGGTAGCGCGCGAACACCATCGTCCAATCGAATTCCTGCAGCGCGCGCCGGCGCGCGTTCTCGCCCAGTTGCCGGCGCAGGCCTGCATCGCCGATCAGGCGCGCATAGGCCCCGGTGAGCTGGGCGCCATCCAGCGCGACCGCCTGGCTGGTATGACCGCAATACATGTCATAGCTGTCGACGCCATCGTCGTAACGCTGCGCGAGATCAAGTCCGGCGCCTGCTGCCGGCATCACGGTCGCGATGCGATAGCCATCGACACCGTCCCGCACCGTGTCGCGATAGCCGTTCCAGTCGCTGACCACGCAAGGCAATCCGGCCGCCATGGCTTCGGCCGGGGTCAGGCCGAAGGTTTCCTGCACATTGTCGGAAAGCGAGGTGAAGACGTCGGCGGCGGCCCAGGCCGCGGACTGGTTGTCCGGCACCCGGCCATCGAGCACGGTCAGCCGGATCGAGGGACACAGCGCCGCCGCCGCGTCGCGGAAGGCTTGCTCGATCGCCTCGTTGGCGAACCAGCCGCACAAGATCAGGTGCACGGTCCGGCCCTTGCGTTCCGCGCGTTCGAGCGCGCTGAACATTTGCTGCGGGTGGGCCTTGGCGTGGAAGGACAGGCGGCCCAGGAACAGGAACGCGACGTCGTCGTCCTTCATGCCGAGCCGCTGCCGCGCCGCGGTCCTGGCCGCACCGTCGATGGCCAAATCGGCGCAGTGCACGCCCAGCGGGATCAATGGCAGCTGGGGCAGCTCGAAGCGCTGCGCCCCCAGGCGCGCGCCGAGGTAGTCGGCCTGGCGTTCGAGGATGTCGCGCACGCTGTCGCGCACCACGCGCGAGGTGCAGATCACGGCATCCCAGCTGCGCACCGGCGCCACCAGCAGGCCGGCGATGGTGCTCATGACCGCGTGGCTCGCCGTGGTGTGGGTGATGCCGCACAGGCTGTAGCGGCGCTCGCCCAGGCCGAGGCGGCGCCAGGCCAGGCGCTCGATGCCGGGCGCCGGGTGGTACAAAGTGCCGAAACGTCCCAGGCCCTGCGGGCGGCCGGGCGCGACCCACTCGACCTGGCCGGTGTAGCCGAAGCCGCGCAACTGGCGTTCGCACTCGGCCGCATGCGCTTCGCGGGCGGCATAGCAGCCCACCGTGGCCAGTTCGCCGTTACGCGCGACCGCACGCAGCAGCCCCGCGCCGGCGGCCTGCCGCCCCATCAGCTTCTGCCCGGCGACGGAATAGCCTTCCGGGACGAAATGCAATGCGAACCTGTCCGTCACACGGCCTCCTGCGGTGAAATCGATGAAGGGAGCGGCTTGAGCAGATCGAGGTAGACCGGCAGGCCCACGGTCTCGAAATCGTAGTCGCGCAGCACCGTCTCGCGCCCGCGCGCGCCGACGGCAAGCGTATCGCCGCGGCGCGCGATCAGGTCGAGTGCGCGATCGGCCAGTGCTTCGGTGTCGAAGAAATCGGTAAGGAAGCCGTTCTCGCCGTCGCGAATCACCTCCTCCACCGGTGCCGTGCGCGACCCCAGCACCGGCACCCCGACCGCCATCGCTTCCAGCATCGACCACGACAGGACGAAGGGATAGGTCAGGTACACGTGCAGGCTCGACACCTGCAGCACGCTGCGGTACGTGTTGTAGGGGACTTTGCCGAGGAAGTGGACGCGCGACCAGTCGACCCGCTCGCCCAGTTCGGCCACCAGCGCCTCGCGGTAGCTGGCGAAGCCCTCCGGCGGGCGGCGCCCGTAGCTGACCCCATCGCCGCCGACAACGACCACCTGCAGCGCAGGGTTCCCGGCCAGCATGCGCGGCAGGCTGCGCATGAACACGTGGAAGCCGCGATACGGTTCGAGGTTGCGCGACACATAGGTCAGCACCGGCTGCGCGCGCGTCAGCACCGCGCCGTTCGGCAGGGTCAGGTGGGCCTGCGGGTCGGCCACCAGGAAACGGGTGTCGACACCTTCGTGGATTTCGCGGATCTTGGGCCGCAGCTCAGGGGGGTGCACGCTGTGCTGCCAGGCGGTCGGGGTGACGCCGTCGTCGGCCGCCAGCAGCGACTGCATCAGTACCGAGTTCTTGATGCGGACGCGCAGGCGGTCGTCGAAGCTGACCGGGTATTCGGGATCGAAGCCGATGTCCAGGCCGTCGGCCGCCCACCAGAATTCGCAGAACACCACCAGGCGCGCGAGCGGGAACACGTCCTTCACGAACAGGCCCTCGCCCCAGCCGGGGTGGCAGACGACGACGTCCGGCGCATAGCCCTGCTTCTTGAGTTCCACGCACATGCGCGCAACCGCCTGGCCGCGCCGGATGCAGGCCTCGAAGTGCTTCAGGTAGTGATGGGTCTTCTCGCCCGCGCCTTCGGGTACGGGATAGGCGAGCGCCCGGAAGTGCGGTCCCTGCTTCTCGCGGCGGACCGCGGCCTCTTCGCCAATGCCGGTCAGCTCGTAGCCAGGCTGGCCTTGCAGGTACTGGATCAGCCGGCGGAACTGGCCGGGCAGATTCTGGTGGATGAAGAGAACACGAATCATAGGCTGTCGATCGATGGAACGGATTTCAGCGCATGATAGCCGCAGTGACGAGCTTATGGCGCGAGCCACGCACATTTAATAAAAGCCCCAAGAAAAAGCGCCCGCTGCGGCCGTCGTCGGACGGCCGCAGCGGGCGTGCTGGATGCTGCGGATACGCGGAAACGCTCTTATCTGGCGGCGGGAGCGGCGGCCGGCGTGGTTGCAGGCGCGGTCGCAGGTGCCTCGGCATCCTGGTTGATGCTGCGCGCCGACATGGCCTGCGCCAGCGGACGGGTGGGCACTGCGAAGCGGCCCTCGCCGATGCCCAGGCGGTTCGGGGTCAGCTGGCCGGTGGCGGCCATCAGGCGGTAGAACGCGATCTTCGAATCGTATTCGGCGTTGATCATGTTGCTCAGCACCGAGTAGTACTCGACTTCGGCGTCCAGCACGTTGATCGCGGTTTCCTTGCCGGCGTCGCGCAGGCGCTTGCGGAAGGCCATCACTTCGGAGGCGATCTTGGCCGCGTTCTCCAGCAGGTCCTGGCGCTCGCGCCCGTTCTGCAGCTGGTTCCAGGCGGTCTGCACGTTCTCGTGCACCTTGCGTTCGACCGCCACTTCGCGGTCGACCACGGATTCGAAGGTACGCATCGCGGCGTCCGAGCGCGAGCGGGTCTCGTTGCCCGAGAACAGATTCCAGTTCAGGCGCAACAACGCCGACGCTTCGCGGCGGCGGTTCAACTGGTTGACGTTGTTGTCGTTGCCGTAGAAGCCGACCAGGTCCACGGTCGGCAGGTAGCCCGACTTCTCGACCCCCACCTGCTTGCTGGCGCGGCGGCTCTGCAGCCTGCTTTGCTGGATGTCCGGGTTGTTGTTCATCGCCAGTTCGACCGCCTGGTCGATCTGGGCCGGCAGCACGCTGTCGATGATGGCCACGTCTTCGAGCGAGTCCAGGTCCGGCGCGTGGCCGAACACCTGCTGGTAGTTGGCGACGGCGTCGCGCATGCTCTGGTTGATGAAGACCTTTCGTTCGCGTGCGATCTGCAGGCGGGTGCGGGCCTGCAGCACATCCACCGCGATGCCGCCGCCGCGCTGCACGCGCTCGTTTTCCAGGTCCATCTGGCGCATGGTGGTGCGTTCGTTGCGCTCGGCCACGGCCAGCAGGGTGCTCAGGCGCACGATCTGGATATAGGCGACCATGCCGTCGTAGACCGTGTTCTGGACCGTGGCGCCGAGCTCCGCGTTGCGCAGGTCGGTGTCGGTCTGCGCGATCGCGACGTTGTTCTGCAGGCGGCTGCCCGAGTACAGGTTCTGGGTGACGGTCAAGCCGCCGCGGATGCGGTTCATGTTGCTGCGCACGTCCGGACCCGCCGCGCTGTCGCCGTTCACCGAGGTGCCCAGGTAGCTGCGCGAATCGACGTTCTCGCGGCCGCCGTCGACGCTGAGGTCCACGCGCGGCAGGTAGCCGGCGCGTGCGGCGTCCTGGGTCTTCTCGGCCGCCTGCACGGTCTTCTGGCCGGACAGGATGAGTGGGTGGCGCTCCACCAGGTTTTTCAGTTCGAGCGCGAGCGGCTGCGCCACGGCTTGCGACGCCAGGCCGGTCAATACCATCGCCCACATCAACGGCTTCATCTTTTTCATTCTCATACCTTTATAGACATTTTGGACACTTCGTTAATCTTGGAATCGGGCACCGTGCAGGCTCAGACCTGCCGGAATGCCTCATGTTTGAGTTTCAGGACCGGCTTGAGCATCAGCCAGAACACCGACCGCCGCTCGATATGGATGTCGACCTCGGCCTGCATGCCGGGCGTGATGCGCAGGTTGGGGTCGTCGGCGAGATAGGCTTTCTGCGTGCTCACCATCACGCGGTAAAAATGGACGTCGTCCTTGCCGACGTCGGTATCGGCGGCGACCGAGGTCACTTTGCCGTCCAGGCCGCCGTAGCGGACGTAGTCGAAGGCGCTGATCTTGACGTAGGCTTCCTGGTCGCGCGCGACGTAGCCGCGGTAGCGCGGATCCAGGCTGACTTCCATCACCAGCTCTTCCTTCAGCGGGACGATTTCCATGATCGGCTCGCCGGCCTTGACCACGTTGCCCGGCGAGGTGTAGCGCACGTTCTTGACGATGCCGTCGATCGGCGAGCGCACCACGGCGCGGTCGGCCTGGTCGGTGGCGCGGCCCAGTTCCTGACGCAGGCTGCCCAGCTTCTGCTCGACGTCGGACAGTTCGTCGGCGGCGCGGCGGCGGAATTTACCCTCTTCCTCGCGCCGGCGCGCCAGGCTTTCTTCCAGCGCGGCGCGGGCGCCGGGGATCTGCTGGCGCGTCATCGCGATGTCGCCGTCGATGCGTTCGACCGCCGAACGGCGCTGGAAGTGCTCCAGCTGCGAGGTCAGCTTGTCCTTCACCAGGTCGGTCGACACCGCCAGTTCCTGCTGGGCGATGGCCTGCGAACGCTGCAGCGAGTTCAGCTTGGCCTCGGCTTCGGCGATGCGCCCGCGGCTCTGCGAAATCTGGCCGTTGACCACGTCCAGCGTACTGGCCAGTTCGGCGTTGCGGGCGCGCAGGGTACCTTGCTCGGCCTCGGCCACGGCCGGGAAGGCCTGCACATCGGCCGCCGGAATGTGCAGCGGCTGGCCGCCGATCTCGGCTTCCAGGCGCAGCTTGGACAGGCGCAGCGAGGCCAGGCGCGACTGCAGCTCGGGGCGGTTCATGCCGGCCGTGGCCAGGTTCAGCTCGAGCAGCGGCTGGCCGGCCTTCACGATCGTGTTTTCATGCACGTTGAGGGTCTTGATGATGCCGCCCTCGAGGTGCTGGATGACCTTGACCTTGCTGAACGGGATCACCTTGCCGGGCGCGGTGACGACCTGGTCGACCTGGGCGAACATCGACCACACCAGCAGCGCCACCAGGATCACGACCACGATGCGCGCCTCGCGGCGCCAGAACGGGGTGCCGTGGCGCACCAATACTGCATCAAGCGTTGCCATTTGCTGCCTTTCGGATGTCGTTGCGGGGTTGCATGCCGAGCTTGGGCAGCAGGTCCGCTGCCGGGCCGGCCGCGACCAGCCTGCCCTTTTCCATCACCAGCACGCCGTTGCACGCTTCGAGCACGGCCGGGCTGTGGGTGACGACGATGACCGTGTGGTCCTTGGCCAGCTCGCGCAGGGTCTGGCAGAAGGCCTGCTCGCTGGCGTGATCGAGGTCGCTGGTCGGTTCGTCCAGCAGCAGCACCGGGGCATCGTGGATCAGCGCCTGGGCGATGGCGATGCGCTTGCGCTCGCCGCCGGACAGGGCGCTGCCCTGTTCGCCGACGCTGCTGCCGTAGCCGTCCGGACGCGCCACGATGAAGTCGTGGGCGCGCGCCAGCATGGCGGCTTTCACGAGTGCTTCGTCACTGGCGCCGGTTTCGCCCAGCGCCAGGTTGTCGCGCACGCTGCCGGACAGCAGCTGCACGTATTGCGGCAGGTAGCCGATCCAGCGCACCAGGTCGCGCCGTGCGAACTGGGCGATGTCGGCGCCGTCGATCGTGACCCGGCCTTCGGTCGGCGCGTACAGGCCGCGCAGCAGCTTGAGCAGCGTGCTCTTGCCGCTGCCGTTGCTGCCGACGATGGCGTGCAGGCCGTAGGGGCCGATCTGGCCGCTGATCGGCTGGATCAGGTCGTGCTCGGCGCCGGGGAAGCGGAAGCGCACGTTGTCCAGCACCATGGTGCCTTTCGGGCGCGGCAGCTGCACTGCGGAGGCGCTGCGCTCGACCGGCATCGCGAACACCGCGTCGAGGCGTTTTCTCGCCAGCTGGAACTGGCCGAACAGGCGCCACTGGCTCACCAGCTGCACCAGCGGCGAAATCACGCGGCCGGACAGGATGTTGGCGGCGATCATGCTGCCCATGGTCATCTCGTGGCCGAGGACGGCGATGGCGCCGACGCTGGTCATGGCCACCGTCAGGGCCAGCTGCAGGCCGTGCGCGAGGTCGCGGTAATGGTCGCCCTGGCTGCTGCGCCGGGCGCTGTCTTCCAGCCAGTCGGCGTAGCGCGCTTCCCAGCGCGCGTTGATGGCGTCGTCGAAGCCTTGCGCCTTGACGGTGGTGCGCATCGCCGTGATCTCGGCCATCAGCGCGTCGCGCGACAAGCCCTTCTCGCGCTCGGCGCCGCTGCTGTCGCGCAGCACGCGGCCGGAACGCCAGGCCAGGAACATGAAGCCGGCGCCGAACAGGATCATCACCGGCAGCACCGGCCAGGCGATGACGCCGATCACCAGCACCGAAATCAGGGTGAACGGCAGGTCGATCAGCAGCAGCGCATTGGCCCCGGAACAGGTGGAGCGTACCAGTTCGACGTCGCGGAACAGCGATTGCCAGAACGAGGCCGGGCGGCTTTCCAGCGCCAGCGACGGCAGGGCCAGGAAGCGGCCGAACAGGCGGCGCCCGATCTCGACTTCGAGGCGTACGCCGGCCTGCTGCAGCAATTCGGCGCGCACGCTGCGCAGCACGTGCTCGAAGCCGATCACGAACAGCATGCCGACCACCAGTGCGGCCAGCGTATACAGGCCGGAGTGGAATACCACCTTGTCGTACACCTGCATCGAGAACATCGAGGCGGCCAGCGCCAGCAGATTCACGAAGAAGGAGACCACCAGCGCCTGGCGATAGGCAGGACGCACCGAGAACAGCAGGTTGTCGAGCCAGTTGCCGCCGTCGGGACGCGCCGTGCCGTCAGCGCTGCGCTGCGGCCCGGGATCGGTCAGGAAACGCTTGAGCCATCCGCATCCGCGCGCCAGGGTACCGGCGGCGGGACGGACCGCGTCGTTGGCGGCGGGGCCGCTGCCGGACACCGGCGCGGGCACCGGCGTGGGCGCCGTATCACTCGCTTCGGCGGATAGCCCTGGGGGTGCCGCTTCCTTCATCAATTCCATGATTCCTCGTCAGATCTCGGTTGTACTGCAGCGTCACAAGCAAGGGGCCGCCGATGCGCGGGTGCGCAGCGGACGACGGCGCACCGGCATGGCCAATGCACTCGGGTTCCCTGGTAACAGTAACGATGTGGGATGGCGGGCCGGCGAGCGCGGAGCCTGTCCCCTCGGACGGCGCGTTGTTCGGGCGCCATCCCCGGCCAGCGCGCGACCGCGGGTTGCGGGCCGGACTGGACGATGAGTTTGTCAGCTGATTTTTGTGAACAAAGGTTGTACAGCCATTGTACGGCTAGCGTTTTCCAAGGAGCAATATGACTTGCTCCAAATCTTCGCAAAATATTGCCACTCGTCTATCTTCTGCAACATGAAAAAGTAACCACCAATATAAGAAAACTGGCAATAAAAGCGCCGAAAGTTACACGGGTGGCAGGTGCGGGCGCCTGCCACCCGCCTTTCTTTACTGATGCACCGCCACGAACACGTTCTCGCCGTTGTGCTGGTACACGCTGAAGTTGCCGCTGTGCCCGTCGACGGTGGTGGTACCGGCGTTCGTCCAGTTGCCGTCGGCAAAGGTGACGGTATCCCCTGCATCCTTGTCGATCACCAGCGTGTGGCCGGTCTGGTAGGCGGTGTTGACGACGGCCGTGTTCTTCTCGTCCGTCATCGCCACCACATCCAGCGCGGTCAGCTTGATGGTGGAGTCGGTCACGCCGGTGGCGTCGATGATCTCGATACCGGTGATCTTCGTGTTCGCCGTCGTCGTCAGGTCCAGGTTTGCCGTGATCTTCAGCGTGTCGATGCCGGTACCGCCATCGATACGGAAGAAGCCCGCGTCGCCGGCGATGATGACGTCGTTGCCGGCGCCACCCAGCAGCACGTCGGCGCCGCCGTTGCCGATCAGCGTGTCGTTGCCGGCATTGCCTATCAGGCGGTCGACGCCGGCGCTGCCAGTGAGCGTGCCGTCGGCAATCGTCGCCAGGTGCTGCACGCCGGTGTTGGTGCCGGCGGTCAGCGCATCGCTGCCGTACAGGACCTTGGCGATGCCGCTGCCATCGCTGCCGGTCGAGTAGCCGAGGTCGTCGAAGCCGTCGCCGTCGATGTCGCCGAGGTTCTGGAATTCGCCGGCGCCGGCGCCGAGCAGCTGGATGCCCTTGTCCTGGATGTTGATCAGGTTCAGGTCGGTCCAGCCGTCGGCACGGCCGAAGATCAGGTAGGCCGAGCCGGCGCTGCCGGCGCTGCCGTTGATGTTGCCCTCGGCATCGCCCGGCGCCGTCAGCACGAAGTCGGTGTAGCCGTCGCCGTTCATGTCGCCGGCCGCCGAGATGCGCGAGCCCGCCATGTCGAAGTCGACCGCACCGGTGATCGTGAAGCCGCGTCCGGTCGCCGCCAGGGTATCCAGGTTGACGTTCGTGGTCCATCCCGTTGCCGAACCGAACAGGATGTAGGCCGCGCCGTCCTGCTTCAGGATGTGGTTGCCCGAACCCGCCGACGAGAACATGACGTCGGCATAGCCGTCGCCGTTGATGTCGCCGATGCCCTGGATATACTTGCCCGTCTCGGTGTTGGCGACGGCGCCGGTGAGGGTCACCATCGCCGGCGCGCTGGAGGTCGCCGCCGTGATGCCGCTCACCGTCTGCGATGCGTTCCAGCCGCTGCCGGCGGCGCCGGACTTGCCGAACACCAGCGAGTACTGGCCGGACACGTAGTTACCCATGATGAAGTCATCGTAGCCGTCGCCGTTGACGTCGCCCACCGACGCCAGCGAATTGATCCCGGAAGCCAGGTTGAAGCTGACGGTGGTGCCGGCGAGCGTGCTGGCGCTCTGCCCCAGCTTGTTGTCACTGGTCAAGCCCAGCTTGTGGCCGAAGGTCAGCGTGACGCTGGTATCCCAGTTGCCCGACCAGTTCGAGCCGATGGTGCCGGACAGGTAATCGTCGTAGCCGTCGCCGTTGACGTCGCCCACGCTGATCGGCGTGTAGGTGCCGGTCTGTGCGTTGGCCGCGCCGGTGTAGACGCCGCTGGCCAGCGAACCCGAGGTGGTCCAGGTGTAGACCGTGTTGGCCACGTTCGAGGCGGTGCCGCGGTCCGGCACCTGGCCGATGGTGTCCGGGATCTGCGGCGTCGATGCGTTGTTCGACGCATAGGTCGCCGTCGCGATGTTGCCGCTGGTGCCGTTCAGCAAGGTGGCGCTGCCACCCAGGAACACGTACTGGCGTCCCTGCAGCGAGAAGGTCCAGGAATCCGAGCTCCAGTCCGGCGATGCATGGTCGGTGTTGTACAGGCCGGTGGTTTCCACGCCGAGCGACGACACTTCGCCACCCTCGTCGTAGGTGTAGGTCGTGCTGTAGTTGCTGGCACCGATCACGAAGTCGGCGATACCGTCGCCGTCGAAGTCGCCGATCGAGGCCACCGAGCTGCCCAGCTTTTCGTTGCTGCTGCCGCTGCCGGTCAGGTAGATACCCTGGTCCGACGTCAAATTGCTCAGGTCGACGCCGCTCAAGCCATTCTTGTCGCCGAACACCACGTACACGCCGCCGCTGCTGATCCCGACGGCACTCTCGCCCATCGTGATCGAATAATCCCTGAAGATATCGTAGCGGCCGGTGTTGGGGTTGTAATTCGTCTCGCGGGTTTCGCCGCGTGACATGAAGGGCAGGCTGTCGTAGCCCTCGCCCGACTGGCGCACCGCGAAGTCGGTGAAGCCGTCGTGGTTGACGTCGCCGACCGCGATCAGCGAGCTGCCGTAGATCGACTGGACCGAACCATTGCCGCCGACGGTGTCGATGCGCACGCCGGCGTTCGGCTGGGTCGCGGCGAAGAAGTCGATGGTGGCGCCGGCGAACGGGATCTTCCAGCCCTTGATGACTTCATTGACCTCGTTCGAGACCCGCACCGTGATGCCGTCCAGCGCATAGGTGGTGTAGGTGGCATCGGTGCGCAGCAGCGCCCACGGGCCTTCCAGGGTCAGCTTGTCGTCGGCGTCGCCGATGATGGTCAGCTGGGCCTGGTCGCCGAAGGAAGTCGCGGCCTTGCGTTCGAGCAAGTCAACGGCTTCGTTGTAGTTGAACACCAGGGTGTTGGCGCCGTCGCCGCGGATATCGATGGTCTCGATGCTGCGGATGCTGGAGCCGGCGAAGCCGGTCATGTCCAGGTTGATGCCGTGGCCGTTGAACTGCAGCGTGTCGGTGCCGGTGCCGCCGTCGGCCAGCTTGAAGTCGAGGTCGCTGATACCGATGGTGTCGTTGCCGACGCCGCCGCGCAGGATGTCGGCGCCGCCCAGGCCCAGCAGCAGGTCGTCGCCCTGCTGGCCCGAGATGCGGTCGGCATCGAAGCTGCCCAGCACGACGTCGCCGCCGCTGGTACCGACGTGCATCAGCGCGTCGCTGAAGTCGGCGCCGTCCAGGATGTAGGCACCGCCCGAGTTGAAGCCGTTCTTGTGGTTGTCCGGCTGGCCGAACACCAGGTCGGGGATGCCGTCGCCATTGACGTCGGTGCCGCCCGCGAACGAGAAGCCGAGCTGTTCCATCGGCAAGCCGCCGGTGATTTCCACCGCCTCGTGGCCGAGCTGGGTCACGTCGGTGGTCTTGCTCCAGTCGCCGCGGTCCTTGCCGTAGATGATGAAGGTGGCGCCGGCGTTCTGGTCGCCGTCGCTGCTGGCGGATCCGGTCTGGCCGTCGTAGACCTGCAGCACGTTGCCGCCGGCGGTCGCCATCATGTCGGCATAGCCGTCGCCGTTGATGTCGCCGATCGCCTGCACTGACTGGATCGGATTGTTAGTCTCGACATAGCCGTACTGCGGATCGTAGCTCCAGGAGTACGCGCCGGTCAGCTTCACCGCGCTGCCGAGCGCCTCGGCCGCACCGCTGGTCAGGTTGGCCAAGGCCTGCAGGTCCGCATTGCTCCAGTTGGCACGGCCGAACACCAGGTAGAACTCGCCGGTGCCGCCATTGTTGGTACCGACGATGAAGTCGGCGATACCGTCGCCGTCGACGTCGCCCACGCCCTGCACCTTCTCGCCGAAGTTCATGGCGCTGCCGTTGTCGCCGGCCAGGTAGACATAGTTGCTGCCGTTGCCCGCCGTGTGCGTCAGCACGGTGTCGGTCCAGCCGCTCTCCTTGCCGAAGATGACGTAGGCGCCGCCGTCGGTGTCGGGATTGCTAATGGTGGTATTGCGGCCGGTGCCGTAATCGTAATACGTGTAGCTGTCGGAACGCGCAGGCGCGCCGATCACGATGTCGTCGATACCGTCGCCGTTGACGTCGCCCACCTTCGCCACCTGGGCGCCGATATTGTCGTACTCGGCGCCGGTCAGCGTGATGTGGTTGGCGTTGTTCACCGACAGGTCGACGTTGGCGCCGGATGCGCTGCCGAACACGATATAGGTCTTGCCGGCGCCGCGCGTATCGGTGGAACGCGGATCGCTGTTGTCGGTGTCGAACTCCGTGATCGCGTAGTCGGCATAGCCGTCGTGGTTGACGTCGCCGATCGCGTAGGCCGCGCTCGGCTGCGTGTAGGCGGTGCTGGTGTTGGTCGAATTGTAGTTTGCGGCCGGCTTGGTGATGATGTAGCCGTCCGCCGCATTGATCGTGCCCGAGGACAGGTCGATGTTCGACCAGCCGCTGGCGCGGCCGTAGATCACCGCATACTTGTTCTCGCTGACCTTGGCGATCATGTCGGCATAGCCGTCGCCGTTGACGTCGCCCACCGAGCCCATGCCCTTGTCCAGGTTCGACTGGTACTGGTCGGCATTGGCCAGGTAGTTGCTGTTCAGCGCCGGCGTCAGGCCGCTGACGACGATGCCGCGCGAACCCAGGCTGTCCAGGCTCAGCTCGCCGGTGACGGCATCGCTGCCGAACACCAGGTAAGCCTTGTCGTAAGTATTCACGACCACGTCGGCATAGCCGTCCTTGTTGACGTCGCCCACCATCGAGACGCGGTAGCCGGCCCACTCGTCGATGCCGACGTTGGTCAGGTACTGGCCGGCGTTGGTGTTGATCGCATAGATCGACATCTGCAGCGTCGGATCGGTCACGGTGGCCGTCAGTTCCTGCTCGTAGTACACCTTGACGCCATTGCCGCCGATCATCACGTTGTAGGTGATGCCGTTGAGCACGTCGGTACCGATATTGGTCCAGCCGCCGCGGAAGTCGATCGAATCGTCGCCGTCGCCGGAGACGACCAGCAGCTTGTCTTCGTCGGTCATGTTGGCGGCCGATTCCGCCGTCAGGACCAGCTTGTTGCCGCCGGTACTGGTGCCGTAGCGAGGATCATCGTAGTGGTTGCCGAGGTCGATTTCCTCAATGTTGGTCAGCGCGGTGGCCGGCAACAGGCTGGTGTCGAAGGTATTGTAATTGGCCCACTGGTCGCCGAAGTAGACCTTGTCGTAGCCGCGGCCGCCGTCAACGCTGGTGAAGCGGGTGTTGTTGATGACGATGATGTCGTCGCCGTCGTTGCCCTGGGTGCCGCCGTCGGCCGGCACGACGTTGACGTCGTTGCCGTCGGTGCCGATCGTGATCTTGCCGCCCAGCTCGTTGGTGATGTCGAGTGTGATGTCCTTGTTGACTTCCACGATCGCATCGCCCTTTTGCAGGATGCGGTAGATCTTGCCGTCGTCGAGCGATTCCACGCCCTTGTACACCCACGAACCGTAGAGCTTGAGGGTGTCGCCGGCTTCGCCCTTGACCGTCACCATGTCGGTGTCGGACATGCCGATCACCGAAATGCTGTCCAGCTTGATGGTCTGGGCGCCGTTGCCGCTCAGGTCGATGGTCTCGAAGCCTTTCACCGAGACGCCGCCGATGGTCGTAAAGTCGATGTCGCCGGCCGCGCTGTTGACCTGCGCCGCCGCATCCGCGTCGACGTCCTTCACCACCAGGGTGTCGGCGCCGCTGCCGCCGTCGACCAGCAAGTCGTTCTTGTCGAACACGATGCTGTCGTCGCCGCCGTCGCCGTAGATCACGTCGGCGCCTCCCAGGGCGTCGATGGTGTCGTTGCCGTCCAGGCCGCGCACCACTTCCGCGCCGGTACTGACCAGGCTCGCGAAATCGTCGCCGCCCGCGGTGCCGCGCTCGACCGGGCGGATGGTCACGCCGTCCTGCACGCGCAGGGTGGCGCCGTCCAGCGTCCACAGGTGGTAGCCGGTGGCGCCCGCTTCGGCGCCGCCGTCGACCCAGCTGTCCTTCGCTTCCAGGAACAGGACGTCGTCGGCGGTGCCGTTCACGGTCAGGGTGTCGGTGCTGCTGGACATCGCCTTGACCTGGTCCGCGCCCAGCACCAGGTAGTTGGCGCCGGTCGTGTTCAAGTCCACCGTCTCGATGTTGGCGATGGTCGGGAGCTGCATGTAAGGCAGGTCGATCAGGATGCCGTTGTCCTTCACCAGCAGGGTGTCGGTGCCGGTGCCGCCGTCGTAGGACAGGTCCTTGGCGTCGTACACGAGCACGTCGTCGCCGGCGCCGCCCTTGACGATGTCGGCGCCGAGGCCGCCGTCGATGGTGTCGTTGCCGCCGCGGCCGTCGATGTCGTCGCTGCCGTCGCTGCCCGTGAGCACGTCGCCGGTGGCGTCGCCGCCGATGATGACTTCGCCCTTGTCCACGGCCAGGCCGGTCAGCAGCTTGGCGCTGCCGTCCGCCGACAGCCATTCGTTATAGGTGATGCCCGCCACTTTCGACGAACCGTGCGCGATCCACTCGCCCACCAGGCGCACCGAGTCGCCCTTGTTGCCGGTGACGATCAGGGTGTCGGTGCTGCTCGACATGGCCTTCAGGCTGGTCGCGTCCAGCACCAGCACGTTGTCGCCGGTGCCGGAGAGGTCGACCATCTCGATGTCGGTGATGGCCGCGTGCGGCGCGGTCAGGTCCAGCGTCTCGCCGTTGCCGGCGAATTTCAGGGTGTCGGTACCGTCGCCGCCGTCGATGACGGCGTCGCCCTGGTCCAGCACCAGCGTATCGTCGCCGCTGCCGCCGTGCAGGATGTCGGCGCCGAGGCCGCCGTTGATGATGTCGTTGCCCGCCAAACCGGAAATGGTCTGGTTGCCGGCGCCGGAGTTCATGACGTCGCTGCCCGCCGTGCCCTGGTAGTCGATGGTCACGACAATGCCGTCCTGCACCTTGACGGTCGAGCCGTCCAGGGTGAACACGTGCTGGCCATTGTCGTCCGCGGCTTGCGTCCAGTTGCCTTTCAAGACCAGGTTGTCGTTGGCGTCGCCCAGCACGCTGACGGTCTTGCCGGCGTTCAGCGCGGCGATGTCGGTGGCGTTGGCCGTGAAGGTGGCCGGATTGCTGCCGGCGACCAGGTCGATGACGTCGATGTTCTTGATGACGCCGTCGTCCTTGGCGCTCAGGTCCAGGTTGCCGGACGAAACCTTCAGGGTGTCGGTGCCGGTACCGCCGTCGATCACCAGGTCGTTGGCGTCGTAAATGATGGTGTCGTTGCCGGCACCGCCATTCAGGATGTCATTGCCGGCGCCGCCGTCGATGGTGTCGTCGCCATCCAGGCCGCGGATCACGTCCATGCCGGTGGTGCCGGTCAGCGCGCCGTCGTCGCCCGGGGTGCCGTTGATCACGGTGCCGACGGTGATGGCGGTCTGCACCACGATGGTCGCGCCATCCTTGGTGTAGGTGGTGGAGCCGTTGCTGGTGCCGGTGTTGGTCCAGGTGCCGTCCAGGAACAGGACGTCGCCGCTGTTGCCGGTGACGGTGAGCACGTCGGTATCGGACAGGTTCTTGACCGAATCCGAGTCGATGATGGCGATGTTGTTGCCGCCGCCGGTCAGGTCCAGCTTCTCGAAGCCGGCCAGCACCGGACGGTCGCCGTCCGGCCGTGGCGCGGTGCCGAAGTCGAGCACCACGCCGCTGGCGGTGGCCGCCATCTTCAGGGTGTCGGTGCCGAGGCCGCCGTCTTCCAGGCTGTCGTTGGCGTCGTAGATGATGGTGTCGTCGCCGGCTTCGCCACGCACGACGTCCTTGCCCTTGCCGCCGTCCAGCGTGTCGTTGCCGTCGCCGCCGCTGACGGTGTCGTCGTTCTTGCCGCCGGTCAGGGTGTCGTTGCCGCCGCCGCCCTGCATGTCGAGGCTGACCGTCATGTCCGGGGCGACCAGCACGGTGGCGCCGCCCAGCGTCAGCTTGACGTACTGGACCGCGACGCCGTCGACCGTCACCGGCTGGGTGCCCGCGGACACCCAGTTGCCGGACAGGACGATGCCATCGCCCTTGTCGCCGTGGACCACCAGGCGGTCCGAGCTCTCGGACAGGGCCAGCACGTCGGCGCCGCCCAGCTTGACGGTGTTGTTGCCGTGGCCGCGCAGGTCGATCTCTTCGATGCCCTTGATGACGGTGCCGGCCAGGCCGGTCAGGTCGGTGGTGCCCACGGTACGGATCTCGAGCGTGTCGATGCCGCTGCCGCCGTCGACCAGGGTATCGGCCGCGTCGTAGACGATGCGGTCGTTGCCGGCGCCGGCCGAGATACTGTCGGCACCTGCGCCGCCGTCGATGATGTTGGCCGCGCTGCTGCCGGTGATGGTGTCGTTGAAGCCGGAGCCGATCACGTTTTCCAGGTTCAGCAGGGTGTCGTTGCCGCTGTCGGCGCCGTGCGCGGTGCCGGCCGCCAGGTTGATGTCCACCGCCGTGGCGGCATCGCTGTAGTCGACCCAGTCGCTGTTGCCGGCGCCGCCGTCGAGCGTGTCGTCGCCCTGGCCGCCGGCCAGGGTGTCGTCGTTCAGGCCGCCGTTCAGGCTGTCGTTGCCGGCGCCGCCGATCAGCAAATCGTTGCCGTCGCCACCATCGAGCGTGTCGTTGCCGGTACCGCCGTCCAGCGTGTCGTTGCCGGCGCCGCCGGTCAGCAAGTCGTTGCCGGCATCGCCGGACAGGCTGTCGTCGCCGTTGCCGCCGTCCAGCGTGTCGTTGCCATTGCCGCCGAGCAGGGTGTCGTTGCCGTCGCCGCCGATCAGCGAGTCGTTGTCGTCGCCGCCGTCGAGCACGTCGTCACCCAGACCGCCCACCAGGGTGTCGTTGCCTTTGCCGCCGACCAGCGAATCGTTGCCGGCGCCGCCGTTCAGGCTGTCGTCGCCGTCGGCACCGTCCAGGGTGTCGTTGCCGCCGTTGCCGTAGAACTCGTCGCTGCCGTCGTGGCCGGTGTCGTTGTTGTCGCCCGACCCCTCGTTCAGCAGGAAGCCCACGCCCACGCCCTGCTCCACCTTGATGGTGGCGCCGTCCAGCGCATACACGCGGTAGTCGACGCCGTCGATGGTTTCCGCCGTCTCGACCCAGTCCTTGCCGATCAGGCGCACGCTGTCGGTGCTGTCGCCGCGCACCACCAGGGTGTCCGGGGTGGCGCTGTCGGTGCCGATCGCCAGGATGTCGGCGGCCGACAGTTTCAGCAGTTGAGTGCCGTGGCCGGTCAGGTCGACGATCTCGATGTGCTTGACCACGCTGTCGTTGGTCAGGCTCAAGTCGATCAGCTTCATGCCGTCGCGCACGGTCAGCACGTCGGCATTGCCTTCGCCGCCGTCGATCAGGGCGTCGTTCTCGTCGAACACCAGGGTGTCGTTGCCGGCACCCGCGCTGATGCTGTCGGCACCGCCGGCGCCGTCGATGTAGTCGTCGCCGCCGCTGCCGGTGATGGTGTCGCCGAAGTTGGTGCCGATCACGCCTTCGATGCTGATCAAGGTGTCGCCGCCGCCGTTGTCGGCCGCGCCGATGGTGATGACCTTGGCTGCGCTGCTATCGCTGTAGTCCGCGACGTCGACGCCATCGCCGCCGTCCAGGGTGTTGTTGCCCAGGCCGCCGCGCAGGGTGTCGTTGCCGAGACCGCCGATCAGGGTGTCGTCGCCGCCATTGCCGATCAGCAGGTTGTCGCCGTCGTCGCCGGTGATGTTGTCCGCGCCCATGCCGCCTTCGACGTTTTCGATACTGATCAGGGTATCGGTGCCGTAAGGGTTGCTTGCGGTGCCTGCAACAAGGTCCACGGTCACGCCGTAGTAGTCGTTCGCGTAGCTGGCCATGTCGCGGCCGTCGCCGCCGACCAGGGTGTCGTTGCCGCTGCCGCCGTCGAGCGTGTCGTCCCCTAGACCGCCTTCGAGGCGGTTGTTCAGGTAATTGCCGGTCAGGCGGTCGTTGCCGCTGCCGCCGATCACGTTTTCGATGTCGTTGCCGTCATAGGTGTCGGTGCCGCCGCTGGCGTCGGTGCCGGTACCCGTGTTCAGGTTGACCACCACGCTGCCCGGTTCGGCCGAATAGTCGAGCGTGTCGATGCCGCTGCCGCCGCGCAGGGTGTCGTTGCCGGCCCCGCCGATCAGCACGTCGTTGCCGGCGCCGCCGTCGAGCAGGTTGGCACCGCCGTCGCCCTTCAGGGTGTCGTTGCCGCTGCCGCCGATGACATTCTCGATGCCGCTCAGGGTCTGGGTGCCGCCGTTGCCGTCGGTGCCGGTGCCGGTGGACAGGTCGATCGACAGATTGGTCTTGACGTCGCCGTAATCCGAGGTGTCGGTGCCGCTGCCACCCAGGAGGGTGTCGTTGCCGCCGCCGCCCATCAGGGTGTCGTTGCCGTTGCCGCCGTCGAGCGCATCGTCGCCTGCGCCGCCGGACAGCAGGTCGTTGCCTTCGCCGCCCAGCACGGTGTCGTTGCCGTCGCCGCCATACAGGCTGTCGTTGCCGGCGCCGCCGTCCAGCGAGTCGTTGCCCGCGCCGCCGGACAGCACGTTGTTGCCGCCGTCGCCGCTCAGGGTGTCGTTGCCGAGACCGCCCGTGATGTTCTCGATGTTGGTCAGGATGTCGGTGCCGGTCGAAGTGCCGGTGCTGCTGCCCGGGGCACCCAGCGTGACGCGGACGTTGCCGGTCTCGTCCGAGTAATCGGCCGTATCGTTGCCGGCACCGCCGTCGAGGCTGTCGTTGCCGGCGCCGCCGCGCAGGACGTCGTCGCCCGCGCCGCCGATCAGGGTGTCGTTGCCGTCGAAGCCCAGCACCAGGTCGTTGCCGGCGCCGCCGGTGACGGTGTCGTTGCCGCCCGTGCCGTCGTATTCGGTCAGGACCTTGACGCTCGGAGCGACCACCAGGACCGCCGTGCCCGAGGTGTACACACTATAGAACTGGCCGTTGACGTATTCGCTGCCGCTGGCGGTCCAGCTGCCGACCGTGATCAGGTTGTCGCCCACGTCGCCGTGCACGTATAGTTTATCGGTGGTCGAGGACAGGGCCAGCACATCGGCCGCGTTCAGCTTGACGGTGTTGTTGCCGTTGCCGCGCAAATCGATCTGCTCGATGTTCTGCAGCACGGTGTTCGCAATCGCGGTCAGGTCGACCAGGCCATCCTTGATGACCAGGGTGTCGTTGCCGGCGCCGCCGTCGATCAGCGGATCGGCCGCGTCGTAGACCAGGATATCGTCGCCGTCGCCGCCCAGCAGGGTGTCGGCACCTGCGCCTCCGTCGATGACGTCGTTGCCGGCGTCGCCGTCCAGGCGGTTGCTGCCGCCGTCGCCGGTAAGGGTGTCGTTGCCGCTGCCGCCGGTGACGTTCTCGATGTTGACCAGCACGTCGTCGCCGCTGGACGGACCATGGGCGTTGCCCGGCGCGCCGAGGGTGACCTTGACGCCGTCGTTGGTGTCCGAATAGTCGGCCGTGTCGTTGCCGGCGCCACCGTTCAGGGTGTCGTTGCCCGCGCCGCCTTTCAGCACGTCGTCGCCGTTGCCGCCGTCGAGCGAGTCGTTGCCCGCGCCGCCGCTCAGGGTGTCGTTGCCGTCGCCGCCGAGCAGGCTGTCGTTGCCCGCGCCGCCGTCCAGGCTGTCGTTGCCGGCGCCACCGTTCAGGGTGTCGTCGCCGAGGCCGCCCAGTACGGTGTCGTTGCCGTCGCCGCCGTCGACCGAGTCGTTGCCGTCGCCGCCGTCGACCGAATCGTCGCCGAGGCCGCCCAGCACGGTGTCGTTGCCGCTGCCGCCGTCGACGCTGTCGTTGCCCGCGCCGCCCAGCACGGTATCGTTGCCGTCGCCGCCGAGCACGGTGTCGTTGTCGTCGCCGCCGTCGACGCTGTCATTGCCCGCGCCGCCGTTCACGGTGTCGTCGCCCAGGCCGCCCAGCACGGTGTCGTTGCCGTTGCCGCCGTCGACCGAATCGTTGCCGGCGCCGCCGTTGACGGTGTCGTCGCCGTCACCGCCGAGCACGGTGTCCTTGCCGTCGCCGCCGTCGACCGAATCGTTGCCGTCGCCGCCGTTCACGGTGTCGTCGCCGAGACCGCCGAGCACGGTGTCGTTGCCGTTGCCGCCATCGACGCTGTCGTTGCCGTCGCCGCCGTTCACGGTGTCGTCGCCTTCGCCGCCCAGCACGGTGTCGTTGCCGTTGCCGCCGTCGACCGAATCGTTGCCGTCGCCGCCATCGACGCTGTCGTTGCCGGCACCGCCGTTGACGGTGTCGTCGCCTTCACCGCCCAGCACGGTATCGTTGCCGTCGCCGCCGTCGACGCTGTCGGTACCTAGACCGCCGTCCACGGTATCGTCGCCGAGACCGCCATTCAGGGTGTCGTTGCCGTCCAGGCCCAGCACCAGGTCGTTGTTGGCGCCGCCAGTGACGGTGTCGTCGCCGTCGGTACCGTCGAATTCGTTCAGGAAGTACACGTTCGGGGAGACCGCCAGGGTCGCGCCGTTCGCCGTGTACAGTTTATAGGTCAGGCCGCCCACGGTTTCGGTGCCGCTCGCCACCCAGTCGCCGAATGCCGTCACCTGGTCGCCCACGTCGCCGTGCACGTACAGCTTGTCCGTGGTCGAGGACAGGGCCAGCACGTCGGTCACGTTCAGCTTGACGGTATTGTTGCCGTTGCCGCGCAAATCGATCTGCTCGATGTTCTGCAGCACGTCGTCCGCGACCGCGGTCAGGTCGACGCTCGCGTCCTTGATCACCAGGGTGTCATTGCCGGCGCCGCCGTCGATCAGCGGATCGGCCGCGTCGTAGATCAGGATGTCGTTGCCGTCGCCGCCCAGCAGGGTGTCGGCACCCGCGCCGCCGTCGATGACGTCGTTGCCGGCGCCGCCGTCGAGGCGGTTGTCGCCGCCGTCGCCGGTGAGGGTGTCGTTGCCGCTGCCGCCGGTGACGTTTTCGATGTCGACCAGCACGTCGTCGCCGCTGGACGGACCATGGGCGTTGCCCGGCGCGCCGAGGGTGACGTTGACGCCGTCGTTGGTGTCCGAATAGTCGGCCGTGTCGTTGCCGGCGCCACCGTTCAGGGTGTCGTTGCCGGCGCCGCCCTTGAGGACGTCGTCGCCGCTGCCGCCTTCCAGCGTGTCGTTGCCCGCGCCGCCGCTCAGGGTGTCGTTGCCGTCGCCGCCGAGCAGGCTGTCGTTGCCGTCGCCGCCGTCCAGGCTGTCGTTGCCGCTGCCGCCGTCGAGGGTGTCATCGCCCAGGCCGCCAAGCACGGTGTCGTTGCCCGCGCCGCCGCTGACGGTGTCGTTGCCGTCGCCGCCGTCGACGGAATCGTCGCCGTCGTCGCCGTAGACTTCGTCATTGCCGATACCGCCCAATACGGTGTCGTTGCCGTCGCCGCCGTGCAGGGTGTCGTTGCCGTCGAAGCCCTGCACCAGGTCGTCGTTGGCGCCGCCGCTGACGGTATCGTCGCCGGTGCCGGTGCCGTCGAACTGGTTAAGGAAATACACATCCGGGCCGATCGACAGGGTCGCGCCGCCGGCCGTGTACAGGCGGTAGGTCAGGCCGCCCACGATCTCGGTGCCGCTGGCAACCCAGTCGCCGAACGCGGTCAACTGGTCGCCCACGTCGCCGTGCACGTACAGCTTGTCCGTGGTCGAGGACAGGGCCAGCACGTCCGCCACGTTCAGCGTGACGGTGTTGTTGCCGTTGCCGCGCAGGTCGATCTGCTCGATGTTCTGCAGCACGTTGTTCGGGATCGCGGTCAGGTCGACGCTGGCGTCCTTGATGACCAGGGTGTCGTTGCCGGCACCGCCGTCGATCAGCGGATCGGCCGCGTCGTAGATCAGGATGTCGTCGCCGTCGCCGCCCAGCAGGGTGTCGGCACCGGCGCCGCCGTCGATGATGTCGTTGCCGGCGCCGCCGTCGAGGCGGTTGTCGCCGTTGTCGCCGGTGACGGTGTCGTTGCCGCTGCCGCCAATCACGTTTTCGATGTCGATCAGGACGTCGGTACCGCTGGACGGACCTTGGGCCGTACCCGGCGCACCGAGCGCGACGTCGACGCCGTCGTCGGTATCCGAATAGTCGGCCGTGTCGTTGCCGGCGCCACCGTCGAGGGTGTCGTTGCCGGCGCCGCCTTTCAGCACGTCGTCGCCGTTGCCGCCTTCCAGCTTGTCATTGCCGGCGCCGCCGCTCAGGGTGTCGTTGCCGTCGCCGCCGAGCAGGCTGTCGTTGCCATCGCCGCCGTCCAGGCTGTCGTTGCCGCTGCCGCCGTCGAGGGTATCGTCGCCCAGGCCGCCCAGCAGGGTGTCGTTGCCGTCGCCGCCGTCGACCGAATCGTTGCCGGCGCCGCCGTCGAGACTGTCGTCGCCGAGGCCGCCCAGCAGGGTGTCCTTGCCCGCACCGCCGAACACGGTGTCGTTGCCGTCGCCGCCGTCCACGCTGTCGTCGCCGTCGCCGCCGTCGACCAGGTCGTTGCCGGCGCCGCCCAGCACGGTGTCGTTGCCGTCGCCGCCGCGGACGGTATCGTCGCCGTCGCCGCCGTCGACCAGGTCATTGCCTGCGCCGCCGTCCACGGTGTCGTCGCCTTCGCCGCCATAGACGGTGTCGTTGCCGTCACCGCCGTCGACGCTGTCGTTGCCCGCGCCGCCGGTGACGGTATCGTCGCCCGCACCGCCGGTGACGGTGTCGTTGCCGTCGCCGCCGTCGACCGAATCGTTGCCGTCGCCGCCGTCGAGGCTGTCGTCGCCGAGGCCGCCCAGCACGGTGTCATTACCTGCGCCGCCGAACACGGTGTCGTTGCCGTCGCCGCCATCGACGCTGTCGTCGCCGTCGCCGCCGTCGACCAGGTCATTGCCCGTGCCGCCGGTGACGGTATCGTTGCCGGCGCCGCCATTGACTGTATCGTCGCCGTCGCCGCCGTCGACCAGGTCGTTGCCTGCCCCGCCGTCGACGCTGTCGTCACCGAGGCCGCCCGTGACGGTGTCGTCGCCGTCGCCGCCCAGCACGGTGTCAGTGCCGTCGCCGCCGTCGACGCTGTCATTGCCGGCGCCGCCGTCGAGGCTGTCGTCGCCGAGGCCGCCCAGCACGGTATCGTTGCCATTGCCGCCGAACACGGTGTCATTGCCTTCGCCGCCATCGACGCTGTCGTCGCCTTCGCCGCCGTCGATCAGGTCGTTGCCCGCGCCACCGAGCACGGTGTCGTTGCCGCTGCCGCCATAGACGGTGTCGTTGCCGTCGCCGCCGTCGACCAGGTCGTTGCCCGCGCCGCCGTCGACCGTATCGTCGCCTTCGCCGCCGGTCACACTGTCGTTGCCGTCGCCGCCATCGACGCTGTCGTTGCCCGCGCCGCCGTCGACCGTGTCGTCGCCTTCGCCGCCCAGCACGGTGTCGTTGCCATCGCCGCCGTCGACCAGGTCGTTGCCGGCGCCGCCATCGACGGTATCGTTGCCGAGGCCGCCGTTCACGGTATCGTCGCCGTCGCCGCCGCCGACCGAGTCGTTGCCTTCGCCGCCATCGACGCTGTCGTTGCCGCTGCCGCCGTCGACGGTATCGTCGCCCAGGCCGCCCGTCATGGTATCGTTGCCGGCACCGCCGTTCACGGTGTCATTGCCTTCGCCGCCGTCGACGCTGTCGTCGCCGTCGCCGCCGTCGACGCTGTCGTTGCCCGCGCCGCCCGATACGGTGTCATTGCCTTCGCCGCCGTCCACGGTGTCGTTGCCTTCGCCGCCGTCGACGCTGTCATTGCCCGCGCCGCCCTTGACGGTGTCGTCGCCTGCACCGCCGGTCACGGTGTCATTGCCGTCGCCGCCGTCGACGCTGTCATTGCCGTCGCCGCCGTCGATGCTGTCGTCACCTAGACCACCGGTGACGGTATCGTTGCCGGCGCCGCCGCTCACGGTATCGTCGCCTTCGCCGCCATCGACATTGTCGTTGCCGTCGCCGCCGTCGACGCTGTCGTTGCCCGCGCCGCCCTTGACGGTGTCGTCGCCTGCCCCGCCGAGCACGGTGTCATTGCCCTCGCCACCGTCGACCGAATCGTTGCCTTCGCCGCCGTCCAGGCTGTCGTCGCCCAGGCCGCCCAGCAAGGTGTCATTGCCCGCACCGCCCAGCACGGTGTCGTTGCCTTCGCCGCCATCGACGCTGTCGTTGCCGTCGCCGCCGTCGACAAGGTCACTGCCTGCGCCGCCCAGTACGGTATCGTTGCCGTCACCGCCATTGACGGTGTCGTTGCCGTCACCGCCATCGACCAGGTCATTGCCCTCGCCGCCATCGAGGCTGTCGTCGCCGAGGCCGCCCAGCACGGTGTCGTTGCCGGTGCCGCCTTTGACGGTGTCGTTGCCTTCGCCGCCATCGACGCTGTCGTCGCCTTCGCCGCCATCGACCAGGTCGTTGCCCGCACCGCCATCGACGGTGTCGTCGCCTTCGCCGCCCAGCACGGTGTCGTTGCCGTCGCCGCCGTCGACGCTGTCGTTGCCCGCGCCGCCGTCGACGGTGTCGTCGCCTTCGCCGCCCAGCACGGTGTCATTGCCTTCGCCGCCGTCGACGCTGTCGTTGCCCGCGCCGCCGTCGATGGTATCGTCGCCTTCGCCGCCCAGCACGGTGTCATTGCCTTCGCCGCCGTCGACCGAATCGTTGCCGGCACCGCCGTTCACGGTATCGTCACCGAGGCCGCCCAGCACGGTGTCATTGCCTTCGCCTCCGTCGACGCTGTCGTTGCCTGCGCCGCCGTCGACGGTATCGTCGCCTGCGCCGCCCTGCACGGTGTCGTTGCCGTCGCCGCCGTCGACGCTGTCGTTGCCGCTGCCGCCATCGACGGTATCGTTGCCCAGGCCGCCCAGCACGGTGTCGTCGCCGTCGCCACCGCCGACCGAATCGTTGCCTTCGCCGCCGTCGACGGTATCGTTGCCGCTGCCACCGTCGAGGGTGTCTTCGCCCAGGCCGCCGGTCACGCTGTCGTTGCCGGCGCCGCCCTTGACGGTGTCGTTGCCTTCGCCGCCGTCGACCGTATCGTCGCCTTCGCCGCCGTCGACGCTGTCCTTGCCCGCGCCGCCCGTGACGGTGTCGTTGCCGGCACCGCCGTTGACGGTGTCGTTGCCGGCGCCGCCGTCGACGCTGTCGTCGCCTTCGCCGCCGTCCACGCTGTCGTTGCCGTCGCCGCCGCTCACGGTGTCGTTGCCTTCGCCGCCGTCGACGGTATCGTCGCCTTCGCCGCCGTCAACCAGGTCCTTGCCTGCGCCGCCCAGCACGGTGTCGTTACCTTTGCCGCCGGTGACGGTATCGTCGCCTTCGCCGCCGTCGACCAGGTCATTGCCTTCGCCGCCGTCGACGCTGTCATTGCCCGCGCCACCCTTGACGGTGTCGTCGCCCAGGCCGCCGGTGACGGTGTCGTTGCCTTCGCCGCCATCGACGCTGTCGTTGCCTTCGCCGCCGTCGACGCTGTCGTTGCCTGCGCCGCCCAGCACGGTGTCGTTGCCCTTGCCGCCGGTGACGGTGTCGTCGCCGCTGCCGCCATCGACCACGTCGTTGCCTTCGCCGCCGTCGACGCTGTCGTTGCCTTCGCCGCCCAGCACGGTGTCGTTGCCGAGACCGCCGGTCACGGTGTCGTTGCCGCTGCCGCCGTCGACGCTGTCGTCGCCGTCGCCGCCGTCGACGCTGTCGTTGCCCGCGCCGCCCTGGACGGTGTCGTTGCCCAGGCCGCCGAGCACGGTGTCGTTGCCCTTGCCGCCGATGACGATGTCGTTGCCTTCGCCGCCGTCGAGGGTGTCGTCGCCGCTGTCCGCAGTGTCTTCGCCTTCGCCCGGGCCGGCCGGGATCTCGCCGCCATACACGGCGTCGTCGCCGGCGCCGCCGGACACGCTGTCGTTGCCGGCGCCGCCGCTGACGGTGTCGTTGCCCGTGCCGCCGTCGACCGTATCGTTGCCGAGGCCGCCGCGTACGGTGTCGTCGCCTTCGCCGCCCAGCACATTGTCATTGCCTTCGCCGCCGTCGACGCTGTCATTGCCGCTGCCGCCATCGACGGTGTCGTCGCCGAGGCCGCCCAGCACGGTGTCGTTGCCTTCGCCGCCCAGCACGTGGTCGTTGCCTTCGCCGCCGTCGACGCTGTCGTTGCCGCCGCCGCCGTCGACCGTGTCGTCGCCCTGGCCGCCCAGCACGGTGTCGTTGCCTTCGCCGCCCAGCACGCTGTCATTGCCTTCGCCGCCGTCGACCAGGTCGTTGCCCTTGCCGCCGTCGACCGTATCGTTACCGAGGCCGCCGCGCACGGTGTCGTCGCCGAGACCGCCCTGCACGCTGTCGTTGCCGCTGCCGCCGTCGACGCTGTCGTTGCCGCTGCCGCCGTCGACGGTGTCGTCGCCTTCGCCGCCCAGCACGGTGTCATTGCCCTCGCCGCCCAGCACGCTGTCGTTGCCGGCGCCGCCATCCACGCTGTCGTTGCCCGCGCCGCCATCCACGGTATCGTTGCCGAGGCCGCCCAGCACGGTGTCGTCGCCGAGACCGCCCAGCACGCTGTCGTTGCCGCTGCCGCCATCGACGCTGTCGTTGCCGCTGCCGCCGTCGACGCTGTCGTCGCCTGCACCGCCCAGCGCGGTGTCGTCACCTTCGCCGCCGAGCACGCTGTCATTGCCTTCACCGCCGTCGACCAGGTCGTTGCCGGCGCCGCCGTTCACGGTGTCGCTGCCTGCGCCGCCCAGCACGGTGTCGTTGCCTTCGCCGCCGTCGAGCTTGTCGTTACCGGTGCCGCCGTCCAGGCTGTCGTTGCCGACGCCGCCGTCCAGCGTATCGTCGCCGATGCCGCCCAGCAGGGTGTCGTTGCCTTCGCCGCCAAGCAGGGTGTCGTTGCCGGTACCGCCGTCGAGACTGTCGTTGCCGGCGCCACCGTCCAGGCTGTCGTTGCCGGCCGCGCCGACGATGGCGTCGCTGCTGCTGCCGCCGACGATCGGCGCTTCGTCGCGCACGGTCAGGACCGCGCTGCCCTCGCCTGCGGCGATCAGGCCGCCCTGCACATCCTGCAGGGTCAGCGCATATGTGGAGGTGCTTTCACGCACCAGGTTGGCGTTGACCGGCAGGTCGATGGTGATGCTGGTCTGGCCCGGCTGGATGGTGACGGTGTACGTGGTCGAGCTGACGCGGCCGTCGGCGCCGCTCACGGCCAGGGTCACGGTGACCGGCCGGGTGGTGACGGTCGAGAGCGACACGAGCACGTGCGCGACCTTCTCGGATTCGTCGATGCTGACGTCGCCGAGCGTGACGTAGGGGGTGATCGGGGTGGTGGTCAGGGCGACCGGGGTCTGGGTGACGGTGGCCGGAGCCGGGACAACGGTGTTGACGGCCGCAGTGGCCGTGGCTGCGGCCGACGGTGCATAAGTGGTGGTGCCGGTGCCGGCAAGCGGGCTGGTCGACAGTTGCGGGCCGGTGCTGCTGGCGGTGGTGCTGCCCAGGCCCGAGAAACTGCCGCTGTTGTTGCCGCTTAGCGAAGGCGTGCTGCCGGACAGCGACGTCGACGCGCTGCTGTCGCTGCCCGCCGCGCCGGCGCCGGCGCCACGCACGCCGTCGGCGGCGAAGCTGTTGGTATTGCCGGCCATATTCACGTCGCCGGAACGGATGATGCCGGCGCCCGCGTCGGACACCAGCGTGGTGCTCTGGTTGGCCTGGTTCAGGGTGATCGGGCCGCTGGCCGACTGGATCTGCACTTCGCCGGTGCCGCCCACCAGGTTGACCTGCACTTCGCTGGTCTTGGCATTGACGGTCACGTCGACCGCCGCCTGCTGCAGGTTGATCGAGCCGGAGGGGGTGTCGATGACGACTTGCAGGGAATTCCGCGCTTCGGTGGCGACGACGTTGCCGGACTTGACCGACACGTGCACGGTATCGTCGGCGGTGCCGGGGCCGGCGCTGTCCAGGGTCAGGGTGATGCGGGCGTTTTCCCCGAGGTTCAGCTGGGAGCTGGTGCTGCCGGCCTCGCCGGTGCCCAGTTCGAACAGCACGTGGCCTTTACTGGTGGTGACGACCTGGTCGCCTTCCAGCACGGTGTCGCCGGCCTTCAGGGACAGCGTTTCGCCGTTGCGGATGACCTTGGCATCGTCGGTGGCTTCGGCCACGCGCGCGATGACTTTGCGCTCTTCCGCGCCGCCGGACGCGGTGTCGCCGGCCTGGCCGGACGAACCGGTGGCGGCGGCGCCGTCGACGAAGGCCGGCTGGGCGTCGCCCATCATCGACTCGACCATCGCGACGCTCAGCTCGGCGCCGGTGCCCGATACCAGTCTGACCTGGCAACCCGGCGCGAAGAAGCCCTCGATGCGGATCACTTCGCCGGACACCTTGTGGATGACCAGGGCATCGCCCAGCCGCTGCAGCGAGCCCTGCTGCATATCCGCGGCGGACAATGACACTTCACCCGCCTGTGCAAACGCCACCACGTGGTCACCCGTCTTCGAACGCTTTTCGCTACCCATGTTTGATCCCTGTTCCAGTTGTTCCCTCGCGTGTGCGCGAGCGGTTGTCGGTTATGTCTTGAATTCGGTGTTATTGCGTGCCGCGGCCCATCGTCACCGACGGCGCCGCGCGATCTCTTACGTACGCGCGCGGCGAGCGGGCACGGACGAGCGCCGGCAGCGACGCGGCGGGTCGTTTGTTGTTTGCGGTGTTTGAAAAAGATAGGAAAGCGAGACCCGGCGCGCGCGGCATGCCGGATATGGCAGATTACTCTCGGGGGTTTGGGAGAGCTTGCATCGTTCTTCTGTCTCAGGAGCAACCTGAGTTACCACCAGTCAAATTGTAAGGGCCCAGCTTTCCAACCGGCAACCCCAGAAGAGTAATTTGCGTGGAATTAAGAACGAGGCGTTATCCAGCTACAACACTTGCTCTTGAGCACCTCTCCATTCGGGAGAACAGTACAGTCATTCTTATATTGGGAGAAATACTGAATATTATTTTGTTAAGATCAGCGTAGGCCATATCCCACATGACGTAACTATTGGTAAAACGCTATCAAGGTGAAATTGGCAATTTAGCTGCGACATGAATTCGCAAACCTATGCCATGCATATGCACCAGAGCGATGCAAGAACCAAGCATGGAAATAAAAAGGCCGGGTCCTTTCACGGACCCGGCCTTTCGATGCCTGGCTTACTTTGCGCAGACCGGGATCAATCCCAGTTCAGCGCGCCACCAGTCTGGTACTCGGTCACACGCGTCTCGAAGAAGTTACGCTCCTTCTTGAGGTCGATCATCTCGCTCATCCACGGGAACGGATTCTCTTCGTTCGGGAACAGCGGATCGAGGCCGATCTGCACCGCACGGCGGTTGGCGATGAAGCGCAGGTAGCCCTTGAACATCGCTGCGTTCAGGCCCAGCACGCCGCGCGGCATGGTGTCTTCGGCGTAGCGGTATTCCAGCTCGACCGCTTGCAGGAACAGCTGCTTCATGTCTTCGCGGAATTCCGCGGTCCACAGCTGCGGGTTTTCCATCTTGATCGTGTTGATCAGGTCGATGCCGAAATTGCAATGCATTGACTCGTCGCGCAGGATGTACTGGTACTGCTCGGCGGCGCCGGTCATTTTATTTTGACGACCGAGTGCCAGGATCTGAGTGAAGCCGACGTAGAAGAACAGGCCTTCCATCAGGCAGGCGAACACGATGATCGACTTCAGCAGCTTCTGGTCGTTTTCCAGGGTGCCGGTCTGGAATTGCGGGTCGTTGATGACCTCGATGAACG
>Ga0265780_10001322_pt1 | contig 35261 bp, 33 predicted proteins | sample P1T30metagenome_FD_192432 | JGI IMG/M metagenome (GOLD analysis project Ga0265780, IMG submission 192432) | Plant litter microbial communities from East Loma Ridge, Irvine, California - P1 T30 | ecosystem: Environmental > Terrestrial > Plant litter > Unclassified | place: USA: California...
TTATAACCGGCAAAGAGAAAAGACAAGAACACACGGCGACGATGTTAGAAACGGCGAGGGACTCAGGCCACCTATATAGAGCGTGCACAAACAAGAATAGCCACTGCGACCCAGCCCGAGGACCCAACAGCTCGGACGGACACGCCTAGGGTGAGATTCCCGGCAGAGGATCGGAGTCCACCAGGCGATGACACCATGATATCGCGATGCCAAAATTTCGCAGAGTCCTCGGCCGACGCTCGCAGCTTTGCTGTTTTCGGACACTGGTTTCACTGCATTTGTGGATCTGCGTGCTCTGACCCAATAACAGACGGACTCAGTGCAGCGATTGGGAGACAAGCGCTTCGGCCCGGCGCAGATCGCTGCCTGTGCGTCATAGGGCTTGTCTACCTCGCTAGCTGTATCTGGCCAAACCGAGATGCCGAGGCTTCTGCGGAAAGAGTTTGCTATGGAGATAACATCGTTGCGGACGGTCGGGGGTGATGGAGGAACAACAGTCCGTTTCGCATTCTTGTGTTGAGTACGCGTTTCAATGCGAAGCTGATAAATCGCTGCATAGATTCACCATGCAGCGTACACTCTTTCCTTATACTGACGGGCCAAATTCATCAAGGAGGTGTACAATTGTCTAGGACTGTTGATAAAACAGTTTCCAATATACCGTCTTGGAGACCTTGAGGATTACACTTCCTTCAACGGCGTCTGACATTCTCCTCACTACCTATGCGCGTGACTGTAGCTCGACATCAACCTGTGACTCACGTCGTACATATATACAATCAGCGTCCGCCCTTTTCGCTCAGCTGCATCCATCGTTAGGTATCCCGAATTCCGACTCGGCCTCCTCACGGAGGCAGAACCATGTTTCGAGTCCGACCCCAACCTATCTCGCCACCATGACCATACCCAGGTATACACAGTAGACCTGGGCATGCAAGACAGGCCCGGAAAGCCAAAAGTCCCTACACCCCATACAAAATTTCCACACAAAATCTCTGCACTCGTATTAGCACTTTTCCAATGTTTAATGCAACGCCCAGTCGCGTGGTATATAGCTCTAAAATTAAGGCCCCGGCACCACCGCAAGCCATCCACCTGGGCAGGCAACGGGGCTCCCGAGCTGGAAAAGTGGGCCCCGGTTTTGCTGCGATTCATGTACATGTTCTAGACGGAGAATCTTGAGCCGCAATTTTATCATAAGCCAAAAAGTCTAATGCGACAGAATATGCCGAGGTTCTGGAAGACAATGGGGTGTTCGATTCATGCCTCTCATTTCATTCGTTCTGCATTTGCAGAATTGAGTGCTACCTATACGATGGATGTCTTTTATCAACGCCATTGCGCCTGAAAGAAATTCGTTTCGTCCAGCTTTCACTCCCTTCATACTTCGTTACTGGGATACGTCACCTTCTCCGTCGGCAAGAACTCCTCCTTGATAGACCTCATGTTCACAAAGCGCGCTAGCAGGTTCGCGCTTCCAGCCTTGTCGTTTGTGCCACTTGCTCTCGATCCACCAAAGGGCTGCTGTCCAACAACCGCGCCGGTGCACTTGCAGTTGATGTAGAAGTTGCCAGCGGCGTTCCTCAACTTCTCTTCCGCATATTTGATGGTCTCGCGATCCTTGGCGAACACAGCACCTGTCAACGCATACTCGGACGTGTCGTCGATTTGCTTGATGATGTTGGCGAAGGCGTCGGGCGCGGCGTCATCGTAGACATAGGCTACGAGAACTGGGCCAAAGAGTTCGCGGGACAGCAAGGGGTGGTTGGGGTTTGTGGTTCTGTAGACGGTAGGGTGGATGTAGTATCCCTTGCTGCTGTCGTACTTGCCGCCAACGAGGAGTTCGAGTTCGCTGTCGTTCTTGGCTTCGTCAATGACGCCAGAAAGCTTCTTGAAGCTGGCTTCGTGGATCACAGGACCAATAAAGTTGGAGAAATCAGATGGCTCGCCGATCTTGAGGGCCTCGGTCTCTTTGACCAACTTCTCCTTGAATTCTGGCCATGCGGACTCGGGGACGTAGAGGCGCGAGCATGCACTGCACTTCTGGCCTTGGTATTCGAAAGCACCGCGAACGGTCTGGATTGCTGCGTTGGCAATGTCTGCATCTTTGTGGATCAAGTGGAAGTTCTTTCCACCAGTCTCGCCTACGATCCTCGGGTAGCTCTGGTACTTGCCCTCTGCAACCCCGCCTGCAATCTTTCCATACAGTGATCGGAATACTGCGGTGCTGCCGGTGTAATGCAGGGCGGCGAATTGTCGGTGAGCTAGAACGGACTTGGTAACTTGCTCTGCATCTCCTGGAACCCACTGGATTACATTCGGTGGTAAGCCGGCCTCAATAAGGATCTGATATAGTAGCCAGTTTGACGCAATAGCTGCGGGGGAAGGCTTCCAGACTACAACATTGCCCAGAAGGGCTGGCGCTGCAGGCAGGTTGCCGCCAATGGCTGTGAAATTGAAAGGCGATACAGCGTAAACGAAGCCCTCAAGCGGTCGGTATTCCACACGGCTAATGCTGTTAGCTTGTTATGCTTCAATTCGGGTGAGAAAACACGTACTTCCATACTCCGGGGGAGTTGTGTGTTGGCTGAACTCCGTATGTCTCCTGTGCGTACTTGACGTTGAACCTCAGAAAGTCGCACAACTCAGCTGCAGAGTCGATCTCTGCTTGCCACGCATTCTTGCCTTGGCCGACCATGGTCGCTGCCATGATGTCGTAGCGGTACTTGGTCGAAATCAAGTCTGCTGCTTTCAAGAAGACCGCGGCACGTTCTGCAAAGGGCAGAGACTCCCATGCTGGCTTTGCCTCTAGTGCCGAATCAATCGCCTTCTCGACGTCCGCCGGGCTGGCGTTGGAGTACTTAGCAACCACATCGGCGTGCGAGGACGGGTTGTGCTGTGTAAGTATCGAGGAGTTGTTGATCTGAGACAGTCAGTCTGTGTGTATGTAGAGATTGGTCGGATGTTCTTACATGTTCTCCAGCAACTACCAGAGGTACCTGAACCGTGCCTTTCTTCTTCAAAGCTACGACCGCATCCTGAAGCTTCTTGCGGTCCACAGAACCTTTGCCGTAATGTTGCTTATCATCCTCGTCAGCATATGCTTGTCTCCCACGACTAATTGACTACTTACGTTGGGCTCGTTGTTGACCTCTGGAATCTTGAAGGTAGCCAGTGTCCCCGCATATCTTCTCGATGCCAATTGTGCACGAGCACAAGCCGCGGGCAGAGCGCCCATAGACCTAGAGGCCGAACGCATTTGCAAAGAAACCATCGTGATAATAGCTCAGCTTATTTCAAGTTGTCTGCATAGTAGAGAGCGGTTCAGCGTTTTGTATAGGGACTGGTAAATGTGTCGAATGACGAAGCTCCGATGCTAGCCGCACCGTGTGGGGTAATGTAGGTCAGGAACCACCACTATGGTCTCTTTTCTCGGCGTGCTCGAACTGCACCGACAATTTCGGGGGGATAATGTCCGATATCGCAGGCCTTTTGCACGGTCAGATGCGGATGAGTGAAATGAAAAGTCTTGCACTCGTGCTGCCGCGGAGCTCATGTGCGTAATTCCATCTGATGGCGTTTACATGCGGCAAGATAGGTTCAGTACTCCAAACTTTAGCCGCCAAGATGCACGAGACAGCTTGTTCTAATCTGCTGTGGAACTCAAGAAATGAAGGTCCATATACCTCCACGATCATCGTGGAGCGGTGCTGATTAACAGCATTTGTGCATTCGTATTGTTCACTAAGAAGTCACACCAATCGCACTGTCGGAATGTGCTACGCTTAACAGTTCTGATATGGTATCGTCAGACAAGCCTTTCATATAAAGAGTCCATCAAAAGAAAGACTGCCATTTTCACCCAGTAAAGACAGAAGACTAAACTCCGGATTCGCCATACCGTGATGCGTTGAGAATGGCGTTTCTACATCTCCATTGCTTCGGGCGTCTCGATAGCTGCTGGCTCATCACCCCAAAGGCCCTCCAGCTTGAACTCAGTTGCCCATTCCTTGACAATTTCTTTCTGGTCGCCGACAAGACCGCCTTTGGTAGCAGGTGCAGTCTTCGTTGTCGAGGGTTCGGTGGCTGGTGTGTATTTGGGCGGGCTCGTCCACCCCTGGATGCGTCCATCTCTCCAGTCGCAAAGTACGGTTTGTGCAGCACTGTGGAGATTGGGGATACCGCCACGACCGAGACGTCCTCGCTTCCTTGCGACTTGAACCAAGAAGTCAGTCGTGCGGTCGGTTCCGTTGGTGAGGAGAGCAGGCAGATCGTAGACCTGCATGAGCTTCGCAAAGAGGTCCTCGGACGACGATAACCTCTTCAAGAGTAGAGTGACTGCGGGCACAGGATCATCGATTTCCTTGGGTGGGACAGCGTTTAGCAGGATGAGGCGCGCTTGTTGTGATACTTTGCTCTCTTTGGACCCCTCTTGAGTGTTGGGGAACACGATACCAGGCGAGTCGAGCAGCTTCAGCTTGTTGTCTAGCTTGACCTCACGGAGACTGGTAGTGACACCAGCCTCTGCACCCACAGGGGCTGCAGGTCCTTTCCCTCCCATTCTCGCGCCCAAGGCGTTGATGACGGAAGACTTGCCAACATTGGGGTAACCAATGATGCCAACTTTGATGGATCGCTTCAATTGTCGCGACTCAGCGAAAGACTTGAGAGCCTTGAAAAGCGTCTCAGATGTGCTCTTCACGGTGAGGTCCTTGTGCTCGAACGTCTTCGCATTCGCTGCAGATTTCGACGCGCGCAGGGGAATCGTGGGGAACGAGCGACGCAAGTATACAAGCCACGCGCGGAGAACTGGCGGAGGCACCAAATCAATCTTGTTGAGAATGAAGATCATGCGCTTGCTTCCGCCGTCTGCTGACATGACCATCTGTTCCACCTCTTTCGATCGCGTGCTTGTGGGGTCTCGAGCATCGAGGACGTATAGCACAACATCAGCCGCATCCACCACCTGCTTGTACACCTTGTCGAACTGCTTTCTCGACGAGTCCTTACGCACCTTTGCACTGCCCTCTTCCTCTTCAGAGACCTCCGATTCATCGTCATCGTCCATTGCGTCGTTGTCCTCTCCGTTCTGCTTATCGAATGCGGCGGCACGGGCTTTGGCGGAGGCGAGTAGAGCAGCCATAGGATTGGAGCTGTCCTGCTCATAATTAGTCTCGATATGATAGTTTGGAACGCGCACAACATACCACATCCATGGTGTCGTCGTTTTCGCTGTCATCATCGTCAAGGAGCTCGTTGTCTTCGGCATCGAATTCTTCAAAGTCATCTTCCGCACCTTCCGCGACAACGCCTCCATTCTTCTTCAGCTCTCTAGCCAGCTCACGGCGACGTGCGCTCTCCTCCTCTTTGCGCCGGCGTGTCTCCTCAACCTCTGCGAGAATCTTGTCCTTGTATGGAAACAGGTTGGGAATGCCCGGGTCCTTCCTCGTCTTCGATCGCCATTCTGGGTTCTAATAAAATGTGAGAAGGCGCCTATTACATTTGCGCAGCGTACACACCTTCTTCGCTGCCTTCTTCGCTTTGCGCTGCTTTTCCGCCGACTTCTTCTCGATCTTATTCCTTAACCGCACGGGTACGCGCTTTGACTTTGGCTCTATAAATGGAGTTAATATCAAAAATCCTAGTATAAATATCTTTACATACTTCCGATCTTCATTGTGGCTCGTATTTGGTGGTTGTACTTATGTAGACGATTGCACCTCGAAATTTTGTTAGGAAGTCGAACTTTTGGCGAACGACAGGGATCTTGCGGGCGGTGAGCGGCAGAAACTCGGTCCCCACCGTGCCCCTCATTGGCTGCTGTTGCGCTCTCTCACGTCCCAGCACTAGGTGCATGCTGTTAGACAACGAACATCTATTGGTGGCTCAGATTCTGTGATTGACCATCAAATACATATGTACAGTACTCATAATGCTCAGATACATAGTGGAAGTGGGGCACCACCACGTGTGCTGCAATCGGGTAGACTGCCGAAAACATGTTAGTGCCAACGCGCTCTTTCTCCATATCTTCTACCTACTTCTCTCTCACGACCACCCAATTGCTCAAGACGCGTCCACCCGGATTCTCAACTCCCTCCGCTTGTATTCTTTCAGTGCTGAGAAGTTTCTCTGCTCACATTGACTATGCCTGAAGCGTCATTCTCTGCGGCAACGCAGACCATCCAGTGCCATGGCTTGGTGAGTTGGAGGCCACGATCACAAGTGTTTGTTGATTGACTTTTTTTTTTAGCTCTTTGACATGGAGTATAACTCATAAATCCCCTGGCGAAAGCACGTATGCTGAACATCGTAGTGGTACAATCATAGATTCCACAGATGCGATCGTCAAGCATTGGCAGAAGTGAGCACAGGGCGACATATATTCGTCAGCACCAAACTTACACGAGCAGGATAGGACGAGAGATAGGCGTCGACCCGGAAGTTGTCCTTGCTACGTCGCACGGCCGCCGTTCAATCGATGTCCTCCAAATATACGAACCGAAGCTCGCTAATTGGGAATGTGCGTACAACTGTCATGGAAATGCCGACACTTGACGAACTAAACAACTCAGACATAAGCCATGCCGAAGGTCTCATCCCGAAGGAGTTTGGCCAAGACGCTGTGGAGATCCCCGGTTCACGCAACCTACTGGAGAAGCTCGAAGAACAAGCTATCCCCTGGTGTATCGTAACATCCGGAACCCGACCGCTTGTCACTGGCTGGCTTGATGTTATGAGGTAAGTATAGCTGCAAAGAACGCTCTCAATGCCAATTTGCTAACTTCAGTGCAGTAAGTTGAATCTCTTCCAAGTCTGAGCGATCTGAGCAGCCAGCGAGGTTCAGAAGTATTGCCATCGACGCACCTCTTCCGAAAATTCTTTTAACATGACACTCGCTAATAATGGCTTCTTCTCAACTAGAGCTGGCCCACCCGAAGAAGCTGGTCACAGCTGAAGATGTCGAAAACGGAAAGCCGGATCCCGCATGCTACCAACTAGGGGCGAAACTACTTGGTCTGCAGCAATCCAGTTCATCCATCGTGGTGTTCGAGGACGCGCCTGCAGGCGTTCGATCCGGTAAAGCTGCCGGATTCACTGTTGTGGCACTTTTCACAACCCACAAGCTAGAACAAGTCATCGAAGCAGGCGCAGACTACATTGTGCAAGACATGCGGAGTGTGACCATCAGTTCTTGGGATAAGACGACAGGGGTCGCACAAATCAGCATTGCCAACGCCTTGGTGTAGGCGAATAGAACTACGCAGAATACGACATGTACTCCATCCTAGAATAAGTCTGGTGAGATGAAGATTGACACGTGCGAGCTTACTCTACCATGTTCGATGACCCTGTTCTTGTATGGCTATGCAGGCCACCACGCTCCAGTCAGACGTCAAGATAAGCAATGCATCTGACAGCGGTCCCGGGTTGGTGCCTGATGCTGCGGCGAAGGCATGGTTTGTTTGGACCTGGAATGTTTCTTCGGGATATGCGGGCGCAACTTCGCCACGGCCCTTGCAGCACTTTTGGCCCGCACTGCTTTGCTATGGTTCGACGAGTTCGGGCAGACGCTAGCTCAGTGTGTTGCATTGCATGGAGGGTGCCGGGTTTGGCGGTCTGAGCCACGCTGAATTCCTTCTCTCAAGCGGTCACAGAAGTTCATGCGAAGACGTCGACACGAAGACAAGTGTGGAGACAGATCTCAAATGGGAGCAGCGCCGCTGTGGTGCGACAGTGCAGGGCGAACAGGTGCAACCTCCGCGGCCACGCGCAAAGGGTTTGGTGGAGACGTGAGAGGGCACGGGAACCCCCTTGCTGCTGAGTATCTCTAAGCGACGCACGTCTGTTCTCTCGGGTGCAATCACCCAGCAGCAAAGTCTCCAAGCCCCGGCTTTACTTTGGACGGCGCATCAGGTCTACCGGTAATCCACGACTCTGGCGCTCGACGGTCTGTGACCCTAATCCAGGTGCTCGAGTCGTACCGCGGCCGAGCTGGGCCGATGCAAGGTAGGGTCCAGAAAGTGTCAACATGTCGGCGCCGCTATCCGCAAGGTGGGAGAGAGGCGCGACGACGGACGTGCCCCTTTGCGCATGCAGCTGTGAGTGGTGTGGACATGGACTTGTCACACAAGTGCTCATCAGGGCTATCAGGGGCCGGGAAGCGGTTACTGTGTACTGACGGCATTTCTGCTCGGCGATTGGCGAAAGTGTAGAAAGCACGCCAACAGGCAGGTAGCGGAAGTGTGCTCTAGAATGGCGGAGACGGCGTTGCTAGAGCGGACTTGACAGCGGCGCTTCGCGATAGAGTCGGATGAAAAGGGGTGGTAAAGCCGGCGGGCGCGAAGACGACGGCGCTTTGTCTCCCATTCCGCAGGCTGCTAAGGTCGACTGCATGTGTCGGAGGGGTGTCAAAAGTGGCGACGTTGTTCTCCTTCACAGCAGCCTCGTTCGATGTGCCCCGAGCGCAGGGCCCGAGCTGGGCATCGCATCACTGTCCATGCACAGCCGCAGGACATGATGATGAATGATATTCACTGTCATTGCCGTTCAGGTTGATGGGGGATCCCAACTCAGGCCAAGCTCTCCCGCAACACGGCGAAGCGGATCAGCCGCCGGCCGCTGTTCGCTTCAGTGGCGGGCCAATGGGGGCATGTGCGCAGGCAGCCCCTGTGCTTGAAGCCCACAAAGCGCGTCGGACGTTGAGGTGGTCGAGTTGGAGCGACTCCAAGCGTGTGCGTGACTGCATCATCCACTTGCAGATGGCGAGCAGACGGCGAGCAGATGCACATGGGCTCGCGGTGCAAAGGCGCTGGCGCAAATCAGGCCCAGCACGCATCGAGCAGCTGGTGGTGCTGATTAGAGACGGCGAGTGTAACAGGGAGCAGAGCAGCAAAGTTATTTTTGTGCAGTTGCAGATGGGGTGGATGGGATGGGATTGGGGAGTGGCTGAGCAGCGCGGGACTGACCAGGGCCCTGCTGGGTGCTGTGCTGGGAGCTGGGAGCTGGGAGCTGGGCCGCTTAGGCTGGTTTATGCGCCGTCTTTCCTCACAACCGCTCACGCTCGACGCTCGACACTCGCTCCTGCTGCCGTTGCGCGGTATACTTTCGTTATTGTGCCCTTCACACCCGTCACTCGCTACCGACTTTACTTGGTCTAATACTTGCATCCATCCGCCCATCCATACATAGCATTACTACGTATAATCTGCAGCGCTGCCCCCATTGCTGCCGCCCGCGAACCCCGTGCACGCTGCTCATCGCCCGAACCTGGACGCACACCCGAGCACCTGCTAGACGCCTATTGCGATCTCGACTGATCTCCCAGGAGCCCGCGCCCACGCCCTCGCGCAGCGCCCACGATTGTTGCGCCGCTGCAGTCATCTGAAGTCGCGTGAGACCCCTCTGTCGCTGTTCCGCTCTCCGCTCTCCGCTCTCCGCTGTCCGCTCTCCGCTGTCCAGCTTCGCGGCGTGTCAACCATGGACCCGTCCGGCGAGTCGCAGGAAGCAGGCGGGGCCTCGCATCCCAATGGGCCCCCTCAGAAGGCCCCCCAATGCGACGTGAAGCCGCGCCTCACCAAGGAGCAGCACGACGTGCTCGAGCAGCACTTCCAGCAGCAGCACAAGCCCAGCACCCTCGTCAAGAAGGACTTTGCCACGAGACTGGGCGTGCCCCTAGACAAGATTAACGTGCGTGACCACCACCACCACCACCAGTGCCTGCCCGCCGCATGCCGCAGTCTGCTAACCTGACTCCAGAACTGGTTCCAGAACCGCAGGGCCAAGGTCAAGCAGGACCGCAAGAAGATTGCAAACCAGATGAACATGGCCCTCAATGCACCCTACAACGGCCTGTATGGGGGCATGCCCGCCAGGAACCCGCAGTACCCACAGCACCCAGATCAGCTCCAGCTACACATGGCCATGAACCACGAGTACCACCCCATCAACGCCGACATCAGCCCTGTCATGCTCCCTGTGCAGGGCGCGGAGAGCACCTCCACCCTTGACCTGACCTCCCACATCTCAATGCAGCAGCCGTACGACATGCAAGCCATGCGCCCGATTCCAGAGGCCAACCAGTCCAACGCCTATGCCCCAAACGTCGTCATGAACTCGTTCATGGCCGCAGCCAACGGGGGCTACATGCACAACCCAGACATGTCGGTCAACACGCAACAAGTAGACTATCCCTATGACACGACCAACTTCGCCAACAACCTTTCCTTCGATCTCCCTGCAGACATTTCGAACGAGAACGCAGGCCCGAACTCCATCTTCTCTTCGTACGGCGGCCTCGGCGGCTTGCCATATGTTTCAGACATGAATTCGAACAACTCAATGCCCGCCGAGGCACATCAAAGCAGCGCATCTCTGTCGACACACTCCTCACCCTTCTCTGGAGCTCCAAACAATGCGACGCCGCAATCCTCCAACGGACCAACTCCGCCCGTCGCTTCGCTAGTGTCCGCTTACACGGGCTGGACGGAGGATCCAAGCTCAGGGCCGCAGGACCACGTCGAAGAGCCCGAGGACCAGTTCACCGCGCCTTATAACATGAGTGGAGGATCCTTGTCAGAGAACACCCTGCCTTTCTGGTCCCAGCCGGGCACGAACTCAAACTACAGCCACGGCTTCTATCAACAATCCAATGTATCTTCGCAAGCGGTGCTCTCCTCACCTGATAACGACATGGCGCGCAAAGCCAGTACAGGGCCTTTGGACTTCGATGCCCCGCCCATGTTCCAGGACGATTCGTACGCACGGAGGAACTCTTCTACGAGCAATCTCGCAGGCAATTTTGAAGCCATCCAAATCCGCAATGGTACTCCGGACGAATTCAAGCAACCAACATCCATCGCTCAAAGACGAAAAGGTCGCCCAGTCACACTGAACCCAGGTGCAATGCGCAGTGCATCGTATTCTGCGCCTATGCCTTCACCCGGTGGCAATAGTGGTGATCACACTCTGCGGCGCATCCGTTCGAGTGGCATTCCCAATGTGGGAGGACGTGTTCAGAAATCCCAACCAGGCTCAGCCCAGCGTTCACCAATGGTCTCTAACTTTTCTGAAGCTGCTTCTTCACCAAAGTTTGCACGCGCATTTTCCTCGTCAAGCACAGCCACGTTGGGCAATGGTACAGGCAGCCTGGCGCCACCAACACCGCTCACGCCTCAAGACATGGGCCTATATTGGCAGAATAACACAGTCATTCGCCCTCATTCCGTCATGCCAGAACATAACAGTCCAGAGAGCATGAACGCCAATTACTCTGCAGAATCACAATCGGCGGGGGCCTTTGCTAAGAGTGTCTCACCTCCCAACGCATCGTTGGAGTTGCAGCAAATGACACAACAGTACTCCAGCGACGGATACCGCGATTCGCCCCCACAGTCAGCACCTGCGACGCAGCAGAACTTTCCTCGATCCATGTACATGCAACAGCCACATGTACGACCAGGTTTTCATTCGACAACCGATCTCACCATTGCGCAACCCAAGCCTTCACACTTCCGACGACCGTCACTGCAAGATAGCGCGCAGCCTCCTGTAGACGATAACAGCTATTTTCAGAACGGCAACTTCGACTACAACAATTACACAGGCGTGTCATTGACCAACATCGCTCACAACGTACCGTTTGCACCACGTCCAAGCCAAGCGCCCGAATTCCTTGTTCACGAATTTATTCCCCCGCACGGCGGCTCTGCCCAAGGCCACATGTACCGCCAATCCAACGACTCGCATTCGAAGAACTACATTTTTGCCAATCAGGGACCAAGAGACTTCAAGTCATGACACGAAAAAGTACATTTAACAGTTGTACGCGCTTTAGTGCCATGTCCATAGACGCTTTGCATAAATTCTACATGTCACTATATTCCTAAGGCGATGTCTTCTACATCCCTTCACGACCCATATTTACGAATTATACCTATCACCTCAGGATTTCAGACGTCACCTTCTTTTCTTACCAAGCACAGTCCTTGGCTTTTACTCCGAACCTTAATTCTTAATACGACTCGAGCACGGCGCAGGATGGGCGAAAACAGATGAGCAACGAGCAAGAGCGGCGTTCTCCGGGTCTTTTTGTTTATTCTGTTTTGGACATACCGATTACGAAACGTTTGCAATGGGCGTTTGGGGTTATGTTGTGCTGATGCAGGGGCTCTTTTTGTGTTAATGACTCTGTGTTTTTTTGCTGTACATGGAACAATATGAGGATGGATAGTGGAGATTTCACCAAACTTGGCAGAATGCTGTAGACGATCAAATGTAACAGTGGCCGCTGTGAAGCGCGCCCAACTTTTCCAGAAATTACTTCTTTGGGAGCCGTGAATGTGTGCCTGAAAGTCTGGTGATGCAGGTCCGAGTCGATCCTCCACTCCATGCATAGGGCGAGTTGAATTGAGCGGAGAAGCCCAGGCGGGTGGCAAATGCTGCTCACGCTGGGCATGAATCCTCCGGCAAGTTCCAGCATCAACTTCACACCCGTTGAAGCTTCTATCGCAGTAGCACTTTCCCTTACTCACATCCCTGATAACCCGTTACATCTGCCCTTCCTCTCAGTACACCATAATGCAACGTCCGAGGCTTGCTCTCGCACACGGCCCTCTTCGCCCAGTCCCCGCGCCGTTGGCGATGTCGAACGCGCGGGCCGATTGGGGTTGCTTTTTCTGTAACTCGCAAAGCCCCCTGAAATTGTAGCCTGATAACGCTTGAGATCTCGGAGGTGGAGATACGTCAGGAATGTCAATATCGTACGATCGCGATCTGCCGAGGACCGATTGGCTCGGAGCGCGCTGCTATATATTGTTGTGGATCGTGGACCTGGGGTGATGAGTCGCAGGGCGGGAGGGGAGGAGTGGAGCGTGTTGTAGATGATGTGGAGAGAGGGAAGCGTATGCATGCGTCTACAAATCGGTAGGTGGAATTATGGGGCATAGAGGAGTCGGGTACGTTGACTGGCTACGTATGGAGGTCGTGGTGAGTGAAGGGACTTCGTACCGAGGTCGACGGTGATTCAAGCTGCGTGCACCTGATCACAAAAGGTGGATTTCGGACGTCTTTGCGTCAAGTATATGAAGACGGCACGGCGCGTTCTGAGTGCCGCTCGGTGCATTTTGAACCAGGCACACGGACAATCAGAACACGCAACTCAGTAATAGTATGTCGAATTTATGTCTAATCTTGAAGGAGGTTTGCGCAATGAGTCGAGCGGCTTCATTCGCACAACTTCCGGTTTTGCTAATCTGAAGGAATTGAGATTTCCACCAGCGACGCTTTGTCTTCCTATACCAGGCGAAAGGCGTTCTCGACATGTGCTAGAAGGCCAATGACTTTTTGGTCGTACTGAATGAATTGGGGGATTTGCCACTTGCTCAGACGTGCCCAGTGCCAACCAGTGAATGACCAGAGCGTCCCAGGCGACTATGCATTGGGTGTCAGTGTTGTGCATAAGTAAGAGGAGCAGGAGACTTACCCTCAATCACGCATAATGCCAAACACATCGTTCCCAGCTCTTCTCCGTCTACGAGGACGAATTGTATCATATTAGCCATCATAGGAATCTCGATCAACAAGCTTCCAATGATGCTCCTCCACACTAACGAACGGATGTTCCGCTGAGCTGCCGTATGGCTGGTGACCATCGGCGAAAAAGGAATGTGCGTACTGACCCGTCTAAGTGCGTCCGGTATCGTCGAGAACTGGTGCATTCTCGCGGCCGGACGAAGAAGGTAGAAGAAGACGCCAGTGAGACACACGTCGACTACGATGTTTACGGCGAGTACAGGAATCGATGCTTTGGCTTCAATGCCAAAGTAGCAACGGACGTTCTTCGGGCCCATGTCAACGACAGGGCTGACGTAGCTGTTGATGGCGACTGGGACGAACATGAAGACGACCAGCGCGAGACATGCGAGGTAGATTTTGTCATGCTTTCTCCGCACGAATGGTGCTCGTACAATGTGGATGCGCTCCACGAGAAACAGGAAGACGGTAGCCTTGGTAAGAGTATAGAACGTAAGGCACACCCACGTACCGACCAGACAGAGCTTGTAAGTTGTGAGGCCCTGGCCTGCTACAAGCACTGTGGCTGCGAGTATGAATGCCAATACTAGTGTGTGTATGACCAACACAAGTAGTGATATGAAGTTCCGTTGTACAGAAATATTATGTCTTAATTTGCTGAAATGCGAGCCTAAAGTACTCGTCAGCTATTACTGATTGACTGAAAGTGATGTACTCACCTAGTAGGAAAGAAAGTAGGCCCACCAAGGAAAGCGACATGGCCATAAAGACCATACGGTATGATGCGGGAACCGCTGTCTGAATGCGGACTCGATCATTTCGAATAAGAAGAGCATATCTCGATGGCAGCACAGCTGCCGCCTGAGCAACACCGCTAAACATTAGCGAGATACGACTTCTCACGATCATTGCGGTGAAGCTTCATTGTCTGCGAATCGAGGAACGAATGTGTCGGGGAAATGATTGCAGCTTGAAGATATTAGAACCCAATGGCATAAGGGCTATCCTATGATTTTGATGAACATTCTCGCTGCCCTGTCTCCATTTTTGCAGCCCAAAAGTAAGTCTGTATTAGGAGGTTTGTCTTTGTTCTGAACTTTACCAAATTATGAGGCGCAAATAGTGTTTAGCGCGTGGTCGCGTCAACACGGATATCGTCCCGGCGAATGGGAGATCTACAAATGTAACTTTCGATTCTGTTATTTGCGGTTAGCGCGTTGCTCCACGGAAGCATAGCGAGTCTGGACGTGTCCGTGGTACGATTTTGTTACTAGCATTGCCGAGAAAGAAAGTTTGGTGAATTGGTGGGATCAAAAGGGTGGCTGCATTGATCGATGGAAGAGTATTGACGAGAAAGCCACGATGCCCATATGAAATTGACACGCTTGACGTATTTTTCCAAGTTACCGAATACCGTTACTTCAATAAATGGGTAGACAAATCCACATCGCGGATATCCGCGTGACCGGGCGCCTCGGAAAACACACATCCGACGGAGTTTCCAGGAGACGATGCCGGGCTGAACGGAGATCTCAACCTCGTCGAAGCCTTCGACAAGATTGGGTAATGGGCAAAGATCTGAACGTCACCCCTGATAGTGCAAGTACTCTTGGAGTGCTTGCGTCATCCACGTGTAGGGTTGAGGACCTAGATTAAGAATGACTTTATTACGTTGAGTCTCGCGTGGTTGACAGCAAGGGATATACTGGTTGGCATTTGGAGCCGTAGGTGACATAATTCCACGTCCGTTCCCTTGGAACTCTGCTCAAGCGGTAGGGGATGCTTCTTCGACGATTTCCGCATGATACCGCGAAGGTTTGGTAGGCAGAAGGTATGAGGTTGTGATGGCCGCCTATGGTTTCCGAATCCACGATGCTTTCCTCAGGCGTCACTCATGTCCCGATCTGGTGCCCGAGGCATCTCGCTTGATCCGAGTGATAGTCTATCAAGAGCTATCTTCGTCGCAAGCTCATCCACCATATACTTGATGTTCAAATATTGTGAGCTGGTAGACCCGAAGGTTGCAAGCGCATTGCGCAAAGACGATTGAAGCTATGTAGTTATTAGGTTCTGAGGTTTGAGAAGACGCGCGTTGCCAATAAGATGCGATCTACTTACAGAGAGCAGAAGGTCTTCTTGTTGTGTAGGCATGATTGCGGTGGCTTGGCTTACTTTGTTGTAGAAGGTCGACTACCAAAAGTTCAGATAGCCGCTCACTATCAAGGCGCCTGATAGTCCTGGCCACGATAGCATCTAGTTAGGTTCGTCGGGATGATATCCTCGATGATAGCGGTTTGATGTGAATTATGGTTCAGAGCGGGGTACACTCTAGTGGGGCAGTCGCAAGCAAGGCTTCGCTCAGCTCGCACATTGGAGCAAAAATGCAAGGAAGCCCCGCTGACAGAGAGAGCCCTGCAAGCAAAAAGAAAAATGTAATGATGATGAGGGTGGGATTCGACTAATCGCCGTTAGTGGTGAGAATCGAACTCTGAAATGATGACACATACACCCACGCGGTTTCCCACTGCGGAACAATTTGTTATGGTATTGTCATACCTAAACACAGCGCCTTAACCACTTCGAAGAGTTAGTTGCTGCATGATGGGTAGAGATAGGACTTCAACTGACCTCGGCCACCTCACCGGGCATTAATAAGCATCTCGAGGATTAGATATTTGATGAAACAGAAACAAAATGCCAACCAAGGGTGACATTGCTTGCTCTGGTCACGAAAGTAAGTCTCAATGCCGACTTGACCCCGCAGATGCGTCATACATGCACTTGAACGATCAACCAATAGTCGTAGCCGTTGCGATCACAGCGCATGAGTCAGGTAGCGCCAGCATGGTATGACAAGCATTCCTTCAAATATCAGCGGAGTTTTTGTCCCGAGTCCCAGACATTCTTCTCCTCTGCCAACACTTCCCTAGATGTCTACCGAGTTGGCGAAATGCTGTTGCCTGTCCTTTCGCATATACAATTTCCAGAAAAGAGAGTCACCGCTAGCATTGACTGCAGTCTCACTGCACGCTACATCGAGCATCACGACAGTCAAGTGTACTAGACCAGATGCAATATACAAAAGGGTATGCGACGATTTATGCTCTACACGTAGTAATATAGCGGGTCTGCAGAGTATGTGACATTTGAACTCTATCCATAAGAAGCCTTTGGTACATCTCGGCACTCGGTGTAGTGCATGAAGTAGTATTTCTGACTGATCGACGAGGTCAAATCACTCAACATAGATTTACCTCTTTCCTTCCAAAAAAGACCCTCTACATACTCCAAGTAGCTCGGGTAATCGGCGAGCAAGGGCAAAACTCCGCAATTGGCTCACTTGGTCCATGGGCATCTAGATTATGCTGCTCACTACAGTCCTCGCAGTCGGCTTCGCCAGTAGCTATCATTCGATACTGCTTTTCTTTCTCCTTGGACTCCTCAGTAATAACCATGAACTCAGCGAGAAATTTTCCGACGTGACCTCTTGCGCCGTCTCCCTCTCCCAACCAAGATACAGCTTGTCGGCCTGGGTGGGTCCGTTATTGGCGAGTAAACATATTGACTTCGGGTTGACAAGGAGCATACGCCGGATACATCTGTCCCCCATCCATCCGTTGGGGCGATTGGCTGACGTTGTCGTTGTTCTCACCACCTGCTGAATAATCTGCCGGACTGCAGCGATCTCCGGAGAGACGGACGAGTCCTTGCTGCGAACGTACTCCCTGAAGTCTTTACTCTCGTCAAGTATTGCTTCCCAATTTGCTCCCGCAGCCAGTATATCAGCTGTCATCCCAAGCGCGCTCCCGCCGGCGTGTACCATGCCCTCCGGAACACTGTTGAAGTGTTCCTTGACCCTGCTCCACATCTCGCCACACACTCGATCCATAGTAAAGATGTCAAAGTAAAGATCATGGGCGTCCTCGGTTAAGCACTCTTTTAGCTCTTCTAGAATGTCCAGGGAATTCCATACATGATGACCGCCCACTGGCTTGGATGCTCGGGTTTTGCTCAAGGTAGATTTGCGCTCGCTCGCTGACTTGATTGTCTCGATCAACTTGCGCGTCAATTCAGTCGCTTCTTGCGTGGTCGGTTCCTTGTACATGCGTGCCTGATACAACTTCCCGAGGATGCTACGATCGTCGACATATTTCGCGCTGTATACGTCGACCTTGATCTTATTGCTGCGCTTTCCGCGAGAAAAATTGGTGACCGATGCTCCTATCGCCAAGGCGAATTTTCTTTGCGCTTCTTTAAAAGATTGTGGCAGGGCACCGATGAAAAGCCGGTTCTTGTCTTGACGCTCCAGAAGATATTCCATGTCCGGCCAGGCTGGGTCGTCTGGATAGGATATCCTGCATGCAGCATAGAGATGGGCTAAGTCTGAAATACCCTTTGTGTGGCTCTCGACTCCTAGACCGGTTGCATGCAACTGCATGTAAGTGTCATATTTCAACATCCCGCAGCGTAATGGATGGTTTCGAAGAAGGTAGTGCTCCTGATTGACGGCTTTACTGAGATTTGGGTGTGTTCCCATTGCATGTTGCTGGCGTAACAGAGTGCGGAACACGTCGCTATTGGTCCAATTATCTATGTCTTTGAGAATCATTTTAGCCCTATCGACTTGGGATTGTTGATTGCCCGTCCGTGGGAAAGGGCTTTGAAAGTCCAGGTCATTGGTGAGTATCTTGGATGCGTATTGTAAATGTGCACGCAAGTCTTTGTAAGCGTTACCGACCGATGTGTCAAAGATGTCTTGAATATCCAACAATACTTGCATACCAAAGCTTACCCAGATCGGGAAGTCCAGATCTGGAAGGCATGTCGAATACCGCGGGTAATCTCATCTAGAACAAATGTGTTACTAGACACCATTGTTGCTGCCCGGAGAATTGCGGTCCATTCAAGTGTCCTCTAGGTCTCCTCATTCAGCCTGCTTCCAAACATATCCTTGGAAATTACCGATAGAGCGTGTCGTCTGTTCTAAGAACCGGCTTGTTGAGTCCTGTAAAGAAAGAATCTGATGCCTGAGTAGGCATTGTACAAGCACCAATCTGTATGCGAACATTCGCCAGCTGCTGCAACAGTGACTCCATGTGAGGGAAGGACGACGTTTTCAATCGGTGACGACTTCATTCCATCATGGATTTCATAGAACAATATCGCTGGAAAGCTTCAAACCGGATAGGTAGTCGCCGGATATTTCGCGGGTCGTTCCACGAGTTGTTCTAGTCGATCCTCTGCTTGTCGAACAAGCTCTACATAAGACGTTAGTCGTAGCTGAAATAGTAGTGATGTGATCCGGATCACGAAAATGATCTACACTTACCGATAGCAGTGTTGGTAACCAGTGTCGCAGTGACTAGGTCGTGACCAGTATCGTTGTACATGTCCCATGAGTCTTTGATCATGGACCTTATGACCTGTACTTCTTCCAAGAAGCACTCAATCGCAAAGAAGAAGTCTTCTTCTAGCTCGGCTTCAGTCTTCTCAATTATCACCTGAGCGATCTTCGGCATGCGCTCCGTGATCTCGTTATAGCCTTCCTCGACCGAGTCTTTGTTTTGAAGCTCCACAGAGGGCTCTTCGACAGTGAGCCCGTCAAAAGCGTTGTGCAGGGGCAAAAGGTTGACAGGTGTGGTCTCTTGCTTGCGAAGTTTGCCCAGGTTCTTGATTTCGGTGTAAGGAAAGATAGTTGCATAATTGCCTGCGAGGATGCCAATGAAGTGTAAGTGACGCTCATCGTTGTCATCTTTGGCCTTCTTCCCATGGTTTGCAGCGAACCAGTCTGCAACACGACGCCGTTCTGTTATAGCACGGTTGAAAGTATACTCCACGATGTGTGGAATGTTGATTTTAGGGAGCTGGTGTGCGATCTTCCGGGCCATCGGTATGAAGTCGGATACTCTGACCAAGTGTTTGTGATCATCAGATGACCCATTATGAGCCGACATCTTCGTCTGAGCATCCGTCAGCATGATCCAGTAAGGAGAAGTGAGTAGTTCGTACCTGCTTCCGAGCTTTCCCTTTAAGACGACCGGTAATCTTACGAGGTTATTAACCAACTGTAGTCAACTCGTACCCACATTTAATTGATTCCTCCACGAGCCAACCGTCTATAAAAGCGGTGTCCTCTTTGTACTGCTTGTACGAGTCGCTTAGAACGTTGGCCATCTTGTAGTCCGATGATGCTCAGTTATGACGAGACGCTCTCGACAGGAAGGCTATGAAGCCCAGTGAGTAAACCAGGACTTGGTCTTCAATCAATTGTCAATTAGTTGTTAACTAATTCCTAATCGATTCTTGTCTGGTTCCTAATTGATTCTCAGTTAATTCCTAATTCACTCCTGGTTAACTCCTAGTAGATTCCTGAATGAATCTGAGATGTATCTGAGATGTATCTGAGATGAATCTGAGTTGAACCTGAGTTGAACCTGTATCAATCTGCATGCGCTCTGAATGCGTTCTCGCAGGCTGGAGGACTGTAGACAGAATGTAGTGGGACTGTAGTCGTAAGAGGAGGGCTAGATGATCTTGAGTCTGGACAAGCCCGTCCTGACCTTAAGTACTCGTACAGACAGCCAAGCTTCTAACCTGATACTGCATCGATCCGGCTCTACTAGGATGAAGGGGTGGTTTTTAGTGTTCCTGAATAGCCAAGCCCCACTTCAACACGCGCACAACGCTTGCCATGTCTTCTCTTGCCATCCGCGTGCCCCACACAGTGCCGGCAATTGCGCCCCAACGCAGAAGCACGCGTGTCTTGTCTCTGGAGTAAATGGCAATCCATTGATGCTGTTTTCACTGCTGTATCGCATGTGATGAGACTAAAGATGCTACACCGGCCATAAAACGATGAAGTGGAAGTGTGGTTGACGTTGCATCGAGGAGACTTCATTTTCTCGCGATGTCGTGATGCCGAAGTCATGGTGTTGAGTTTTGTGCGAACGAGCTGCGCTAAAAGTCCGCCGGGTCGACTTCCATGAATGTTTTTCACGCTCAACCAGTCCATACCGGAGAAGTAGATGTGAAATGATATCAAAGTACGTGTAGGTAGGTCCGCAATTACGAATCTGCCGTCTTTGCAATCAAACATGGGCAGTCCATGATGTAGGTAAATTCGGATACTGGGGAGAGGGATAATTGACGACTCGTCGCAACATATTTATATTTGACATCGTAGCGTCCGTACAATGGACTGTCTTGAGTCTCATCGACTCTCCAATTGCCATGTCACCGTGTCCCTGCCTTCGAATTGCATGACCGTCCATCTCTTCCGCCCACCAAAACCCTGCGCGCTCATCGCAAACCACGCCTCCTTTTCTTTACCCTGCTCTCCTACCTCCATACCGACATCCGTATCTTGCGTCCCATTGATCTTGCTCCTGCCCTTGCCTTTGAACGCATCTCTCCGAGCAGCGATGAACACATCCCGCACGAACGCAGGCGGCATGAACCCCTTCCACCTAACAAACACCATATCGCGAGTTTCCAGCCCATTCCCAAAGTCTGGGACCTCGTACCGAGATAGATGCGGATCGATATCGTCACTTGCTTTCACCCGTGGCGAGTTCAAACTCAGCATGTTGATGTACTCCAACAAACTCATTGCTTCGTCTTCGTCGTACACTTTCTCCAACTCTCCTTTCACCAGCTTCGGACACAGCGACTCGCCCAGTTTCGTGACACTCGGCTCGATCTTATGTATCCAAGGCGCATGCTTCGATATGACCTCTCTTCCTTCTGCCAGCGACTCTCCCGACGTCGGATTATGATTCCACCACAACCACGTCAAGCTCCTATTCAACACATTCTTCGCCGCCCACTCCAGTCGCCCAAAGCCCGCCTTGCCATGCTTCATGCTGGGCAGTCTGAGGTCGTATTCTACCACCCATCGCGCCTTTTGATGTTTCTTGCCGCCGTCTTCGATGGGCGTGCCTTGTAAGCCGCATCTTTCATACGTAGCACGATCGAGTTCCATCTTCAACTTGCCGTCGCACAACTCAAATCTGTTGTCGACCAGCTCTCTGCCTTCGGACAGCATAGTTACGTTCCCGAGCTTGATGTATGTTTCGAGGAATTCGGGTTCGAGGATGTCTGTGAGTTTCAAGTGCGCGCGTGCATATGTTGCCGTGGCGAGGGTATCTTGCACCAGCAGGTATAGTTCGGCAGGGAGTATGAGGTCGACGGTGTGGCTGTACGGCTGGGCGTTGAAAGCCGTGAAGGGAAACTTCTTGGTCGAGACATTGTGCGGATCGATGTAGGATGGGAGAATGCTGTGGGTGAAGTATACTTTGGGGCTAGGCGTGTCGTCGGTGCGGTAGATGTCGAGCATCGCGTTGGAGTCGGGCAGATTTGTTTTGCTGCAGAAACTTGTCTAGAACAGGTGGAGAATGAAGCTCGAGAAGCCTGGGTGCGGCGCGGAACGCGGCGTGTTCAGGGTGGGGCGCGTGGGAACGCGACTTTTTGACAGCCCTATGGCGCGGGGCTCGCGTTGGCATGTGAACATGACGCTGGTGCTGAAAACGATTAGAAGCATCCTTCCGGTACGGCTCATGCAGAGATCTGAAGTAGGTGTAGTGTATTCTAAGTAGAGGGAAATCTATACATGCATTCAAAGTGAAATGTGCCGCATTGCAGCTCAGTTCGGGTTGACCAGCTCACCAGTGTGATTAACCACAAGCCCAACGTGACGCATTGCAACACCTGCTCCATGAACTTCATCGTGACCTCCGTGTAATATGACCAGAATGAAACACCTCGTGCAATGCCTACTCAACGCCCCCAATATGTACGCCAGTGTGCCACTTTGAAAATCCTCATGACTGCGAACTCTTTACAACGCTGTCGAATGCTTCGTGCTTGATCTCGTTCTTGATTGGTTGCGACTCGGGGCCCCGGGCCTTGACGCTATATACATGGTCGATTTCATTGATCGTCGAAACCTCGTTCTCATGGCCCTCGGGTATCATCTTATGTTTGAGGGTCCAGCCTGCGCGGCGGGCGAGTTCGGCGACGATGACATCGCAGTCTCCGAGGAGGTTGATGTCGAAATTAATGTGGTGTATGGGCTGTGACATGTTAGTTTATTGTGTATGAATGGTGCGTGAGTGTGCCTCACGTCTCTCGAAATGTAGATCTGCGGCACGTCGCGGGGCAGAAAGTTCGGAATTTCAGACACAGGAGCGACCTTCATGCTCGTGCCCATGACAATGACCAGATCTACCTTGTCCTTGTCGACGTCTTTCAGCCGGTCGAAGAAGTTGTTTGGGAGTGCCTCGCCGAAGAAGGTGATGTCTGGCTTCATAATACCGGGCTGCGGGATATCGTATGCGCCGTCGGATTCGGAGTCCTCGTCACTTGATTTCTTCTTCCTGGACCCACTGCCGTTCGACGTCCGTTTGCGCTTCAAGCTTGGCTTCTGCGCAGCTATCTCCTCAAGACAGCGCTTGCACTCGGCAGGCTTTTGCGCGCGCACCGAGTCGAAGATGTCTTCACCTGGCACGTTGTGTTTGCATTTCCGACAAGTTGCAGTCGCCCACGAGCCGTGGCACTGGATCAACTTCTCCTTCAGTATGCCCGCGTTCGCTTCGACGTTATCGATGTTCTGCGTGTAGTTGGTGAGCAGCTTCTCTTTGTCCTGCAGGAGCCGTATGAACTCGTGCGTCGGTGTCCACTTCTCGAGGTCTGGGATAATGTCGCCTGCAAGCGCATAGAAGGTCCGCGGGTCTTCGTCGAAATTGCTAATATCGAACACTTGTTCCGGCTCCTCGTAGCCCATTTGCAGCAGCCGCGAGTAGAAGCCCGTGTTCTTTGAGCGAAAGTCGGGGATGCCGAGACTCGTTGAGATGCCCGCACCGGTGATGATCATGATGTTCTTGCGTTCGCGGAGCAGCTTGGCAGCGTCGTCAATCGTCTTGTACTGCTCCAGTCGCGGGCGCTTGTTCAGCTCGCGATTGATGGCCAGGCCGAGCAGCTGGTAGAAGTTGTCGTCGGAGGCGTCTTCCATGAACTTTGGGATCTTTACCCCAAACGCCGTGCACAGCTTCCGCGCCGTCATCTTCTCGTTGGTGATGTTTTCCAAAACAAATTGGCTTGCGCCAACCTCGTGCAGTCGCTGGCGCAGTGCCCTTGCCTCTTCTGCAGTGCACGTCTCGACGCCTGTGGTTCCATGTCAATTGCCATATGTGGCGGCACATAGTGAGATACGCACCATTTCCAGAATACTCAAAGGCAGTGACCTCGTCGAGGATCTCCTCATACAGTGACGCCGTGTCCCAGACCGCGCCATCGTCGTCGTCGTCGTTGTTGTCTTTGTCAGCAGCGGGCGCATCTTCGTCCTTGGCTTCCAGATTGGCCGTCGCAGACACGCCTTCTGCAGCGGTCCTTTCCGCGCCCATGACAGGCAGAGGGGCGGTGTCGTGGACAGCGACGGGCCCTGAATAGGCGTGGGCAGCCATGTTGTCGTCGCCGCAGTCGCCCAAGATTACTGGTCGAGGTTCAGGGACAGCAATGTGGTCCTACTGTCGCTCTAGAGCCGTTGGTTCCCAAACAGGCTAGCCGACCGCTAGGCTCGCATCAACGCGCACCCGCATGGATGGGGTGGATCGACCCCTGTCACTTGCAAAGAGCGACTACTCGAATTCTGAAATCGCGGAATCCTGTAGGCTGTACCGCACCCGACCCCCGTTTTACACCGGTGTACTTGTGCTCCTCGGAACCCTTGGCTTGACGTGCACGATATGTATACAGGCTCTCATATACCTCCACTCCTCTAGGAATTGGGCATCGCCAGCACTTCATCCAGGGTCAGCACTCGGAGTATGTCGGTCGATCACATCCTCGCGTGGCCCTCGCCAATCTCATGACGAGCCCCATCACGAATGTATGCAGGATCGTGGAAATGCGAATGCGATATGCTGGGTCCCGAGCGTAGCTAGCTGTTAGAGACGCACCTATCCCGAACAAGAGCGAATCATTGTCGTCGCCATAAGTCTTTCGGCATACCGACGTAGGCCATCGTGCCGCGACTGGTCGCTTTTTCCTCTCTGCAGCGTGCTTTGCAAGGTATAAGGCACTGCTACTGCCAGACCGCCGTGTGCATCCCTTGGTCTGATATTTCGGTTTTCTCTTATAAATGTCTGCTCATTCTCGTGCGGGCTGCGCTCTGGAGTCAGCCCGCTCCTCACCGTCTTTTGGATTCCGCAACTTGCATAGACCTGTGCAGCCAGCAGCAGATCTCGTCGTGTTCCGCATGGATCGAACAGATGCCCGGATGCTCGCAGCTTGTGACACTACCAGCCAAGGAGGCCCCGCCTCGCAGAGCAGTTTCGAGACTTTGCCTGTCGAGGTCGTCAACCACATCCTCTCGTACCTTGTTTCTCCTCGATCCCGGCTGCCTGGACTCACAGAGACTCAGAGCTCGCTCGAATTCAATACCTTGGCAAGGTTGACCTTGAAGAGGAGCGAAGATTTGACCGCCCCCGCTGATAGCGACCGCTGGGCCGCCAACCTCTTCGAGAACCACACGAATCAACATCCGTTTCATACGCTCTCACTCACGTCGAAACGATGCAATGAGCTGGTAGAAAGTTACTGTGGTCATCTGGTCAGGACCTGCAACATGTTCAATCTTCCCTTTGCACAATTCGACAAGTACGGGCCGCAGTCGGTGTGGCCTGATATGAGTGGCATCGTGTACCGGAGGCTGTGGCTTCAGCACGCCCCCAGACACTGTATTTATTGTCATGCTGTTATGGACATATATCCTTTCACAACACTCAAGCGACTTTTGACGAATTGCAAAGCCTGTTTCTACGCCCAGACTCTAGTACGTTGTATCGTGATCGCTCCCACGTAGATACTGACCAACACAGTCTCTCGATGAAATCGAAAGACAGTACCACTTATCGCGGGCCACTGTACTTGCTTCGCCATTCATCAGAGGAACCCAGCACTCGGTCTGGTTCCTGCGCGTCGATGTAGAGGCGGTGGCGTTGCAGCTCTACGGGACCCGAGCCTTCCACGAGGCTCACCAAGAGCAATTTGGCAGACCTTGCTCCATTTGCGCTATCACCAAATTCACGCCTTCTCAGCGGGGTACAAGGCACAAGTCGACCCAAAAGAGCGAGCGCCGCGTCGTGAACCAGAGGAAGAAGACCCGACGCGCATTGCGCATTCCTCGTGCTTCGCTTGATAACGATGCCTACTGATACTTCGCACTCTCCTGCATCCTCTTCTTTGGTGTTGGTTATTGCTTTTCCTGCTGGCAAAATTTCTCTTCTCCTTATTTCGTCCAGTGCGTATGTAAATGCCCCTTGCTTGGACAGTTTCTTCTTACCATATCTTGCTCTTGTTTTCTTGTTTCACAGGAATTGGCGTCCCCCTTCAACATGTATTCTCAGCACGACTGAACTTCTTAATCGCTGGGTATAGAAGGGAGAACACTTTTCGGTCTGTCAAAATACCCCGACTACCAACATTACGTAGTTATGAACCCCTCACGATGTATGAGCAGTATCACCTAAGCTTTGCAACATTCAGTAGCTTGACTGAAAGAATCAACGTTCGCCTCTCTGCGATGAAACACCTGTAAAATTATGTTGTGGATGCAGGCAAACCCCGTGATGATTACTTCCATTCGTAAGAATCGAGGAAAGAAAGAACTGAACAGCAGTTACGTGAAGTCACGAGCTTGTCGTTTAGCGACATCAAGAGTGCCAGCTGGAGCCCTGGAGACCTCGGAGCCTTTAAAGCTTCTTGGTCACATGACACCGTGCCCAACTTGCAGCCGCGCTGTGACCGCCTTGGATTCTGCCAACTAGCTTGCACGGGTAGCTCCACTTTCAGTTCACCTACTAACATTTCCGCTCTGCACACCACCATGGCTGAGTACTGGAAGTCGACAGTAAGTGATGCGTCCATGTTCCTGGAGGTCTTAAATGCTAATACAAATGCAGCCTAAGTACTGGTGCAAGTTCTGCGAAACCTATGTGAAGGACACGAAATTCGAGCGCGGGCAGCACGAAGCCACAGGGCGCCATCAGGGCAACATCCAGCGGAGTCTGCGGGGCTTACATCGCGCGCAAGAAAATGAACAGCGCGAGAAATCAAGCGCGCAAGCCGAGGTCGCAAGACTGAATGGCCTCGTGCCTTCGGAATCCAAGGCCCCTCCCTCTGTCGCAACAGGCTCGGGTGGCCCACCTCCGACATACCAGAAGCGGCCCGAGAAGAAAGCGACTCTAGAAGACAGGAAGAAGCAATGGGAGCAACTAGCAGCCATGGGCGTCACACTGCCCGACCAAGCGAGGGGCGATTTGGCGATTGCCGGCGAGTGGAAGACTGTGTCTACGGAGGTTGTAGGCGAGGTGAACGAAGATGGTGAGTTCACGAAGGTGGCTCTCAATAAGGGTGTGCGCAAGCGGAAACTTGATGAGGAAGAGGTGGAGCAACAGGAGGCAGGAGAGATCATCACGAAGCGCAAAGGCTGGGGCCACACATACAAAAGCTTTCCAGGCAGCAAGGGTAGCGAAGACGATGTAGAGAGTCTTTTGGCAAAGAAGAACATTCACGGTGATGCAAATGAGTCTGCGGTGGGAGGATCTACTCTAAAGAAGGAAGAAACACAGATGAACGACATTGGCGTTTCGCTACAGGACATTCCAACGGCAGAACAAGCGGAGGCGAGCATCAAGAAGGAGGAAGATGCACCAGCTGCACCAGCTATTGTTTTCAAGAAACGAAAGAAGGCTGCGAAATGAGCGCAAACCTTCACGCACCGGAAGAACGAACAAGGGCGTTGAATTCCGCGGCAATGTCACAAGGTATCCGCGGCCGGCTCGACAGCGAACGAAATCGCGACAGTATTTAGATGTCATCATCGATATTAGCCTAGAATGGCTGTACATATCTGGAAATGCCAGTTCCCACTGGCATCTGCTGCGGCGACGCGTCATATAGAGTGTTGCTACATACCTCGGTAGCAACACTCGATCAGCTGATAAAGCGTGGTTGCCTTCAGCTCAGACAGCACCGCACTTGCGCCGAGGTTCTAAAACTCTAGCCAGTCCTACTGATATGAGTTGGGAAGGAAGAGAAAGATGTGGGGAGCACTTGGAAACAACATGGGAATTGATGATTTCAATTACGAGTATTGACTCCATCTGCCCACATGCACACTTGCAGACAAAACCTAGGAGTGCCATAGTAGCCTAGTAGTCAAATTAGAAGTCGCGTAAATAGTAAATTGAATGCGCGACCAACATCATTTTCCATCCTACGTCAACCCGAGGCCTCAACTTCGAAGCCCACTTATTTGATCGGCGCATGCAACCTAAACCTTAAACCCCTGTCCAACGTCGCCAAGCGGCTCATCGCGTCGCCAGCGCTAGACAGCTGTCGCGACTCTCAGTATACTGTACAAGCCATCCACCGCATTACGACCGCTATTCCCGCCGATTCTTGTTGCATTTGCATGGTCGCGTAGTAGCATGCTTCATTTGCCCACCGACCATACGCGACCATGCACCTTATTAAACCGCAGTGGTTGACGCACCCAGGTCAGTTCACCCTCGCGCACAGCGTCGCATTTCCGACTGTTGTATCGCGAACAACACGTGCTGACATGTCATGTTCCCCTAGGCGACCTCAAAGACTTTGAAGTCTACAGCTGTCACGTCTCACCCGATGGATCGCGCCTTGTTACGGCAGCCGGAGGTACGTTCACCCACTGCGCCGTCTTCATTCACACGACTGACAACCACCTTCCAGATGGATATGTGCGCATATGGTCTATCGATGCCATTCTTAACTCCCACGACCCCGAATACTCAAAGCCGAAGCAGCTCGCAGCTGTAAGCCACCACTCAGGCACGATCCACGCAGTCCGCTTCTCCTCCAACGGCAAATACCTGGCATCTGGCGCAGACGACAAGATAGTATGTGTCTACGCACTCGATCCTAATGCGCCGACACATGCAGCGTTCGGTGGGTACATCTGGTGCATAGTGATGGGATAACCGCTGACAGAAGATTGCAGGCACGAACGAAGCTCCACCCGTCGAGAATTGGCGCGTCATTCGCCGTCTGATAGGCCACGACAATGACGTGCAGGATCTGGGCTGGTCAGCAGACTCATCGATCCTGGTCTCGGTGGGCTTGGACTCGAAAGTAGTTGTCTGGTCGGGACACTCATTCGAAAAGCTGAAAACGTTGTCGAACCACCAAAGTCATGTCAAGGGAATTACATTCGATCCGGCGAACAAGTACTTCGCAACTGCAAGCGACGACCGCACCATCAAAGTCTATCGGTTCAATTCCCCACCACCAAATGCAACGCAACAAGACCAGGTCAACAACTTCGTCCTTGAGCACACAATCACCACCCCTTTTCTCACCTCGCCCCTCACCACATACTTTCGTCGCTGCTCCTGGTCGCCCGACGGCGCACATATTGCGGCCGCGAACGCCACCAACGGCCCGGTCAGCTCGGTTGCCATCCTGGATCGCGGTACCTGGGATGGCCAAACGAGCCAAACTAGTTTGATCGGCCATGAAGGGCCGGTCGAAGTCACGGCCTTTTCGCCTCGACTCTTTTACCCGCAACAGCCTCGGGTCGAGCACGATGGGAATATTCACCAGTCCACGGTCACAGTGGTCGCATGCGCTGGACAAGACAAGTGCCTTAGTCTATGGAACACTGTCCTTACTAGGCCATTTATGATGACCCAGGAGCTGGCAGCTAAGTCTATTACGGACATGGCATGGGCACCCGATGGCGAGAAGTTGTTTGCAACGAGCCTAGATGGAGGCATTCTAACTATGGTTTTCGAGACGGGTGAATTGGGTTACCCTGCGTCATTGGCGGAAAATGAGAAGACTTTGTCCAAGTTTGGTGCTGGCCGAAGAGTTGGTATCATCGAGGGGACAGACGCACTTCTGTTAGAAGAGAGCAGCAAAAGTGGAGAGCTCAAGGGTGTCCAGGGAAGGATGGGGGCACTCATGGGCGATGGTGGCGCAGTCCAGCCTCCCATCACAAACGGCACCAATGGCATTACCCCCTCGATGACTCTCACGAACGGATCAAATTCGACCGCACCTGCATCTGCACCTGCACCAGCCCCTGCACCAGCTCCCGCGCCAGCCGAGCCGCCTGTGGATCAGAGAGTTGAGAAGCTGAAGCAGAGGGTTACGGTCACTAAAGAAGGCAAGAAGCGCATAGCACCTATGCTCGTTTCGTCATCATCCGGTGTTGGTACATCATCACTACCTCAGACGCAACTCATCTCCGCGAAAACAACATCTGGAGCGAGGAGTGACAATCCCCACAATATCCTAGATCTCTCAAAGCCGTATGATGGTTTCCCAAAAGGTGGTCTCGCATCAATGTTGATTGGGAACAAGAGGAAGTTTGCTGAGATTGAGGGTGATGAAGACCGACAGGTTGAGCGAAGGTTAGCTGCTTCAGTGCGGCCTGGTGGAGCTGCTGTGGTTTTGAACAGCGAGAATGGACTCATCCCTCCAGCCGCTGCAGCCTCGAAGAGCAACGAGCCAGCCGAGCCATCTAAGGTCTTGCGGCCGGCAATTATCAGTCCCTCCTTAAGCGTGAGCCAGGTACGGCTGGCTGTGCCAAAGGTACGCAGCGTCATCACTCGAACCGCGGATGGAAGCGAGCCACAGCGCAACGGCGTAGACGCCAACACAGGCAGAGCGGAAATACCGGATACTGTCATGCTGGAGGCGCGTAATGCAACCGGACATTCGCGGACCGGACGAGCACAGGATCACGACCCCGCAAAAATCAGCTGTACTAGCAAAGGACAGCCTCTATGGCAAGACTTCCTACCGAAATCGGTGTTACTGGTCACTGGCAACACGAACTTTTTTGCAGCGGCATGCGAAGATGGATCGATCTATGCTTGGTCACCAGCAGGTCGACGGACACTGAACGCTATGATTCTGGACGCACAACCTGTGATCATGGACTGTAGAGGCTGGTGGCTAATGTGCATATCTGCAGTCGGCATGTGCCACATCTGGAACCTCAAGACGATGTCAGCACCACACCCACCGATATCCTTGGCACCCATACTTGATATCGCCGCGCATACTCAAGGACCACATCTAACTAGATCGCCTGGTATCGTCTTCGCTCGGCTCAACTCTGCAGGTTGTATTGTGGTTGCAATGTCAAACGGTGAGGGCTACGTGTACAATTGCAGCATGTACATCTGGCAGAGGATCTCGGAACCTTGGTGGTCTGTTGGCAGTCAATACTGGAATACCACAGACTCATCAGTCAGCAACATCCGATCTACACAGGATAAGGTAGCACCTAAAGAAAAGGGTGATCAAGTTTCGATCGAGAACATCTCAGCAGGCATTATACCTGCGCTCGAACGCAACACAACGAATCAGTTCCTTTTGCAAGGTCGTGCATTCTACTTGCAAAGGCTTATCAAGGCACTCATTTCTGCCGAAGGTTACGAGACCTTCGAGAGCTCTGTTAGTGTGGCGCATCTCGAAAACCGTGTTGCTGCGGCAAAAACACTCGGCGCAAGAGAAGAGTTCAAGATATATCTTAGCATGTATGTCAAGCGCTTGGGAGCTGAGGGTCTGAAAGGTAAGATTGAGGAGCTGCTACGAAGCCTGACAGGCGACCTCATTGTTGAGGAAGATGAGGAAAGTGGAGAGCAGGAAGAGGATATTATCTGCGGTTGGAAGAGGGAAGAACTGCTCAAGGAGGCCGTCTTAATTCTGGGTAAGCACAACTAACTTACACTATGACTTGCGAACATGTCACTAATGCAATGCCCAGGTAAACACCGCGATCTTCAGCGCATCACCGTCCCATATGCGCGCCTACTCGGCATCGTCACCGAGGACCAGCGCCAGGACGAACAAGCCATGATTACCGACATGTAGAATACCCATCTTTTTCCAACATTTGTATCAAAAGCATTGTTCAGCATCCAAGGGTCGGATTTTACTAGGCGCATGGTGGTTGGGTCGGGTACTTTCTGGGTCTTGAGCATGGAATGGATATAACATGTAATTGTAGCGATGGAGTGTCTTTGTCGGCTATGTGGAGCCGCATGTAAGGCCTGATGCTCGTTTGGTAGCGCTTTGATACATGGCGTCACTTCGAATAAAGTGTTAGAAGTTCGCGAGGAAATCCTGGGATATGTGGGCACGTGACTTCCTAGGCATTCGGCGCTAAGGGAGCGGGTGTGGCTGATCCTCATTTACATTGACCAAAGCAACACCCAACACGTTGACTTCCCTAAGACCTTTTTTACTTTGGAGTTACTCCTATATCTAGGTACGTACAATTTCTTCTCTCTTCAAGCCATGTCAGCATACCACTGCAAACAAGCGTCCTTGCCTTTTGAGTGGTCCAGCGCGCGTTTCGCCGCGTTACAGATTTAGCGCCCGCGCCACAGCCAACAATGGGACAAATCGACCAAGTGGCTACCAAGTTTCCTTGGACCCTTTGCCGATCAACCCCTTGTTTCGCAGCAACGTTGGTCGCCAAAATGCCTTAATTTAGAAGTGAGGGATGGTACCTTGCTGATGATGACATAGGTAGGGAGGCTGTGCGCGAGACTGCGACCTTGCTTTCGTACAACTCGCTCATTCACTTTCCCTAACTGATCTCGCAAACGGGACGGAACGAGACGGAACGCTGTTACGTGTGCCATTTTTGCCTTCAAGATACGATACGATACGACACTATACTCCATTACCCGACGCGACAACTCAGCAACCATGGTTTTCAACTGCACAAATGTGCCTGCATCGACGCAGACCGACGCAGGCGTCGCGGGCGCAGGCACGCTTCTCTCCTTCATCATCACGAACTTCATCTCTTTTCTACTGTCCGGCACCATCATACTCCTCGGCCTGCGAAAATCCACCTCCGCGCCGATTGCCCGCAAACTTCTGCAGTCCTTCTCCGATCAACAGATCCTCACTGGCATCGGCATCCAAAGCGTCGGCCTGGCCAAGATGAAGACCATGGTTCCATACCACTTCTTCATTATCTGGCTGCTCTCACTACTATCTACGGCGACGAATCTCGTAACCCTCCTGGCCCTGGTCAACGATTTCAAGCGCGATTGGGTGCTCCGATGGATCCGGCAGATTCTCATGGCCATCAACATGTTCCTGGGCATCCTGTCTGGCATTTTCATCCTGCAGACTGTGTTGAAGAATCTGGAGCCGAGGCTACCCATCGCATGTGTTTGGGAGGTCGAAAGTCGTGGCAAGTCAGGCAATGCGGCGACGTCGGTTGCGGGCACCATTGCTGTTATCGCGGGCCAGGTCATTGTCTTCATCTTGTCGACGCTGTACCTGCATGCTCGCCAGTACCCCAAGTGGATGAAATCCGTCCAAGTTGTGTGCCTGATCGCGCTGCTCGCAATGGGTATTGGGGCCACCGTACGTGTCGTCATGGAGTCTCAAGCATTCGGATCGCCGCCTGCATCTGTGAATCTGGTTGGTCCAAGCGAGGGCAGCTGGAGCTTCGGACAACTAGTTCCTCTGTTGTTGTTGGCCCTGCCTGTCATCAGCACGGTGGAAATCATGCGTGGCGAGACGCGGACGCCGCCGAGTCGCGTCGATGAAGACAGTCAGCCACTTTTTGCTGGCGGCAATGACATGGAGTTTCAGTTTCAGCCGAACCCGGTACTAGGGAGCAATAGCAATATGTTCGGAAAATGAAGGGCGCGAGGATGGGGTCTAGTACTGAGCGTATTGAGGCACAGTGAGCATGATACCCGTTGAATGCATTCACTTTCTTAAAACCATCCTGTGTGACAAGTACCTAGAGATCCTTCTCGAGCCACGGCTTGCACGCATCATACAACTTTGGAAGCGCCGGATCGTAGGCCAAGAACCGCTGGAACAAACCCTCGTCCAAACGCTTGATCATATGCATCATCCCCACGAATGTAAAATCCGCATATGACACTACAGACATTAGCACATGTATCACACAAACCACGAGCCTTCGACTTACCAGTCTCTCCGAGAAAATACGGTCCACCCTTCTCTCTCAACCACCCCGCAACCTCCATCACTGGCCTTCTCGCCTCATCCCACATCTCCTCGGTCGCCATCTTCTCCTCCACCTCCACCAAACTCATCCCAAACCGATCTTTCCTAGTCGCATTAAAGTACACCGCCGACCTCTCGTTCAGCACTCTATTCGGTACCTTGGGAATAACAAACCCCGTCAACGGCTTCATGATATGAGCAATCTGATCGCGCACCCTCACCACAATCGGATCACCGAGATGCAGCGACGGGGATGGGTAGAGGTCCTCGAGTTTGTGCGCGATCGGCCACGAGTCCATCATGTGCGTGCCGTCAGGGAGTGTGATTGCGGGGATGGCGTGGTCAGTCTTGTAATCGGCGGCGCTGCGGTCGTTAGGCGGGATGCCGAGGGAGGAGAGTTTGGGGGCGAGGTCGGGGTATTCGATCCATGAGGTGGTGTAGGGGATTTGCTTGAAGTTGAGGACCATGCGGGCTAGGTGTGTTAGTATGAATTGGGGATATGAATAATGACAGGGATTTTGGGTTACTTTTCCATGGGTTCAGGGACCAGGCGGTGCCTTGTTTGCTGGGGAGGTCGTAGAAGGTGACTTGGTTGGACATGATGGAATTTGGATTGGGCTGTTGGTTGTGTACGAAATTTGGTGGTTAGTGGTGAAGATGTATGAGGACTGTGTAGTTATATCAGGTACTAAAATTAAGTATGAAGCTGTTCTAGATATGTACGGACATCACGCCCTAGCAAACGATACCTTCCGCGTGCGAGAGCATACACGTGTGGTCGGTGAGGGCATTTGTCATGCATTCTGTGAATCGCGGAGAGTCAGCGCCACATCTATGGATATCAGAGTCGCACAGATCTACATGTTCAAACACTCTCGTCTGCTGTTGTTAGATGCAAGTGCTGATGTTGAATGCGGCCGCGGACATTGTGCACGTGCGCACGTGCGCAACCGCCCCTTCCTACATACGGTGCGCCAGTACCCTTCCCGTCTCCCGCTTACGCCTTCTTCGCCCTCCCGACAAACCTCAAGGTGCAGCAGAGCTTATCTACACAACATGCTCAGTCCAACCGCAGTGGTCGCACAGGCTAGCTCATTGAGTCGAAATGTCCGCATGCACTGCCCCTCTTTGGACCACCTTGAGTTCCTGTCAACTGGCACATGCTGCAATATCCCGCTTCAGCCCCCATATTGCTTTCCCGTCCTAGCCTCAGCTGGCTTAGACATCTCACACATTCGCTAGATTCGCATAGTTAGAGTCGTCTAGCGAATAGGCTATCGCCCAACAATGGCAGTTATTAAAATAGTTTTGCTTGTCCATTGGCAGAGGAGGTTGGTCTTCGAAGATGAGCCTTACCGGAGAGTATGAGGCCTCCCATCATACTCATTGCGAAAAGGACGAAGGTAGAAGTGAGAGCGAACAAACTTTTACGACGAGATCACAGCGTTCTGCTGGACATTAAGACATTGTCTTGCTTGAAGCACGGATTTGTTTGCGCGTTCCGACGTAGTATTTGACTATACATCACCTCTTGCACAAAGTTTTGATGCTGGCGCAGACACACCTTGCATTTCAGCCCCCAAGTCGGCGCCACCACGCGGGCCAGCAGACAAGGCTGAAAACCAATATTCAAGAGAGCGATATCCCCCGCTGAGGTTTTGTCAGATGCGCTT
>Ga0265780_10001324_pt1 | contig 35154 bp, 35 predicted proteins | sample P1T30metagenome_FD_192432 | JGI IMG/M metagenome (GOLD analysis project Ga0265780, IMG submission 192432) | Plant litter microbial communities from East Loma Ridge, Irvine, California - P1 T30 | ecosystem: Environmental > Terrestrial > Plant litter > Unclassified | place: USA: California...
GCAACCATCACCGCAACCATGGCCTCGGCATACTCGAACCTGCCCATGGACGGCGACGACGAATTCGACGAGAGCCAGATCGACTTTACCGACATCGAAGATCAGTTCCAGGTGCGGCTCGACGAGGGGCTCGACGCCTTTGTCGTCATCGACGGGCTGCCCGTGGTGCCCGAGGACAGCAAGGCCAAGCTCGTCAAGTTTGTGCTGAGGAAGCTCAACAGCGTGGGCAAGGTCAAGGACGACGGCGTGCACATGCCCGTCGGCGAGGCGGGCAAGACGGAGGGATATGCCTTTGTCGAATACAGCGCGCCCGCCGAGGCCGTCGCGGCGGTCAAGCAGCTCAACGGGACTGCCCTCGACAAGAGGCACACCATGGCCGTCAACAAGCTCACCGACATCGACCGCTACGGCAAGGAGGGCCGCATCGACGACGAGTACCACGCCCCCGAGATCCCGCCCTTTGAGCACAAGGAGCACCTGCGCTGGTGGCTCGGCGACCCCGACAGCCGCGATCAAATGGCCATGTACCGCCAGGAGAAGGTCGGCGTCTTCTGGAACGACAAGGAGGACCAGCCCGAGCAGGTGGTCGACCGCGAGAACTGGACCGAGTCCTTCATCCAGTGGTCGCCCCAGGGAACCTACCTCACCTCCATGCACGCCCAAGGTGTCCAGCTGTGGGGCGGCAAGGCCTGGAGCCGCCAGAAGCGCTTCGCCCATCCCGGCGTCAACCTCGTCGACTTCTCCCCCAGCGAAAAGTACCTCACCACCTGGTCCCACCGCCCCCTCCAGGTCGACGAGAACCACCCCGTCCCATCGCTCTCGCTCGAGGAGGACGGCAAGAACTACATCATCTGGGACATTGCCACGGGCAAGCCTCTGCGCTCCTTTGCTACCATTGACGTCCCTGGCGGCATCGATGCCGAGGGCAACCCGGTCAAGAAGAAGCTGCAATGGCCGACGTTCAAGTGGTCCTCTGACGACAAGTATGTTGCACGCATGACCCAGGGCCAGTCCATCTCCATCTACGAGCTGCCGCGCATGAACTTGCTCGACAAGACTTCCGTCAAGATCGAGGGCGTCATGGACTTTGAGTGGGCCCCCGCAACGCCCCGCAGAGAAGGCATCAAGACGTACGAGCAGCTCTTCTGCTACTGGACCCCCGAGCTCGGGAGCAACCCCGCCAAGGTCGGCCTCATGTCCGTCCCGTCGAAGGAGATTGTGCGCACCCGAAACCTCTTCAACGTGTCAGACGCCAAGCTTCACTGGCAGTCGGAAGCTGCCTACGTCTGCGTCAAGGTCGACCGCCACTCCAAGTCCAAAAAGTCTCTCGCCACCAACTTGGAAATCTTCCGTGTCCGCGAAAAGGGTGTGCCTGTTGAGGTCGTTGACTCCATCAAGGACACTGTCATCAATTTCGCCTGGGAGCCCAAGGGCAACCGCTTCGTGCTCATTACCACTGGCGAAGTCATCCAGGGCGCCGCTGTTGGCCCCAAGACTGCCGTCTCTTTCTTCGCTCCCGAGAAGCTCAAGGGTGGCGCGCCTGGCAACTTCCGTCACATCCGAACCATTGACAAGAAGAACAGCAATGCCATCTACTGGTCGCCCAAGGGACGATTCGTCGTTGTCGCTGCTCTGCAGTCGCAGCAGTCATTCGAACTCGAATTCTGGGACATGAGCTTCGACAGGCCAAAGGAGGAGTCCGAAAAGGGCGACAAGGAAGTCAATGCCAACTTGCAGCTTATGGATACGGCCGAGCACTACGGCGTCACCGACATTGAATGGGACCCGACTGGCCGCTATGTCGCCACAGTCGCTAGTGCCTTCCGTCATCGCGTATGTATCATCATCACCATTATGCTCTTTTGTCTCTGCTGACACGCACTAGATGGAGAACGGTTACCACCTCTACGACTTCAAAGGCACGCTGCTCCGCGAAGAGGCCATCGAAGGCTTCAAGCAGCTCCTGTGGCGCCCACGGCCCCCGACCCTCCTCTCCAAGGAGGAACAAGCCGAGATCCGCAAGAATCTGCGCAACTACTCCAAGGTCTTTGATGAACAAGATATTGCGAAGAAGAGCTCCGCCAACAAGGCTGTGGTGGAAGCTCGCCGCGAGATGCTGGATGAGTGGCGCAGGTGGCGCGAAGAAGTTACACAGAGGCTACGCGATGAGGGCGCCGACCTTGAGCTGGCATCTCTCAAAGGTGAGACGCCTGGTCAAGCGGATGATGGACATCAGGAAGAGATTGAGGAAATCGTAGAGGAGATTATCGACGAGACCGAAGAGGTTGTCAATTAGGTGGTCAAATGAGTAGAACCGAGTTGTGTGACAGCAGTTTCAACCAGCATGCTAGGAGCACATTGCTCCGGGCATATGAGATAACGAGGTTACTAAGCTCACGTCCACTCACACCCGCCTTCTCCAATGTGTCCCTTGAATGGCGTTGCCGGCTTGTTTTTCGAAGATCGATCATGGTGGAATCAGGACTTACTTGCGTTCTACTTCGAGTGCGTGTGATAGTGTAACAATGTGCACACGAAGCTTCAACGCAATGTCAGCAGGAGCTGCAACTTGAAGCAAGGCCTAAGCCGTCGTTTGAGCGTCTGAGCCAGCCTTTGTCTCGCTGATGGTCCGCAGCTCGGGCGTCGCTCTTTGCTTTGATGCTATCTGACAGCTTCCCGGCCTTACCTTTACGAGACAACGTAATGGTAATCTGCACATAGGCGAGGCAATTAACGACCAAGCGATGTCCTTCAATTGAGGCTTGTATTGATATGAACTTGGGCTGTATTAAGGGTGCTAACGTGAAGGAGTGGGGACCTGCCTTCTGTTAGACATTAGTAATATGTGAGAGAGCGTTGCTGCGATAACATAGGATCTAAGTGACCGCTATATAGACTTAATTTTACAAGCTTGTACACCTTATATAGACGTGCTATAATAATTATAAAAGTTACAAGTATGTTACAGTCTAGCGATTAACCTATGCAATGTACCTAAACTTACTCTAGTCTACGGTAACCTAGCTTATGTTCTCTTCCGCTCTTCTAATTTCGCTCTATAATCCTACTCGTGTTAGTACACCCTAAATCTCGCTCACCCTTTAGTCTCTGTGTGCTTACCTGACAGCTAATCCTTAAGCCCTCTTCTAAGCCGACTCGAGGCTTATATCCTAGCAGTAACCTCGCCTTCGAAATACTAACATAGCGGTCCCGACATCCGTCACTCACAATGCCCCGACTAAGCACACCCTCCGTCCCTGTCACCCAGCTAATCCATTCGGCACAATAGCCCAAACACCATGTCAATCCTTCTGGAACCCGGACGTGGAACTTTGGAACATGGCCGAACTCCTTCCACACAGCTATGCAAAGGTCCCTCGCTGTGACCGGCTCGCCGTTGGTAATGAAGATGGCCTCTCCAGCAGCTGTTTGCGAATTTAACAAGTTTCCAACGGCGAGGACATGGGCGTCTGCTATGTTTTCTACGTAGACGAAGTCCTGGAGATTGGTCCCTGTGCCTAGAATAAAGGGTGTCTGGCCGGCTGGGATGCATGAGTGTATCATAGGGATGCACACAGTGTCGTTGCGACCGAAGATGGGTGCTGAGCGCAGGGCACAGGTGGCGAAGTCATTCGTATTTGCGGAGAGCACAAGGGATTCAGCGAGTGCCTGCTATGCATGAGTTGGTTATACAGTACGGAGGTGAAGTGTGCGGTGTCGTGGCTAGAGCAGTACAGGGAGGTTTCATACAAATTGGAGGAAGAGCAACGGTGAATCGGCAGTATTCTCTGCACATAGGAAAGAGAACATGAATAGAGTAAAACTTTGTTACCTTGCTTTGTCCATAGCTCGTATGTACACCTCCCGTGGGCCAATACTCATCTACATTCCTGAAGTCGCGATCCAACTCGTCCAACACGACAGTCACGCTACTGGTATACACAAAGGCTTTTGTACCGCACTCCCTACTTGCTTCGACAACATTCCTTGTTCCCTCGACGTTTGTCCTGAAGATGGCCCCTTTGCCCTTCATGGAATAGCGCTTCGTCCCCAGAGGGAACACACCCACTGTGTGAATGACGACGGCAGGTCGAGCTTCGGAAAAGACGCTGTACAAGGAAGATGGGTCCAGAATGTCGCAACGAACATAGCGTACAGTGTTGGTAAAGGTGGTGCTACCGAGCGAAGGCGGGTTAACGTCTATGACGGTGATGGCGTATCTTCGGGTGCTCAAGAGTGCGGAGACGACGGCGGTGCCCAGGAAGCCACAGCCACCCGTTACCAGAACGCGTGTTGGCTCCATTACAGCGCATGGAAATTATCGCGGATGTTATTGCATAGAACTTGGTATGTTGTGGTTGCGCGCCGTAGTCGTTGGCGGTCGACGTCGCGGTGGACCTCGGGAAGAGCAGGATACATGATAGAAGCGGGTCGTGTCCGAGAATCGCCGCGCTTTCCCGCTTCGCATCAAACGCTTGTAATGCCAAACGTGCATTATCGTTGCATAGCAAATATACACGTCTGGTATATTATAATTAATTGTACGTCATGCCGGGCAATTTTTAAGCGATGCGAAAGTCTGCAGTTTGTCGCTGGTGTTACACTGCCGCCAAATCAACTTTCCTATAACGTGGACTGAGCAGACAGAGGTTGATAACAGCTATACCAAGCGCAACTCTACGTCCATTTTACGCAGGTGTGCATTTGTTGTAGTGCAAGAATTATAGTTAGTTGGCTTTTACAGCTTTGAATACCGCCTGTGCAATCTCTGATTGATTTGCGATGCAGGAACAACATCGATCACCAAAGAAAAATATTGCTTGATTGCCGGCGCCATGAGAGTCAACGAAAGCGAAGGCATGTAGTGAAAAGATCTGAACCTATGCTACGAGGCTAATTTTATCCAGCCATCTTGACACCTCGTCTGATCCTTGTGCCTTATAGCTTGCACCATGTCCCCACATACCACGAATGGATGCAAGATGAGGTAAGGCCTACCCAGCCTCCTACCTCTCCCAATATATGGCTAATTAATGTGTAGGAATTGCAAACGCTTACAGCTTCTGAGCCGCTGACGCTTTCGGAGGAGTACGCTATGCAGTCCTCGTGGCGACGGGATGCAGATAAGTTGACTTTCATCATCTGCACTTCGCCACACACACCGCAAGCACTGTCGGATGTCTCTATACCTATTAGAGTCACTCGCAAGATAGACGACACGCCCAATCGTATGATTGGGGATGTGAACCTGTTTTTGTACCCGTCCGAGGACTGTAACGATGGCGCAGGGGAACAAGGCAAACACGAGACTGGGGAGATGGACGCGGTGGGCGAATTGGAGATAATGATTGCCCGGCCTGACGCACGAGGAAAAGGGCTAGCAAAAGAAGCCCTACAGGCGTTCATCTGGTACATATCTACCTCGCTGCCAGCCATCCTGGACGAGTACGCGAAGGGAGCCAACAACAGAGACAAGCCCAAATCTCTGAGCTACCTCCGTGTCAAAATCGACAAGGGCAACATCCCGAGCCTCAGTCTGTTCAAAACGTTGGGCTTCAGCCAAGTTAGCGAACCTAATTACTTTGGGGAAGTGGAGCTACGGTCAGAGATTGCAAGGCACGGGATAGACAAAGCTTGTTTGTTGGCAAAAAGCGTCTCGTACGAAGACTGATGAACAAACATGTCTGAGATGAATAAATCGAAAATAGGAGATTGCATGACACGACGCAAAGAAATGTCATTGTTGAAAGCACCTGGCAATGTACACGATATAAAACACACGCTTCCGCTACCGGGTCTCCTGAAGCGCGCAAATACAGACCCCCTCTCCGTCTATTGGTTCGTCTTGCCGGAAGTGTTTGGCTTGGGGACGTGGTCGAGAATGCTCTTGTTTGGCGGTGGCTGGTAGACGATCTTCCTCGTCTTCAGCGGGGCCCACTTGTACCTGTCGTGGCTGTTAGTCATGTGGGTAAAGTGGCGGAGCTGCAAATACTTGCCTCTTGACCCAGACACTGAGGGCGAACAGGACACTGGTGACGGCAAGAACCTTCCAGCCCATCTTCTTACGGTCGTCCATCTCGGGCTCGGCGGTCCAGTTGAGGAACTCGACGACGTCCTTGGCCATCTGCGAAGTCGAAGCCTTGGTGCCATCATCGTATTCAACCAAGTCGTCGTACAGCACACGGGCCATGGCGATTCCAGTGCCGGGGAAGTAGGGGTTGAAGTTGAGGCCTTCCTGGACAACGGCACCAGCAGGCGGCTCCTCGGGGTAGCCGGTCAGCAAGCTGAAGATGTAGTTGCAGCCGCCGTGGCGGGCCTTGACCATGAGGGACAGATCCGGAGGCAGGGCACCGTTGTTGGCAGCGCGGGCGGCCTCGTCGTTCTTGTAGGGAGCGGGCATGTAGTCGGACAGCTTTCCGGGGCGCTTCTCGATTTCGCCCTGGTCGTTGGGCTCTGTGTCGTATTCGTTCTCCTCGGCCAGGGCCTTGGCCTCGTCAACCGTCATGAACTTGCCGACGACGGCGCGGTAGGGCACACGCGAGATGGAGTGGCACGAGGCGCAGACCTCGCGGTAGACCTGGAAGCCGCGGCGGAGACTGTGACAGGTTAGGGGGCGGGCATGTGCGGTGCGGTGGGGAAGACGTACGCTCCGTGGTCGAAGGTCTTGTGCCACTTCTCGTGCTCCCACGGGTATTGGGTCGGGTGGAGGCTGTACAGGCACGACGTCAGTACATGGCCGCGGGCCGGGCTATCTGGGGCGCACTCACCCTTCTTCGGCGGGGGTCATGGCATCGACGTGGCGTCCGTAGAGGTGCCAGTACCAGGCAGTCGAGCCGACGGCGAAGAGAGTCGCTCCGGCGGGCAGGGCGTTGTTCTTCCAGGCCGAGGCGGCGCTGTCGGCGGAGGACCATGTCGAGGCGAAGCGCTGTATCATGTATTGGGTCAGCCAGATGATTTAATGGAAGCGGGGGCTGGCCCGAGTATGGCAGCCGGGCCAGCAGGGCGGCGACGCAGCTTGCGCCAGCTGCCGGGAGATGCTGGGCCATGCGGGAGGCGTACCGGTTTGCTCGAGGCATTGCGGGCGGCGGCGGCGGCGGAGCGTGCCGTACGCAGTGGTGAGCGAGCCAACATGGTCGTGGGAAGCTGGCTCGGGGCTGGGGGAGACGCGAGCAATGGGTTGTCGGCGATGGTGATGCGGCGGAGAACTGGTGCGAGACCATTTTCCAATTTCCAAGCTAACTAATCCACATCACGTGCGCTATCATTGGACGAGGCTGCCATGACGCCTCCGGACTGTATTTTGCTCTCGCACATCGCCTTGCATGCGAACGCGAGTGTACTCGAGAGGTGCAGGCTGCGACTGGCAGTGCGGCATCACATGGCATGGCAGGCAGTGCAGAGGGTCCCGCGTGGAAGAGACTTCGTCCGTGATACGCAGCAATGTAGCCCTACTTCTATACCCTTTCGCTCATGCAGGAATTGCAAAAGGGCTCAAACGAGGGCTGCTTCTCTCTAGCAAGACTGGCAGTGCCGGGGCAGTGCCAGAACACACGGCGTCCCCAGGAGCGGGAGACGTCGTCGAGCTTCTTGCGTGGTGCCAGAACGCAACGCGACGTCGGCCTGGCTTATATAGTGGACACGGCCCCGATGCGAGCTAGGCTGCATCTAGCCGCGAAGAGAGCGCTGGAGGACCTCGAGCTCTCGCGGCGCAGGGGACAGGTCGCGACACAGCACACGAGAAGCTAGATGCACCGCTTCACCTACCATGGACGTCTTCTGGCCGCTCCCAGCCGCCGACTGAAGCCACGGCGGACGCTACTGCACACGCTCACACCGAACGCGCGACTCTCTCTTCCCCCCACCAACAGCCCTCGCCCGGTCCCTCGTCCCCCACCACCCTCCCGTCACCCTGCCCTTGTCCCCGCAAGGCACTGTTCCCACCGACGAAATATGTGCAAGCACTTCGGCGCAGAGGGCCACGCGTCCATCGACATCACCAAGGGTCGCGAGGTGCTGCCCGCCAACGTCAAGCCCGTCCACTACGACCTGACACTCGAGCCCGACTTTGCCAACTTCACCTACCAGGGCACCGTCACCATCGAGTACGTGCCCGTCCGCCCGTATGAGAGGGCCCTGCTGACACTCGGCCAGTCTAGATGTCGTCGACGACACCACGTCCATTGCCCTCAACACCAACGAGCTCAAGATCCACTCGACCAAGGTCACGGCCGGCCAGCAAGTCATTACCGAGTCGCCCCATGTCGCCACCGACGACGATGCGCAGACGACCACGGTCAGCTTCGACCAGGCCATTCCGGGCGGTAGCCAGGCGAAGCTTACCATGGCCTTCGCCGGAGTGCTGAACGACAACATGGCCGGCTTCTACCGCTCCTCCTTCAAGGCTGCCGACGGCTCCACCACATACATGGCCACGACGCAGATGGAGCCCACAGATGCCAGGCGGGCGTTTCCTTGCTTCGACGAGCCCGCGCTCAAGGCCAAATTCACCGTCACCCTCATCGCCGATGAGAAGATGACCTGTCTCAGCAACATGGACGTAGCGTCGGAGAAACAGATCCAAAGCACCATCTCGGGCGGAAGGCGCAAGGCCGTCACCTTCAGCCCGACGCCTCTCATGTCGACCTACCTCCTATGCTTCATTGTCGGTGAGCTCAACTACATCGAGACGAACAACTTCCGCGTCCCTGTGCGAGTCTATGCGCCAAAGGATCGGGACATTGAGCACGGCCGCTTTTCGCTCGAGCTGGCGGCAAAGACGCTGGCATTCTACGAAAAAACCTTTGACAGTCCCTTCCCGCTGCCCAAAATGGACATGGTCGCGATTCCCGACTTCAGTGCAGGTGCCATGGAAAACTGGGGCCTCGTCACATATCGTGTCGTCGACGTGCTCATTGACGAAAAGGTCAGCGGGGCAGCTACCAAGCAGCGCGTCGCCGAGACGGTGCAGCACGAGCTTGCCCACCAGTGGTTTGGTAATCTCGTGACCATGGACTTCTGGGACGGCTTGTGGCTTAATGAAGGATTTGCAACGTGGATGTCGTGGTATTCCTGCAACGTCTTCTACCCTGACTGGAAAGTCTGGGAAGGCTATGTTACAGACAATCTAGCCAGCGCACTCTCGCTCGACTCGCTAAGAAGCAGCCATCCCATCGAGGTACCGGTAAAGCGCGCAGACGAGATAAACCAGATCTTTGATGCCATCTCATACTCCAAGGGCTCGAGTGTCATCCGCATGATCTCCAAATATGTCGGAGAGGACACCTTCATGGAAGGAATCCGCCGGTATCTCAAAAAGCACGCCTATGGCAACACAGAGACTGGTGACCTCTGGGCTGCCTTAGCGGATGCCAGCGGCAAGGATGTTGGCAAGGTCATGGACATCTGGACCAAGAAGGTCGGCTTCCCAGTCGTTACCGTCACGGAAGGCACTGATTCCATCCACCTTAAGCAGAACCGCTTCCTCCGCACTGCCGATGTCAAGCCAGAGGAGGATCAAACCCTGTACCCCGTATTTCTTGCGCTGCGGACCAAGGAAGGAGTTGACGAAGACTTGACGCTTTTCGATCGTGAAGCCGACTTTAAGCTCAAGGAACTCGACTTCTTCAAGCTTAATGCGGACCACTCTGGCCTCTACCGGACCTCGTACACGCCAGAGCGCCTACGGAAGCTGGGCATCTCGGCCAAGGAGGGCCTCTTGACCGTTGAGGATCGAGCCGGCATGATTGCCGACGCAGGCTCGCTGGCGGCATCTGGCTACCAGAAAACGTCTGGTATACTCTCGCTCCTTGACAGCTTCAAACACGAAGCAGAGTTTGTCGTCTGGGGAGAGATCACGGGTCGTATTAGTTCCCTCCGGGGTGCATGGATGTTTGAGGACCAGAAGATCCGGGACGCTCTGAAGAAGTTCCAGTTGGAGCTCAGCGCAGAGAAGGCACATGAGCTGGGATGGACATTCAATGAAAAAGACGGTCACATCGAGCAGCAGTTCAAGGGTCTCATGTTTGGTGCTGCCGGTATCGCTGGCGACGAAGAGATTACCAAGGCATCCTTTGACATGTTCGACAAGTTCAAGGCAGGCGACAAGTCTGCCATTCACCCCAACATCCGCGGCAGCGTGTATGCCATTGTGCTAGCGAATGGTGGGCAAGAAGAGGTAAGCAGTGCTACGAGGATGAATGGAACGCAGACTGACCAGACGCAGTACAATGTCATCGTCAACGAGACTCGGAATGCCGCCACAAGCGACGAGCGCAACTCGGCTCTTCGCGCACTAGGCCGTGCCAAGTCTCCAGAGCTCATCCAGCGCACGCTTGCCATGGCTCTCAGCGACGAAGTCAAGGGCCAAGACATCTACTTGCCCATTGCAGCATTGAGGTCACACGCGGAGGGCTGTCATGCGCTCTGGAAGTGGGTCAAGGATAACTGGGAGGAGCTGGAGAGAAGGCTCCCCCCTAGCCTGAGCATGCTGAGTTCGGTGGTTGCCATTACAACATCAGGCTTCACCCACCGGGAACACATAGAGGACATTGAGGCGTTCTTCAAGGGCAAGAGCACCAAGGGCTTTGACATGGCGCTGTCCCAGAGCATCGACGCCATCAGCGCCAAAGCCGCATGGCTTGAGAGGGATGCGGACGATGTCAAGACGTGGTTGAAGGAACACAAGTATCTGCAGTAGGCGCCCCTGTCGGTGCACTGCTATGAGAAATGGCTGTACAATATAGATGAAGAAATCAAAGACCCATGCCGTTAACGCTATCGATAAGAGTGCGCGATACCCAGGGAGCCGGTGCGTGATGAAGCTAGCATGTACCATGAATTGTGTCCAGAAGGGTGCCTACGTCAGCTTGCCGAACGTGGGACCGCCAGTTCGGCCATGGCTCTCTGAAGAGTACAATCGGAACGCCACCACCTCACGTTGACTTTGTGGCGCTCGAGCATTATATCGCAATAGACACAGCGCTAGCCTCCACGATACTTCCAAGGGTTGTCGGAAGCTCGGTTTCGAGTTGCGCGCAGCCGCCAGAGCCGTCATGGCGCAAAGGATGCCGCGATCCGGCACACGCGCAGACGCGAACCCAGACGCAGACGCAGACGCGCTCGCGCTCGATGACACGGTAGAGCTCGAGCAGTTCCGCCGCTCACCCCATCCATACTTGCGTCACGGAGACCAGACACAGAGGCAGTCACCAGGCCAGACGCATCGCGCCCCTCCGCCCTCGCAGTCGCGACCCTCTTCCGAGCCTCCAGGCAAGACAATGCACGACAAGGACGGCAGGACACGCAGGAAACGGGCACCGCACTCCCCGAGCGAAAGCGGCACCGAAGCCGACGACGAGGGCTACAGCCTCGTCAAGGCGTTGCCTGCTCCTCCCCTGCGACCGCACAAAGGCCTCCGCGAATCGCGGACGTCGGGCCCAGACGAATGGGCGAGTCCGCTGCTCACTCCCACACAGATCGATGACGAGGGGAGAAAGCTCCTCGAGGGCTACTTCGCTCGCACCAACCGGACGAGGCGCAAGGGAGACGCATACCACAGCGACGACGACGAGGCGAGGAGGGCCAAGCAAAAGTATCTCCAGCGGCGGCGCAACGAGCTGGTCAGGCGAACGACCGAAACTGCATTGCTCGTGGGCATTGCCACGCTCGCCGTCCGCGGTTGCGACTGCTGGGTCAATTTGCTGGCATGGCATAGAGGTCAGCTCACCCCCCACGCATGGGCCCAAGGTCGTTAACCCGTGTCTAGTAGAATTGTTGACGCACGTTGCAATCATGGCCGGCGTCTTGGGACTGTATCCGCTTCGTCTTCTGTACTACTCATGGAGAAATCACTCTCGTCTCCGGCTTGGCCGTCGAATACATCTACCAGCCGCCTTCGACCCTGCCACCATACTCTACCCTCCAATACTGCCCGTCCTCATTGCGCTGTCACTCTTTGCCTCATCATCAAAACCTCTTCTACCCAACATGTTGCTCGGCTTAGCTGCGTTGCCAGCCAGACTTATTCCCTTCAGGAGCGCTACCTTGGGCTACTCTCCTCTGCACTGGCTGGTCTCCATCATGCCCCTGATCGCTGCCGAGAACACCGACATACCGTCTCGGCTGTTTGCACAGACACCATACAAACTCAAGTTACCCCCGCCTAACCAAGGTCTAGATCCCGAACTTCTGGTGACGTTGTTTGCTCTGCATCAAGCGCTGCTACCGCCGCTATACTACCTCACCACTACGAGCCTTCTACCAGCAGAGCTGCACCTGCTTTCAATTGGGCTTATCAACCTCCTCTTGTTCTCAGACACCCCTCAAGCAGCCATACTCGGTGTCTTACTGTGGCTAGGCGGGCTGGGGGTGTTTTTGCTCTGCGGCAACATCTTGAAGTGGGGCGTTGCACTTGCACGCATTCCGCGATGGAGGCTTCGACGTGCTGGCCAAGTCATTCGAGCTCGACAGAACTTCTTGCAGGTGTTGACCCGTAGTCTGGGATCCAAACGCGATGGAAGCGATTCCTGGAAAGATGTGAGTGACAGTGATGCGGATGAAGAACCCAGATTCGACAAGCCCCTCCAAAAGACCAAGAGCCTTAAAGTCAACTTTTTAGACTCGGTCAGACACATCAGACCCTGCATGGAGGGCAGCGAGCCGCGGTCCGCCGCCGAAGCGACAAAGACTGGGTTTCAGCAGTCTACTTCTGCAAAAGGGTCCACTCATAACAGTGGACGTAAGCGTAGGAATACCCTCCCAGTCCTCGTTGCTGAAGACCATACGTCACAGCATCGGTATTCGAACCGAAGACAGTCGGGATCGATTGTGCAGTCTTATTTATCGCTCACGCCCACCGAAGCCACAAGGAGGAAATGGCTCTACGCTGGATACTTCTACGTGATTGTGGTAGGCCTGATACTGGGACCAATTCGGTATAGTATCGGCAAATATGCTCTTCACCATCACGAACCTTTTGGATGGGCCATCAGCTACCTCTTCGGCAATATATCACGCGTGCGGTGGGAAGTGTTCAAGTGGGATTTGAACTGGTGGGTTCCTCTGCCGACAAGACGACACGCAGATGACATGGCCCGACTCACACACTATCTGTCGTTGGCGGAATATGTTCGTCGCATAGTACTGGGAGAAGCGACTACGCGTCTCTTGCTGTGCGTGTACTGTGCAGGAACCATACTCGCTGGCCTCGTAGCGGTCTTTTCGCTTTCTGCAGTGGTAGAAGTCGACACACGCAGAAAGGTGTTCCACGGCACCATGGTGGCGATGCTCCTGCCGACCATCTTTATCGACCCTTGTTTTGTTGCGCTGGCGCTTGCACTGGTACTTGCGATATTCCTCCTCCTCGATCTGATTCGCGCCTCGCAGCTTCCGCCGCTGTCCAAGCCCATTGCCAGGTTCCTGACGCCGTACGTGGATGGCCGCGATCTCCGAGGCCCCGTGGTGGTGTCGCACATCTTCCTCTTGATTGGGTGTGCGATCCCGCTGTGGCTATCGCTCGCAGGAGTGGAACGGGCTGGCGACGAGCCGTGGCAAGGCTGGGAGGTGGAAGACAGGGACGTGAGTATGGTGGCGGGAGTTATATGTGTGGGCATGGGCGACGCAGCAGCATCCCTCGTCGGGCGGCGCTATGGGCGGCGGAAATGGCCCTGGGCGGGCGGCAAGTCCCTGGAAGGGTCCTTGGCGTTTGCAGTCGCAGTGTCGGCTGGACTCGTGGTAAGTAGAGTGTGGCTCCACGTCGGGTGGGAAAGCGGTGCGGCAGGGCACAGGACGGAGGGCGAGTGGGCTCACGACGCATTGCTCACGCTGGGCAAGGCGGCTCTGTGCGCGACAGGCGCAAGCCTCAACGAGGCGGTCCTCACAGGCGGCAACGACAACGTGATCGTGCCAGTGATACTATGGGTCCTTGTGAGGGGTGTCAGGCTGTAGGCAGTCGACGCCGCCGCATCAGGCGGGCTGCAGGTACGGCGTAGATAGACGGGTCGACCCGACCATGAAGCCGGCCACATGGTCGTTCGCGCAGGGGAGCATGACTTGCATTCAGAATGCGTGCGACCAGACAAGAGGCATGTTGGAGCGTGCAGGCGGGCGATGTGGTGCTAGCGCATGAGGGGCACGCGTCGTTATCAAGCATCCCGGCCGGCTTCCTGCATGTGACACGCGCACGCCTGCCTCGAGCCACGGCGTCGGCCTCTTGTACTGCCTGTGGTGCTCCTCGCTCCCCCGACACGCTGCGCTCGCGATACCCTACTCTCCCACTCGTCTCTGCCGCCCTGCGCCGAACCTCTTCTCTCCCGCGCCCAGCTGCTCGTCGCGCCCTGCATCCCCGTCCCTCGGCCATCCATCACCACCATCGGCCGCCCTCGACCACCGCCCGCCTCCCGCCAGCCCATGTCCAACGCCCTCACGGCCGCGCTGTACCCACGTCTTCGCTGGTAGCTGACGCCCGGCTGCTCAGCCAGCGCCGCCGACCATGGCAACACCTCCCAACCCGCACGCCCCCAGGCGGTCGGGCGCGTCGCCGCCAGTGTCGACGCCCGCAGCCACGGGCTCGGAGCAGGTCATCGGAAAGTTCAAGCGCCTGCATCACATTGGCAAGGGCAGCTTCGCCGAAGTCTACCGCGGCATTCACATTGTACGTTGCTGCCCTCCCTTGCCCGGGGCGTGCACCGAGTGCTAACTGTCTCGCCGCACAGGAGAAGCGCCAGTCCGTCGCCATCAAGTCGGTCAATATGAACAAGCTCAACAAGAAGCTCAAGGACAACCTCGTCTCGGAAATCTCCATTCTGCGCAGTCTGCACCACCCGCACATAGTCTCGCTCATCGACTGCCACGAGACGCCGTCCCGCATGCACATCATCATGGAGTTCTGCGAACTCGGCGACCTGTCAGCCTTTATCAAGAAGCGCGCCGACCTCGTAAACCACCCACAGACGCAGCGCATGATAGAAAAGTACCCGAACCCGACCGTTGGCGGCCTGCACGAGGTTGTCGTCCGCCACTTTGCCAAGCAGATGGCGAGCGCCCTGGAATTCCTGCGGTCCAAGAACTACATTCATCGTGATCTCAAGCCCCAGAACCTGCTCCTCAACCCCTCCTCCATCTTTTACTCGCAGAGTGGCACCCTCGAACGCATGCCTCTGGCTGCCAGCGCCAATTCCTTGATACCCGCCACCGGCATCGCCTCGCTGCCCATGCTCAAGATCGCTGATTTCGGCTTCGCTAGAATTCTGCCGACTACCTCGCTAGCCGAAACCCTGTGTGGCTCTCCCCTCTACATGGCACCTGAGATTCTGCGGTATGAAAAGTACGACGCAAAGGCCGACCTGTGGTCTGTGGGAACTGTGCTCTTCGAAATGATGTGCGCCCGACCGCCATTCAGGGCGAACAACCACGTAGAGCTACTGCGCAAGATTGAAGAGCGCAAGGACCAGGTCAGATTCCCAGAAGGCCTCGTCTGCACCAGGGCCATGAAGACCCTTATCCGCGCACTCTTGAAGCGAAAGCCAACCGAACGCATGTCATACGAGCATTTCTTCTCAGATGCCGTCATTCGCGATGAGATTCCAGACATGGTCGATGAGGACCTTCCGGGTTCTATGCAAGCGTCTGAGCGCATGCAAACCTCCGTATTAGAACCACCCATTGAGCCACCCCAGCGAGTCCACAAGGCGCCCCTCGAGCTGGAATCTAGGCCTACTGACAGCCCATACTCGATCTCGACCAGGGACAGGACGACAGGCCTTGGGACAACACCACCTTCACGGCCGGCTTCTCGACCTGTATCCGGCAACTTCTCAGGCACTCCACCGCAATATCTGCCTGCAAGACGAGCTAGTAACGCCCCTATTGAGCCCACCGACGGACGCACTCCAACGCGTGAGCATCGTCGGCCTACGCTCACCAACGCTGCAACCGCACCAGGACGTACTGCGACGCTGCAAGACCAGACGACAGCACCTACTGCCACCAGCCACAGGCGCAAGTACTCTCGCGACGAACAAGGCCCGCCACACATCGGTCTCAAGGAGCACCTGGATCGCGAGCGAATCCCACAGAGGACGGAAGCAAACGTGTTGAAAGAGGCGGCAGAGCGAGCAGCACAAGATAACGCGCTTGACGAGGGGTTTGTCTTTGTGGAAAAACGGCGTGTGGAGATTGACGCACTGGCAGACGAGATTGCGAATAGTCCACAAACACAGCGGGATCGTCCCCTCCACCGGGAAGCAGCGATGAAGCGACGATCGACAACGCAAGGGTCCCCAACATCAACCACTGGCGCAGTCCCCTCGAAAGCCATCCAGATTCAGCAAAAGCCTACCATTACGCACCAGCGCACAGCTTCTTACAGCCGGCGACAATACCGCCCAAGCTTTGAAACCGCCACCTCTGCCCTTTCCAAGGCTATGAACATGGTCAATATCCGAGGGCTTGGTCTGTCTCCGCCGGTCATGAAGGGCGTCTCACCCCCACAGGGCTATTCCGCATTCCCAGCCTATCCCACTGCGCAAAGCAGCATGCTAATGGTCGGCGATGGAGGCAAATCCGTTGGCAAAGATGAAGATACCATGACGGTGAAAAGGATTGAGGATCTGGCCCAGCTCAGCCACGTTGTATATGGCTTCGCTGAAGTCAAATACAGTCAGCTTGTTCCGGTTGCACCAAGCGACCCAGCTTTAGGAGTCGGTTCCACTGGCGTTGCTCGCAAGCCCAACAGCGATGTGATCGACGATGACGATGACGACGAAGATTTGACGCCTGATACTATTCTCATCATTTCCGAGGAAGCGCTGGTACTCTTCGTCAAGACGTTAGCAATGTTGAACAAGGCTATGGACCTGACCGGCAGCTACTGGAATCGCGCCCGCCGTAATAGTGGCCCCGACGGAACAAGCCGAACCAATGCAAAGCTGGGTCAGGTGGTCTCATGGATGCGTGATCGATTCAACGAATGCTGCGTCAAATCTGAGATTGTCGCACGTAAGCTCAAGCAGGCGCAGGGGCAGCTACCGGCAGATCATCCAAGCCATCCTCACAATCAATCGGCGGCATCCAGCTCTACAACTGCTGTAGGTTCTGCGGAGAACATTCTACTTACGACTGGTGTTACCGCTGAGAAACTATTATATGACCGGTCGCTAGAGATGAGTCGCCAGGCAGCCATTGATGAACTCACTGGACACAACCTGGCGGACTGCGATATCAACTACTGGACTGCCATCACGATGCTTCAAGCTGTTCTTGAAGAGGAAGAAGAATCGTCCAACGAGAAGGCTGATGCCGAGGAGATTAATGGCCTCGACGGCGAAGATCGGCGCTCGATCCAGAAGCGTAAGTCTCGCTACAGTGTCCCCAAAGTGTACCCAACTAACCAACGCAGTCCTTGAACAAATGAGAAGCCGGCAACGGGCTCTTAAGAAGAAACTCGACGTTGTCAGGACTCAAAAGCGCACTTCTATCACTAGTGCGCCTGCACAACATTCCGTGGGACGCAGCTCTTCTTCCCAAGGTGTCGCAAAGTAGTCATGCATCGTACAAAACCACCTTTTCAAGTATCAAACTTACAACTGCTTGTTTTCGCACCTAGGGACGGCACTATCCTTACGAGCCCCTGCTCTCTGTGTATGGGTTTATCATTCGGTATTCTTTGCGTGGTTTGGGACAACGGGGCGTCATGAAGGGCATTGGCGCACTCGCATTCGTTCGCATATGATACCAGGATCTTGAATAGCAACGACGTGCAAATTTTTCTCATTATCAGGCGTTTGAAATGAATAGCGGGTTCAGGCGCACGGTTGGGTTGGCATTCTGCTATGGAGGGACAGTGCTTGCATTGGTTCTGGGCTGGCCTTTGAAGCAATAGAACGTGTATCGAGACTTGCACGAATTATTAGTAGCTGGGGAATAACAAGAAGTGGTCAGTGTATCGAACTTGCAGACCATGCAGCAGATATGAAATGTGACACCTGCAGGCTGAATTCCCTGTTTACCATCATACGCGCAACCTCAGGTCGTGCCAGTAGACACCGGAGCTTTGCAAATGTTCAGCCCACATGACCATCCAAGCTAATGTACAAGCATGATGTTGCTCCACGCAATGAGCTCGGGCGTCCGTCTCGAGACCGCGTTTTCAAGAAATGGAAATGCTTATGATCTTAATATCCTCCTCCGGCTTCTCTTTGTATACTTTGGTATTCTCGATTTTGTGAATAACATCCATCCCAGCAATCGCTCGTCCGAAGATGGTATGCTTGTTGTCAAGCCAGGGCTGCATACATGTCACAGTCAGCGCACCGCCTCATCGTGAAACTGAAAGTAAACGAGAAGACAAGGACTTACCGTCTTTTCGGTGGTAATGAAGAATTGACTTCCGTTCGAATTTGGGCCGGCATTCGCCATGCTCACTGTGTAGGCTTTGTCGTGTCTCAAGTTGGAGAACTCATCTGCAAACTCCTTGCCCCAAATACTCTCTCCACCAGTGCCGTCACCAAGTGGGTCACCAGTCTGTATCATGAATTTGCGGATCACGCGGTGGAATATGACGTTGTTGTAGTAGTTGTTGCGCGCGTGTGTGACGAAGTTTTCCACGGCCTTGGGAGCGGCGTCCGGAAAGAGACGGATGGTAATATCGCCGTAGGTGGTGTGGAGAGTAGCTGTAGTGCCTGTTGCGGCGAGTGCTTTGTCGTCTCTTTGTTTGCTGGAGGCAGCAACGCGAGGCTTTTCGTTCTGCACATCACGGGTCGACTTGGTAGCGCTGGCATCGTTAGTGTACATGTAGAAACGGACCTTGCCAGAACCTGTAGTGACGAGCATGGCATCTCTGGCCTCGGCTTCCTGTAGTAACGGGTTCTCGCTCGCTGCCATTTCGACAGTGACAACACCCTTTTTCTCTGGTTGCCCTTGGTAGAGGCACAGCCATAGCGGTCTGATGGATTCTTCCTGGCCGTACAGCTTCACAAGCTTGTTGGTCAGTGTGTTGATCACTTTGACGCCGTACATGCTGCCGTATAGGATGAAATTGCTTGTCTCATCAAATGTCACATTCATGCGACACCTCGTCATAGGCTGGTCGAGCTCTCTTTCGATGGCTATGCGTCGACCAAACTCCATGTCTTCCAGATGCTGGACAGCGGTACCAGCCTGTTGCATGCTGGTGATGGTCTCGATTGATTCGTCGTACGTGCGATGAAGTTTGCCGGTGGCAAAGTCGAAGACGCGGACCTTGCGATCCGGGAATGAAAGCGTCGCAAACTGCTTCCCCGTGGGAGATATGGTAAGCGACGAGGGCACACTTTTTGACTTCTTGAAGTCAAACAGACTGGTAGAGCTCTTCAGCCTCCAAACATTGTCTGGCTTCTCAAAGTTTCCATTGGGCCTCCAGTATTCCACCATACCACCTTGATCGACGCTCACAACACAGTCGAATTCGCTATTGTATGCCATTAGGTTCACTGACGCCCTGTGAACGCTCCTGAGCATGTGTAACGGCTCTGGATTCTCCCCTCTGCCATCGTAAATGCGGATCCAACTGTCTTCTTCGGAGCTGACGGCCAGTTGAGGAAAGCTTGCGCCTCGGCCGTGCAGCCAGCAAACCGCTCTAGGCGTGTACTCGACGCTCAGCATGGCCAGCAGATCGAAGGTGACGACATCGAAGATCTTGATTGTCTTGTCCGAGCCGGAAGTAGCAAAGCTACGGCCGTCGGCGCTCACGTTGACAGACTTGATCTCGCCGGTATGCGCCCTGAATTCTTTGACAAACTCTACGCCGCCAAAGTCCTTTTTCCAGAACTTGACCACGCCGTCGACAGAGCTCGTTATGAGGAAATCGGTGTGGGGGGTAAAGGTGGTAAAGCATAATTGCTCGCGGTGCATTAGCGATCTGGAGTAGCGGGTCGCGCCGGGCAGCGCAGCGACGTAAAGCTTCTCGTAGGGCAGTTTGCGCTTTTTTCGCTTCGGCGCTGAAGACGGAAGGGCGGGACCAAAGTCATCGTCGGAGGAGGAAGTATCGTCTGGGGAGGTTGTTAGGAACTTGACGCGCGACGGATGCACAAGGGACATACCGTCATCCAGAGCCTGCACAGGAGCTTCTTTTGCAGAGACGGCGCTGTCAGCCTCCATTTCGGTACGCGAGCGCTTCGCCTTGCTCGGCGACTGGGACCCGTCCATTTCCATCATGGGCATGCAATTGAGACCGCCGGGGTGGTGCGGGTTGGTTGTCGCAGGCCCAAGCTTGGAATAATCGAATGATGCCGCGTCTAAACGCGTGACGTTGCACTATCACACGCGCTTGTCGGACAGTCGGAGAGTTTTGCGGGATACGTCAGGTACGCTAGCACGCCGTTCACGGGTATCCATGCATTGTGATCACGCCTCAGCAGAATACTGCTGTCATGTTCGCAGACGGTGTGGAAAGCCCACCCATTGCTTTCTTTCCTCCTGTTTCAATTTCAAGTGCTATCATAACGCAAGGGCATCGCCTGCTCTTCTGGCGCCGTGCGAGGAAATGTATGTACGCATTGGACTCATCACGAATCGGATAAACAGAGTGGGGCAGACGAATCATTGCTCCAGCCTCTTTCTATGATGCTATCGTACATGATGCCCATGGCTAATCTTCACACCATCATTACCATCCAAGCGTAGGTGCTGGCTCATAGCTTCTGGTAGTCCAGCTTGCCCTCTAGCTTCTTCGACTCGGCCATCTTCCGCACTGCCTTGTTGAAATCGTCCTGGTTGATCGAGTCTCGGTAGTCTTTGATGGCGAAGAGGCCGCTGCGATGTGTTAGCCATGTCACAGTTACACGGAAGAGACACTTACGCCTCGGTGACAACGTTGCGAAGGTCGGCACCGTTCATGCCATCGCTCATCTTTACAATGCTCTCGAAGTCGATCTCGCCATCCGTCACTACGCTGCCAGAGTGAATTTTCAGAATCTCAAGACGGCCCACTTCGTTGGGTAGGGGGATTTCGAGTTTGCGGTCAAGACGCCCGGCGCGAAGCAGAGCGGGGTCGAGCGTGTCGGGTCGGTTCGTCGCCATGATGATCTTGGTCTGCCCTAGGTAGTCGAAGCCGTCGAGCTGGTTCAGCAGCTCCATAAGGGTTCGCTGAATCTCACGGTCTGCCGACGTTCCCTCGGAGAAGCGACGACCGCCAATAGCATCAATCTCGTCCATGAAGATGATGCAGGGCTCGTGCTCCTTTGCGTACCCAAACATCTCACGGATGAGACGCGCCGATTCTCCAATGTATTTGTCGACAATGGCAGAGCTGACGACCTTGAGGAAGTTTGTCTCGAGACTGCTTGCCACGGCGCGTGCCAGGAGTGTCTTGCCCGTGCCTGGCGGTCCGTAGAGTAGCACTCCCTTTGGCGGTTTGATGCCTACCCGTAGAAACAGCTCGGGGTTCTTCAACGGCAGTTCGATGACCTCGCGTAGCTCCCTAATCTGCTCGTTCAGGCCGCCGATGCCGCCGAAGCTAACCTGCCCTGGGTCTTCGAGCGACATGTTGTAGACGAGCGGGTCGACTTCGCGGGGAAGCATGCGCATGATGGTAAGTGTCGTCATATCGAGGGCCACGCGTGTGCCTTGCTTGAGCTTGGCCTTGTCGACCTTGGACCGGCATCCGACGACGTAACGGGGCCCCGAGGATGCCTTGACAATGACTGCGGCGACGTTAGTGTGGCGTCTTTTGGCAGGATGCACATGTGCACGTACATCGCTCCTCGTCCAACTGCTTCAGCACCTCTCCTATTATCTGGCCGACGCTCTGCAGCGCCTTGATGTTGTCTTCGGATACGTCAAAGTCGTGCTGCAGGCCCTTGATGTCCAGTCGCAGCGCCTTGAGCTTGGCCTCCCATTCTCTAGACTCGAGCAGCTTGGACTTGTAGGCCTCGAGAGCGTGCTCGCGCTCCTGGTCGCCACTTCCGCTCATGGTGGACATGTGCGGCGGCGTGGGTGACGTTGCGGAGGAGCGGCGGCGTGTGGAGGCGGAGGTGATGGCACGCGTGAGGGCGGCGGGCGGTACTTTAAGGCAGCCGAGTTTGCTGCAGAGTCAAGACGGCGTGAATGTGTGCGCAGCCAGCGAAAGGATCTGTCCGCGTTGGGTGGAGTGAGTGTCGGAATGGGAGACGTCGGTGGTGATGGCCACGGCGATGGCCTTGGTGTTGTCCATGTATGTGAGCGAGCTTGGACCAAGACGCCATTTCCGCGGCGAAAGCTAGCCTTCGAAAAAAGTTGGCCGATCAAATTCCTGCAACCACACCCGCAACCGCAATGTCGTCGTCCTTCTTCACCGCGCCGGCCTCACAGCGGAAACGCAAGCGCAGCGAAGCCACCGCCGGCGCCCCCAAACGACGCACCACAGACGCGCATGCTCGCCGCATGCAGCGCGAGGAGTCCATCAGCGGCAGCGACACATCCGAGGGCGACGGCGCACCCACGTTCGACGGCGGCGACGATGCAGACAGCGGCTCTAGCTCTTCGGAAGACGAGCACGAGACGGCGGCGGACAAGCGCCTCAGGCTGGCCGAGCGCTATCTCGACAACATCCGCAACGAGGTCGAGGAGGACGTGGGCTTCGACGCCGAGCAGATCGACAAGGACCTGATCGCCGAGCGACTCAAGGAAGATGTTGCGGAGGGCAAGGGCAGGATATACCGGTCCATCGCTGCTGAGCTTGGGTTTGAATATGCATCACACGCCACGGCCTACTCAGGGCTGCAAAAAGCCACCACCGGATGCGCTGTCAAGCTGCCGCATGCCTGGACCATCAGCAAGGATCTCGTCGTCGAGAAGTGGGCAATTGCAGACCCGAAATCGTATGCGCCCGACCCCAACCGACCGTCCAACCTGACGCCGCGCACCACTCCCAAGAGGCTCCTGTGGCGCAAGGGAAACAAGAACAAAAAGGGCGACCGCGCCTTTCTGGGTCACACGGGCGAGATTGTGTCTATAGCCATCTCCGACTCGGGAAAGTACCTGGCCACGGGCGATGTGCATGCGCGTCTGGTCATCTGGGACGCCGACACCCTCACGCCCCGACACCTCTTTACTCGCCATCGAGATGCCGTTCTCTCACTGTCCTTCCGGAGGGGCACCGAGCAGCTCTTCTCCGGCGGCGCAGACCGAGCAGTCATTGTCTGGAGTGCGCCTGAATCTGCGTACATTGAGACACTGGTCGGACACCAGGACGCCGTCATTGGTGTCGCAGGCGGGTTGGAGATGAACCAAGAGACATGCGTCAGTGTAGGCGCCCGCGATCGCACTGCGCGCCTGTGGAGGGTCGTCGAGGAAAACCAGCTCGTCTTCCACGGAGGCGGTACAGCCAGGCAAAAGGGCTTGGACAAGCTGCGCAAAGGCCGATTTGGCAAGACTGTTGACGGAGACGACAAACAGGATCAAGACGTCGGCGCCAACCTCGACGACGATGCGCCCATCGCATATGCCGAAGGCTCCATCGATTGCGTCGGCCTTCTCGACGCCGGCTTGTTTGTCACAGCATCGGACAATGGAGCCTTGTCGTTGTGGTCTGTCAACCGGAAGAAGCCCCTTTTTACATATCCACTTACCCATGGCCGCGATCCACCGCTCTCGCCCGAGCAAATGTCAGCCAACGACGACGCCGCAACATCGACGAAGCCCGGTCCGCGGCTACCGCGCTACGTGACTGCGCTTGCTACCGTTCCCTTTGCCGACTTGATCCTCACAGCGAGCTGGGACGGCTGGATACGCGCCTGGAGGATTACAGCCGACAAGAAGAGCATTGAGCCCGCGGGCAAGATAGGACGTGTGCCGATTGCGGAAGACGAGTCCATGGTCAATGGCAGCTCTAGGGACGATGCTATTCTCATACGAGGCATTGTGAATGGTCTTGCAGTTCAGGAGAGAGGAGACAGAGGCAAGGATGGGCTGTGCGTGGTGGCTGCCGTGGGCAAGGAGCCCAGGTTAGCCAGATGGATGTCTGCAAAGGCCAAGAACGGCATTCACGTTTTCGAGGTACCGAGAAGAAGCCTGGCAAACGGCACAACTGAGGGCGAGGAGGAGGGTTAGGAAGCATAGGCGAGAAGTCACTTGCATTGCGAGGCGTTTGTGGATGCATATTAGATACCAATTCTCATGACGCATTTAGTGACGACTTCTGGTCACCTTCTTACACTGGGTGCAGCGAGACTCGGTCTCACAGATGGCTAGGGTATGCGTGATGAATGGCTCTGAGCTTGCTGTCTTGACGTTGGGTGTCGTGATGGTGGGCGGGAACTCGTTGCACGCCAGGCCCACAGCCTAGGCCAAGTCGACTGCCGCACCGGTGACGTTGGTGTCGAAGAAGCAAGCAGTGGGCGCTACACGTGGCCGTCGGCATGAGTGCATTTGAGTCGGGCAGCCAGGCGGTCAGTGAGGCTGCTGAGCTGGACACGTAGCCGCCTAGACGAGGCGTGGACGACTCGCAGCAGTGCGAGGCGGGTTGGGTGAGGTTAAGAGGCAGATGGCCGTCGTCGTCGGACTCCAGCTGCGTCTGCCCACGGCTACATCCACGGCCCGTCGCCAGACCATGTACGCGTCGGCACACAGCTTTGCCCGACATCTGCATCAGAGTTGGAGAGTTGGGGCAGCATCGCCTTTTCCGTGTTGGCCAGGTGGACGCGCTAGCACAACGGCAGCGGCCCAACCCAACTGCAGTGCTGGACTCGCTTCACCCGCTCAGCCGCCCAGCGCTCTTTGCTCTCCTGCCCGCCCCAAGACACCGACTGTCCCGCACGACCGCCGTCTGCCGGTCGCACCCAGCGTGTGTCGTTGCTGTAACTGTACAGACTGTTGTAGTGCAGCGCTTCTGGCCCTCGCGCCCGCACTTCGCAGCCCCTCGACTGCTCCACCTTGGCCGTTGCATTGCATCCCATCCCCTCCCCTCCCATCCCATCCATCCCATCGCCCGCACCCCGCCGCCCGGACAAGGTCATGCCGTTAGTCCTAGCCCATCTGCCCCACGGTCGCGCCCTGCCCCAGGCTGCGTCGCGCCGCTATCATGTCAAGGGCGACACTAACGTGGCCATCAGACTCCGGAAGGGAATCACTGTCAACAACCACACGGGCGCCTTCGAAGACGACGACGACGACTTCACCGACGACGACTCGGCCGGCATCCAGGTAGTCTCGGCCAGCGAGGACGAGTACAGCACCTCGGACGCGACCGACGAAGACGCCGAGGAGGAGCAGAGCGACGACGACATCCCAGAGGACGACACAGACGACAACGAAGAGGACGAGGGCTCGTGGGACTACATCGACGAGATCAACCCTTCCGACTCTGCCTCGCGCCCTCGCCTTGTCCACCGTCAGCCTGCGCCGCACCACGCGATCCCCCCACCTGCTGTAGCCCCCCCGCGAGCACCTCGACCCAAGCCCTCACACCGCGACCGAGCCTCTTCGCGCCACGCAGCCCCCGTACCAGACCCTCCCTCGCGCCTCCCGAGCCACAGCCGCAGCCGCAGCCGCAGCAAGCTGGAGCGCGCACGCAGGCCGCGGCGGCCAAGGCCCCAATCCGTCCACCACCAGGACCCTCTCGACGGCGAGGATGACGACGACGACTACCCATACGCCCCGTCGGCCCGCCCTGGCCACCCTCCGGGCCATCCCAGTGCTGGCTGGGGCCACATTCCCCAGCATGCCCCCAACGGCTACGCCCCAAGCTTGATGTCGGATCCACGCTTCCCATATGCCTTCCCCGGCGGCGGCACCCAGTCGCCTGCGGGCCAGCTGGTTCCGTTTGGCCACGACACACACGCCGCCTATGCTCAGAATCCCTTTGCGCCCAATGGACAGAATCCCTTTACCCAGGGCCCCCCTTCGGCTGCAGATCCGCGAGCTGGCTACTTTCCCGAATACCAGGACTCGCGCCATCAGGACTCGCGTCCGCCACGCAGAGGCCATCGCAACTCCATGCCGCCAGCGCCCCCGGGGGACATGATGCCTTATTCGCCAATGGGCTACTACCCACCATACGGCGGGGCGCCGTATGGCATGCCGCCTCACATGTATCCGCCTTATGGACATGCACAGCATCCCTCCCCTCCGCCGCAGCACCCTCCCTCGAAGCGCCCTACCCCGAAGCCCCAGCCCGAAGAAGAACACCATCCGCCCGCCGCGCCCGCTCCACCCCCACCACCCCCACCACCCCAGCCCCCTCAAACTCCGGCTATGCAGATGCAGCTTCAGCCAATGCAGCAGCCAATGCAGCAACAACAGATGCAGCAGCAACTCATGCAGCAGCCCATGCACCAGCAGCTCATGCAACAGATGCACCCCATGGCCATGATGCCTCCGCCACCGCCTCAACAATCTCCGCAACCCGACCCAAAAGAAGAGGGCATGCTCTCTAAGCTTGAGAAGCTCTTGCTAGGCAAAGAGGAGGAAGAGAGAAAGGCAGCCGAGAAGGCGAGAAGAGACGCCGAGTTGGCCAAATTTGATCGCCTTGAGAACCTGCTCATCTCTCAGCAAGAAGCCAAAATAGAGAAGGAGAAGGCAAAGAAAGAGGCGGCTGAGAAGGCTGCACAGGAAGCTGCCGAGGCAAAGAAGAGGGGCGACGAGGATAAGCTCGCCAAGCTCGAGAGCCTTATCCTTGCCCAGAAAGACGAGCAACTCAAGCGTGAGGCGGCCGCGGACGCGGCTCGTGCAGCCGAAAAGGCAGCTGCAGATGCAGAGGCCACCAAGATTGCCGAAGAGAAGAAAGCCGCTGCGGAAAAGGCAAAGTCACTGCTCGAAGCAGCGCAAAAGGCACGCGAGGAGGCCGAGAAGAAGGCGGCCGCGGAAGCCGAAGAGACCAAGAAGGCCCATGAGAAGGCTTTGGCAGAGGCAAAGGCTGCTGCAGAGGAGCTTGAAAAGGGAAAGAAGGCCGCGGAAGAAGAAGCTGCGAAGCTGAAGCCTTCCGACGCTCCAAAGGCCCCGATCAAGTTCAAGGACGCCGTTGGCCGCAAGTTTAGCTTTCCGTGGGAACTATGCAAGACTTGGAAGGCATGTCCCACCAACAACGAGTTCAAGTCCAATGCTAACATTCTATCAGGGTATGGAAGAACTGATCAAACAAGCTTTCCTGCATGTCGATGTGATTGGTCCTCATGTGCATGAAGGCCACTACGACCTCGTCGGACCTGATGGCGAGATCATCCTGCCCCAGGTTTGGGAAACCATGATTCAACCCGACTGGGCCATCACCATGCACATGTGGCCAATGCCTGAGCCTCCACCACCTCCGCCCGAGCCGCCGAAGGAGGCATTTCCTCCGCCACCGCCCCCTCCACCGGATGCTCAAATGTTCATGTCAAGCCATCTTCCACTAAAGGGAAAGGGCAAGAGGGACAAGAGCCGGAAGCGAGAATCTCTGTCACATGCACACATTGTGCAACTCCCACCCCCTCCAGTCGGCTTGCCTGCGGGAGCAATGGCTCCTCCACCACCACCACCGCCACCTCCTGGGCATTCTGCTGGCGGTCCGCTACCACCCCCACCTGCAGTTGTTGTCATGCCTAGCGGTAGTGGCAGCTCTGGGAGTTCTTCTCGCAAGAAGCCCGCCCCATCACCGTTCTTCAGATGGGCTGCTGGTACCACCGCTCGCAAGGATTCTGTCAAGAAGAAGAAGTAAGATTGAAACACATGGAGACAAAGCAGTTGCAATTGCAGCGGTGGTATATTGCGATCGATCCCACGGCACACCCTGTGTTGTGTTCCTCGTTCGCGTCTTGTTTGTCATCGTGTACATGCGCTTGGCTGGTCTTACGTCTCTTAGCCATTTCCTCCGTGCTTCCTTCGCTCAGCTATGCACATGCTGTGGCAGCGTCAGGAACAGCGTGTTTTTGCTTTGCAAATTATTGTATGTGGACTTGGGACTGTTTGTTTATGATTGTGCAGAAAAGCTCAGATATACCATGGTCGTTTAGCGTTGTACATTTCGTATTGCGTACCGCTTTGGCTTCTGGAATACGCCTTCTGCTTCGGCGTTGTGCTCAAGTTTGATTCGTCCTTTTGCAATCGCAAACGAACGCACGGACGACGAACTGGTGATTTTGATTATCGCGTGCTGGGACTGATGAAAGGTGACGAGAATATGAGAAATGGATCTATACAAACGAAAGCGCATGTTCTCGCTCCCATTGCACCGTGACCGGGAATATACGCTTGAAATAACAGCAACATCACAACGCTGCCCAGATAGGCGTATTGAATAATGTCGAACCAATATATAGCCGCCCGGAAAGTCCACCAGATCGCTTTCAAAGCTGCTCTTCGCAACCCCGCTCGTTCCGATCTCTTAGTTTTGGAAGAATTTCTAGCAACAGACGCAAAGGTATACATGGTCATGACACCAGAGCGGAGCTCCAAAATGTTCATAGCCATGAAGTCGGCTATGAACATGTTGGTTGTGATGGGGAAAGTCCTGGAGCACCAGATACAAGGAGTCAAGAAAGACAAGCCAGGACTTGCGGAGAGAAGGAGCAAGTGGGACCAGGACCGCAAAACGCAGAGTGGAGGAGAGAAGCAGAGGCCAGACAACCGAAGGCGATGACGAGAGGTTGGGATTTGGAACGGTGTAGCGTGGCGAAGGGCAGGACACGTGAAGACTGCAGGTGTCCACTAACGGGGGTGTGAGGCAACGCAGGCTGTTCTATTTGCAGCATTCCAGAAGCATGTATCACGCATCTAGGTAGGTAGCATCGGCGACCAAATCTTGGAACCGACAGGTAGCCAGAAAAAGCTTGTTTGCTTAATTACTTCTGCCCGGTATTGTTTCTGCGGGGTACCTTACCGTACCAAGCTTCCGGAAGGCAGGCTCCGCCCCTGAGCTACCAGTCGTGCGCGACACTTCTACCACATTCCGGGCACACCTTTACGCTCGAGCAACATGTTTTTTCCCGATTCTGCGTCTCCACTCGTGTTTCTTGTCGCGAGAATCGTTTCTGCAGCTGCATCATGTAAAGGAGGCGCCTCCGTCCGTGACCTTCGAATGTGGAGCTGAATCTCCCTTGCACAACATGCAGAAAGCGACCCTGGCGCTGATCACTTCCTTTCTTGCCTACGGCGTGCGGCAAAGCAACAGTGTGATGTTATTTTTTGAGGCTGCTCAACAAACCGATGTCTGAGGCATAGCTTCTCGTCGCTAAGGACGCGAGCCAGCCACGGCGATGCGCACGCACAATGACAGCACGAACGCCCCTAGACCTACCGTGTTACCACAAAGGCATGGGCCAGTAGACGGGCATATAATCTGCAGAGGTCTGCACGTCGGAAACGGCACGCTCGTTCCATTTCGTCCTGCTCAACATGAAGTGGACTTCTTCTTTAACGCTTGGTGCTGCCGTCTTGGTCACCTTCTCCACAGCGCAGGATAACACGATCAACGACCGCCAGCCCACAGTGAGTGCACCGCATGAAAACCCGTGGAAGACCCTTTCCGAGGAGGAAGCTGCTAGTGTCAATGAACTTCTCCAAGAGCGAATGAGCTTGACTGGCAACCAAGGATCTAGCCGTGATAGTTACGTGTAAGTCGACCATTGCTAGACACCTCTCACTCGCCGGACACTAATACGATATCAGAGTACAGCTCGCTCTTCTTCATCCCAACAAGACGGATACTCTTCCCTTCCTTGACAGCAATGCTACGGCTCCAAAGCGCTATGCGCGAGCTACTGTTCAAAGCGGTACCACCAACTCGACAGACAAGCACTGGCAAGAGTACATGGTGGGACCATTGCCAGCAACAAATGCGACTGCGGTCGAACCGTTGACTTTCCCGTTCCAAAACTCCCAACCAGGTCGAACACAAATGCATCCCATGTATTCACCCAGCGACGCGACGAGTTTCTTTACGAGGTTCGCGACAGAGACTGAGGATATCTCAATGCAATTGTTCAACACTGTGAGTGGAAGCCAGCCACAACATACAACAACGGAGGCTTACATGCATACAGACTTTTCTTACTGGTAGCATTGGTCTTAGATTTGGAAGCCCGTTCTGGGATGAAGAGGGCCGAACCATCTCCTGGGCAGGAGCATTTGCGGATCCTGGCACCAACCTCAGCAGTGTTACCGTCGAGCCACTCGGATTCGCTGTGAAATTTGACTTGACCGGACCAATCTCGGATACCTGGAAAGCTGTCGGTTGGTACTCGTATGGCAAATTCTACGCCAGCACAGAAGAGTTCCGTGCCGCAATTAACGCTCCCGACTATGAGACGCCACCACCAAACGTACTGGGAAACTGGACGTCTACCGACAGGCAGGGAACGTCCATGCCTTTGGACAACCTACCGCCGCCGGCTTCTGTCGCTCAGGGCGACCAGCGATTCAAGATCGATACGGAAGAGGGATATATATCCTGGATGGACTTCACCCTCTATCATGCCGTCTCTCAGGACCTTGGCCTGTCGTTGTTTGACATCAAATACAAAGGCAGACGCATCATTTACGAGTTGTCCTTGCAGGAGGCTCTGACATCATACTCCGGCTCCGACCCTTTCCAATCACAAGCGACCTTCTTCGATACCACGAGTGGTATGGGATCGACCTTGCAGCCTCTTGTCAGAGGCTATGACTGCCCTAGTCATGCTACATACCTACCTGCAACATGGACAGAAGGCGACACGGTCAAGACACAAGCTGACGCTATATGTTTGTTCGAATTTGACGCGGGCTACCCAATCCGGCGCCATTCCTTTTCACCATCCGCGCCACACACTAGCGTAGCAAAGAACATCCAGTTCGTCATGCGCACGGTAGCCACAGTAGGCAACTACGACTTCCTCATCGACTACAGCTTCTTCTACGATGGCGGTATCGAGGTTTCTTCACGCTTTTCTGGATACATTGCCGCTGCTTACTGGGAGGATCAGCCTGAGTACGGCTTCCATATACACGACTTCCTTTCGGGTAGCTCGCACGACCACACCCTCACTTTCAAGGTCGATCTTGACATCAACGGCAGGAAGAACAGTGTACAAAAACTACAGTTTGTGCCGACTTCGACAGCGTATCCTTGGAGCCAGGGTCGCGTATACAATACATTCAAGGCTGAGCGATCTTGGGTAGCCGACGAGAGCGAGTCCATGATCAATTGGGCCGAGAACGATAACGTGTTGTACGCCATTGTCAATAGGGACACACCGAACCCGTATGGCGAGTACCCAGGTTACAGAATCAAAAGATCTGCCGGCACCATCCACCTTACACAAACGAACTCGACAAACACTGGCAAGACAGGTGCCTTTGTGACTCACGACTTCTATGTCACACAGCAAAAGGACACTGAGCCAAGGGCTGCGGATGCCAATAACCAGTTCTCCAAGGACGATCCGCTTGTCAACTTTGAGACTTTCTTTGACGACGAGAGTCTGGATCAAGAAGATTTGTTCGTAAACCCACCTCCTTTCTCCATCTATTGTTGATACTGCACCCCGTAATATATCAATTACTAACAGAACACAGAGTGCTCTGGTTCAACCTCGGCATGCACCATCTTCCGCACACCGGCGACTTGCCCAATACTATGTTCAGCTCTGCTCATTCGGCCATGAGGTTCGAACCGCTCAATTACCTTGTAGGCGATCCCTCTGTCTCGAGCAACCAGCAGGTCAGGATTGAATACGATGCAGAAGGTGCTGTCCTGAATGTGGATGAGTTCGGCAAAATGGCTGCCAACAAGACCTGTATTTGATTTACTTCTACATGGATGTCTACATACTGTTGATCGCGCAACATTCCGTCATTACTGTTCATGGTTCTCATTATTCAAAAGTTCTACTACAAGCTGTTTCCAGCTCTGAGGTGCTTCCGTCATGGTTCTATGCTGTGATAAGCGTGATGAAGGGTGGCTTTTTGTAATTATCTAGCTCTCGCCCTAACTCCCATTCAGATCATGACTGCTTCAAATATGAGGGGTACATCTTTCAACGGAACGCCTTCTCGTATACGTACATGCGAGAACAACTTGATGCGGGTAAAATGAAATGTGCCGCCCACAGGATCCAGGCCCTCGCCTTTCAATCCTTCGCCCTCAACAATGAGTCGGACTCGCTTATAAGTCCTGCTACGATCACATGTAGGTTTCATTCCGCGGACAATGCCTTATTGCATTTCCCAACGTGTCATCGCTGAGTACATCATAGACCGATACGTAATACATGTGCAGCACCCGAGTTGGATAAGCGCAAAGTCCGTGCGGACGACGTGTCATGCGCATCCGTGGTGCCCGCAATCAGGTGTTTTCGATCGAAGCCGTGCACACTTCTTCAATAACGAGGCAGTTTTGTAAACTTTGTGATTGTCGCTACTAGCATTACAAAGCGATGTTCGTCTCAATTAGATTTCGTGAAGCTTTACAACAACCAGTATGCCCTGTCTGTGCTTGACAAGACGACTACATTCACTTTGGAGCCTTTCTCATCGCACACCTCTTGTTCCAAATATTAATCTTCAATAGTCCGTCTGCTTGGAAGGTCGGACTTCCGGATATCTGTGCATAAAACCACGGTACAGTACAATGCGCCCTGTACTTTCTATCTGCCCATTGCAATCTTCAGGACACACTCAGCGGCTTGACGTACTGTTTCCAGATGTCTAAGAACGCCATCCTGTCCTTCCTGCTCTGGAACTTGATCTCTAACGCCGAATACCCAAACCGATTCAGATTAGCAGCCCTCGAGAAACCACCACCACCTCCCGATATATCTTTCAAAGGAATCGGCGAGCCGCTCAACGACCCTGAAGTAACGCTGTCTGATCGAGAAAACCGTAGCATTTCCATAGAGTCGTTGCGTTTCTTGCGAGACGGATTCGCTGCTTCGAAATCCGTCTGTGTGGATGACTTGCGGCGTTTGAAAAGCTTATCAGTCGCCCAACGCGGTGCGTCTTTTGAGAAGAGAAGCGTAAGCTTGTCACTGTCTTTCTTATAGACCGACTCCGTGAGCCATTCGAATGCGTAGTGCGGCTCCTCGACCCAGTGCCCATCCTCTTCCAATGCGCTCGTGTAAAACAGCAGGATCAAGACCTCAGACGTAACGAGCCCACCATCCGCTAGATGCGTCTCGGGACGCCGCCACAGCCGCAAATTTCTTCCACGACATTCAGTCGGATTGTGATCCGAGGATATGCTCAATATGGGTCGATCAAATTCGAGATTAGCAGAGTCGGCACCGTTGTTGGTGTACAACAAGGTCTGGAATCTGTTTGCTGATTCGTGGCCAATGAACGTGTACTTGATGTCAACATACTGCTTGTTGAGTTTCCCGAACGAGCTGCGCGGAAAATCGACAGATACTGCACCGTCAACATACGTGGTAGTCAAGGGTATCGCTGGCCCGGTAGCAGGAAAGTGCTGTTCAGTCCATGTTCGAAGCTTCCCGTCTTGGCTAGAGTGATAGACTGTTCGCAGCGAGATGCCAGTATCTTCTCGATATCGCCACCGAACCTCGCACTCGTGATTTTCGGATCCGTACTTCAGAGACTTTCGTTCGACCTGAACGTTGCGACATATTCGCTTCCAGTCGAGTGCAGCGTCTCCTAATGCCATGGTTGCCAGGGATGTGCGCGAGAGACTGCGCCGCAAAGTGGGAGATAAGGGCTTCTCTGAGGCAGTACCCGTTGACGACGGTGATGCGGGCGAAGAGCTTTCGCTACAGGCAACTGTGGAACTAAAAAGTATCCTATTAGGCTCAAGCGATGTCGGTCTAGGCGACTGCGACCAATCGACTGATCCAAAGTAATCTGGAGACGATGGCTGTAGACTCAAGGTCGGGCGGTTGCTGCCCGTGGAGTCACTCAAGCTTTCTTGGCCAAACATGGTGAAGTTCCCGGAGTGATCTGTCTCGAGGGTATAGGTTCGCAATGGAGCTGGTGGCATGTTGCGGACCTGCTGCTTCATCGCGTCGCTTGGGACCAAGTGTGAGCGTTTCTCCGCCGTAGCTCGCTTTGCGCGATTCTCCTCGATGAAAATCGCGTCATCAACCTGCCGTCTCAGATGATATAGTACAGCAGCTGTCTGAACATCACCAGTAGAACACGTAGCAGGTGTGTCTCCCAGAGAAAGAGGCCTCGATAGTCCCGCTTCTTGAGCAACACGTTCGTCCTCACTTTGCAGCCATCGATCAAAGATTTTCCATTCGCTGAACAACGGGTGTTCGTCGGGAGACGCGAGTGCCAGTGGTGCGCGGTTGTTTGGAACACCAAGAGTGTTTGTGGAGTAAGAGCGGCCGCCTAGATTTACTGTACGAGACGGCGCAGCGTCGAGAAGACGCTGAGTCTGCTTGGTTGCCTCGAGATGTAGCCGCCTAACGACGGTCAGCGACTGTTGTTTCGAGTACGAAAGAGGCTTACAATTGCAGAAAGGAAATGCACATGTTCAGCGCTTGGTAATGACCACTGATCTGTTTCCTCAGCCCATCGATCTCCTTTTCCATCCCGATGTATCTGATCGTGAAGATGAACTTCTTGACGGTCATCTTCTTATCGACGAGATGTTCAGCGTATGGCTCCAGGGTCTTTTCACACTTCTTCAGCGTGTCTTCGAAATCCTGGACAGGGAATGCTGCGCGTTGTTATCTCGCGTCAGTGCATGCCGCAAATGTAGTACACAGATGAACGCTCACGTAGCGGCTGGCCATATTGTTTCATTAGCTCGCCCAGCTCTTTGAGACAGCCATGGAATGTGGTGAATTCCTTAACAAGCCCACTGACTTGCGCTTCCGAATTTTCGTTGGCATCTAGTTGCAATGATGAGCGAGGTGGTCCCTGACGGTTGCCACCAGAGGGGGGTAGCTGGCGCCATACCTTTGAACGCAAGATATACACGGGTCGAAATCTCCAACAATTTCAGAACATCGGACGGACTGCACCCAAAGGACATATTCGTAGGGTTGCGCCGCGCTCAAGCGCAACGGAGTTTGTGTAAAGACTGCTCATACGTTATAGAACTGTTGGTGCACAGTAGGGACGATCATCGTCCAAGCATCAGGCTTCCATGAAAAGGACAAGCAGGTGTAGTAAGAACCACCTGAGCTTACGGTCGTCTCTTCGTCACGCGTCCGATAGAGCTAGCCTAAGGTAGACCGCTCCGGCATCTGGGGGGGGGGGGGGGGGGGGGGGGGCACGGGGCTGGGTAAA
>Ga0265780_10001325_pt1 | contig 35144 bp, 42 predicted proteins | sample P1T30metagenome_FD_192432 | JGI IMG/M metagenome (GOLD analysis project Ga0265780, IMG submission 192432) | Plant litter microbial communities from East Loma Ridge, Irvine, California - P1 T30 | ecosystem: Environmental > Terrestrial > Plant litter > Unclassified | place: USA: California...
TAAAGTTGTTTCGAATGGATCTCCGAAAGAAGTTGTCGCTGTTTGATGATGTGGATCGCAGCGCGCCTGTTTGCAATTTGGTAATCGGTCTCTGGAAGTCATCAGCTGACATGAATGATCGTGTCTAGACCTCAGAGGTGGAAGAGAGAATCTACTCGTGCGCGTTGTTCACTCCGCGCACTGGCCGCACGGGACTATCCGCGCGCTAGCACAATGCATATCACCAATCGCATCTAGATCCATGTTCAAGTCATGTACAATAATATCCAACACAAGACATCACCAGGCATCGTTACCAAGCATGGACCCAGCAATTGCCAGAGCAGTCTTTACCAGCGCCTTGCTGCGCGCAGATGCTGACGCGCCCGAGATACGACGCGAAGATGCCGCGTCATTCACCAAAGCCTTAGTGAAGGCGATGAACATTTGCACGAACCGTGACATCAAGGTTCGTATAAGCTGAACGCACCTGCACAGAGAATGCATCGCGTTCATGCTGGTGTTAGCGAACGCGGCGCAGCTGACATCAGACTCTTGCAGGCATGCAAAGATTTCATCACCAGGAACATTACACCATCCACTACCAGGACCGCTGCTCTGACAAAGTACCTATTGCATCTGAGCAAACTTTGCTCTCCCAGAGGTCCAGAGTCACTGGTAGAGTCGATGCGGCCCAAGGACGAGGATGAAGGCCTTAGGCGCACGAGCGAAGGCAGACTCATGCAGCCACCCGATGCTGCATTTAGGCGCTTACACCTCCTCTACATCGTGCATGACGTCCTGTGTTTTCTGGCCGTGAAGCTGAGAGAACCGAAGCACGCCAAGAGTCGACTGCGGTGCGAAGATTCAGCAATGGAGACACTCAAAACTCACGCCATGCTTCTCGCGCAGCTGGCCGCTTGCTCCGAGAATAAAGGACGTTCTGGCCGGCCCTCCACCCTCGATTCCGTTCGTCGCATCTTGCAGCTGTGGCAAAAGCTCGGCATTCTCGACCCTGAGACATATTCCAAGATCGAGACAAAGTGCGAGGAAGCGAGTAACACCCCTTGGGGGAGGCTACAGCAAAAGCTCGAAGCAGACGAGGCGCAGGCAGTCCTCGACGAGCAAAGACGACGCGAAGAAGCCCGCAAGTGGATGCTTCCGGTGCAACACCAGCTGCCACATGATAGCACAGCAACATGGCACGAGCTTCCAGCCGCCAACGCTCTTCTTCAGAAGCGTACGCAGGGCTACCCGTTGCGAGCTGGCGATTTGCCGATGGGAGGCTACCGCTTGCGTAATGGCGGGCGGCTAGCTGACGAGTCGTTGAAGGCAGACGTGACGGAACTGCACAAGGAAGCGCTGCGTTGTTTCGACAAATACACCAATGCCGACGAAGTGCAAGACATCGACGCCATGGGCAACATCATCTGGAAAGACAGGCCTACGAGAAACTTCTGGGGATTCGAACTGCACCCTTGATAGCCGCTCACTTGGATGTTCAAACACGGAGTCGCAAACTGTCAATACAATGACCACTGTCTGATGGCCACGACCTTTCAGACGCGACCGTTCACCGAGGCTCCTGTCGCTCAGGCCTTTCCTGACGACCCAATACTGTCCATCCACCCTTCTAGCTGCTGCTGGATCCTAGACGTGCCCTCCTCAATCACCTGCGTCAATGGCACCTTGCCAGTGTTCTCGGCAATGTACGTGTTGTAGTCTTCCAGCACAAGCTTATTAGCATTGACGCGAGTGACGCCGCGCTCGATACACTTTGCGAGGATCTCCGGCGTGAACTCATTGGTACCATGCAAAACGACTTGGACCTTGCCGCGGGTCTTCTCGTAGATGCTCTGCAGTCTAGACGGAGATTGAGTCAGTTAGGGATGACCCCCAAAGAACCCCCCTACCGTCGCCGTCTAGGAGATACACCCGCCACAACTCACCTGTCATAGTCCAAATGAATATTCTCCACCCCGTGATAATCACCATGCACGTTCCCAAACGCTGGCGCAAGGAAATCAATCCCCGTCGCCACAAACTCATCAACTTCTTCAGCAGTTGTCATCATACCCTCGAGCTCCGCCGTGTCCTGGACCCCATCCTCCCCGCCCTCAATCCGTCCCGGTTCGGCCTCGGTGGCAATGCCCTTCTCATGACAAAACGCTACCAAGTCCTTCGTCCTCGCCAAATTCTCCGCTTTCTCAAAATGGCTCATATCAACCATGATAGAGTCAAAAGCCGGCGTGCCATCCACCGCTTTCATCCCCGCGGCCATCTTGATCACAGTCGCGTCTTGCGCGTGGTCCAGATGAAGCGTTACAGGTACTTTTGCCTTGCGTGCTGCAGCCGCGCAGAAATCGACAAGGAGTGGAGAGTACTTCAACGCCCAGGGGAAGAGCAGGATCTGGAGTGGCGATGACTTGTTTTCGGCGGCGCGGATGCACGCTACTACTGTTTCCATGTTGTAGGCGACGACTCCGAGGACGCCATATTTGCCTTTTTCTGCGGCTTTGAGCATGCGCACTGCGCGGTTGGAAGAGAGGTCTGTGGAAGCCATAATTGAGTGGATGAGAGTGTGTTCAAGAGGTTGTTTTGACAATAGGTGAGTGTGGGGGACGCAGCAGAAGAAGATGACGATACTAGCAGCTGTTGTTGCAATCGGATCACAATGTCCTCTGCAAATATTACCAACAAGATCATGGCAGCCTTTTAGGAGCCCGAATCGACATAGAACAATATATCGGCACGGTTTCAACAAAGCAGAGTGGGGTCATCGTTGGCAGCAGATCGGTTTTTGGGTTCAGCCCCGTCACGAGGCTTTTCTCGCCATCTTCGGTGTAACATTGTCCGAAATGACATGGAAGTGTCGGCAACGGAACGCCGTGGTGGGGTGAATTGAGGATCGCTGTCGGCCTCCAAGAATCCCACAACATCCGAGGGTGAGCATGAGCATGAGTACAACTATGTTCTTGCAGTGTCGTTTTCGATGTCCCTTTGACTTCCCAGCATACACCACCAAACAACAATACCCACAATCCCAAACGCTCACAAGCAAAATACAATGAAGATCCTCATCACAGGAGCCGGCGGCTTCGTAGGCCAACTCCTCGCCGAAGTCCTCCTCAACGCCAACCACCAAGTAACCCTCGTCGACATCTTCGAACCCCCCATCCCCTCAAAAGCCTCCAACCAACAAAACGCCACCCCAATCAAAGCCGACCTCGCCCAAGACGCCTCGTCCATCCTCTCTCCCGACCTTGACGCTCTCTACGTCTTCCACGGCATCATGTCCGCCGGCAGCGAAGCCGACTTCGACCTCGGATACAAAGTAAACCTGCACTCGACCCTCAACCTCCTCGAAGCAGTCCGCAAAATCTGCCCTGGAGTGAAGTGGATCTACGCCAGCAGCACCGCCATCTTCGGCCAGCCGCTCCCGGCTTTACCCTCCGAGAGCACGGTCCCGACGCCGCAGAGCAGCTACGGCACACAGAAGATGATGATAGAAGCTGCGATCAACGACTACACGCGCCGCGGGTTCATCAACGGTTTCACGCTGCGCTTCCCGACGATCTCTGTGCGTCCGGGCAAGCCGACGCAAGCGGCCAGCAGCTGGATGAGCGGTATTATCCGCGAGCCCTTGCAAGGGAAGGAAAGCGTGCTGCCTTGTGCTGATGATTTCGAGTGCTGGCTCTGCAGCCCCAAGACTCTGGTGCGGAATTTGGTGCATACGCTGGAGTTGGAGAGGGAGTGCATGCCGACGCATGTGAGGCAGATTATGTTGCCTGGTATTACGGCGAATGTGGCGCAGATGCTGCAGGCTTTGAAAGAGGTTGGGGGTCAGGAGGCGTTGGATCTGGTCAAGAGGGAGGAGGCGAGTCCCGAGATCAAGGCTATGCTGGATAGTTGGCCGATTCGGTTTGATTGCTCGAAGGCGTTGGGGTTGGGTTATGTGGCGGATGGGAGCTTCAAGGATGCGGTTGAGGACTTTGCAGCTGGTTTGAAGGAGTGAGTAGGTCGCAGTCATGGAGTTGTTCAAGGATTCAGGATATTTCCCTATATGAGCAAGGTGTAAACAAAGTAAATCAAACATCGTAGCCATTTCATACTCCACCATCATCCCTCTTTATCCTCAGCAACAGCATACCCCCTAGCGACACCAGCCCGTCCCTCCTCCATCGTCGCACCTCTGATCTTCCCATTCTCATCCCGCTCATACTCAATCGCATAGTCGCTGCCCAGGCCCTGCCACGTCCTCTGCGAGCGCAAGTACTCGGCACCAGGAGAAGCAGTACCATTGACAGAAGCAATCTCCCCTTTGGTGCGTTGGATCAAAGACGAAGACGCTTTGGGCTTCGTGTCCGAGGTAGTACTTGTTGCCGCAGACGTGTTGTTACTGGCTTTGGGACGGCCCATGGGGCGTGAGTGAGAAACGTAGCGGCCTGTGCGAAGATCGAACTCGGGAGGTTCGTCGTCGGAAGAGACGTTGGCGTAGGGGTCGTCCTCGGTAGCATTGTTTGCATTCACTTCTGCAGCGACACTTGCATCTTCGTCTTGGGTCGTGGGACAAGCAGCCGCCGCAACCGCCTTCTTCTCCTGATCTCTTGCAAGCAGAGCACCGAAATCACTGACCCACTCGCCGCCCCAGACCCGCTCTTTGTCGTTCATCATAGCCATTTCCAACTCAAAAGGCGTGACAATCGGCCTGTAGAAATCCGAGCTTTCGATCAAGCTGCTTTCCCAGCACCCGATAACGACCCAGCCTTCCACTTCGGAGAAGTTTGCAATCTTGGCCGCATTCAGCTTGCCGACGACGAAGGTGTAAGACTTTTTGCCGGCGGCGGCGATCAGATCCTGACAATGAGAAAGAGCAGTCATGTAGTTCTTCACGCTGAGGGTGTTGATCAAGATGCCGATGATCGGAGCTGTCGCGACTTTAACCAAAAGGGCGTAGCGGCGGCGGAGGGCGGCTGTTGTATTCGTTTGCAGGGCGAGGGGTAATGCGTTCCCTGCTGCTGTGTTTGTTGGGAAGATGTGCACGCGAGAGACGCGGGAGGACAGGGTGAGTAGAAGGCTGGTGGGTGGGTCGGAGATGTGGAAGATGGAGAAGTTGGCAAGTGCTGAAGGGTCGGAGCTGATCTCTTCAGGCACTGTGCGGTTTGGCAGAGGACTTGAAGGGTTGTGCAATATCTCTGTTGCGTGGACATTTGTGTAGCCTTCGCGTTCCTTGAGTATGCGTTCAAGCTCGGGCACATGGTGTTGGAAGGGGATGTCGGCCATAAGGATAACTTTCTCTTGGAGATCCGGGTACGTCGCTTTGAATGTAGCAATAGCGCCATCACGATTCAATGATCTGGTGGTGAAGACGTAGATCACAGGCAGTCTAGCTGTAGGGCTCAAACATGACCGTCCGTAGTGCACCACAACTTCGGCGCTGCAGTGCTCGGCAGCCACTTCGTCCACACAGCACGCACCGTACGACGTGTCGCCCAAAATTGTCAAGTGCTCTTCCTCGTCTTCAGCATCCTGCAGTTTGCCATGCTTCCGAGCGGCGTCAACCTCAATCTCGTCCTCAATCGCGACCTTTTTAATCCCCTCCGTGACTCCCTCTATTCCCTTTGCAGCATCCGCTTTCCTCTCGGTCTTCAAGTCCTTTTTCAGATTCTCACACACTCTCGGCGCATCTACTAACATGTCATCCGGGAATTGCAATGCCACGCGCTTCCATTTTCCACTGCGAATCTCGTTGACTGTCCTTCGGATCTCGTACTGCACGTATAGCTGCTCGTCGGATAGTCTGGCTCCAGCTTGGGTTATGGGCACGGGTGCTTCGAAGATATGTTCGGCTGGTGTTGACAAGATCGGGGCTCCTGAGGCTTCCATTTTGTTTTGAGTTCTCCAGCACCTCGTTGTATCCAAATCGAGTTTTGTCAAGATGTGTCAGCGATTTTTATTTTATCCTCGCTCTAAACGTGGGGTGTTGACGATTGTAGTAGGGTTAGGGTAGATAAGACGAGGGGTCTGGATCGTACATCAAGCAGCAAGCGAAGAGAATAAGAATGGAAAATAGTGACTGTTTCTGATGGTAGACCTTCATCCTTATTTATTTACAGGGAGTACCTAAGCCGAGGCAGCGGCCTCTCCGTTCGTCGCACCAGGCATAGTGACCTTGCCACCAGGCGAGTCGGCCAGTCGTGCAGTAAGAACTTCAACACCCTTCTCGGTGACCAGCAGGGTGTGCTCGAACTGCGCGGTCCTGCTACCATCCGTGGTAACACTGGTCCAGTCGTCAGGCCAGGTCTTGTCCTTGTGGGTGCCGAGAGTGATCATAGGCTCAATAGTGAAGCACATGCCGGGCTTCGCCTCGCCCACAGCCTTGTTCTTGGCGTAATGGGGAACATTGGGCGCGCAGTGGAAGAGCTGGTTGATGCCGTGGCCGCAGTAGGTCTTGACAACGCCGCAGTTGTTGGCTTTGGCGATCTTCTCGATAGTGTTGCCGTAGTCTCTGAAGAGGGCACCGGGCTTGACAAGCTTGATCGACTCTTCCAGACAATCGCGAGCAGTCTCAACAACGCGTACACTGTCGGGGTCCTGGTCGGCTTTGCCAATGTAGTAGGTCTCGTTCAGATCGCCGTGGAAGCCGCCGTGGTAGAGGGTGACGTCGATGTTGAGGATATCGCCGTCTTGCAGCGGACGCTGGTCGGGAATACCGTGGCAGATGACTTCGTTGGGCGATGTGCAGACGGACTTGGGGAAGTGGCAGTAGTTGAGTGGTGAGGGGTATGACTGGAGTTTGTCAGCTGGTTTTTCGTCGGGGAAGACAGGGCTTTTGACATACTTCACGCTCCATGCAGGCCTCGTGAACAACCTGGTCGATGTAGTCGGTGGTGACACCGGGTTTGGCGGCACGGGCAGCAATGTCCAGCACCTCACGTGCGAGCCTGCAGACCTTGCGCATACCATCCTGCTCCTCCTTTGTGAGGATCTTGATCCTGTTTCTTCCGACGAAGACCTGGATGGGTGTCAGCTCCCGATTTGCAGTTATCGCATAGCCACTCCACGCACCTGCTCGCTCTTGGGAATTCCGTGTGAGGCGTAGTCGGGGTGCCTAATCTTGTCCGGGACTGGTCGCCTCTGACTGAGAGGGTATGACGGCCTCAGGGAGCCGGAGAAGTTGTAGGTCGGGAAGGGGTTGTAGTGGCCTGCGGCGTCTGGTAAGGATACGACGCTGGGAGGAAAGATGTTGGAGAGCATACTGTTTTGCGATTTGTGTAGCTGCTTATGTGTCGACTGGACGGCTGTTAGCCTACGTCCTGTTGATTCCGCCCGACCTTGCGCATGTTCATGTCCATGTCCATGACCATGTCCATGTCGCGCGACCAGGCGACGCATCTTCTGCCCTCTGCGTGCCTCCTCTTCGCACGAGAGCACAGCACTAACCTACCCAGTTGCGCTTGAAGCAATCTTGACCGCAGAAGTACGCCTCCTTGCCCAGCTTTTGGCAGGTCGGGCACTGCAGGCTGCCAGCATCTTTATCGCAGTCCGCACCCTCGCATTTGCGTTCTTGGTTGACGGTGACTTCTTTGGCTGGTGCTTGATCCATGGTCGTGGTATGAATTTGGGTGATCGGTTTAGGGGAAGTCGGAGGAAAGGGATTCAACAGGAGTACTATTAATACAGCTGTTCTTCTTGCTTGGTCGGCAAGGCAAGGCAAGGATGTTGTTTTGGTTAAAGTGTTCTTGGGTTGGAACTAACGATGCGCGCCCTGTCGCTGTTGTACATTTATTTCTCCAGCTCTTCTCGGCCAATCGGAACGAGTCCTCGCCATGTGGCTGGAGCGTTGCGATCACATGTGAATTGACGTCTGTACGGACGGAACATTCACTTGAACTACACCTTAGCTGTACCTGCATCTCATACCGGACAGGACAATCAAGTCGGCCACTCCACTAAAATGTCGACTCTTGTCTGGCCGCCCATCAGCGATGCAGACTTGAGCAAAGAGGTGGAATCGACAACCGCACGCGAACTGGAATGGCTCCTCTCCGCCCTTCAGGACACCTTAACCTCCCTCAAATCCGGTCTTGAAGAATGCGCCGCCCTTCTCGCACCGACAGAGCCGGGGTCGACATTGGTACTCTCATCATTACGAAGTGAGAACCTCAAAGGCTACATCACCCGACTTGGAGCGAGGATCGTAAAGGGCGACATACAACTCCGCCTGCCCTCACTACCACCTCCCAGGGGCCAACCCGCATACAAACTTTCGCTATCATCACAGCCCTCTGCACCAGTAATCGTGTTAGAACAGCTCACGACGACGCGCACTTTGATCAATGCCTGCTTGGATGTAGTGGACACCACACGCTGGACCGGCGACGCAACAAACGCGAACTTCATAGCCGGTCAGCTAAAGCTTCTACACGACAACATCCTGGAAGCGAAAGGCGCATTAAAAGGAGGACCCGAAAATCACAAAATGAAAGCATGGCATGAAGACGCCATTGATGTGAATACGTTCGACCCGCCCCTGCCAGCCAACGTCTCTTTCCATCTCTCAATCTCAGAAGCCGCCTTGCTGTTGCACGTACGCACTCTGGAAGGAGCCTTCCCAATCACAGGGACCAACACTCCACTTTCAAGTTCTGGAGGCTCTTACACCGGGTTTTCACTGCGTGAGAGATTGACCACCGCTCTGACGGGTGGTAGACCCGCCTTGCACGATGAAGCACACGAGGTGTTCGCATACAAGGGACAGGAAGTCCGCGTGCGAGACAAAGTGCGGGTCGAGAGCCAGGATCCCAGTCTGATAGCTGCCATGGCGAAGTTGGGCGCCTTGGAGCGGCATATCGCCATGTCGAGGCGCTCGCTGGATGTAGTCATGGGTCAAGATCTGAACGATTGAATTTCTTCTACTACTCTAAGCTATGCGCCAAGCGAAGCTCTGACTTGATGCAGTAGCGACTTCAAGGCACATATACGCGCGGTTCCGCTTCCTCATTGATCAATGCGCCTTTCCCTTCCCTGACATGCCTGTTGTGCACGATGTATATGGCCTCTTGCAGTGTTGCCAGGCAGATACCGATCGTCACGAGGATGATCATATAAAGCAACCCATTGCTGTAGTATGGTGCATCGCTGCCCTGGAACAGCTGCGTACCAGCCATCAGCCCACTGGTCGCCAACATGACCCACATCGAAATGGCTATGCTACGCTCACCAGGGTATTTGCAATTCAACTGGACCCCTACACATTTGTTAGTGACATTCAAGCAAATGAGAAGACAGCAATCGAACTCACACGTATTGTGGATAGGATGGTATCCCACCGCAAATGCATTGACGGCAGTCCATAAGCCCCACCTGCTCCAACGTCCGGCCGTCGGCTGCACCTGTCTAGCAACAACAAGAGTGATCAAATAGCAGATCTGAGCGAGCATCACACACTGACCACGACAATTTGTGCGATCGCTGAGTCTCGCGAAAGCAAACACCACCGCAAGTGCCAGAGAGGCACCAACAGCTGCAAGAGCGTTTGCAGTAACACGATCGAACCCGAGATCCAAGAAAATAGACGGCGTGTAAGTCGTGAGAGGACTCCAGGTCGCGAACACGCAGAATGTCGACAGATACGACGGCCATCGCTTGTAGTGCAACACTGTTTGTCGAACAAGCTTCCAGGATATGGCCATGCCCTGCGCTCCAGCGCGCTTCTCCGAGTCATCCTCTTCCAGCCTCTCTCGCAGTATGCAAAATTCTTTCTCAGTGAACGCAAACAACCCCGACTCCAAAAGCGGCCGCGGCTCGTCCGGTGAGCCAGGCAAAAGCAACAGCAACAGAAACCCCACTGCCGTCGTCAAGACTCCTTCCAGCAGGAAAAGCCACTGCCATCCAGCAATCCCCCTCGCACCATCCAGCTGCAAGACCCCAGACGCAAGGATCGGGCTCAACGCATTCCCGCCAAACATGCCGAAGAAGAACACCGCAACACGAGTCCCCAGCTCTCGCTTCCGATACCACGTCGATAACGTGTAGATCGACGAAGGGATATACGAAGCCTCCGCCAACCCCAGCGCAGCCCGCATGATCAAGAACCCGCTACGATCTCTGATGAAAATCTGCATCGTCGCCGTCAATCCGAAAACCAACACCTGCGCGGCAATCCACTTCCGAGGTCCCACGCGCTGCAGGAGCATGTTGAACGGGATCTCAAAAATAATCACGCCAAGGAACATAATTTGGTTGCCCAAGTTGACCGTGCTTTGATCGATGTTGATGTCTTCGCGAAACCCTCCGGTCAAGGCGCTGGCGAGGTTCATGCGGTCGAGTTGGAAGACTAAGAGGCCTAGGAACAGAAGAGGCAGGACTGTCATGTCGATTTTCCGAACGGCGCGCTTTTCGTCGGCTAGTTGCCATTGTGGTGCTGTAACGGTGGCGGATTCGAGCGAGCTGGTGTCTGCCGGCGCAGCATCTTGTTGCCGTGGGGTGAGGTTCTCATGTTTGTTTGGAGTCGTCATGGCCGGCTTGTATGAACGAAAGGTTGTCGAACAAATAACTAATAGAGGATGAAAAGTACACGGCTTACACTCGTTTGGAAAGACGGGTTTAGAATACGGATTCGATCGTTTTGCGTGCAGCACCTTGATGAACAAGCAAAAACGGGGACCGAGCTTTCAACCAACAACATGTTCCCATCACCAAGCTCAGACTATCGATTCCAAGAACGGGACCCATCAACCACATCCACAAGCCCCATCCAAAAGAAGAAAGACAGCCAACATCCCAAACCACTGAGTGAAAGCCAACTCCCTCCTCTCCCTCCACAGCGTACAAGGATCAAACCTCCAAGCCCCCCGATACTGCCTGGCGAAGATGCAATGGATCACACACGGCACAAAGAAGGGCACTGAAGGAAAGTCGTAAACGCCGCTCTCGAAATTGCGGTCCGCGGGTGCCAAAGACCAGGACCGCTGTCCGTTGCTGTATAACTAGTCGTGCCCGGCGGGACTCGGCCGAGTCCTATACCAGCTGCGTAAGATTCTCTTTGCAACTCCGGTCGCAGCGATTTGCATTCATTTGTATTCATGCAGCCACAAGCGAGGGCTCGTGACTCAGCATGCTCGACCAATCGCTCCATGGCAACGCGGCCGGGGTGAGCCAACTCTGCGGTGGAACGTCCCACAGGAAAGAATCCCAAGTCTGCGATGTGTCTCCTTCCAGTCCGAGATGCGACCCAATGCTTTGCTCGGGTGTGACCTGCTGCGTGGTCTCAGCAAGCCTAGCAGGTCTCGAGTGGTTCAGAGTACTCGACAGATTGTCCCTAGAAGCAAGTCAGTGGTGTTGATACATTACACCAGCAAGAGGGTGTCTTACAGTATGAGTTGCAGAACAGGCGCAGCTTTCTCGCACACGCTGCTGTACTCGGCCAAGCTCTTGAAGCGACTCAAACACCGCTGTAGGACATCCATGTATACTTTGCCATCGTCGTTAACGGATTTGGTCTGCAGTAAGTGTGCCAGCAACGCCGCAGCATGAAAAGCATGGAAGCTCCCGAGACCACGCCCATACCATCGGAATGGTGTGAGTTCTGGTGCCTCGTTGAGGGTAGCGTGGACCTCGAGTAAATGCTTCGCAGTCTCAAGACAGCGATTGCTGGCCCATCGCCGTACCGGAAGTGCAAACTGCGGATCGAGCGCTTGACGCTGGTGGAGAAGCAGGGTCAGGTGGTTGCTGTAGCTGTAAAGGATGTTCAGATGAGCGATGTGGTGGACAGGCACGGGCGCAATCTCGATAGCCTCGGTCAGGCGTGACTCCCATGACGAGCGCTCTTGTCGCAATGTGTCGTCGATGCGCTGAACGAGATCGAGGTTGGGCGTTTGCTTGCACAGGACATTGGCACAGATCTCAGCGCAGATATCGTACAGCCGGAACTTAAGGAGTATGTAGGTCATCTGAGTCGCTCTTCCGTGCGTGTTGCTGCGCTCGAAATTATCCTGTCCAAGATCTGCATCATCAAGATCAGCCGGAGGCCGTGAGCTCGCGCTCAAAGCAGTGTGTGGTAGCCCGATGTGTCCGAGTGCGGTATTCTGGTTGGTGTACAGCATCATCAGGCCGGCCCAGCTTCTTCGTCGCTCTTCACACTCGAGGACTCCCAGAGCGAAATACTCTGGATCGACATGACACCCAATATTCAGGGCGAGGTGGTGCGCCAGGCCCAAGAGTGTCCAGGTCTGGCCGTTGCTGTGGCTAAGTCCATGGATGAAGATGATCAATGCCTGCAGTGTAGTCACATTGTGGTTCCACAAGTAGTTGTCGGCCTCCAAACACCTCACCATCATGTCGCGGTACCGGTGTGTGAGCTCGGTACATCTCTGTAGAGGATTAATTTTCCTGCTGAGATCCACCAAAAGCTCACTATCTGGTGGAAGTGCAAGGACGGCAGTAGCCAGAATGGAGTAGAGAAGGGCTAGCCAGGCGAGCGGCATCGATTGAGGATCCTCCACAAAACCGGCATACTGTTGATGGAAGGTCGGATCGTGAAGGATGTGGAATAAAGAGGCGAAGGAAGAAAAATAGGCGTTGACCAGCTCATGGCATGCTTTTCGAGAGGGAAGTGCTGCAAGTAGTTCATCGATACTGCTAGATCGAGCAAGGCCGAAAGGAGAAGAGACCGACACAGTCTCAATCCTTTGTGCTTGATCTGGGCTCCACAGCATTGAATGTGGTATGAACCGTTGATATCCAGCCTCAGTTGTGTGCAACGAGCCCTCCAGACGCTCGATGGGAGGTGGTGGCGCTTCGCTCACGGGTGAAAGATACGAATCGTTCAGAGCAGCCGGCGGCGTGTGCGTGGACGGCGCAACGCTTCGGGAGCCTGTATCCAGAGCGGTTTGCAGCAGTTGTTCAAGTTTCCTGACGCGTGCCGCAAGATCGGTGTTGGAAGCAGAGTCGGCATGACCAGCATCTGAGCTCGATTGAGCATAGAGTGACAGCGACGAGTAAGGAGTACGCTTTGCATACTGGCATGCGACGGCGGGGATGCCTCGCCGTTGGCAAGTCCCACATGGAGTGGCGTCTCGCGGACATCTGATTTTGCGACTCCTGCAAGGCTCACACGAGACCGGCAGTCTTCGAGCACGTCCAGAAGACATATATGTTGTAGTTGATAGAGGTGTATAGAAAAGGTATGTAACCTCTCAAGTGCCTAGTATGGCATACCACATCGTGAGCGAGGATGATGACCTCTGGCGTCGACACGTGCACGTGATATGGAAAGAGTTGGAACTCAAGTCATCGATCAAGGTAAGGTATTATTGTCTTGCATTAGAAATGGGTTCAAGGTTGTCCGAGTGAAACCCTACAGTAGAGGGAGAGTGGATCTCGCGGAGAAGGCGGACTTGGCGGTGCGGGGTCGAAAACCTCGCCGAGACATCACTGTTCGACGGTGTGAACTACTACAGGACTACTCTACAAACATCCAACTACCTAACCCGACCTTATCCATTCCAAATCATTATCATCACGTAAACTCGCATTCACTCCTCTCCGCTCAGTACTGCTTCTGCATGGCGGGCTTCAACTCCTCCGGCCACTCCGGTACAATGACATGGCGGCCTCCATCTTGTCCAGACACAAGCGGCGGCACGAACTCCTTCCTGCCAGCCTTGTGCACTCGCCCATTAATGCAGATAAAATCGAGCTTCGAGTGGTCTTGCAAGACGGTGATGTCGTCCAGCGGGTCGCCGTCAACAAGGATACAGTCAGCGAAGTAGCCTGGCTGAACTCGGCCCAGCTCATGCGATCGCATCATGAGCGCTGCTACGCCACGCGTCGCTGCGATGATTGCTTCGTGGGGAGTGAAACCCAGCAGCTTGACAAAGTGTTCAAGATCTCGAGCGTAGGTGCCATGAGGTGTCCATGCGAAGCCGTAATCGCCGCCGGGTAGCACAACAATGCCCCGGCGGTGCATCTCTTGCAGACCAGCGATCGCCGCGTCGAGCTCCTGGCCATAACCCACCTGCTCCGCCTTCGTGTGCGGGTATCCAAACGCTTCGGCCTCGTGCAGCGTGGCGATGAGCCAGTTGATCGCTGGTGCCACCACGTGCGAAGTCTTCTTGTCTTCGAGCATGTCCATTCCTTGCCCGTCAATGTATGAGGCATGGTATATGACATCCACGCCGTGTTTGACACCTGCAGGTTCGGTCTGAGCTCAGTTTCTGTCGAGATCGTATCCTAGCTGACAGGTAGTACTACTCACACATCGTAACTGAATCTCTTGCCCTGGCATGCGCACAGAGACGCTTGCCCAGCTTGTGTGCCTCGTCAACACAGGCCGCCGTCTCCTCGTTTGTGAAGTAGCAATCCTGCGCTGATCGGATCTCGGTAATCTACGGCCTGTCAGCGTATGGAGCTACTGCGGTATCATCGGACACTGCACCTCTTCTCCTGACATGCTGAGTTTGATGTTGTCGACTCCAATGCTGACGTGCTCGCGTATCACCTTTCGCATCTCGTCAGGACCATCCGCATACGCTGTGATTCCAGCGACGAGCGCTCCATCGCGCCTTGCCATTTCTTGGCCATTGGCCAGGTATCGAGGCCCGGGGATGTCGCCTGCGTTGATTGCATCTCGAATGACAACATCTAATCGCTTCTTGGCAGACGCTGCTCCGAAACACCTGTTTTGTGTCAGCAACAGGCTATCGAACTTATGCTCGGACGCGAAGAACGAACATAGTATAGCCCGAGTCCAAGAAGCACTGGGGAGTATGTTCTTCCACGCCCAGGTCCCCAAGTCGATCGAGATCTCCGCCATTCCACGTAAAGTGTGTGTGGGCATCACCGAGCCCTGACATGAGTGTTCGCCCGCGGCCGTGGATGACACGCACTCCGGACTCTTGTTGGATGGTCTCGACCTCGGGAACGATGCCAACTGCTGCTATTCTTTCGCCTGTTGTGGGATTGTCAACGCTTGCCTCGCAGATCATCACACTTATGCTTGACAGTGACCGACCTTTGATAAGAACATCTCCTCTGTACGGTTCTGTGCCTGTCGAATCAAGAATTCTCACGTCCAGGAAGAGTATTCTCGACTCCTCGTTGGCGCCAAAGATCGTGTACTCGGGCGGTTGCAAGTTATCCGCAAATCTGACGGCGTCGATGGATTCGATATTGCGTGGTCGGCCTCTGTGCTTCGAGATTCCCGCGTCAGTGGTCGTTGACCAGGGCACAGCAGGTTCTTCACGCGCTGGAGACATGATGTGACTTTCGTGAGCAGAAGGCCAAGATGGTCAAATGACTGTACTTGCAGCGATATGTCGATAGGTGATTACATCCAAGTGAGAGAACGAATCTGGCTATTGACCGCGATGCCAACGTGACACATCTGACCGCAAGTATTATACTTGCTACTCGAATACATCTCTACGACCGGCCCATCGTCCGAAGATCGTGTGAACTTGTTCGGTTGCTGACGTCCGGTAGCCCCGCATCTCCCACAAGAGAGACACAACTTTGGAGATACCTAGGCGCTGTCCAAGACCCGCTACCCCATCCGCCTTCTCCGTCTTCTCCGCGACCCCACAACGCCACCATCACCGACTGTGAGACCTTGCGAGAGACTCCACATTCACAGGCCGCTGCAAAAGGACAGGCAAACAAACAGAGAGAAGGCGGTAGTCACCTCCAAACCGGAACACCGGCTCAACCTCAACAGAACTAGAAGCATGGGCTGGCTGAAACCAAAGCCTTCCTCCACCCCAGAGGCGGCACATAGGTCGAATCCGAATAATCACATCGATCAAATCACCGCCCCCGCGACCAGCGATAGCAGCAGCATCAAAGACGACCTCAACATCTCAGCACAACACCTAGAGCGCATCGATTCACACATTGAATCCGATTCGACCGCAACAGACGAAAAAGAACAAGAAGAACTGAACCAACCACCCCTCTACCCCTTTCAACCCGCCCAGCTGAAAGACGGTGATCTCCCCTTCATCGAAAGCACAGTCGTGCTGAAAGCCCAGCAAGACTTTCACCGTACCTGGCTGGTAGTAGACACCGTCGTCTTCGACACTACAGATTTCCTCCACGAGCATCCCGGGGGAAACACCGTGATCGAGTCGTTCGCAGGACAAGACTGCTCGTGGCAGTTCTGGAGGTTCCATAATCGAAAGCACATGCGCGACTCTGGCGCTGCCTTGAGGATTGGGCGGACTTCTGGGGTAGGGAATCAGTTCGCCGAGAGGCCGCGGTTCGTTGGGTTGAGGGGATTAAATGATGACTGGAGTTGAGGCGACGAATGGTGGCCATGCAGGTTGGGTTGAAATGCAAGTCTAATGATTGTCTCGAGCGTTGTTATACAGTACAATCTTTCTTCTGTGTTCATATGCGTCTTCTGGCTTCCTTCTAGATAGTTGTTTGTGGTATTGCCATCCCAATGGGGGAATTTCGATGTCGACTGCGGAATGAAGCGTCATGCAAGCAACATACACCGTCTTATGACAAACTTGTTACTTATGACCATGAAAGTACGTGCATACTGTGGAAGTACAAACAGTCTAAGACGAATTGATGATGTGCATCATCCACTCTTTCTAGGCTAGCTTAAAGACCTCAGACACTGTGGTACATGGGGAACGTCGGCAGCGTAAAAGGTGTGAGGTCTCCGCTGTAAAGCCCAGCGCAGCCAGCCCAGTCTGTCGCAGCGGTCAGCGTTGATCATGATCAGTAAAACAGGGGCAAACGACTCACAACTGCAGAAGGCAACTAAAAACCCAACAGAGTTCGCCGCGATGAGCGTCGAGGTGCTCGACAGCATGTAGCCCACCGCCAGCAGAAGCAGTTCAATGTCAAGGAAGAAGAGCGTCAGAAAGAGGGCCCACGAGCTCCTCATGGCCGCAACGGTGAAAATCACGGTCAAGATGAACCAGGCCCAGCAGAACATGCCCAACGCGTTGTTGAACTCTGCCGTCGGCAGGCCAGTGTCAGCATCGATGTAAGCGGCTAAGATCCCCGTCCCTGGAAGATAGACCATAGCATAGCTGAAGTTGAACGCCGCGTATGACGGGAAGACGGTGGCGCCGAACGAGTTGCCGGCGATGAACTCCATGATGCCGGCGATGAACTGGCAGATTCCGCCGAAGAACATGATCACTCCCACGAGGATATTTGGGGTCTGGATCCCGCGGGCGTGGACGCCTAAGATCGAGATGAGGAAGATTCCTGTGGCGAAGGAGAGAAGACCGAGAGGCGCTGGGTTGGCGAAGTTGCGGTGCACCACCGGCATCGAGGGTTGGTCGTGGTCTGCGATATGGCCGCCGGCTGTTCGGACTTGCTCGAGTTGATAGGCATCTGGGTTCCGCTCGGTCTTGGGTGCGTGATCGTGGGTAGCGGAGGACATGTCTGCGATCGGAACCGTGAGGGATGGATTGATGTTAGGTGGAGAATATGGATGCTCGAAGGGAAGGGATGTTACACCGGGAGGCGGATGATTGCCAACCTACAAGACCCATCACTTTATGCAGGAGCGCGAATGTATCGAACTTCGAGACATGGCATCCGACAGACCGAGACGTCGAGTCGACGCTGACCATCAACGGTAAGATTTTGCCAAAGCTTGGTGATGGTCGCGAGTTGGATTCCGTCATCTCCGCCATCTCCGCTGTGGCTCGGCCATCTCCACCAGTTCCATCAGAGCCGTCATCTCCGCGTCCCCTCTTCCTCCTCTTTCTTCTCTGCAACATGGATCCACAGTACAACCATAGCCATGCTATTCGATAACCTATCCGCACGCGTCACGCGTGCTCCTTATCTTATCGCACGGATCCTTCCTTACTGTCATATGCTTCTTTAGATACAACAACTTCACCCCACCAGCAGCTCGGATTTGTTTTTTTGTTTACTTCACTCGGGATCTATAACGCAGCAATGTCAGCTCCCAATGGAGCCATCAACCACAGCGCCTCGAACATGACCAACTACTGTGCCTTTATCGATCCTGCACGAGGCATCGAGCGGATCGGTCACCTCGACGAAGCTTCACAGACAGTGCAGCCATTGGCCTTCAAATCCGGCACCTACCTATCCAACTTGTACCAAGTGATACAAGTTGGTGAGGATGGGATCATCTCCAGCGGCGAGCCTGTGCCGCGGTCGAGCATCCAACTCTTGCCTCCGATCAATGGCAGAGATATCTTATGCGTAGGCAAGAACTACTCCGAGCACGCCAAAGAGTTCAACAAATCGGGCTTCGATAGCTCCGACAAGGTCGACCAGCCGACGCACCCCGTCATCTTCTCCAAGCGCTTCACGTCCATCATTGCAGACGGAGAGGACATTTACCCGCACCCGAAGTTCACCGAGACTGTCGACTACGAGGGCGAACTCGGAGTCATCGTTGGCAAGAAAGGCTTTCGCATTGGGCAAGATGAAGCCATGAACCACGTCTGGGGCTATACCATCATCAACGACATGACGGCAAGAGAGCGCCAGCGCGATCATAAGCAGTTCTACATCGGCAAATCTCCAGATACCTTCTGCCCGATGGTATGTCGTTCCAGCCGCGCGGTCTGCGTACCAACAGCCCACTAACATGCTGAAATGTAGGGCCCGGTCGCCGTTCCTGCCCACAAACTGGACAAAGTCCTTCGAGTGCAGACACACGTCAACGGAGAGCTCCGCCAGAACGCCACAACCGAGGACCTGATCTTCAGTGTCCCTTATCTTGTCATGACTATGAGTGAAGGGCAGACACTGATGCCAGGCGACGTCTTGGCGACAGGAACAGTAAGCTCGGAAACCCCCTCCAATGACGTCCGGCCTCATTTATCGGTTGGTTGCTGACTCCTCGATTACAGCCTGCTGGAGTCGGTATCGGCCGCGATCCACCGATCTACCTCAAGTCAGGCGACGAAGTCTGCGTCTCGATATCTGGCCTCGGCCGCCTGACCAACCATGTCGCACCCATGGACGCCCAGAACCCGACTGTAGATAGAGTTGAGAAGCTATCGATTCCAGCATCGCTGAAAGTCAACCAAAAAGGACTAGTCACCGTGGGAAACAAGCCTCTTCACATCAAACAATCGGGCGATCCCAAAGGTCCACCCGCGATCTTTATCCACGGGCTGGGAGGCACGATGGATTACTGGACGCCGCTGGTCGAGCTGACAAAGTTCAAATCCTCCTACAACTGCGTACTCTTCGACCTCGAAGGTCACGGGCTTTCGCCGACAAGTCCCCTCAGCAAGCTCAGCATCGCATCTTTCGCCGCCGATGTTAAGAGCCTGGCGTCGCACTTCGGCATCACGAGCGGTCTCACTCTTGTCGCCCACTCCATGGGCTGTCTGGTTGCTTTGAAGTGCGCCCAAGAAAACCCAGGGCTAGTATCTAAGTTGATCCTCGTCGGCCCGCCGCCCAACCCGCTGCCTGATGCCGCAAGCAAAGGCTCACATGCCAGAGCGGATTTGGTGCGCGTCGAAGGCATGGGGGCTGTGGTCGACGCTGTGAGCACTGCGGGAACATCTCAGAAGACAAAGACGTCGAATCCGCTGGCGTTGAGTGCTGTGCGCCTGTCACTTCTTGGCCAGTCTGCGGAAGGCTATGCGAAGGCGTGCAGCGCTCTGGCGGAAGCGACCGACTCATTGGACTTGGAGAGCATCAAGGCTGAAACATTGATTCTCACTGGCGCGGAGGACAAGGTTAGCTCTGTGGAAGTTTGCGAGGGGTACAAGAAGAGGCTACCGAAGGTTGTGAGCTTAGAGGTGCTTCCCGATGTTGGGCACTGGCACGTCTTCGAGGATGTGGCGGGTGTTGCGCATGCAGTGGAGAAGGTGCTTTAGGAAGCGGCAGTCCAGTCCTGCTCTCTTGGAAACGACTTCAACGATCCACACGGCCAGCTGATCGCGGTAGGTACAATTCTGGGCGTTTAGTGGCAGTCCAAGTGCAGATTGACATATTCACTACTCCGTTTTCCTACTCATGACAATGGATCTTCCCATGTAAAACGGTTTCGCATACAATAGCCCAAGCACATGTAGTATCTGCTTTGATTGTCTTGAATGAGGGGGAGGGGGAGCTGTTTGAGAGGAGAGTCATGATGTAGACGGAAGCAGACCACCCACACAAAGGAGAACTTGACAAGACTCATAATTGACGCCATCGCACACGTTCGAACCGTCCTCAAGCGCCGTAAAGTGCCAGCTGCAAAACTAGGAAAGCCTGGATCGACGCTGCCATCAATGTGCAGAATGAGCTCCACCACTTCGGTACAAAGCAGTAAAGCAATGGCGAGACAAGTGTCAAGATCAATGTCAAGATGCTAGGAAATGCCCAAGCAGCCGACGGCACGTTCTTGTTTCTGGCGAGAGGGATGATGGTGACGAGAAGGCCAAAGACCTGCATGATGCTGCCTTGTAGCAGGAAGAAGAAGTCTTCCTCCGCCCATGAACCAGGCTGGTGATCGGAGAAGTTCCATGCGTAGGCGAGCATGGGTCCACTGCAGACGACTGTGCTGGAGAACGTAATCCAAAGAATGAAGGAGAGACGTGTAGTGCTCTGTAGCTTGTCAGCGCCTTGCCCACTATTGAAGTCAATTTGAGAGTTCGGCTTACCGTACTCTGGGGAGCCGGCTCGACGGGAGAAGAGGCTCTAAGCTCTTGCGAAATCTCCCGCCTATCAATGCACCTATTAGCATGAGAAGCTACCACAGGGGTGACACCACTACTCACCAGCTTGGCAAATCCCGAGGTCCGGTTGTTTGCGTATGGAGAGCGTCAACAATGTCGTCCAAGTATGCGTACTTGTCTCCGATTGCGTTTCTTGTCACCACGTCCAAGACACCAGCACTGGCTGCGGCCCTCAAGACGTCTGGCAGCGGCGCTGCAAGATCTTCGAGCGTGGTCGCGTTCGATGTCATGACCTTGAGCAGTTCTTTGTTATCCGCATCAGCGTCGGACGTGAACGATTCGCGGTAAAGAGCTGCAGCAACCTCCCAGAAGCGTGAAAACTTATGGTCTTTGAGGTATGTCGCAGAAAAATCGGAAGCGCCGCTGTGGATTTCGACAAGATCTCGCCGAGCGGCTTCAATGTCCGAGAGCAATCCCTTCTCCTCGTCCGACGCAGCTCCGATTTGGACCTTCTTCAAGACGACTGCACTGGCAAAGACGAGGATCTTGAACTCCAAGCGACTGAATACATGTGCGACTTCCAGTAACTGCTGGGTCTTCAGGGCATTCCCGTATTTGTTATTGATCGGAAAGGGTGTTGCTTCCATGCTTCTGCCTTGAGAAGATGTTAGGAGGGTACTTCTTTGATGCTTTTTTCACTAACAGACCTTGATAACCCACTATACGGCGCAATTGGACATCATTCTGAGGTCCATCTGTCGTACTACCGGTTGTGTGGGCTGCTTTCGACATGTTGATCGTTCATTCTGGCTGTACAATCCGCAACATGATGGCCTTCTCGAGGACACACCTCCTCTCTTAAGTACCAAGCCGTTCAGAAGCCAAGCACCTCATCCCTGAAGAGTAAGCCGGCTGTACTCGACACGGTACATGTGCACAGCATGGCACAGGCCTGCTTGTTGCACGGGCTGCGTGAATGTCGTGCCCAACAGGAAGCATAGCCTGTGGCCGAACAGCCTCATGTGGCGCAGCTCAAAATCGGTAAGCACACGTACCTAGTACAAGTACGAGCTGCGGATGACTGCCAAGTAAGTGGACAAAGTGACCCAATCTCATCTTTGGCCATATTCCCAGTACCTAACAGCACATACTTATGGGCTACACCGCATTTCGCCTCCAATCGCTACAAGGCATTTGACTTGTTTTCCTTTGCTCGTCCCAGCTTGCAGCATCAATCATGGCCACAAAATTTACTTCTTCCGTGCATGCTCGCTCAATTGAGCTGACGGGCTGTGTCCTGGCCACCTCATGAACGTTCTAGACCAAGCTGCCATTTTGGCCAACTGGAAAATCGAGGCTTAGTAGACCCTGCATATCTTCTGGAGTGGTGAACAGATGTGCATCTTAACAGATATTACAGAGCTCCGCTACGCATGATCGAAGCAGAATGGCAACGAGAAGAAAGAGAAAGGACTCGAGCGGGTGTATTTCGAAAACAGCAAAGAAAATCCTCTGTTGTAAAGCAATGCAAAATGTCGGGATGGACGGGGGAAAGAGGTGACAGGAACTCATCTTCAGCACCCTCAAACCCATCACCACCTCCGTTTCTACCACTTGCTTCACCCGCGCGGAAGTGTGTCCCCCAGACTCACAAGCAGTCGTAGACGATACTCATACTCAACCGATTCCGAGCCTGCCGCAGGTGCAGATCACCGGCCTTCCGTCCTCCAATGACACCCGATTCTGGCAGGCTGTAGAGGATATCGATCACATCACCGATACTTGCGGACGAGTCGTTGTTCGCGACTCCTACGTGTTGATGCAGATACACAGAAAGCGGCGCAGACGAGTGCCTGGTAGCACAAAAATGGGCAGTGGCTAATGATAGTGGTGAGCGGAAAATCCAGGGCGACTGTCAGGTTGATCAGGGAAGAAGCGGTCGCATACAGGGTCACAATTCGAGTGTTGTAGTCGGCCGTGGTGGAGTCATCGAGGGTTGCTTACTCGCTACAGGCTCGTCAACGGCCTGCGGCTTGTCGACTCGACTGTCATCCTGGAAGTGGTGCAGCCTCCGAATTGGCGTTCATGAAATAATGTGTACGACATAGAGAAACATCTCACACGGAAGAAGGTTGGTAGAGAAGATCAAGGATGTCGCGAGAGAAGTGAAGCGAAGTCCAATCGGCCCGGGGCCGAAATGTGGACCCCGGTCACGTGAAACTTGGCTGAAATTCTTCCCTCCTCCTTCCAGCCCGGTTCCCATCCCGTTTCTACAACTCATACATCTAAGCTATCTCGTTCTTGACACAGACCAAAGGTAGCAACATCAACCCCTGGACTTTGTTGTATGGCTTGTCACCCGCCACAAGGTCATGGCCTCTTTTAGTCCGGCGACGGTGAAGCCTCTCTTACGAGTGAATCCGTTATCCAATCCTGTTCTGCAAGTCCCTTCCCTTGAGCTGCACGAACACGTCCTTGATGGCCTGGTAGGCCGTCGCAATCGAAATGAATGGGATGATCATCATCTTGTAAACAATGTTCTTCCACGACGGTGTCGCTCCGTGTTCGACCATGTTGAGCAGCATGGTACAGGAGCGAGCGCCGCACTTGCCTCACCCACCTGCTCCGCCGTATTGATGCCTTCGAGGAACAAGACATCTGCGCCCGCAGTGACCGAAGGTCCGAGTCTCGCGACCGCCTCGTCCAGTTCGTGGATCTGCAGTGCATTTTGGCCAGCACAGCCCCATCGTAGCGTATATCGATACGGTTCGAGGCTGAGCTGCGAACGACCCCCGAGCGAACTTTTACAGTACTCGAAGGCACCCGCATTGCACTCTGCCCTTGGACTTTTCACCTCACTTCTCAACAGTACCCACAGATAGTTGACATTGTCCTCCATCTATATTCTAAGAGCCGTTGTCCTCTAGGCATCGCGATTCGCGACATGGCCGTGGTGTTCACTCTCTTTCCACAGCTGATCACCGAACTGAGACTGGAGATTTGGCGGCTCGCATTACCGAACTTACCAACAAGGCCTCTGTACTGCTACAGAGCGGGTTGCTGGGTGGTAGAAGAAATCGGCCCTCAATGGGACGGTCCTGACCCAAACGGAGAGAATCTGCAACAGCGACTAGATACGAGTCTACTCGAACACCTCCACATCCCGCTGTCTCTCTACCCAGTCAACCGCAAGGCACGCGATGTCGCGGTTGAGTATTTACAGAAACACAAGCTCGTGGCCTCTCGAAGCAGCGCCCGGTCTGGATTTGAGATGCTCCGCCCCTTCGACCCTCAGACCGACACCATCTTCCTGCCTGCCGCTTACGCCCATGTCTTCGGTGGAGAGCCGGGAGACGTCCTTCACGTAACGGGAATGGTGGACCGCTACGTGAGCCGGCCATACTCTGCGTTGAAGCGCCTTGCTGTCACGCCTGCTGGGCTTGAGGCCCTGAAGGTAGAGCCGATGGACGCATTCCTCTGCGAGGGTGGGATGATCGATAAGCTGTGCGTGGTGGACGCGGCTCCGGGATGCATGCTCAGTGTTCAGGATCTCGAGAAAGCAGGCCAGTTTCCTCTCGTGGGTCTTGAGGAGACGTATCGCGCGCGGCTTACTTGGAACAGCTCCCGACGGGAATGGATTGCTTCGGGCACCGATTCTGAAGCTCGCGTTTGACTGCGACAGATGGTTGCGGGACTTGAGAATATGGGAACTTATCGGGGTTACGACAACTGGGATGTTCAGCTTGTGTATCTGGCCTCGACTTAACAAGTCGAGTGTCACCAAGTTTTCTGGTTGCCTCCGAGGGGTACAGTAAGTCTGCCTTCTACGTCTGCTGCGTAGTACTGTATACACCGAGTTCTTCGAGTAGCTCAGCCTGGCTCCAATCAATTGATCTGGAATGGCTTGCCTATCGATCTGTTGCCGATCTTCCCCACGTTGACCTTGCGATAGAGTTTGTTGTATCGTTGCTAAGCCTTGCGGGAGGGCGGAAGGAATGTTCGGAAGCTTCTAGCTGGAGATTGAGTTTGGCGAAATGTCGCTGGCATGTCACTGCCTGGCTGTCATCCAACCTAGACGTTCCAAGCATGTCATCGTTTCTGCATCTAGCCAGCAATCGGATGATGAGAGTACCGCTCTGCGGACTGTCACTTCGACTCCGAGCCAGCCAATGAATGCAGATATGTGACAGTCTGTGGTATGACAGGAGGGTGCAAAGGCCGCGCAATCGTCTTCATGATGGCTTGAAAGGAGGGAGATGCCTTACTCGTGATGGCTACATGTACATCTCTTGTCCTGCCTTGCTTGTAACTACTAACTGGCGGACAAGTTGATTCTCCTGAATAAGCACCCACAACCATATTATCTCGCCAACTGATACAACTTCCTCGCTGCGGAGACCAACGAACAATGTGCGGAACCGACCTACCGCCCTATTCTGGCTACTACGATGTCGGCATAATAGATCTCGAGATGCCTTTGGAACAGCCCCTGCAATTCAGCACCACGACCATCACGAAAACAGGCGAGCCGGCCTTCCAAATTGAGACCAGCTTGTGCTCAATCTTCTACCCGTCCGAGACAGATGCAACACCTTCCAAACCAAAGCATCCATGGGTGCCGAAGCCCACCGCCCTCTATGGCGAAGGCTACGCCCGACTAGCTCACATGGACAGCCTCACTGCGAAACATCTCTTCACCCTCGGCGTCTCCATGCTCGTGGGCGGACACAAAATCCGGGCAGAAGTCGACGTCCCGCTCCATGGTCCGGCGCCGAACGCAGACGAGAAACCAATTGATACACCTGAGAACGTGGGACTACCCAAGTTCCCGCTCGTTATCTTCTCGCACGGCACCGCTTCCACTCGCACAGGCTACACCCACTTCTGCGGCGAGCTCGCATCCCGAGGCTTCTTGGTGGTCGCAATCGAGCACAGAGATGGCAGCGGTCCAGGATCACTGGTCATGGGCGGTGATACAACGAAGTATGTGCCTTACATCACAGAAGACATGTTGTCGCCTCAACCGAAGACCCCGAAACTCCGGGAAATACAGCTTGCCATGAGACAAGCCGAAGTGAGAGAAGCGGTGAAGATCCTGAAGAGTATCGATGATGGACGTGGTGCAGATATTCGTTACCTGAACACCCGCAACGAGGGCGAGACACTCCGCGGCTGGAAGCACCGAATCGACTTCAGTCGCATGACGATTGCTGGCCACTCTTTCGGAGCCACTCTCGCGCTGCAGATGTTGAAAGGCGCTCCGTCCCCAGACCTCCCTTTCAACGGAGGCATCATGTTCGATCCTGGCAAAGCCTCCGGTCCCCTGAATGCTGAGGTCGGAGTTCCAATCCTCGTCGTGCATTCACAAGCCTGGTCCTCCAAACACACCATCTTCCATGGCAAACCGCACTTCGAGGTAGTCAAAAACCTTGTCCAAGGAGTCAAAGATCGGGTGAACGCAGCATGGTTCCTGACGTTCAACGGGACTGCGCATCCCTCCATTACCGACGCTCCTGCCATCAACCCGAAGACGCTTTCTTGGGTTTCTGGTACCACCATGAATGGGTGCAGTGCTATCGAGGAGTATGCGAAGGTTAGCGTCAACTTCTTGACGTACTTGGGGACTGGCGGCGTGACTGGCATATTGAAGGAAGCGCAAAGCCACCCGGCGTATAGTGAATGCACTCGAACGATCGCAGACCGCGAAAGGGCGAAGCGGTGGCAGGTTCATGTATCACCAGATATGTTTGTCTGAGACGCTTTACTTGCCGAAGGTGCTCATCGTTTCTGCCACCTGCTGCTATTGCACCAACGATAGCAAACTCGACAACGTTCGAGTGATCTTATGAAAGCAAGACTTTGTGGTTAACAGCTTATTTGCTATATCATGTGCTCTACTGCATGTGCAACACCTGCCACATCTTGGAAAACGCTTGGTTTGTTGGTTGGTGGATCTGTCACCTGCAGTAGCAAAGTGAGAATCTGAACAAGGCCACGACTCACGAAGGCTAGGCATTCGGCCAAGTCTCCGCACTGTCATCCCATCTCAGACGCTCCCATGCTCGGTCTTCACGGTCATCCGTCTCGCAACAAAAACCCGACTTAGCAGTATGTACACCACAGCGCTTACAAAGAAGCCGTACATGTAGCCAAGGCTTGCAAGATGCCTCGCGCCTTGGGCGATTTGCAAAGAGGGAGTGACCTTCAGAGTGTTAGCGTTTGAGGTCCGCGACAATGTTCCATGCGCCGAACAAATAACCTACTCCGCTGGCAAAACCTGGTGTGAGCGGGATCCAGGCGACGAACCACGCCACTACGGCTCGCCAATTCGTGCCGTATTGATTGTAGCGATAGCGGCCGCTTGGATCGTACATGGCTTCGACGTCGTACGCTTGCTTGTGTACGACCCAGTAGTCGGCTAACAGAATGCCGGTGATGGGAGCAAGCTGGGAAATATCAGCAGTCGAGTCTCGCGACCGAAGGGGGTTTGCGACGGCATAGCTACCCATATGATGTAGCCATCCATGAAGTTTAGCAGAGCCGATGCCGACGATAAGATGTTCCAGGGCGTTAGGGCCCACGCGCCAATGAATGCGATCACGTACGAACCCCTTCGGAGATCGATATACTGTCCTGCGTCAGCGAAGATGCTTTGAGCTGTACCGGTCATCACGTACTGCTGGGAACATGGCATTCAGATCGTTCGCCGCCGAAATGCAATTGGCAGAGATGTTCGACCCAAGCTGCGCCAAAGTGAATGACAATCCACAGAACGCAGCACCGGCTCTGGCACCACTGGATCCCGTCCAGCGGCTGAGAATGGTCAAAGGATCCCAAATGTCCTCGCCGTACAAGTCCGAGGCGGCACCCGCGATGATGACGCCGATGAATGCCATAAGTGCGAAGCTGGACGGTCGTCAAGTTAGCATCGAACTTCTGAAAAGTCACAGGCATGCTTACGATAGAGGCACGATCACGATCTGCACAAAGACACTTCGAGTCCTGCTTGCGTATCTTGCAAAATCGTTGATGTTGACAGCCTGGGCTTGATGAGTCGCTTGCCAACGAGAGCCAATGTGCATGGTCCTGTGACTTACCATCGTTCCGTAATTACCAATCATTGACTGTAGAATAGTTAGCGAGTGATGGTAGGTGTAGACCACATATGAGCGCCGCTTACATTCATGCCACCGAGGAACGCCCAGCTGTAAGCAGACCCCGAGATTTTGTTGCCAGTCTTGATCAGGGTAGTGTTCATACCACCACCTGTCTCCTTACACGCCCAAGCCAGCATTCCAATGATAGCGGGTATACACAACAACGCCTTCACGTTGAAGAACCAACTCAGTCGTCGTGGGTGGATCCAATGGAACGGCAGCACAATGAGGAAGTAGATGACATATGCTGAGCTTCATTAGCGACCCGGCTAGCGATGTATGCGAGCGTGCTCGTACCTGTCAGCATTTGTGTCGTGATGTTGGCGCTCTCCGGGAGGTGATTTGGGACGTTGGCAAAGGAAGGCCAAATCGCCACAAGAACAGCGTACACGCACAAAGCTCCATTGTAGGTGTTAATCCCGTACCAGAAGAAGCCGACAAGTAGTCGTACGAAGACAACGAAGAACGAGAAGAAGAAGCCAAAGGGTGCACGACTCTGTATGGTGTACGGTATGTGCAATCTCGCACCAATGATGCCGTTTGCGGTGATCAAAAGAGCCGCCAGGAAGTGTCCGAGAGCTATGATGCCGACGGCTGATCTCCAGGACAATCCTGTGGTCACCAAGGAGGATCCAAGCCTCAGGTTGCCGGGAGCGATCGCATCACAGAGCCAGTATGCCACAACTGAGCGATGTCAGCATCACTGCTCGGCAGGAAAACGTGTCGACACTTACAGTTCCAGCTGTTCCATGTCTGTTGTGACGCCGCTGTTGGCTCGAGATCTGCATTACTCCAGGGACCGAAATCACTATGAGGGCCTGCAGACTCAAGTCTTAGCCAAGCATCGACTCTCTTCAGCATAGATGGTGGTATGGCTTCGACGGTGCCTGCTTCGTGTACGTCTTGATGATTGACATCCTTCTCATCGACCGAAAACTCAGAGGTTATGCCAGGTTGTTTGCCAGAGATCGACATTGTTGCAGCTCCAGCCTGGCGGATATGCTGATTCCACGATTCGCCGCTCACAGAAAGCGCGCGGCATCGCGGTCTTGTACCATACGATGGCAGCCATTACACTTTGATCGATGTTGATATGTCGAGTTGGGTAGAGATAAGTAGAAAGAGCATACTCGGACGAGATTCAGATAGGCGTCTGATATGGGTGGGGAGTCTCTGCAATCTCTTATCGCACGTGAACGAGGGTACTTTACGCAGCCCAGCCCCCTCTCCCCCAACCTCCGGCTCGGACGAGATTTAGTTCAAACGCGTTGTACTCCTGCGAGATGTCCGACAACCATACCATCCGAAAAAGCCAGCGCCAACCATTGGCATGTCGCCACTGCACTAGAGCAAAATTACGCTGTAGCAAGGACATACCGTGCACAAGATGTCGGACGAAAGGTCTTGCCTGCAGTCGCGAAGCAGTCGTCGTCGCATCACGGAGTAGAAAGGTCGAGCACAATCAAGGAAGAAGCAGTGAAACATGTCTGCAATCCGACTGTACGCATGCAGCAACTCCTGCACAAGAGGAGGAGATAGCGGCTGAGCCGGGTGACCAACAACTCGTGTTCAAAAACGGTCCTCCAATCTCGAGATCACCACACGCTATGGCAATGTCCCAATTCGAGGATCTTCCCACCGCGATCGAAGGACTTGCTTGGGGTAGGCATCAGTGCCATCAGTATCCTCATACGACATGCCGTCGGCCGAGACGCCCTGCGTTGGCGCCAGAACAGTATTTCATCAGCGACAACCTTCTTTCTCTGTTGCCCAATCTTGCCACTTCACGAAAGCTGGTAGATTTCCATCTCGAGCAGCTCGCATGGTATCACAATACCATCCACGTTCCAACTTTCATGAACTGCTGTGAAACTTTCTGGCACTCAGGTGCAATGCCAGATCCCCAATGGCTCCCTTTATATCTGAGCGTGCTTAGCAGCTCGATCTGGACTCTTACTAATTCATCTTCGCACAACGGAAGCGGCGAAATAAGTCCGAACAGCCGTCAAGCCATGTTCGAGTTAGCAACGGCCGAAATATTCCGGACTAATTCTCCGGGGCGTCATACTATATACTCCGTTCAGGCTGTATGCATCTGTGCAATGGTTGGCAATGTGCTGGACAGCAGCGATCAGATGACGGTGCTTGTCAATGCGGCTATAAGAATCGCACAATGCCTTGGTCTCCATCGCATTCCAAACGAACCCGAAAGATGGATCGACTGGCCGACCACAGTGCATCGGGAAGTCGGTCGAAGGATATGGTGGAAGCTGGTGGAATTGGACTACCACTCAATGCCTTATACTGGAACTTTAAGTATGTCATCAGCTTCGTCATGTCTACAAGGCTGACCGCGTCTAGGCATCAACCAAGCGAGCTTCACCACGAAGTTACCTCGGAATTGCCAAGACCATGATCTTACAGAGCAACCTGCATCTGTGCTCACCATGGGTAGCTGCGCCAACGTTATGGCCAAGATCGCACAGCTCATGCCCAACATATTGGAGCAGATGTACACTGCGGAAAATGATGTCGCAAAGTATCAAGTCGTTCTTGAAGCTGATCGCCAAATGCGACAGCTGATGGGAGCACTACCAGGCGTGCTACTAAGACCTCAAGATCCAGTCCTGGAACCGAAACACTTGTGGTTACCCACAGCCCGTCGTACTCTAGCTATCTCAGCAGCTGACAAGGTATGCATTGCCGCTCGCTCTTGTCCTGGCCGTATTCTTTGCTAATGGCCATTCGACAGATCATCATGATACACCGACCTTTCTTGTTGAAGAGCTTTCAATCGCCGATGTATCTGTTCACACGAAGGACTTGTGTTTCCGCCGCAATGACGATACTTCGGGAGCACGAACTAGCGGATCAAGACGAAGCATGCAGGCCGCTTTGGGTACACTCTGCCTTCGCAGTTACTGCTGTTGTGGTGCTGTGTTTGAACATGATCTATGCTGATGGAAACGTCGTCCAAAGCCGCTACAACTTGGAAACACAACGACAGTTGATCGAGAAGGCCCGCGATAGACTCTCGAGGCAGCAGGCGGATAGTCTTGCTCGACGAGGGGTTTATCTGATCAATGTTCTGTTGGGAAATTCGTACAACCCGTCCGGAGCTTCGCAGGCCGTCGAACTCAACCTCGACAATGTCCTCTCATCGTTCTTTGACTTGGAAGAGCAGGATTGGCCCTGCGCTCAGCATGTGGAAGGCCCAGAGCTTGAGTTGTTGCCAGATTCATCAAACGAGACACCCGATTTTGACCAGTGGTTCAGTGCTGTATTTGCATGAGAGAGGCCGGTGAAGACACAAAACCCAAAGTCCTCGCTCCGACTCAACGGAAAGGTCTAGGCGTGGACGTTTACATCGCCAGATCACATGCGTTCCGCCTCGATAACAGCAGATCATGGTCTTGCTAATCTCGGCCGAGATAGAGAAGTGGGCCAATCGCTCTCCAACAGATAACAGTCCACCTCCACTCCCGGCCGGGTTTCAAATGTTTTCAGATACCGGGCTACCTGATGTGGCTTTCCTTCAAAACCTTCGACATTCAATAGACGACTAAGCTACTTCTTCATATCTGGACGTGGCAAGCCATACCATCTTTCGAACATATAGCTGTGTATTGCAGTTACCTCCACTCCACCACGACAAAAATTCCCAGATTGGATCCTGATCATGCCACACATTATCGACGCCCTCCGCATACAGCCTTTAAATGCCGAGCTACGCAAGGACACGAAGCTAGGAGCAGAGGTCTTTCTCCCATCGACGCAGAAACTGCTAGACTTGGAAGCGCTTTCCGAGAGCGACAAGGGAACTTTGCGAAAGGCTCTGTTTACTCACGGTGTGTTAGTGATCCGGGATCAGACGGGCCTCGAGCCGAGCGTGCTTGTGGGACTGGCCAAGCTGTTCGACCCTGCGCCTTTAGACCATCACTCCGGCGGTGCGAAGCAAGTCACAGATCCCAACAACATTCTCTCCCTCAACAACTGCTCGAGAATTCCCAAGGCGCCGCAGGTCACAGTGATTGGCAAAGGGCGAGTCGAGGATCATCAGGGTTTGAGCGAGATAGACCTACAACATCTCGATCATCTGTCCTTTCACGAGAACCCGCTGTCATCGGATGCAGTCAAGGAAGGCTTCACGCGCCCTTATCGCTGGCATATGGATGCTCCGTTGTACGAGAATCTGCCGGGCATCGCAACAGTCCTGCACGCAGTCCAAGTGCCGAGCCTGCCGGATCAAAAACTCGCTTTCGATAACCAACAAGAAATGGACATTGCAGCAGGGGCGACTGCTTGTTAGTATCAGGTCCTGACCTTGATCCACCGAAGCATAATGTGCTAACACCATTGCAGTCTTCTCCGGCTCGCGAAATTTCGAGTTGCTCAGTGAAGAAGAAAAGCAGTTTGCATTGCACACCACGGTACAGTACGCACCAAGAGCGTATGAATGGATCAAAAACTGCAAAGCCACAGATGACGGTCTAAGCATCGCACGCGTTGGCCGTGAGAAAGCGGAGAGCGATCTTCCGCCCTTTGAAAGAGAGAAAGTACACTCCTTCCCCGTAAGTCATCCCGATCGCCTCAAAAAAAGTCGTCATTCCATGCTGAACGAAACCTTCCAGATGGTTTGGCGCAGCCTCGAAACCGGAGAGCCAAGCCTGCAGATCGCGGGCTGCTGCGTGCAGGTACTGCATACATGCGATCCCGCCACGGGCGAGGTGACCACGACCTCCGACCTTGCAAAAGTCAGGAATATTTGCCGGAACCTGCAGAGGCGCGCTTACTCGCCTTCCACCGTGTATGCACATCGATGGAAGGAAGGAGATCTGGTCATCTTCCACAATCGGGGTGTCATGCACAGTATCACCGGTCAATTGTCGCAGCATCCGCAACGGAGGCTGTTGTGGCAATGTAATATGGCGAGTCTGACCCCGGTTGTTCCGTTTTCCGATTGATAGATCAGAGTTATGATCAAGTGTGTTGGTTCTGATTGAGAAATCGAGTATACATGATGTCGGACGACATGCCATGGCCTCTACTCGTATGTGATTGGGGAGGTTCCACCACGCTCATTTGGTCTATGGCCAGATAGCTATCGAGGCACTTTGCTGCCAGTCAAGAGATCACTGCGAATCGTCCGTTTTAAAAACTGCGTTCCTCAATCTGCCTCGACAAGCCCAATAGCCATACCAAATCGTTCAGACCTGGACCACCTTCTCAACTTCAACCATCGTCGCCAAAGCCCGCGGCGCACACCCACGGCATTCTTCATCAAAATCCTCCCTCGTCTCGAAGATCTGAAGTTGTCCTTTCCAATGCTCCCATTTACGCTTATTCCAAGCCCTTTTGTTGCGATGACCTAAATGCCGTTGCGGCTCATGATCCTCAAGACACAACTTGTAAATCGTCTTCCCAGCGATCAGAATCCACGCAGCAGATACCGGAAGAAGCACCTTCCATTCCTGCGACTTGACGAAATGCGCATCGTTGTGAGAGCTTTCAATCCCATCCGCTAGGAAGCGGTCTGCCTGCACAGATAACTTCAGTCCTCGTAATTGAAATCCTTGTTCGAAAAGGGTGGCCGCAAACTTAGCTCCGTTCAACAGGTATGGCGTTTGCTCGAGGAACTCGTCGAGCTCGTCTGGAGAATGGTCGTAAGGATGGAAATACCCTGCGATGTTGTCGTTAGCAGATGCAGGCGTGCGACGGAGGGGAGAAACAAACACAGAAGTTCATCGCACAAGGCGAATGGTAATCCCGGGAGGTCTCTCCAGTAGATAAACCCATCTGAGTTTATTGGTGAGGACCCGCCGGTACCACTTGTGTCTAGTTGCGTCGACATCTCGTGTAAGAGATCGATCAAGCGGCCCTGCGCTGACCCAAATGCACGAGCTGCATCGCACAGCGTAACCCAGAAGGGGTACACTCTGTTGCTATCGTTGTTTTTCAGAGGCTGTACGACGTAGCTACCGTATGATGTTGCGATCATCGCCGCCGCAGCACGGGGTGATTTGCTGCCATCCAGTGTCATGCCGAGTGCATCGATGGCATTAACGTGATCGGGCGCGGTAGTGCGCTCCCGCCGTTCCTTCATCCAGTCCTGTATAGCAGCGAGATCCATTACGATGATTGGATAGGTGTGGTGGTGATCGAACAGTCAACAAGAGCCGCGCCTTTGTGCAGAATAGCACACATTCTGTCCTGAAATAGGGGCTAGTCAGGAACAGTGCGGTGTCCATATCAGGCACCGCTCTCACTACCTCCTCAACTTGACGTATCTACTAGGTCTGAATGCATACAGGTAATCTAGGTAGGCGTGCACATAGATGAATCTCCCGAGTGGCAGAAAACAAGAAGACATCCACCCAATTGCGCACTCACTCCTCCCCAAGCCTACAACTCTCAACAGCAACCCACCCCTTCTCCCCCTCACCGCCATCATCATCTCCCCTAAACACCTCCCTCAACCCATCAACCAACTCCCCCAACCTAAACCCCCTTTCCCGCGAGACCACACCCCTCTGCCTCCTCTTCACAACCCCATAAGCCCTAAACCTCATCTCAGCCTCCAACTCCGACGTCCAAACCGCCGAATCAACTTCTTCCTCAGCCTCATCCTCATCACCGCCACCACCACTACCGGTTCCACGATCCTGAAACCCCCTCCCCTCGAACAAAATCCCGTCAACCCCCGGCATGCCCCCGCACCGCGTAAACCACGCCGAACAGAAAGGTGGATTGGTAGCGTACATTTCGCGCCAGCCTTCATGGTGTTGAGGATCTACCTGACGGAGGAACTGGAGGAACTGGCTGCGGGAGATCTGGAGGAAGAAAGTCCAGACCTGGGGGGTTGAGTAGTCGCTGCTGCTGGTTTTATTAGGGTCTGGCGGGCCGTATCTGGAAGCTATGGCGTCGCCGTTGTAAAGCCATGGGTCTTTGCGTGTACTGCTGTTTGTTTGGCTTTGAGGTGAGAGGATGGTGGTGGAGATGTAGGGGTTTGGGCGGAAAGGTGGTGTCAGTTTTGAGGTTTGGGTCCAGGTGGGAGGGGGCTTTGGTGTTGGCGTTGATTGTGGTGAAGTCGACGATTCGGCAGATGTTGACGTTGATGACGATGACGACGGCGGCGACCAGGGCAAGTAGCAGAACTCGCAGATATGGCGGGAATCCTTGATGACAGTGAGCCAGGTTCTGCAGACACGCTGGCAGATGAGAACGGTGCGAATGGAAGAGAGTTCTTCGTACGCTCGAGTGGCGGGTAAGCTGAGGAGAATGCTTTCGAGCAGTTCTGGTATGGCGAAGACTTGGGCGGCGGCTGATGTCATGATTTCGAGGCAGTGCGTTTGTGGTTCATGTTATTTCCATGCTGTTT
>Ga0265780_10001326_pt1 | contig 35143 bp, 19 predicted proteins | sample P1T30metagenome_FD_192432 | JGI IMG/M metagenome (GOLD analysis project Ga0265780, IMG submission 192432) | Plant litter microbial communities from East Loma Ridge, Irvine, California - P1 T30 | ecosystem: Environmental > Terrestrial > Plant litter > Unclassified | place: USA: California...
ATTCGCGATCAGATCGTTTATTGGGTGGAGGGGCGCAAGGAGATTCCGTGTTTTTTGGCGGCGTTGAGCTTGGAGTTTTGGGAGAGGGGGCCGGGGGGGCAAACGATGCATGGGTAGGGTAGGGGAGGGGATTCATGATGAGCATATGTGTTCGGGGATGTATGTACTTTTCAATGGCAAATGTACATTTACGAAAGTGGTATCCTGTGCTCTCAAGCATGTAAGTACCTGCGCAGTTCGTTCTTCCATCATCCAGCCAACAATAGATTCACACAAGGGTATCTTCACCGCCCTCCCATCTCATACAGAGGCCCTGTCCTCCCCGGCGCATTCGGCACACTAATCGCATCAACCTCATGCGCCCCAGTCGCAGCAGGACCAGTCGACTGCATCGGCAAATTGTTCTGCTGCTGCTGAACCGGAGAAACACTCTGCTGAGGTACTGGAGCAGCAACCTCGTGCGCGCCACTAGCAACGTACTGATACTGCTGTTGCTGCGGAGCAGGCGAGGTACTCTGCTGCGGCACCGGGGCAGCAACCTCATGCGCACCGTTGGCATTGTACTGATACTGTTGCTGTTGCTGAGGCGGCGCACCATACGGCTGCGTATACTGCGGCGGCGGCGGAGACCCTGGGTTCGAAATAGGCGTCATATTGTACTCCGACACCGACGCATGGGGGTTGTATTTCTGTTCACCCGCATTCTGCGGCGGCGGGGCAAAGTATCCCGTATTCGACGGCGCAGGGCTCATGGGCGGCTGTGGTCCTTGCTGTGTAAACTGCCCTTGCTGTTGCTGTTGCTGGCCGAAGGTAGCTTGGTTGTTAGCGATGATCTGAGCGTTGTTGGCGATTTGCTTGTTCTTCTTCTTCTTCTTGATGCACATGAAGATACCGATTGCGACGAAGAAGAGGAGGCCGAGCACGGCGACGACGATGCCTATGATTGTGCCGATGGCAAGTGTCTTTCGGGCCCTGGGGTAGTCGTACGTGGTGCTTCCGCTTCCACCGCCGCCCGAGTACACAATGCTCGAGGTGGGGAACGTGAATCGACGCGTTGAAGAAGCGGCTAGGATATTTGCTGCGACGGTGGAAAGCCGAATGCTAGAAGTGAGGCCCGTACCGCTGGCGGTTTGGCGGACGGTGGACACTGAATTTCTCGAGGTGGCGCCACAGCCATAGTCGGAGACGCCGTCGGAGGGATAGGTCCAGGTCACGCAGTACGGTGCTCGTGTGTCGGTGCACTTGCGGACGAGTGGATCGAGTATACAGCTGGCACCACAGCTGCCGGCAGAGTAGCGACTGGCATCCACACAGGAGCTTGCCCAGCCGCAATTTTGTCGGTCGAAGCCAGTGCAGCAACCGGCCAGATTTACAGTAGCACTCTTGAAGAGCATGCAGGTTCCGATCGTACAGGATACAGCAGAATCTATCAGGTTAGCGAGTGAGCTTCTTACGAGGAGGTATTTATGATTGCTCACCGAGATCTCCATCGACCCATCCACAGACTTCTGGTGAAAACAGATTGGACTGACGCTTCCTCAATTCGTTGATAGATGGCCCGTTTGTAGGCCGGGGAGTCATGCCATCGAAGGCTCTGTTCGGGCTCTTATCTGTGGGAACAGGACCTCCAAATGCAACAGCATGAGCCGCTGGTAGAGCCGCTACAAGGCTGAAGACTGACTGGTACTTCATCCTGAATATCGTTGTAGAGCGTGTGGGTCGTCAACCGATAAATCGGCTGGATTCGCGATTAAAGGATGACTTGCGAGAAGGGAACAAGACGCAAAGATTCAATCGAGAGAAAACATCTTTTGACAGCGAGGTACCTCTCGCGTATTTGAGGAGATTGCGACCAGCAATGCGCCCTAGAGCTGAACGTGTGCGGCACAATTCTGAGTTGGTACCACAAACACGGTATGGCGTTCTAACCTTAGGCATCAGCCTCAGCGGGGATATTGACGATCCCATGTAAACAAGCGACGGAGCCGCTGTATCTGACATGGCTTATGCGAAGCTTTCGAAGCTCTTCCACATCCCACTCTCCTGGACTCTTCAGAGAGAATAATGCTCGCTTCTCGCAAAGCAAACCCGTGAAGCGCATGAAAGAGAGTACCAGAATCGACATCGCGAATTGGCCAGGAGTTGAGCTGAAAGAAAGTGGCTTGCAACAAGCCTATCAGAGAGAGCCAGTGTTGCACAGAAAAAGTAAATGCAAGCGAGCCTCGCTGTAGCTCCCCTGCATAGCGGCATGCATTGACGCTGGAAATAGCATATCTTTGGCTACTTTTCGAATGTGCTTGTCCTGATGTGTTGTGCTCTTGACCGGTTTTCGCTACGGTGTGTAATTGATCGACCGGTACTCATGTTTGGGGCTGTCGCCGAGTCGCGATCGCGGCTAGATTTTGACCGTGATCGTGCAGGCTGTTGGGAAAGACATTCTCTTGTAGAAGGGGAAGGGCTCCTCTTAAGCTCCTCCTATGACCAAAGATTCATTCTCCTGAGTTCTGTGGTATCAGTGTGGACGAACAGTCGATCAAAGTACCGGGATGCGAGATACGAGGTCGGGGCAGCCTCGGCCAACCACCTCGACGCGTGCTGTCACAAAAATCGGTCTGCATCGCTCGTATGCGGGGCAAGGCTGAGCCATCGCGGGGCTGATCAAGAGGTCAACCACCGCAGCTGCAATCGAGATGTCATCTATCGTTGGCGCTGGGTATGCCAGACGATGGTGGTATGTTAGTGAAAGCGGCGAGTTGAGGCGAGTTGAGGTCTCGCGACTTCCTGTGGCAACTGCTCCACCGAACATCCGGTGCTAATTTGTCAGCGGCATCATATATACACAGCCGGCGACCACGACTTCCAAGTCTTTACGTATATCATCTTCGTCAATTTCTTCGTCGTGGCGTTCAGATCAAGTGTACGCAGAATGACCAACTTCCAGATTAACGTGGTGTCAGACACCGTGTGCCGTAAGTACAGCCCTGTGTATTCTCGCTACCATGTACTCACAAATTTGTAGCATGGTGCTATGTAGGCAAAAAGCGACTAGAAAAGGGGATCGCAGCCTACAAGGAGAAGCACCCAGAATCCAAGGATACCTTCGCGACAAACTGGTTCCCTTTCTATCTGGATCCGACTGCGCCGAAGAGCATCGACAAGCAAGAGCGCTACGAATCGAAGTTCGGCAAAGAACGCACAGCAATGATGCAGGAGCGCCTATCTCAGATTGGACATGCTGAAGGCATCAACTTCAAATATGGAGGCCGGACCGGAAATACTCGTGACTCGCACCGCTTGATTCAGCTTGGGAAGACGAAGGGCCCACTTACCCAGACGCGCGTTATCGAGGAGCTTTTCGCAGCGTACTTTGAGAACGAGCAGGACATCACACGTCAAGACATCCTGCTTGAGGCAGGCGTGAAAGCCGGTCTTGACGAGGAAGAAGCTCGCGAGTGGCTGGAAGGTGGAAAGGGAGGATCAGAGGTCGACAAAGAGGTGCAGGACGCGGTTGAGCAGAATATCAGTGGCGTGCCGGTGAGTCCTTGAACTATAGCTTAACATACCTGAACACTGACTCTATCTCAGAATTTCACTATCAACGGCTCGTTCGAGGTTGGAGGCGCACAGGAACCATCTGCTTTTGTCCAATTGTTTGAGCGCTTGAAGAGACAGGAAGGAAACTTGTAGGTAAAGCTATCACGTACTGTCTTGAAGAGGCTACCTCGGATTTTATATAGGCGGTCTCAATGGAGATGTTGTACATTTGTGTCTCGACTATGCGATTATGGTGTGCATGCGCTTCTGTTGTGTCCTCACCTTCATGCACTGCTCTGGTAACTAGTAGCACGCCGCACAACACGAGGATCATCCGAAGACCACTGCCTAGACGTCCCACACACGGCGACCGCAGTTGCCCAATACAGCAGCTCGGCAGCCTTTTGCCTGTTATGGTGCAATCGCGCAGCCTCAAATCAGGACGCTGGGTTGAGTTTCAAAGCTCGAATAGGCCAGCCTGAATGGGGTTGAGCGAGACTTCCGCGTTTACAAGGTCGACTTGAAGCGGTTAAATTCTCTCTACAGCTTGTATTTGCCTCCCTAGCTCTTACTTCCGCTACGCCTGGGCGTGGCATGGCGGGACTTCGCGCCGCGCGGAAGTTGGTGGAGCAGTCTACGGAAGTTGATGTGGCAGTCTGCAGTGCTCAGTATTGCAATTTTCAGGGTTGATAAGCTGTGTGCAGATGTTTTCATGTCAGTCTCGAGTAGTGTGTATGATGTTGTCTTGCTTGGTAGTCTGTCCTTGCAACTTGACGGTTGTGTTTCGTAGATTGGTACTGAGATAAGTGCAAGAAACCTTTTCGGAAAGCTGTTCACTTGTGAAAAATGGGGATTCCGTTCGTGTGAACTCAGTCTCGTTGGGTTGTATAGCTGTAGTTTAGTTAGTTGTGCAGCTTTGGCTGAGCAGGTCGTACGCCTCCTTGAGTTGGTCCTCTACACAGACATCACCAGTGAATAGCAATGCAAGTTGTAGAGCTAAATTATCTTCTCACACTATACAGCCTTTCTGATCTGTTTCCTAAGAAACGGGGCGCTCTTGTGCACCGTGAACGAACGTGCCTTGCAAGTATGTGCAGACACCCAGAGGGCGTCCCACTATCCACAGCAGACGGTAACGTTCTCTTGCATCCGATCGGAGCCACCAGCTCCAACGCTGAAGCTCTCCCACCCAAAGATGAAGTTGCCAATGTATGCGCCGATGAAGATACAGATGATGAGATATCCATTGTAGTACATGGCGAGCAGCATGATGAAGTACGCAACAGCAAACTGCAGCATATGCAGAAGCGCACGGATAGCCTGTTGCAGAATTGTCGGGCGGAAACGCTGCGCAGCAAATGAAGCGGGTGCGGTTGCGGGTGTGGAGTGTGTCAACGGGTTCTTGTTTCCGTCGGCGCCGTTGGCACTACTAGCGGACGAGACAACGGTCGGTGAGGCGGTGGTGAGGTCTTGCATCTTCTGTTTGACAATGCAGCGATCGTATTCTTTGCCGGCGCGGCGGAGAGCTTCAAGGACAATGACCAGGAGGATAACGCCGATGCATGAGCCAGCGAACATGCCGTTCGATCTGATGCGCCATGTACTAGAAATGAAGCCTAATTGAGTTAGTGGTGATGCCACGCGCAAAGAGTAATTTGATCGAAAACCGATCGAAGAGTACGAGGACGGTGCGGAGTTTGTGCGATATCAACTCGTGTCCTTTTCGGGCAACCCAGATGGGCACTCAATTGAGATTGCGGTACAAAGATACTGGTATCCCATTGCGTCACCCTTCAGTATATACTGAAGCGGAAGCCGGTGATCTATAAGATACGAGCACCTTTGTGGAGTCGACAAGACGTGAAGCAAGATGTGAAGGCATGTGACTCGAGGCAGTATTCAACTCACATGAATCGACGGTGTTCCAGTTCCTTTGAAGTGGATGTACGAGGTCAGTGTTTGTCTCACATGTAGTGTGTACATAGACGTTACATACCACAACATCTGTGAGGATGTCAGCTTCATTATCTCTCGCGCCATTTGCCGGTCTGACTTACGCTGATCTTACACCCGCCGCCCATGCCCATTCCGCCCATACCGCCAGAGGCAGCGCCGGTGGAAGAAGGCATAGCCATAGCACCAGTTGCAGTCGGGCTCATGCCAGACATCGCCATCGACGTCATCATATCGTGATTCATGGCCATGATGTCGAGTGGAGAGTGAGCGTTCCGTTCGAGGATGGTGCAGGCTGGGTATCTTTCGAAGGAAATTTAGGTACGAGGGCGAGCGATGTGATGGGGGAAATTTCTTCCAACAGTTGAGAAGTGTGCAAGTTTCGCGGCGGTGAAGCGCAAACAACTGGACAAGTACCCTAGGAAGGTGCGAAACGACAGCTTCGAGCAACAACAACAGTCGGATGGCAGGAGCAGGACTTCACGACAAACATATGTTTATCTCACCGACTTCTTCATACGCCCTCTTTAGGCGCGCAAACCTTCTCAACGCCTCGTACAAGGTCAGCTTAGCGGGTACAGCATACAACAGCGCACCCTTGTACCCATCTCACCATGCCGCAACTTTTAACCTTTCACAAGCACCACAGCGCGCCTTGTTGTCGTATCTGTGCCGCACCTCGACGTCTTGGTATGCGCCTGTCAGGCTACGAGCGAATGAGCCGTTGTGTCGAGCCTTGGGATTCCGCATGCGACCCTGCCTGAAAAAGAAAGGCTTCCCGCACGAGAGTGTTTGAGCATGTTCAACGCCTTTCACACCGATATGCCGCCACTTTTTCTCCACTGCACTGCGCCTGAGTGCGGAGATATCGTGCGATTGAGAAAGATGCGCCCACTGACCTGCATCTGTTGGCATGCGAATCTGCAGGTCGAAAACATTCGAACACACGTGCGATATATTGAATTTATATTGCTATCGTAGGCCGTTGGTACCAAGCAGCGGGTTCGGACAGAGGCGAGGTGCATTGCAGGGTTGTGTTGGTGGCGTGCGAATCGCGCTAGGGTTTAGGCGGATACCCTTGTGGGTCGAATCGCGAAGTTGAGTTTATATGCTGATGATGTTGATGTTCAATCAAATCTTCTCAGCATCATGAAAGAGGCAAGCTCAACCTCGAGATTGCATGTTTTTCTGATTCTCATGTGTGAGTATCTTGCAAAGCCAGCTTACAGGCTTTGATTCCTTTTCACACCCCCACCGTCTCATTTCTCGCAAACGGATCTTTGCTCGGATCAGTGATGCGAACATGCTCCATGAATTTCGCAATGTTCGTGGCATTTTCCTTGTTATATGTCTCCTCCACCCAATGCAGCATCAAGTCCAGACCTGCAGTTACACCCGATGAGCTCCAAGTCGGAGGTTCACTAGAATAGTCCTCAACCCATCGTGCGTTAGGTATCCACGTTGTGTTCGGGTTGGCACTGATCGCACTCGGCCACGATGATTTGTTTGTTGTCGCTTTTTTGCCAGCCATAATTCCTGCTCGTCCCGCAAGGGCTGCGCCTGTGCATATGGTGATGATTTGTTTGACGTTTGGCGCGGTCTTGCGAATGTAATCTAGAGTTGCGTTCAGCGACGGATTGCGCCAACCTGGGCCTCCGGGTATAATCAGAACATCCAGTTCTGGTGCCGTCTCAAAAGTATGTGTCGGAGGAAGAAGCGGATATATAGAATTGTTGAACGGATTCATGGAAGGAAATGTGGGTCTTGTCGTAACAGGCTCCATGGTCTCTGCGATGTAGACAATGTCCGTCTTGAAGGACGCACTGACGAACTGTAGGACTTCCGTAGGGCCCATGACATCAAGCACGTCGAACATGCGGAATAGCACGATACCGTAGGTCAAAGGCATGCTCGCATTGACAGCTGCTCGATGAGTCAAATCTGGTTGTTTTGCTGGGGAACCTCCGTTGTGAACTCACCTCCCCCAAAAACTCCTGTCGCCATACTGAGCGCGCTCGCTAAGGCGTATGCCCGGTGTGAGGAAACCATGGCTAAGGTTTATTGCAGCCGAAAGAATTTTCGGAATAGGAAGACGAGGTATCCAAAATTGAATTTCCACGGTCTGGCAACTTTCAAATTTATACCTTTCATATAACTAGTCGTTCTTTCGAAATACTTTTATGGGGCAAACAATCTCTCCATATTGTATTCGGAGCAGACGATGGAACTATAGGTCAAGGAGCTACTGTTCCCATCTGAAGTCGTGTTAGCGTTATGAAGTGTGCTGTCAAGTTATTACATTGTCTCCATGAGTTAAATTGCGCAAGTTTCTGCGGGATGATATCTTGAAATTTTAGCACATAAGTTTTAACACCTACCTAGCCTGGAAGATTTTCAGCGCGCAGGACTTTGATCTGGGTAGTCGGTATCCGTTGCTGCATGTCGGTGTACTAACAGTATGGACACGCCATTATAATACTTTCTCCCGCCTGCGATACGCCGTGCTTAGATCTGCTAAAGTCTGGGAGGCTTCAGCCGAGCACTCCGTCCTTCGCGAGAAACATAGGCTGCAAGAGCGCATTGGTAATGTAACAATGTCTTCTTGCTTCTACATTTTGAACCACACAGCGAATTGTTGGCGGCGGAGTCTCGCTGTCAACTGGTGGTGAAGAAGTCGAGGTACCGGTACGGAGCACGGCTAGTGAGGTCACTTCCGCTGCTCCCATTCGCTATTTAGGTATGCCGGCGCTCGGGACCAACAACACAACACCTCCACCGGAGCGTACATCAATCGACCTACCTACCAACTACTTACTAACCGTTTCTATGATGCGGTCGGATGCTTCCGAGGCCGCACGGCGCCATTAGGATTGTCTATGCACCAGTCCAAAAATATAACATCATGGCACGACACCGGGCAAGGCGATCGGACTGCAGGAATTCCAGTGCAAGGTACCCAATCAAGTTCCAGACGATTCCTCCTCGCGACACGGCGAAAGAGCGCAACTGACTTCGACATTCGGTCTGAAGTACGGGATGGGGACCTCCTGGCCTTGTGAACGCTGTTTCAGTCACGCATGCCGTCAGGCAACGACCGCGGAATAACTTCACGTCTTCCCTCTTTTAGACGGACGTTAATGCTCGGGCCGAAAATAGCATCAGATCTCCTCTTCAACGGTCTCTCGAACTTTCGAAGCCCGGAGGATCAGTCCAGGGCTTGGAATGAGATCAAGCAACAACCATGGCAGATCGTCAGCAGAACGATCATTCGAACATGCAAAACTCCTGAGTTTAATTTGCACCGCGTGAACAAATGACGACAATATGGTAAGACTACTTACGACTTTGTGCTAGCATTTTGCGCACGTGTTGAAACTCACCACCTTTCATGCCTTGCTTGGTATTCTGGAAGTTGTTCACGACTGTTAGGCGTAAACAGCGCAATACTCTGCATGCTGAAGTGGACAGCTTCATTGAGCCCACATCGTGAGACGTGCTTTTGGCCAATAAGCATTTTTTCAGTGTTTCTGCCGGCGAATGCTCAACTATCATGGATTACCGTGTGGTTTTGGTGGACGACACCGCATCAGCTTGACGAAGGGTTCACGGAAATCTTCTCAGCAGACACCTCATGTGGCGTTGGCGAGCAGAATCATGGTGGTGGTGTTTCAAATTGCATCCACCGATGGCACGCTAGGCTGAAGGCGGACGAGAACCCCTGAGAAGCGCTCGCAAGGAGAATCGGGAGCCTGCGGCGCTATGGCGGCTGCCAGGGCGATCCTCCCAGGAACATCTCAAGGAATTGTGCTTGCTTCTGCGCGTCTTGGGCATCAACAGAACGTCCAAAGAATCGAAAATTCCAGCAGCTAGCCGTGCGCATTGCATTATAGCGCGTCCTACCGCGCAAATCTCCGTGCTATATTTACGAAGCCCTGTTGCTGACACCTGCATGCCAAGTGGGTTTCAGGATCGAAACGACCTGTCTCCTCTAAACAAGAGAGCATCCACGCCTTCCGCCCGGGAGATTAGACGATCAATGTCGTCCTGAGGGCCTGAGATCTGGAGCTTGTACCTTTTCACATTTCCAACAAAAGCACGGCACCTTCTCGAACGCTTCCATTTGCGCGTATCCGCTCCCTTTCATAACGACATCAACTCCCCGCCCACGGCCCGTCCGAAGCCTAATTCCGGAATGACACTGGCTTCTCGACGCGACACTTGACACCATGGACACCGATGAGCCTCAACTCTACCAGTACAGCACGCCGCAGTCGAGTAGTTCATTCAAACGCCCGCGTCGCAGCCTCCAGAGCTCCACTCCTTTGAGCAGCGTATCCGAAAGCGTCACATCGTCACCACGTGTCTCCGGTCACAGCAACTTTAACCCTCATGTTATTGATCATATCAATGCTCTGAAACATCTCGACGACCATCAGATCTTGTTGCTGCTGCAGGCAGCACGCAATGGAGGTTAGTACTCGTAAGATGCTGCTGGCGCGCTTGCTCACCAATGTTCAGATGGTATGCGCCATTCGGGTGCCGACAGATCGTCCATGTCGACGCTCGGAAGCCGTGCTTCATCTTACTTGAGCGTGCCCTCGAGCAGAGTACCAAGCATGCTTTCGGATCCCCGATCGTCTGTCGCGTCGACCGATTCTTCCTTCACGCACTACAGCGCCGCTTCGTCTCGATTGTCCACAGCCTCGTCTCGCCTCTCGACCATCTCCACAGCCTCGACGCCCGCGCCGAAGAACTTCGCTTGTACGTTTTGCGACAAGGCACTCAAATCGAAGCCGTATTGGAAATCCCATGAGGAGGAATTCCACGAGCAGAGGCTCACCTGGCGTTGCCCGGACTGTGAGCAAATATTCCATGCTGGCAAGCGCTTCCGTGAACACCACACCAAGCTACATGTACGTTGCACAAGACGCCTTGTCTTGACTATCCATTTATAGAATGCTAATACTACTCAGGGCTGTGAACATTGCAAACAACCTAGGGAAAGTGGCCAGCCCACAAGCAGGAAGGCCTCGCCATGCGTAAAAAAGTATGAAATTGTCATGCACGACAAGGACGCTTGGGGATGCGGATTCTGTGCTTGTCTTCTTACCACATGGGAAGAAAGATGCGAGCATATCGCAATGCATTTCGAGGAAAAGGGCAACAACAAGTGGAACTTCACCAATGTAGTCTTGGGTTTGCTTAGACAAACCGAAGTCGCGCCAGCATGGAACCAGCTCTTAACACTTCGCCACGGCGACGAGCAGAATTGGCCAACGCTATCTTGGGAATCGAAAAGATGCAACCGACTAAGATACAAACTGGAGACCAAGTGGGACAATCGAGCGTTCGACATTGAGAAGTTGGTCCAGGACACGTACGACTTGGCTGAAATCGAAGTGAAAGAGGTTGCAGACTCCGCGCTGGAACCCAAGGCTGAGATTGATCCAGTCGACACCAGCCAAGGGGAAATTGTGGAATTCAAACTGGAAACAGCTGATTTCGGGATGGATCACCGGCTTTCGAGTTCACACGGACTGCCGCAAGATCATACCATGATGGACCTAGATTCAGTCGAGCCGACACAGTCCATGCACCATCAGACAATGCAACAAACACAGTGGCCTGTCAGCACAGACATGTCTCAGGACACCATGAGTTCAGCTACCACAATGGGCGGGTTTACAGGATTCGACACCCATATGACGTCGATGCCACCAGACTTTTCTCAGCCAGTCGCTCAAGGCTTTCAGCAACAGCAAACATGGCCCAACACCGGATTTGCAAGCACTCCAGATCTGCTCAATTTCCAGCAGCCAGCTCAATTCATGAACTACAACCAGCCTAGGGAGATGGTGTCAGTTCCCACGTCGCAATACGCCAACCTTGCGCACTACCCTCCGCGACAGAGTCTACCGCCGAACTTTCTCCAGCAGCAACAGCTTGCCAACACTCCAACATCTCGTCGTTACGTGCCCAAGCTAGTCAATATATCGAACGCAAGCCAACGGATGCCACAACAGGATCAGCCACCTCCACCACCCCCTAAAGATGAACATCAACAGCATCCTCAACAAAACCGTCTCTCTCGCATGATGATGCGACGGCGACCGAGCAACATGTCACAACACAGCCTTGTTTCACAAAGAGACATTGGTTGGATGAACGATGACAACTGGGGTTAATCCTGCCGTCTTCTCCAGTTCATGGCTGGGTGCCGTTGCGCTCATCTCGAGCCTGTCAATCGCAAGCAACGGATGTCGTGTATGCATACATGTCATGTCAAACACAACCACCGCCGGCTGGACCGGTACCGTACACCTACACTCTCCTTGAAAACAAACAAAAAACTCACTGAGAAAGTGACTCCGAACCTCGCATCGTCTCACGCTGTCGCGAGCTACACGTCACCTCAACGGGCCAAACATTTATACATTTCCTTGCTGTCTATTGTTATCATGTTGATTTGGATCAGAGGAAGAGTATACCCATAATGCAGCGTTACGGTCGATTTTGGGCTGGAAGGAAAGGATGAGCCAGTCAACGCTTGCAGTGCTTTCAGTCACCTAATACCCCTTGCCTTACAATACCCAATGCTTCAGCGTTTGACGTAATGAGGAATCAACACTAGAAGTAATACCATCTGATGTCTCATATACATGACCAAGATCCATTGGCGTTCCTTTGATGATTTCGAGTGTACTTGGGAGCCTAGTCAAGGCGATGACGCCACGTGCGGACGCGTCTCGTTTCACCCGGCCCGATGGTACGAAGTACACCAACCCCAGATAATCATTGTCAGAGTCAGACGCAGCTGTGCAACGCTTCCATGCCATCAGACGGCAGAATAATGGTCAAGGCCTCCGTGACCCCACGGTATTTTCAGCGCGTGTTTATGGCGGAAGAATAGACGGCTAAAAGACCACCGTCTAAACTCAAACACTTCCACAGTACCTCATGCTCACTCCACTCTACCACTGACCGTTCCGTAACGCAATTGACGGCTGTCTAGTATGCCTGTGACCGTCTTGGACCAGCATGACTTACGCTTGGCTTATGGGGTCTTGCCGCCGGGTAATTTCGCGGGCTGTACCCCTCCTGCCATAAAAGCAATTGGTATGCCTCCAGTAACTCTGATGGACTGCACTCCACCCATCAATCGCTAACACAGTACCTCAATATGGCCGATAAGCAACCAATCGTCACCCACGTCTACACGGCCGACCCCTCCGCCCACGTCTTCAACGGCAAGCTCTACATCTACCCCTCCCACGACCGCGAGACGGATATCAAAGACAATGACAATGGCGACCAATACGACATGGCCGATTACCATGTATTCAGCATGGAGGAAGTAGGCGGGCAAGTCACAGACCACGGCGTAGTCCTCAAGCAAGAGGACGTCCCATGGGTCTCGAAGCAGCTATGGGCGCCCGACGCGGCGACCAAGAACGGCAAATACTACCTCTACTTCCCCGCACGAGACAAGGATGGCATCTTCAGGGTCGGCGTGGCCGTGGGCGACAAGCCAGAGGGACCATTCAAGCCAGAGCCAGACTACATCAAGGGCAGCTTCAGTATCGACCCTGCAACCTTTGTAGATGACGACGGCGAGGCGTATCTTTTCTTCGGCGGCATCTGGGGCGGACAGCTGCAGTGCTGGACAAAGGCCACATTTGACCGCGACGCGTACGCCGGCATGGAGGCAACCTCCGGCGACGCGCTCACTGCAAAGGTCGGAAAGCTCACAGAGGATATGACGCAATTCGCCTCAGACGTCCGGGATGTAGTCATCCTCGACGAGGCCGGCAAGCCCCTCCAGGCCACAGACCACGACAGGCGCTTCTTCGAGGCCGCCTGGATGCACAAGTACCAGGGCAAGTACTACTTCTCGTACAGCACGGGCGACACACACTACCTGTGCTATGCGACCGGCGACAACCCGTACGGACCGTTCACATACGGTGGAAGGATATTCGAGCCTGTTGTTGGGTGGACGACACATCACTCAATTGCGGAGTTCAAGGGCAAATGGTATTTGTTCTACCATGATTCGACGCTCTCGAAGGGTAGGAACCACCTGAGATGTGTGAAGATCAGGGAAATTGTTTATGATAGCGAGGGCAGAATCAAGCTGGCAGAGGAGCAACCTGTACTGGAAGAGGCGCCACCTGCAAAGTTGGAGGGTTGATCGGTATTAAATTTACATTCCGTATGACACACGACGATTGTCTTCAAAACCCTGGCATGTACCTATGCTTGTCCGTCACTGCAATTACTTCAAATTTGTCGCCCACCTTGATCTTTCCCGCCTCCCTAGGCACACAAAGCATGCCAAAGCAAGGCTTGTAGGTAATGCCTTCATCGATTCTCCGATACTTCATCAGGATATCCCATGGCTGCGTTTTGTGCTCTTCCGCAGTCTCTGGATGGACATTTGGCCTAGATGTATATGTACGTCAATGTGTGTCGCATGTGCCATTTAAGTACCTGGGTCTGCTTACACGCGGCATCGTGCACAGCGCTGAGTTACATCTAGCGTTAGAGGCCCAGAGCCGTGCTTGCCCTTGGGTGTTATGCGTAAAGTCTTCCAGCGATCTAGACAGTTGTGTGTACGAAGTCAGTACTTGTCACATGCAGTTTATACATTCACACCACTTGCCTTCATCCCACGCAATCTCGCCCTTAATGAGGATGTTAGGTCGGAACCGCCGGACATCGATCTCAACACCCTCAACGGCTTTGAGACGGCCGTTGAGCTCCTCGAGGCTGCTTTCATTACCCACAAGCAGTGGCATAAGGTCGGGGAAGCATGTTGAGGCATTTCGTCCCAGGACTTCTGGAGCGCCGTTGGACCGCAGAGGCCGCGGGTCATCATATATCGAGGCTTTGTAGACGAGTCGTACTTCCTTGCCGAAGAAGTCGTTGAAGGGTCCGGTCAGCTTGGTTGAGTAAACACGTGCCGAAGTCCATGTGTTCCAAATCTTCGCTTCGTGCGTTTCCGTATTCTCGTCGAGCCATTCCTTACTTGGGTGGGCTGGGGTGCTGAATTCGAGCTTTTCGTCGATGGAGTTGGGCGCTGGAGCCGTGACTGTCAGAGTGTCGCTGGCAGAATCGTACGTGGGCCGAATGAGAGTCATTTTGGCGAAGTTCCGAATCGTGAGGAATTCGTATGAAGGATACGAAACCCACATCCACTGGCGGTCTAGGTCAAGCCCGGTGGGGAGGAGTTTCGCGGATTGCACTGAGCATACTTAGCTTTTTACTACAGTTAAAGTAAGAAGTTCTATACCTCTTGTACCATAACATGACTTTATCGGATGGATGAGGAGGGCTGTGATCTCGGTTGATGCCGGCAATAGTCCAGCGGAGTTCTTATTTTGTTGTGAACGCGTGAAGTAGATGTATGTGAGGACTGGTACAAGGAAGGCCGATGCGATTATGGCTGCTTGTGTGGTGTTTGACAAGGGTGCCGCCATTGTTGGAGAAGCGTATCGTCTCGCGATTAGAATGTAAATCTTGAGCGTGCCGATTCCCAAATATCCTTTGGGAATTTGTGCTTCAATATTGCGGAAGGGTCGAATTTGTGCTGGATTACCTCGCGGCTTCACTGTTGGTTTTGTTCTTCTTGTCCAAACCTTTTTAAGAAGCGACTAGCCAATTTTCTTCAGCAGGGCGCGCCGAGCAATTTACGACACAGATTAGACCCGCACAACATGAGTTCGATCCGACTTTATAAGCTTGAGGTATGCATGCAAGCATGACGCAACGCGGGGATCGTCGATATCTTTAGCGTGTAATGCAGATCATAGGTGCCACCGCGAGAACATCCGTTCAGCCACGACTCATCGCTCCGATGGCACATTTCCAACAAAGTCCATCATCGGTATCACTGTTTTCTGTTTCTTGGACCTCTTTCTGCTCCCTCTCTTCTCTTTACGTCGCTCTTCCGTCCTCTTCAATTCCCTTTCAATGACCTCCGCTATGCGGAGGTTGATAGGCGCAGCTCTCTTGTCAACCTCAACTCCACCAGATCTCGGTGCAGGGTCCTTGATTGGCGTCCATTCTGCTCCTGTTTTGTGTTCCATGGCGCAATTGAGCTTCTCCCGTTTTCGTTGTAATGTTTCTCGAGCAACGCATGGCTCATACGTATATCTCATGCTCGTGTGGATTGCTTCAGGACGCACTTGTGGTTCCATTTTCTGTCCGAGAATGATTCCTTTGGCATCAGTGGCCATCACTTTGAAGTCCGATCCAATGTGTGAGAGGCAATTCTGGCGCAACCAAGGAGCGCTTCGAATTTGAGGATCTTGGTAAAGTGCATCGCTGTTGCGCAGGCAAAGGCCGCGAAGCGGTGAGAAGGGTCGGCTCTTTGAGGACACAGAGGAAGATTTTTGCGATATGCCGATTTGGTTTGCCATGGTGACGTGAGGTTGGGCGTGGAAGATTGCAATAAGGACGATGGCTGTCAGTGCGAGGATGTACGCCGCGAGAAGCAAACGAGAAGGAGAGGAACGGGATGTTTAGTTGTATGGCAAAATGTTTGGGAGGATTGAATTCAGTTCTACAGGAGCGGTGGAGCCGAATCATGGCGTGCATACCCACGGACTGGTTCACTACCAAACATCTGAACCATACTTTGAGAGAAACAAATTTTGACGTCCCACACCCTTCGACCGCTGAAAATACCAAGCTTTACATCTCCGTCAATCGCAGTGCATCGCCATTTTAGACAGTCTGTTGCTGTCCCATGGGGGAAAACAGATAACAAACTGGACAGAGGATGTTCAAAGGAGACCTTCCCAAGCGCGTGATGAACCCACAACCCAAGAGACTCCGCAGAGCGCTCCTCATGCTCTTATTCAACCGTGGCTGGCATGCCATTCTTCTGCACTCATTCCCCTCGTGGTGTCCTCGTCCGACTCATAGTCCTCCACCCGAGCCCACTTTCGCTTCAAGTGCTTGATCTCGGCCCTCAGGTCCGCACACTCAATGCTGGCGATATCGTAGCTGCGCTTCAGCTTTGTGAGGCGCGCAGTCAGCTCATCCACCTTTTTTTTTGCTCCGCGTCTTTCACAGCCATTAAGGCTTGGAGAGCAGCTTTGCGCTTCTTCTCTTCTTCGCAGTCGCCGCTTTTGGCGGATGTACCACTCGCTTGTGTGTTGGTCCGGCGTTTAGGGCCCACTTCGACCGCGATTCCACCGTTCTACTTGTATGCTGTCTCTTCAAGCGCCGTCATGCCGATCTCTTTTTTGAGTATGTCCTGGCTGGTGAAGTTGAAGGAAAACCGGCCATGGAGCGTGATTGCTTGACGTGAGATCTGCTTGGAGGCGTGCTTCGCGACGAACTTTTCCATAATCGGGATTTCGTACGCCACGTGAGCTGGTAAGCCCTGGCGGCCGGTGTACTCATACTTTATGGGCTTGTTCGAGTGCTTGTTGAGGTGTCCGTTCAGGAAATCAAGGGTGATCAACGGCCAGGTGCTCGGCTTGCTATAGTCGTAGTCATCGAAGCCTTCGGACAGCTTGATGTTTCCCTCGAGTGTCGCTTGATCGAAACTGAAATTGAAGCTGTGTTTAACGCCCTTGCGGAGCAGGTCGGTATGTGTGAGGACCATGTCGAGGTATGTGAAGTTGTTGCGATAAGTGTCGTTGATGTGTGGTCGTAGCCGAAGGTTGAGGGGGTGTTTAGTAGGCCAACATAAGTATAGAAGACGGTGGAAAGTCGTGGAAGAGCAGAAGCGGGGAAAAGTAAGGTGAATGTGAGTTGGAATGGCTGACCACTTAGTGTCTCACCTTCACCTACATGGGTAGTCCATTTCACTAATCGATTGGCTGTATTGAAGGTACGTCATATACAATGAGATGAGAGCAATAGTATTGATCCGGACATCACGATTGAAAAAGTAGGCAAATACGAGGATGCCATCGTGTGCTCAGGATCTCTAATTCATCTCAGAGACCTCCAAGCTGTGTATCACTATATCCTCCGATGACCAACTTCCAGCATGTTCGAAGGCGCTTGTATTGTGTGAGTCACCATTGTTGCGTTCGGTGCGTCCTGAAAGTTGACACGATCAATACGAGCACCTTCCTGTTTCTTGTATGTCCTCCGTCATCGAATGCTTGATTCACATTGTGCCCCGTTGAACACCTCCATCGAGTTGCTCACGACTCTTGCTCAGTCTTTCCCCTCTTCGAAGCCGGCTCATCAGCAGCAGCAGCAGCAGATGCCTGCCTCTTCAAGCTCGCGGTCTCTTTAGCCATCTTCATGGCATCCCAAAACTGCTCACGCGCTGCTTAGTCGCAGCAATCGCAGCAATCTCCTTCTTGGCTGCCACGAGCTCGGCATCTCGCTGCGATAGCTCTGTGTCCCTATCCTTGACTTTCTTCTCCGCCGCTTCCACTCTTACCGTCTGCTCTGCGGCTAGCCTACGTGAAGCGTCGCGCTGGACGATAGTGCTGCCATGCAGAATCTTCGTCATGTCGTATCGGGCTTGCAGGGCTTTCAAGCGCTGTTGAAGATCTTCTTCCGCCGTCTTGTTGCGCGCGACCTCGATTTCCATTCGCCTTTTTGTTTCTGCCAACTCTTTCTCAACCTTGTCCTTGCTCTCCATCATAGCCTTCTCGGCGATGTCGGGGCGCTGCTTCTCGGAGGCCAGCTCGCTCGTGAGCCGCTCAATCTCCGCGGCGGACTTGCTGGCTTCGTCTTGCATCATCTGATGAATCTCATCGAGGACATCCCTCAGGCTTTCGGCGGAGGTGACGGCCGCTGTAGACTGCGTTACCGATACTATAACAGTAGCATCCGGTGCCTTGCCTGTTGCCCCTATCACCCACGTTACGTAGTCGTTCATATCAATGTATCCACCGCTGTGCGCTTGATATTGCGAGTTGTAGATGAAGGGAAAGCGGATGAAGTAGCGACTACGCGTTGAAGTACCGCCGTCAGTTTCCTTTACTTCTACCCCGACATCCTGGTGCCAGGAAGCCCAAGTTTCGACCAGGCGCCGCTCGTATGCAAGGTAGGGCGGCAAGTTCATGTAAGCCGCATAGGGACGTTTGAGCAAGCGTTCAATGCACTCGGAAGTGATGACTGGCCATATTCTTGGGTCGGACATCTCGTAGTCTGGGTGTAGCGCCTTCACATCTTTGCGCAGCTTGTCATCTTCGAACGTGAAATTGCCGGTGTATATAGACAGGCTCTTCTGATCGACCGCGGGCGCCATGGCGACCATGTTCATTAGCTGCGACTGATTGCTAGGGGAGGATTGTTGGGTGGAGGCTTGTGCAAAGACACGGAAAGCGTATCCTTGTGAGGTTTATATGATGAAGGGTTCGACAAACGCGGCTGTGAGGGCTGACTTTCTGCCATGTTCTCTCACTTCAGGCTGCCTTCACCTTGATAGACGCATGTAAAGTCTTGGTCAGCATTGCAGTCTATCGAGCCAGGTAAGTTGTTTCGACATAGAGTTATAGGATTTGGGCTGCAGTGAGACACATGAGACACACAGTAGGTAAGCCGACTTTCTTATTTAGAGTAGAAAGGTCTGGGTAGCCTGCCACCGAGAAGCTCAATCCTGGGTCCTTATGTCCGCCAAAAGTACAAATCAAAGATCATTCTTGCTCCAATGACACCGCGATATACGCTCTCCCTCCCTTCAACCATTCAACTTCGTCTTCTTCCTTTCTCCTCCAGCACCATCATCCTCCACCCTCCTCTTGCCTTTGTCCTTAGTAGCATGTTCATCTTTCTGCATCTCCTCCCAAACCTTGATCAAGCGCTCATTTGCCTCATGCGCATCCTTCCTCGCAGCCTCAAGCTCGACTCTCTGCTGCTTAGCCTCGACTTCAAGCTTCTTGACCTCTGTTTCCGCTTCCTGTGTGGTTTTAGTGAGAGCTTCGCACTTGGTCGCAGACGCTGAAGCGTCGACGTCGTTCTTCGCCTGCTTTGCTTGTAACTCTTTGTTCTGCTTCTTGAAGTTGTCGACCTGCTGCGCTAGCTTGTCGGCTCGCTCTTTCTGGTGAGCGTGTTGCTTCTTGTAGGTGTCGAGCTCGGTGGTTGCCGTGCTTGCGTTGGCTCTCTTGTTTGCAAAGGACTTCATGATGTTGTCGAAAGCCGCTACAGGTGTAACCATGTCGGAGGGTGGGACTCTCGGCGCCACCACTTTGGGGTGCTGAGGCGTAGTAACAGGCACTGCTGAGCTAGTGATAGTAGCGGGCTTTGGCGTCATCTTTAAATTGAGCTTGGGAGCGCTGGGAGCAGTGATGGGAGCATTGGCTACAGTCCTCGAGGCGTTGTTGTTCGAGCTACAAGACGGCCTCTTGCGACTCTGCCAGTACTCTATCTCGTCTTCAGACATTTCGACACTCTTGCGCGTGTCGCCATTCTGAACGAAATTCATCGGATATTTGAAGAAGCGTGAACTAAGATAGTCGTTGCCAGTGCCAAAGCCATAGCTATCCTTGAGCTTAATATTGGGAATGTGGCTGGCCAGTTTGTTGATGAGCTCAAGACTACACGCCACCCCGATCCGTCGTTGAGGAAGCAGAGCGTTGAGAAAGCTTCCCAGGTTTCCGGGGTCAATCATACTGCTTATGACAAGAGGCCATGTTCTCGGGTTCTCGACATCGTAATCGAGCTTGACAGCTTTGATGTTGTTAATCAGCGTGTCGGTATCCCGACTAAAAGCAAAGTCGTAGACCTTCGGAGTGAACATCTGTGCAATCAAGCCAGTACAGACGCTTACATCGCTCGTAAGGTTGTGACGACACGGACCTTCGGTAGTTCGCGAGGCTGTGTCGCGCTCATGATAGAGCCTGATTGATCGTATGGCTTGCGCACAAGTACGAGCTTCATTGCGAGGTGGCGTTGCGATGTCCTAAAGCTTGTGGTGGGAGAAGAGGAAGACAAGGTCTAAAAGCCCGGGCCCATGAAAGTCGACAATCGGTCTCAAGCTCGCGCTCACTCACCACCTACAGATCTCTCACCCACCTTCACCACCTAGCCAAGTCGCGCCATTCCGTCTTGGACACCCCAGAAACTCGCTAGCAATGAAGCCTTCAGTCTCCACTCAGCATCACAGCACCTACACAGTGGATTAGGACTCGATTTACATTGCACACACATGCACTCATCCCCAAACACCCATAACTTCCCGTGTCATCCTTACACTCTCAAACCCTCGGCCTCTTGCACTCGACCCCCTCGCCATTACTGTCAGCCTTCCTCTTCCTCGTGCCACATCCCACATCCTCATCCCCCGAATCATCCTCATCCAGCATGTCCAACTCCTCATTCAAACGTTCCACCTCCTTCTGCGTCTCCACCAGCTTATGTTTTGTGGCACTTAGCTCGTTCGCAACATCGCGCGCGTTCTCCTCTGCCCGCTCAAGTTTCAGTCTCGAGGCATCTTCAGCATCTTCGTGCTGCGTCTGGATGCTGAAAAGTTCCGCTCTGTGGTTTTGCTCACTAGTCTCGATCGACGCTTTGAGTGCAGTGATCTTGACGTTGAGCGCGGCATTGTCGCTCTCCGCCTTGTCCGCGCGCTTTTTTTCGTGATGGTACTGGCCTTCCATGGTGGCGAGTTGTGCTTTGAGTGACTTCTGCGGTGCTTTCTTCTTCATGAGGATTTCGAATCGCGTTGTAGACGTAGCATGGTCTGTCTGCTCAGTAGAATTGGTGCTGGTCGCCCTGGCCTTGACCGTGGTGGGTTGGGCTGTGCCGTTTAGAGCGACCTCCCAGTGGATGAGCGTCGATGTGTCTGAACTTGTGTCTTGAATGTCTGTCGCTACCGAAGCAGGTGGAGTGGAAGTTGCGATGGCCTCGGCGATGTCCGAGGTACCCTCATTGTCATCTCTCTTTGCCTTCTTCAGCTGCATCTCGAGCATTCGCACCTGCGCAAGCAGTGCTGCACTCTCTTGCTCAGCTTGGAGGTTTTCCTGCTGAGCTTGAGTGATGGCGATGTCATGCGCTTTCTTGAGGACATCGGTCTCTGTCCTGTGGGTTTCATCCTTCTTCATAGTCAGCGTGCTCTCTCGCTTCAGAACTGTCTCGTGAGATGTTTTCAGTGCAACAATCTCTAGGCGCGCAGACTCTGACCTTTCCTTCTCTTTCTTGAGCTCATCGCTGGTATCAGAGAGCTGCCGTCTGGTATATTGAAGCTGCTCTTGAGGTGATGGTGATAAGGAAGTAGCAACATCTCGATTAAGTGACATGTGCTCGCGATCGACATCGACTGGAACGTCGTTGACTTCTTTAGCCACGCGACTCCCTAGCCTGTCCTGAGCTGGCATGGCAGTCTCAGTTCCGCGAACTTCGGGTACCTGTACATCCTCTGCTGAATTTATGGACTCGATCGTCGCGCTGGTCCCAACTTGCCCGTGAGGATCGGGAGTGGTGGCGAGCTCTGGTGATGTGAACGGACTTGAGGCTTCTGTTGGCTGAAATAAGATGGGAATTTTAACGCGATTCGCATCAACTGTTCCATAGTAGTCGTTGGCGTTGAGCTCAAGCTGGGCCTGGGTGGGTGGAGGCTTGTCATTCAAAACTCCACGACCAGGTGAATATTGAGACATGACGCCAGAACCGAGAGAATGAGTAACATAGGTTTGTGGCCATTCAGATGATCGTGACTTCTGTGTTACCGCTTCCTCTTCATTCACGCCATCAACGAAGCGGTCCAAAGATCTTGCGAGCGGTTCTCCATGGTGTGAGTGAAGGTCGTGGATAGAATCGTCTGAGAGATATGAAATACTCGACTGTGAAGGTTGGCCGTCTTGGGACGAGACTCGCTTTGATGCTTGGAACTCCCGCGACACGGGCCCCAATCAAAGGTTTGGCTTGCTGCTCTTGTTTCACCACGCGAGAGGGCTCTGGTGTGTTCTGTTCCGTCTGTAGGGTGCCAGTTCTGGACGCCTCATCCAGTGGCCTCGGGTTGGTTCTCTTCGTCGGTGGCTTTACATTCTGCTCTCTCTGTGACAATCCAAGTCTATACTCCTTCCACTTCTTGTATTTGCGATTGGTCATCCACGGTCTCTCGCGCTCCTCTCCATCCATTGTGAAATTGAACGGCCAGCGATAGAACAAAACGTTGAGACCTGTGCCATTCCCATTGTAGACCATCTGGTCTTTCGATGGGAATCTGAAGCGGGTGGACTCCTTTAAGAAGTCAAATATGTCCTGCGAGTAGGCTATGAATGCCGTCGGCGAATCCGCGTGTTTGGGATATGTAGCACCACTGATGTTTGTGATCATCACCCACATGCAAGGGTCATTTTGTCGTAGAAGAATTCGCTGTCTTCGATGAACTTGAGAAGAATCCAGCCGCAGAAGGAGAATCTTCCAGTGTATTTTGGAGGCTTTTTGATGTAGACCATCTTTGTTTGAACTAGCTGCAATAGCTGTAGAGACGGTATTGGGGCGCGTGGCGGGTGTTGTGTCCCAGAGGCAATGACGATGAGGGGACAGTGGCGGTTGGACCATTGGTGTGCGCAATGACTTGGTATAGTAAGAGAATATCGCGACCGAAACGTATTGGTGCCAAGAGGACGTGGTTGAGGAGAAGAGCGAGCGAGGAAGGTGTACAATATATGTACAAGCCCTCACCGACCGCCGTACCAACGCGCCTTACACTTACTTGAGCTCAACAGCTCCTACTGCCGCGGCAATTGTACCTCCTCGTCAAACGCACGACTGTAAATTTATTAGAATCCCCTCACCCACCGCTGTTTGTATGTGAGGCGCTCTTACTTCGAAGCTGATACATCACCCCGAACGGAGACTCACCCTACGCATCCATGCATGCCATTGATACAGAGATACTACATCCAGGACCACTCAGATCCTCGCCCTCTTGTCCCGTCCACCCGCTTCCTCACCACCTGCCTTCCTCTTCTCATGTCTCACAATCTGCTGCGCCTCGCCCAGTATCCTTTGCGTCTGCTCGTCTTTCTCCCTCGCCACATCCTCTGCGTCTACCACCTCAGCTTGAAGCTCTTGGACCTGCTCCTCGAGCTCTGTCTTCTCCTGCAGCAGGACTGTGTTGCTTTGTTCGAGTTGGTCGGCGTGCACTTCGCCCACGTTTGATGTAGTACGGTGTTCTTTTTGGTCGACTGACACAAGCTTCCGGCAGCGGTGATGTAAGTGACGTCGAGGTATCAGACTGTGAGTGATAGGAGATTTGTGTCCATAAAGGGAGCGATGTACTCATGCGCCAAGTCGCCGACATTCATCTTTCACCTGCTCATGTCGTCGTGCTCAAGATATCAGAACCACCTGGTGATAGCAATGCCACATTTAATCCACTCTATTTCTCCTCCTCCCTTCCAACCATCCCAAAGGCGCCCTCAACCCTATCATTTGGCCCCCTTGCCCTCCACACATCCTCACTACTCGGCCCGCTCTTCAACCTGTCCTCCTTCTCCCTATACCGATCCTGCACCATGCGCTCCTTCGTCTCCCGTGGATTGTAGCTGTTCTTGACGCGCATGCAGAACCAGAAGTCGTTCCAATGATCGCTGCAACTTCGCAGCTGCCCGTAGCGGTATATGTCGTTAAAGTGGCCGCCCAGCGAGGAGCAGTAGAAGGCCGAGTCGAAGGCGGCGCGGCAGGACATTGTGCGGGGGAGGTGCGGATCGAGTGGCTCGTCGGATAGGGTGGACGATGCGGTGTGTGCGGAGGTGGACGTGGATGGGGAGGTGGTGGAAAAGGAGGGCGGCGCGAGGTGTGGGTGTGCGGCGTAGAAGTCAGGATCGTGGAACTCGTTCTCTTGCTGTGGTTGTGGAGTGGCTGCGGAGCTTATCGTCTGCATCATGGGAGGCACATCTGATCTTGATGTGTCCTGTTGAGACTGTGCTTTGGCATCTTCGTTTGCGCCTGAGAAAGGCCACCAGCTCATCTTGCGGTCTTCTTGTAGTGAGGTTGGAGTTTTCGGATGCTGTGTTTGGTTGGAGAACAAATAAAGGAAGGAGCTACCGACAGGTGTCAATTACCAGCTCAGTCTAAATCGACGTCCCGTAATCGACCAATTGGGATGCGTGGATATGGCGGTGGTAGTTGTCTGGTGAGCTCCAAACAAATCTGTAAAACGCGGGACGTGATGCTGACTCGGCTACCGTAAAGAGTCTTGAGACCCCTGTCAAGACACGCGGGCTACGACATACGTCATGCATACCACTTGGTAGCGCCTGCATCTGCCTTGCGGTGATCGCTGCAACTCCGCTTTTTGTGTTTACAGCTTCAATGCGCTGACCTAATTTGGGTGTCGAGTCTTGCGCAGCGTGCTGTTCTGCGTGTCTTTTCTTCGCTACCCTCCTTGCGACCACTTTGCACGAGCAAGCCTCGGTAGGACCAGACCACCACCGACGACTTCCTCACGATTGCACCCCACCTTCCGTACAGAGAGTACATACGATACCCAGAGTCATACGAGCTCTACGCAACGACGACGAACATCACCCATGACTTCACCGAGCTCAACGACATAACGAGCCTCTCCTCCTCTCCAACCCTCGACCCGACCCCACCACTCCTACCTCTCGCCGCGGATCTGCGTAAGGATCCACCACCGCCACGATGCTCGAGGGACTGGTGTCGAACCTGCTGAATCGGTTCTTGGGCATGTATGTCCAGAACTTCGATCCAAAGCAGCTCAACGTCGGCATATGGTCTGGTGACGTCAAGCTACGAGACCTCGAACTGCGCCGTGAAGCTCTTGACCAGCTACACCTGCCGCTCAACGTGGTAGCGGGGCACTTGGGCTCTCTCACACTCTCCATACCGTGGTCAAACCTGCGGGGAAAGCCATTGAAGGTTAGCATCGAGGATGTCTTCCTGCTGGCCGCGCCCAAGGAGGATGCAGACTACGACGCCGACGAGGAAGACCGCCGAGCGCATGCCGTGAAGATGGAGAAGCTCGACAGCGCAGAACTACTCAAGGAACGCAACACCGAGGGCATGAGTGCCGAGGAGCAGCAGAAGAATCAGAGCTTTACTGCAAGCTTGGTCACGGCCATCGTGGACAATGTCCAGGTCACAGTCAAGAACATCCACATTCGGTACGAGGACTCAATAGCGGACCCAGGGCACCCCTTTGCTCTTGGTGTCACTCTCGCCGACTTCAGCGCTGTCAGCACCGACGAGAACTGGAAACCAACCTTCATCCAGGGCAATGCGTCCTCGACACACAAGCTGGCCACCCTGGGGTCATTGGCCGTCTACTGGGACACAGATTCGACTCTCATTGGCACTGGTAAGGGCAATGACTCCAAGGACGAACAACACATCAACCAGGCAGACTTCATAGAAAAAGTCAAGGGCATGATTGCAAGGGGCGACAATCCCGAGCTGGGCGACCATCAGTTCATCCTGAAGCCCATCAGTGGTCGTGCTGGTCTGGAGATGGACAAGACAGGCAAATCAGACCGGCCGAAGATGAAGGCTCGCCTCCTCTTCGATGAGTTAGGCTTCATCATCGACGAGGACCAATACCGCGATGCGCTCATGCTCGTCGATCTCTTCCACTACTTCATTCGCCACCAAGAATACAAGAAGCTGCAGCCCAAGTCAACGCCCAAGGAGGACCCTGCTGGATGGCTCAAATTTGCCGGCAAGGCAGTGCTTGACAAGATTCACGACCGGAATCGCAAGTGGAGCTGGGACTTCTTCAAGGAGCGTCGCGATGACCGACTGCGGTACATTGAGCTGTTCAAGAAGAAGAAGCGGGAAGAGAAGCTCACGCCGGACGAGGCAACGGATCTCGATGCGCTTGAGCGAAAGCTCACATACGAGGACCTACGCTTCTGGCGATCGCTGGCACGGAACGAGTTGCGCAAAGAGAACGTTGGTGTGAAAAAGCCACCGCCCAAGCAGACCTGGAGTTCTTGGGTGTGGGGCTCAAAGAAGGAGGAACACCATGAGGACGACGCCCAGATGTCTGAACAACAACGCAAGGAGCTCTACGATGCGATCGCTTGGGATGAGAAGCAAGCCATCACAGAATCTGTGGACATGCCACGGGAGTACGTCAAGATGGAGGTTAACATGAGCCTGAGGACGGGAAGCTTCACACTGAAGCGCGACCCTCACGGGAAGTCCACTGAGATTCTTCGCTTGCTCTTCGACTCTTTCAGCACACAGTTCCTACAACGAACAGATTCAATGTTTGTCAAAGTTGCCCTTGAGGGCATGCGTCTTTACGATGGTACGACAGAAGGCAGTCTCTTCCCACAGATTATCACCATCAAAGACGCCCCACCTGTGCCAGACGACAAGCGGATCGAGGAGCTTGACGATGACGAAACATCCAAAGACGACAACGAGGACGAGGAGGAGGAGAAGGAGGACCCCTTCTTCCAGCTCTCGTTCGAGAAGAATCCTCTCGATGGAAGTGCTGACACCGCTCTCATGATGAAGCTGAAAGGCATGGAGTTTGTCTACAATCCTCAATTCGTAGTGCAAGTGGCCAAGTTCTTCAAGCCCCCAGAGCGACACATGGAGTCCATTGGTGCGCTCATGGAGACTGCGGGTGCGACAGTCGAAGGCATTCGCCAACAGACTCGTGCAGGTCTCGAGTTTGCCTTGACCGAGCACAAGACTATCAACGCACAGCTAGATCTGCAAGCCCCACTCATCATCATTCCTGATTCTGTGACAAAGAAGTCGAGCAACTGCTTGATCCTCGATGCTGGTCATGTAAGTGTCACTAGCGAATTGGTTGACAAGGACACTCTACGCGACATTCAGACGAAGCAACAACAGCAGTACACGGATGAGGATTTCCGAAAATTGGAAAACCTCATGTACGACAAGTTCAACCTGAAGCTTCAGTCTACACAGGTCCTTATAGGCCCATCGATTGAGGAGACGCGTGCACAGCTTGAGGAAAATTCTTCATCGAAACACTTCCACATAGTGGACCGAATCAACATGGATTTCAAGGTAGAGATTTGCATCGTTCCGAAAGCATCTGACCTTACCAAGTTCCGCGTCTCTGGAAACCTGCCAATCCTTCATGCCTCCATTTCGGATGCCAAGTACAAAAATTTGATGAAGCTGATTGACGTCGCAATTCCAAAGTTTGACAACGATGCGCCCACCAAGCCCGTCACCGACGGTGCGAAGGGACCATCAAATCTCAAACCGGCAAGCGAGTCCAAAGGAGATGCCGATCCACTCGGAAGACCACGTGGAAAGTCGTTCCAATTTTCAGCCCAAGAGCATGAACTCGTTATGGAAGAGGAGGAGGGCGAGGGCGATAGCAATGAGAAATATGAAGAGGCTCCAGAAGAGGAAGATCCAAAAGAGGCACATATGCATCAGCGGAACTTCGAGTTCAAGTTCACCGTAGAGAAGCTGCAAGGCTCTCTATATAGGACCGATCCAGAGGGTAAGAAGGACGATCAGCTTCTCGTCGAGCTCATTGCCGAGCACTTCGATCTTGACTTCTACCAGGAGCCGTTTCAGATGGGTGCCGATGTCAGTCTCAGGAGTCTCGCCGTCGAAGACCACGTGGAGGAGCATCCCATCCCAGAATTCCGGAATATCATATCCTCAGAAGATGTTTCCGCCGATGAGCAGAAGGACCTTTTTACCCTGAAATTTGTGAAGGTCAACAAAGAGTCGCCAGAATTCCAAACCAAGTATGAGGGCATTGCGACAAATCTTGACGTCGCAGTCTCTACGATCAACCTCATCGTCACTAGACGGACGCTTCTGACTCTGCTGGACTTTGTGCTCATTACATTCACCAATCCAGATCAGCCTCAGAGCGGACAAGCGCAAATAGCTGCAACATCCGACGAGCAACAGCCCGTGCAACCACCACCTGCCGAATCTGATAAGATCCGTATTCGAGCGGAGCTCAAACGCATTGCAGTGGTACTGAACAACGACGGTATTCGACTAGCCACTCTGAGTCTGAGCTCCGGGGATGTCGGCATCTTTCTCAATGCAGGCACAATGCGCATTGGTGGCCGACTTGGAAATCTCTCGCTCATTGATGATGTTAATCAAGGCGTTCCAGAAGACTCCCCGCTCCGCCAGTTGGTTACCATTGAGGGCAAGAATCTCGCGGATTTCAGCTACGAGACATTCAATCCGGAGCTGGAAAGCTATCCTGGCTACGACATGGCTGTGGCGCTCAAAACGGGCTCCATCAAGATCAACTTCCTCACAGAACCCTTCCGGAAAATTATGGAATTCGCTGTCAAGTTTGGCAAAATGCAAGCAATCTTCAACGCAGCGCGTCAGGCGGCCGCCAACCAAGCAACACAAATTCAACAGCGAGCGTCCAAATTCCATTTCGACATCACAATCAGCACACCCATTGTTGTGTTCCCGAGAATGGTCATTTCAGATAAGCCAGACAGAGACACGCTAACCGCCAACCTCGGTGAGATCTATGCCAAGAACACTTTTGTTCCTCTTGACGACTCAAAAGATGCGGATGTCGCGAACAAGCTTTCTGCCGGCATCAGAAACATCAAACTCACTTCAAAACTGCACTACGACGAGGATCGCTCAGAAGAGCTGCAGCTGATTGACAAAGTCGACCTCGATTTCAATATCACTATGGTGGATCACAAGCCTGGACACGAGCGACCTGATCTTGAGATTGATGGGTCAATGTCCGACATCAATTTACGACTCACGCCAGAACAAATGAAGTTTGCTCTGGAGTTGTCGCGAACGATACCGCAAGCCTTCAACACGCAGTCTGACGATCTGATCGACGAGGACGTACAGTCCGAATTGCCAAAGTCGACGACCTTACCAGCGCGACAAATTACAGACAAGGACACGCCGAAGGAAGAGCCTTCAACAGTCGCCATGTCTTCACAAGGACCCGAGTTGAAGGCTGATGATGACAAGTGGACCAAGCTGGACTTCGTCTTCAAGGTTGGGTCGATCGCGCTGGAGTTGATTAAGTCGAATGATGCAGAGCCTGTGGGTGACCTCGAGGCCGCCAGTCTTTCGAAATTCTCGCTCAATGACACCAATGTCAAAGTGCGAATGATCAGTGACGGCGCAATGGAAGCAGAGCTTGTAGTGCAGTCTTTCACCATCCGAGACAGTCGCGTCCAAGGCACCAACAAGTTCAGGAAGATCATGTCCCTAATCAACACGGATGTAAAGCAGCAGTTCATGGCGAGCGTCTCGATATCTGGGGGCGAAGAGAAGACTCTTATCGCCCTTCTGACGATTGACAGCCCGAGGATCATTCTCGCCTTGGACTATTTGTTCGCCTTGCAGGCCTTCGCGAACGCTGGTCTTGCAACGGACGAGCCGTTGGAAATTGAGCAAGAGGCCGAGCACGACGAGTCGGACAGTGACAATGAGACTCTGCCACCGGACGAATCCCGCACGTTCGAGAAGCCTGAGCCAGTAGTAGAATCCTCCAACGGGGGCATGAGCATCTCGTACCGTGTCAACCTAGTCGATGCACAAGTGGTACTCATCGCGAACCCTGCGATGTCCAACTCGGAAGCCATCGTCCTAGGCACGAAGCAAGTGCTTGTGTCGAAGCAACAGGCGATGACACTACAGGTCGACAAGGTTGGCATGTTCCTGTGCCGCATGGATCGCTTCGATACCAATCGTCTCCGCATTCTTGACGACTTCAGCATCCAGACTGCTCTTGACATGCGCAATCAAGGCTCGAAGGGGTCCATGACCAGCATAACCGTCGACATCGAGCCTCTCGTACTCCGACTGTCACTTCGTGACATTCTGCTGGCCATGCAGATCGTCAATCGTGCATCCGCTATGTCGGCAGGCGATGAGAAGATGCCGTCAGGAGATGCCAAACAACTCAAGCCAGCAACGCCCTCGAAAAAGCCCAAGTCGACAGTTGGCAAAGCTTCCTCATCCAAGCCACCTGCGAAGTCCATCGCCACCACCAAGAGCCAGCAGTTATCTCGCCCCTCGGGTCCTGCAGCTACGTCCGCTGTTCTGAACAGGGAAGAGATGCATGTGAATATTGAAGGCATCCGTGTCGTACTCATTGGCGATGTGCACGAGATGCCCATGCTTGATTGGCGCGTCAAGAAGTTCAACGTTGACGTGCGGGACTGGTCTGGTGCCATGGTCGCGGATACTTCGCTCGACATTCTCATCAACGTCTACAACTTCTCAAAGTCCGCCTGGGAGCCTTTGATCGAGCCCTGGAGTGTCGGTTTCCACATGGCCAAGGACCAGAATCCTGATAGAATCTCGATCGACTTGTATTCCCGCAAGTCAATGGAGCTTACCGTGACTGCCGCTACAATCGCTTTGGGTTCCAAATCGTTCGACTTCCTTGCAGGTGAGGAGGATATCCTGTCAAAGCCTCGGAGTAGTGACGCTCCCTACCGTATTCGGAATCACACTGGCTTCAGTTTGGATGTTTGGGCTGAGGGTAAGGAGCAAGAAGGCTTCGCTGCGAAATTGGAAGACGGCGAGGAGCAGCCCTGGCGCTTCGAAGATCCAATGTCGACGCGTGAGACATTATCCACCGAAGGCGCGAGTGGCATGGTCGGCATCCGCCTGGGCGGAAGTGGCTTCGACACCCTCCCTCGCATACCCGTACATCGTGAGGGCGAGTTCCTGTACAACCTCAAGCCCAAGCAGGATCGTGTCCAGCATCGCATTTTAGTGGACGTAAAGCTTGGCGCGGACAATATCAAAAGCATCACCTTCCGGTCACCACTGCTTGTCGAGAACAACACGCAGATCCCGATCGAGCTTGGCATGTTCAGCCCGGAAGAAGGACATCTTCTCAAGATCGACAAAATTGCGCCTGGCGATGCTAGACCTGCACCCATCGGCTCGGTCTACATGCACTCAATGGTGATCCGCCCGGACCAGGGCTTCGGCTACAATTGGTCGAACGAACGTCTCTTCTGGAAGGACCTTCTCAAGCGCCCAACAAGGACAATAACGTGCCGCGGCGAGTCAGACGAGCAAGCACCGCCGTTCTACTTTCAGCTACATGCAGCATACGACAAGAAGGACCCGTTGACTGGTGTCTACCCATACATGCGCCTTCGTCTCCAAGCACCCGTTGAGATTCACAACTTATTACCGTACGATTTCAAGTACAGGATCTATGATAGCAACACCAAGAAGGACTGGACAAATTTCCTGAGAAAGGGTGGTATCAGCCCTGTGCATGTGGTGGAGTTGTCGCATCTTCTGCTGGTAAGCGTAGAGATGCAGGATGGTCCGTTCAAACCTAGCAAGTTCGGTATCATCAACTCGACAGACCGAGAGAGCTTCCGAAGGGAGAAAGTGTTGGAGGTCAAGGACGACAACGACCAGACCCTGCACCTCAATATGCACTTCTAGTATGTCTCCATCAATTTTGAAATATCATCTGCTAACAAAACCAGCAATTTCCCTGATGGCGGTGGCGCTTTCAAAGTTGCCATCTTCAGTCCCTATATCGTACTCAACCGCACCGGTCTCGAGCTTGACGTCCGATCACAGCAACTGATGGGGCAATCGAGATCAGCCGCTGGCCAGAACATCATGTCCAACAACCCCGATGAAGCCGGCAAAGCGTTGCCCTTTATGTTTTCGTATCCTTCCGACAGCAAGAAGAACCGTGCTTTGATGAAGGTTGGCGACTCGAATTGGAGCAAACCGCAGAGTTTGGATGCTATCGGAAGCACCTACACAGTCGCTCTACCTGCTGCTAAATCACGAACGGAGATGCAGCTCGGAGTTCATGTCTCTGAGGGCGAAGGCAAGTATAACCTGACGAAGGTCGTCTCGATTGCACCGCGCTTCATTGTGAAGAACAAGCTCAAGGAAGAGCTGCTTATCCGCGAGCCTGGCCAGTCTGACTGGATGACCCTCAAGGATGGCGAGCTGCTTCCGCTTCGCTGGCTGAGGCAAGGCGGTGCACCACAGCTTTCTCTCTGCTACCCCGGCGTCAACAACCAGTGGTCTTCTCCCTTCCACATCTCGAACGTTGGCAACGTACACGTCAAACTATCCAAAGCTGGCCAGCGCCAGAAACTAGTACGTGTTGATATATTGATGGAGCAAGCAACCATTTTTTGTCACATCAGCGTTGAGACGAAGCACTGGCCTTTCTCCTTCAAAAACACCAGTGATCAAGAGTTCTTGTACTGGCAGCAGAACCCAAATCTCGATGAGGACGAAGACGATCGTGGTTCTGGCTTCCGCCCCATCAGATATCGACTGCCGCCGCGAAGTATCATGCCGTATGCTTGGGACTTCCCAGCAGCGAAGAATAAGGAGATTGTCATAAGCGCCAACGGTCGCGAGCGACACATCAAGCTCGCTGAGATCGGCCCTCTCATTCCATTCAAAATTCCACCTGGCCAGGAACGTGGCGGTATGAAGGTCATTGATCTCAATGTTGTCGCGGTGGGCCCCACGCAGACACTGGAGATCGCGAACTACAAGCCGTCGAAGAGCTTATACAAGCAGAAGTCCGGGACGGCATCGTCCACAGCTACCGGCTTTGAGGTGAAGGATCAGGACACAGACGTTACCTTCAAAGCGCAGCTACGATTCGCTGGCATTGGCATCTCGCTTGTCAACCGACACTTACGCGAGCTTGTTTACATCACTCTACGCGACATTGAGCTGAAGTACTCCGACTCGGCGATCTACCAGATGGTCAATTTGCAGGTCAAATGGATACAGATCGACAACCAGCTCTACGGCGGCATCTTCCCGATCATCTTCTACCCCAGTGTGGTACCGAAGACGGGCAAGGAGATGGAGGCACATCCCATCTTCCAGACTACGATCACCAAGGTCAAGGACGACTCATATGGTGTGCTGTACATCAAGTACTTCACTTTCCTGCTTCAGCAGATGACGATCGAAATTGACGAGGACTTTATCTTTGCGATGATTGACTTTGCCAACATCCCTGGAGCGTCATGGTCGGAAGAGAAGGAAGGCAAGCTATGGGACGACTCGCTTGACATCCCAGAGCCGAAGCAGGAGCAGTCTGGCCAAGACGTCTACTTCGAGCTGCTGCACCTCCAGCCTATGCAGATTGATTTGTCGTTCGTGCGAACCGAGCGCATCAATGCCGAGGACACCATGAGTACTTCGAACCCGTTCATGTTCGCTGTCAATGTCCTCACCATGTCGATTGGAAATGTCAACGACGCACCAGTGCGATACAACTCGCTCATACTAGAAAACGCTCGCATCTCGACCACGGCGCTGATCAACAACATCAAGAACCACTACGTGCAAGAGTCGCTCCGACAGGTGCACGTCATCATTGGATCCGCCGACTTCCTCGGCAACCCAGTCGGTCTCTTCACGAACATTAGCTCCGGTGTCGCCGACATCTTCTACGAGCCCTACCAAGGTCTCGTCAAGTCCGACCGCCCCGAAGAACTCGGTATCGGTATTGCAAAAGGCGCATCCAGCTTCGTCAAGAAGTCCGTCTTTGGCTTCTCCGACAGTATGGCCAAATTCACGGGTAGCATGTCCAAAGGTCTATCCGCAGCAACTCTCGACAAAGAGTTCCAAGATCAGCGCCGTAACACCCGCTCGCGCAACCGGCCCAAGCACGCCCTGTACGGCATCACAGCCGGCGGCAACGCCTTCGCCAACAGTCTTGCCAGTGGTCTCGGTGGTCTCGCACGCCACCCCATCCAGGGTGCGGAGAAGGAAGGCGCGCTCGGCTTCGTCAAGGGCGTGGGTAAGGGTCTACTCGGTGTCCCGACCAAAGCCGCCATCGGCGCATTTGACCTCGCCTCCAACATGGCCGAAGGCGTGCGCAACACGACCACCGTCTTCGACCAAGAAGGCCTCGATCGCGTGCGTCTCACGCGCTTCATCGGCACCGATGGCATCGTGCGCACGTACTCGCAGCGCGAAGCACTCGGCCAGTTCTGGCTCAAGACACTCGATAACGGCAAGTACTTTAACGAAGATTACATAGCGCACTTGGAGCTGCAGAACAAGGAGATGCTGGTCATGTTGACGTACAATGGCGTCATGATGGTGCGCACGAAGAAGCTGACGACGGAGTGGGAGGTGCTGCTCAAGGATGTGCAGACGATTAGTAAGGAGAGGACGGGCTTGGGGATTAGTTTGAAGGGAGGGAATCAAGGACCGTTCATTCCGGTTGGGGATGAGGGCGGGAGAAACTGGTTTTACCGACAGGTTGCGGTTGCGGTCAATGCGTATAATGATCGGTGGAATGCGAAGGGTTGATATGGGAGAGGAGAAGAGTGATGGGTTGAGAGGTATGGCGATGGTACAGAAGGATATTGGTTATACCTCGAGTCTCGAGTTCTTGTCCCTTAGTTTGACTTAGCGATTGAGTATACATAATTTTTATCTCCAGTGCTTGACATTTTCAATTGCTCCTTGACAAACTTTCGACAATGTCATCATGCCCAGTGAAAGGCTCATTGTCACTGCCCATTTCACGTTCTCCCCAACAATGCCGTAGGCTTTCACTTATATCATTTGCGCTGCTATTTCACCCCCCTTCCGCAGCCCGACCACTACATATACTACCCTCCCCCACTATATCATATCCATCCCCCCCCCCATCAACCAGACACAACCTAACATCGACAACTCCCACGAACAACTTCATCACCCACAGCACCAAAACCACACCAACAAACCAATATCCACACCACCGCACACAGCTCAACAATGCACC
>Ga0265780_10001327_pt1 | contig 35101 bp, 33 predicted proteins | sample P1T30metagenome_FD_192432 | JGI IMG/M metagenome (GOLD analysis project Ga0265780, IMG submission 192432) | Plant litter microbial communities from East Loma Ridge, Irvine, California - P1 T30 | ecosystem: Environmental > Terrestrial > Plant litter > Unclassified | place: USA: California...
GATGTCGGCGGCTTGAGGCATGGTAGGCTAAATGAGTTTTAAAATGCCGCTGTCAAGGAAGAGAGTAGCAGGGATCAAGTGTGTAGGGGGATTTGCGTGAAGAAGTTGGGATGTTCTGGGTTGGCCTAGTGCGGGGCTAATAGGATGCGCCAATGGCGACTGGTATTGAGAACTAACGGTTTGGTGTACTTCGAACAACAACTTTGGCATTCACTATGTCCTGAAGGTAGACGCAATGCCGTAGCTTCAGCGAACGTATATGCTCTTACACGCTACATATAGTGACGAACGGGCTACGAAAAACCCTCACAGTATTTGCTCTTGCAGCTATCTCCGCCATAAGTCATGGTAGGTGGGAAATAGAGGCTGGTCAGTCTTGACTTGCAAACCTGTTACAGAGGCGCTCGTATTCCTGTATTCACTGACTTTGGCGTTCAGCGTGTCCTGAAGCTCGACACAGTCTACACGCGCAACCATCATACTACTCCAAAGCCCAGCCATAGATCAATAATATTGAATCTTCTCCCATAGCACTTCCCCCCGGAGCCCCTGCTCCTTACACATCGTGCGAAATTGCTTCCTCGCTTTCCCTTTATTCCAATACTCGCGACTTAGATACCCCCTCTTCCTCAAATCATACACACACTTCTTCAACTTGGGCGTCGCGATGCGCCACTCAGGCTGCGGCAGCACCTGGGTCCATCTCTGCACCCCAGTGACACTGAATCGCCGATGATACGTCTCACCCTCCGCAAGCACTTGGCCTGCAAGAAACCGCCTGAATATCGCCATGGCGTCAAAGTCCATGAAAGCCTGTTGGAAGTCGTCGTACAGCCAAAAGTCATCCGTGATAGTCAAAGTCTGGAGGTTCGGTGGGAGCATGTGTGCCAGAGGAGGGAAGCGGCCGTCCGGCTCTGCGTCCCGGCCGAAAAGGGTGTGCAGAGATATCTCAAGGTTTTCGAGCGCGAGATAATCGCGGAACGGACCTAAGCACCCTGTGGTAGCCTCGTTAACCCAGCGCGGATCGTTGTCCTCGTCGGCGTAGTATTCGAAGCGCAGAGTGAGGGAGGTCAGTGTTTCCTTGACGATATCTATTGCGGACTTGAAGTCGAAAAAGTCGAAGAGATTGATTTCGTGGTTTTCGAATGCGTCGAACTCAAGAGTGCGGAGATTTGGTGTTCGCTCAAGCAGTGTTCGTAACGTCCGGGGCGACACCGAAGTTCGGATGAAGCGAAGCGTTGTGAGGGCAAGCGGTATGTCTTGATGCATCGCGGGCCAGAAGCACGCTTCGAAGTCTGTGTCCTCCATTTGTTCGTCGAATGGGTTGTGGAATTGCACGAGTTCGAGGGTCTGCAACTTGGGGAGGTAGAAAGCGTACAGAGCCGCTTGCTGGATTTCCATGCAGCGCGGTGTCCAATCGTATCCACCAGTATTGCAAGACAGCCGTAGATGCCTCAAATTTTCTAACCAGATTGATGAGCCGTCGGGACCAGGCCCGCCAATCTGTATCAATTCCTCGAACCAGTTGCTCGCTATGGTAAACGCAACAGACACATCCAGGCTCTCGAGCTTGTCGCAGTGTGTAACGATCATTGCCATACATGCAAATAATTCCTGGGAACGTATAGCCTCATCCTTCCAGTTCCCATGTCCCTCAAGTTCCTGTGAGGCTATCGCGCGATGCAGTAAAGCCATTTCTTCCTCTTCGGGCTTCTTGTGACAACCCGGAATGTTGACTTTGAGAGACCCTCTGTCCATATAGTGCTGATCGGTCTCCGAATCGTATTCTCCGTAGCCGTCGACTACAAAGTACAGGCATCTTTCAGCTTCAAACGCAAGCTGTCTGACACCACTCGCATGGTTGGGATTTTCAAGTAAGGTACGAAGGAGAGCATAAAGCTGGGGGCTTCTTGACTTTTGTTGGTGCCGACTCCACGTGAGCGTCACATTGCGATATGCGAGTGGTTGTGCATATGCGTATAGTGCTCTGCAGGTGGTTGAGAGCCTGAGTAGGTCGTTGGAGGACAAGTGTGCGGAAATGTAGTCCTTCAGCTCATTGGGAAGACAATCCAGTGAAGCCATTTCGGGGCCGGTGATTGGGACGGCGGGTGCCAGCAACGAACACGATTGGGAGTTGCGAAACAACTTCAACGTGATCTGGGTTCGTAGCCTGAAATCGCGAGGAGAGTGTTGTGTATTTATGCCAGAGGCAGCCAAGAACAGCAAGGAACATCACCGTAATATTGGACATTTAGCGTGGTTGCCTCACGGAAGCGACAGCCACAAAATCAAGTCAAGGCAGCAACGCCCAGAATCGCGTCGATTTGTCGTACGGTAGTTGTTAGAGATCAGTCGGGTTCATCAATTCATGGATGTTGGCGTCTGCCTGCCTTCATTGGTAATTCGTGATGTGCCGCACTTCCGCAGCATAGTGCTGTACAGTAAAAAATGATTTTCGCTATCAATCCGCCTTTATCAACGCTCGCTCAATGTCCGCCAAGCTATTTTTTCAATGCCGTTCCAGAGTCTACCCCGAAAGCTTACTGCCCACCCATCTTCTCATTCGTGCTCATCAAGCTACCAATAAAAGTCGTAATCAACCTGCTCTGCACCGCAACAATATCCTCCGGCACCAACCAAATGGTCGCACCCATCTTTCGCGCGATACTGATAGCCAGCTTAGCATTCTGGTACTTCTCGTCGTCGTTGCGGCCCTGAGCAACGAGGTCGTAGTCGACGTATGCAGGCTTCATGCCGGCCAGGACGTCGAGCAGGAAGACGGCGTTGGTGAGTGATGAGTCCTTGAACGATCGGATCTGGGTGCTCTTGCCGCCTTTGCGCGCCATGTCGTTGGCCCACTTGATCATGTCTGCGTCGGTGATCTCCCGCTTGCCGAGGCGTTGCGCGAGACCCTTGAGTGTTGAGACAATGTCCTTTCGCATGAGTTGCCAGACGAGACCGAGTGTCAGTGTGCGCTGGCCGTCGGTGATATCGGCGCCTTGGATACCAGGTAACGAGAATTGCACCTGCTTTCCAAGCTCGACTGCGTAGTTTGTGTTCTCGAGAGCCTTGAAACGCATGAGCTCTTGCCCTTCCCTGGGCTTGTTGACGTGTCGCCAGTTGACGCTGCCGGGAATGACCTTGTCGTACGCTTGTAGAAGGACTGTGCCGTCCTTGAGATCTTCGAAGAAGGACTGCACTACCGGCTTGACGTCCAACGAGTTGAGCCACAGAGTGAAGACACGCGCTTCACGCTCGCCTTCGGCATCGAAGTCCTCGATCTCGGCCTTCTCCTCCTCAGTGATGGGGTCGAGACAGGGGTGTGTGTTGAACAGGTTGGCAACGAATGCAAGGTTGAGCTTCGGGTTTCCGGCAACGAGGGAGGTGGGTGTCAGAAACTTGCGGCAATCGAGGGCATCGGCGTTTTGCAGGACCATTTCGGCGCGCTGCAGGAGGTCATTTTGCTGCAGGGGCGAGCGGGAGCAGGTTTCGGGGGCGAGCTGGTTGAGCAGCACCGTGTAGTTCTCGCCGTCCTTGACGTCGGTGGAGAAGTTGGTAACCTTGCGCGGCCACTTGGCGTTCTTCAGGTGGTAGTTGAACCAGCGCAGCAGGATCTGCTCCGGGGGCAGGCGCAGGAACTGCTCCAGGGTCTCGTCGTCGTCGAGCAGGCGGTACAGCTCCGGGTGCAGCTTGATGTCGATCTTGCCCAGCAGCCCGCGGCGGATGATCTGCCAGATCAGGCCCAGGATCAGATGCTCGCGCACCTCGATGATGTCGCCGCTGCCAATGTTGACGACGGAGCAGCCGATGCCCTTGGCCGACTCGATGACGATGTTGTTGTTCTCGGTGAAGTGGAAGTTGTTCAACGACTTGATCTTGCGGCCCGGCTTGTTCAGCACGCGCTCGTCGATGGTGTCGGGCACGCTGTCGTTGATGAGCTTGGAGAGCACGAGGCCGTCCTTGCACGCGTCGAACATCTCAAATGTGTCGGTCGCAAAGGGCAGGCGGTCGCCAATGTCGGCGTCGCCGGCGAGGACGGCATTGATGTGGCGGGTGAACTCGGTGCGCTCGTCCTCGTTGATGGTGTGGGTGACGTTTGCGGAGGAGCCCTGCACGTGGATGCGCCCGCCGCCTGTACCGCCGCCGCCGCTGGGCTTCGAGGCGTGGCCTGGCTGTGCGGGTGTTGAAGGCGCGTGGCTGGAGCCGGCGGTCCCCGCGCGTGGACGGGTTGGTCCTGTGTGCATGCGCTGCTGGGCGGGCGAGGACTCGCGCAGCTTGGAGATGAGGTCCACATAGTCGTCCAGCTCCACGCGCCGCGAACTGTCCAGCTCGACCTCCTTCAGCGCCTGGCGGACCACGTCGTACGGCTGGTGCTCCGACTGCTGCGTCGCCTTGATCACGGTGCCCTCGTCGAGGTAGCCCTTGTCGTCGACGTCGAGCTTGCGGAAGGCATCCTGCAGCCCGAAGATCTCGCCCTGCTGGAACTGCGGGTACTTTCTGCGCGCAATGCCCGGATTAGCATGCGTCGAATGGAAGCTGACGGAGTCGCATGGAACTGCGCGGAGGGGCCTACTTTTGCAGCTTGATGATGTTCATGGCCGCCGGGGTGGGGTGGGGTGTCGTGTGGTGCTGTAGGCAGCTATGCGCGGGAGCAGAGTGCAAATATAACAAGTCTCTGCCTGGCTCCGCCTCGTCGTGTGTTGCGCGTCGTTCAAGATGTTTGGCTTACCCTGATGACGTGGGGCGCAACCGCCAAGTCGGGCCCAACACCCAAGTGCTGTCGAGGGGCAGAGTGCAGCTTACGTACTATGACTTGCATGCATATGAGACCACTGTGCTCCTCCATCAACATTCACTCCATGTTACAGGAATCACACCGTGCTACCAGATACCTTCTACTCCCCTTTTTCTTTTTCTTTTTCTTTTTTTCTTCTCTTACATGCCGTTAGTCACATCTGCAAAGCTGCTTGGGCATCGATGAGGCTCAATTTTTGATGACATGGATCCCACTGTGAGGCTAGTCAGCGGTGTAGATGACGATTACCTTCACCCACTTTTGGGATTGTGTGCATGATTGATATATCTGTCCGAGCGTCAATCTGGTATTGCCATGCGACAACGTGCGAGCGAGCGCCACGCATCCATGTACTACCTTGCACTATTCATGTGGCACATCGAAGGTGACCGTCATACTACCTTGCACTATTCATGTGGCACATCGAAGGTGACCGTCATACCACCTCACAGCAAAATCATATCAGTGGAAAAAGAGCTTTTGATTGCCTCATTATCTTCATAAGGTCCTGCATCGCCGGCTCATCAAGCTACACCGACTCAAACAAACACTCAAACCTTTCCCCCGGTTCGGCAAAAATGGTCCACAGCGCTTCGCCAGTGTGTATAACTGGATGCAGCAGGCAACCCACCCATTCCAACCAACTTTGTAGTGACAATAAACATAAAACCTTTACCGCGAGCATGGGCGCTCGCAAAACCAAACAATATAGCAAACGTCGTCATTGCGCATGAGTATCCATCTCGGTTCGTGGTGCGCCTTCATTTTCGTCAGGACATTTGGGCCGTTTCTTTCGCTGGAGAGAATGGATCCGTGTCGTGCGCTTGGCGTGAAGCCGTGGGCGCACTTTCTTCGTGAAAAGCAACAGGTCGTTGTAGAAAGTACAGAACGCTTGCCTCGCGTCCGCCCGTACACGCGAGCAACACTTGCTTGCGAGTGCCGGACGAAGGAGTCGCGTCTCATCGTTATAAAAGATCGGGCTTCAGTCGACCACAGTGACCGGACCCGAGAAGCAAGTCGTAAAAGTCGTCAAGTATAGAGCGAACACAGGAAATACAGAGAGACAATAGACACAAGGAGAGGGTCTGCATCGTAAGGAGAGCGGTGTATATAGTCGGGCCATCATCGATCTGGGGTCGTGGTCGGCTTGAAGGAGGGACGATGCGGTGGTGATGTAGTTTTCGTGGTTTGAACGTACGCGCGCTTTTGATGCTGCAAATTCATCGACGCAGAGGCTCGGCCGCCGTCTAAAGCAAATGTTGATTGCGAACTGACCACCCGAGTATGTTAGGAAACAAGCTCCATCATCTCCTAGCACGTGCCGCAGCCATTGTGTGAGCACGCTGAACGCCGGGAATGGGGTCCTGAGGATAAGCACCGCCGACTGCGCCACCTTCCATAGTTTTGCGCCTCTTGAGGCCTCCCAGGTCATCGCTTTGGACGCTATCAGGACGGTACTGGTCGTCGTCTTCCTCGTCGCGACCGCGCTTGCCAGGAGCGCTGACACCGTTTATTGGAGGATAGCCTTGACTCGAATACTGTGGAACGGCACCGGGACCCGTATAAGAATCGTGAGCACCGTTGCCATTGGGTGCACCCCGTGAATCACTCATTACATTATAAAGGTTGCTGGAGGGTGGGCCCTGGCGTTGAGGTGTCGAATATGCAGAGTTCCACTGAGGTTGGTTGGTGGTGGTGGTACGTGGTGTTGCGCGTCCAGAACCATTTTGATGCGGCGAGCCAGTCATCTCGGGCGACAAGTGCGGGTGATCAGGGTGGATCGCTCCAGGAGCCGAGTTTGGGTTATAGCCGAAGGGACCACGGTTACCGTTGTAAGGTACGTTTGAATGAGTGTACTCGTTATCATGCTCGTGGTCGCCTTCGGGACCGGCTGGGGCAGGCGGTCCTTGATTGCTACCTTGAGGCATCATACCGTCGTTGGGCTTGACATCACCATCATCTGGTGCTTCTCCTAGACGGGAAGGCGGTGCCATTTCGTTCTTCGGGTATGAGCTGTCCGGACGATAGTTCATCATAGGCTGTCCTTGGGTGTTGTATTGGCCCGACTGCGTAGGAGGCGCCGAGTACATGGGCCTAGATTGATCGTAACTCTGAGACGAAGCGTAAACGTTGCCTGGCTGCTGCACGGCGCCAGGTGGCGTGGTCGCAGGAGTTGTGGGTACAGAGCGAGCATTGCTTAATCCAGTGTCGATAGACAAAGGCTGGCTGCCTTGGGAGCCCGGCACATTTGCGCCGCTCCACTCGTAAGAGCTGCCTTGGTTGCCCATGCCCATGATGCTGGAAGCGCTTGTTGGCGGCGTCGGGAACGTATGTGCACGATCAATGCCAGGTCGCCCGGATGACGGATGCGGCTGAATGGCGTGTGGAGGCTGCGACATGGCGGCCCCAATCGGGTTGCTCATGGAGTGATGGTGATGAAGAGACGGCGGCTGCGAGGTCGTCGGGCCCGAGAGGTATCGCTGAGTCTGCATAGGGTCAGGTCTCCGAGTGCGATCTATAGCAGCCATGGCAGCGTTTCCTACACTTGCCCTCGTCTGGTTAGAGGGGTGATAGAGCAGAGCTCCAATGTCGTGAACGAATAGAGGATAGAGCTGTTCAGTGATCTTCTCCTTGTTCGCGAATTCGAGTGCGCGCTCAAATGGAATCCTGCACATTGTCAGTCTCAGAGGGGAGTGGGATCAAGACTGCCTACCAGACGCCCTTCAAGTGCATGGGACCAATCTTTACGACGTGGCGCGTCTTCTCGCTCTTGAGAATGCCATCCCTTCGTCCTCTGGTCATGCCAGCCACGTTGAGAAGCTTCGTGCCGTTGATAAAGTGATTGTCTGAAAGAACAAGTTAGGAGTTCAATCTTGCATCAGAAACGCGTTGTATGCTTACCTTCGCGGCGAGCAACACACACCGATTTCGCTTCAACTTGAAAGCAGAGGCTGCCCTCGTCTTCCCACAAAGTAGCGGTGACGCGTGGTTTCATGCCTGGTGGTGCAACTTGGCCTGTGTGGTCGAACGTATGAGACGGGTAGCTTTGTGACCCAGCATGCGACGGAGGCCCGCCCTGGGATGACATTGCCGGGAGCTGCAGTGTCGAAGGGACCATTGCATTGTTCATAGATGAAGATGCTGGCAGTTGCGATGGGACGCCGTTCTGGTAGGCATATGGATACCCGGGTTGCGGTGGACCGTACTGATGTTGACCAGAGGGCATCATCGAAGACTGTGGCGGATAAGAGTAGTGCGGGTGCCCTGGAGGTGCAGCCGAAGCTGGTGCGTGGGCGGTCGCAGCAGACATGTGTGGTGGATGCACGTCAGCGTAGGTTTGCATCTGGTTCATGCTGTAGCCCGATGGGGGGTAGCCGTAGCTGTCTGAGTGACCGTACGGAGAGCTCTGGTGTGACTGCGGATGCGGGGGCTGGCCGTCACGGTTCAGTGAAGGCACGCTCTGCTCGGGGGAGGGCGTCTTGAAGCCAGTCGTGTGACCGTTGACAGACGCAGCGTACGACGTGTTGGAGCTCGCGCGGCCGTGGCTGACTGACGCTGAGCTGAACGAGTCCCCTCGAGGTGAAGAAGACGTCGACGACCCGCTCTGCTGCTGCTGCTGCTTGATCTGGGGCAGGGTCGATGCGTAGTGGGACGAGTTGTACCAGGTGTCGACGGGGCCTCGGGCTTGGACCGACGAGATCGATGGCAGCTCCAGCTTTACGGTATTGTCCAGTTTGCCTGTGGAGAGAGGATCCTCGAGTCTGATCGCCAGATAGCCGAACGTATGGCAGTGCGAGCAGCGACAAACGGTGCTTTACAACAGCAGAGTGCAGGATCTGTGCGCGCGCGTAGCCGAACGGACGACGATGCGCTTGATATAGCTTGTGGCCGACGGTCGACGGGGCGAATACCTTCACCGCAAGTCAGCTGTTTGTTTGCTTCGGAGGCCTGGTCGGTCGGGTGCAGGCGGGGACCAACGAGAAGCGGGCAGACACGTGTGCAAACACGACCAATTTGCGCCGTGTGGGCGACTTGCACAGGAAGAATGGTACCGAAAAATATGTGGAATGATTGCGTGTTTGCACGGAACTCGGTGAAAGGGCGAAGATGGGATATTGAGACTCACCGAGGTTACTTTCTTACTTTCAAGCGGGCAGGAGCAATGCAAAGCTCAACACGCAGCCGAAACTGCCGGACAAAAATCGAACGCTGCAAACGAATGCTGGAGACTCCTCAAAAAGCACGTCGTAATGTCGTTGCGGTCGTGAAGCAGCGGAGTGCCGGTTCGTGACAATGCTTTTGGCGCTGGTTCAAAGACGCATGGGACTAATGGACAGAAGCCTGCCAGAAAGAATAGCGGAGAAAGCAGAACACTGCAACGGCTCAAAATGCGCGGTCTGTCTAATCGCGGCGTGGGTCGTAGTCGTGAGCGGTCGTAAAGTCGTTCAGTGTTGCGCTTCGTGCCTGCAGGCCGAGCCGTATCGATACTGCACGTTGCGGCAACTGCAAAAACACTGCGCAAATGGGCGTCAGTAGCTGCTCGTGCACGGCGAGAGAGAAAGTGGCATTGGTGGAGGAACAAGAGTGCGCCAGTCTGTGAGATTGAAGACAATGAGCAGCCGGCACGCAACTCTCTCGCGGCCTGCGGTGGGGAGGCGGACGTTCAGAGGTGGTTGGGATGGGTCGTTGACAACTAGCGCGTGGACCAACCAGAACCAGAGCTGCGAGAGATAGGCGAAGCACGGGAACTGGGCGAGGCCGTGCCGTAGAGCACTCGAGAACGAAGCACAGGGTGGGAGGTGGAGGGTGAAGGGTGAAGGGTGAAGGGAAGGGCAGCGGTACTCACCCAATTGCTCAACGAACGGACGCTGACGGCGCGATGCTTACAGCGAGCCTGAGGGTGCTGAGGTGTGGAGAAGGAAAGTCGTTCTCGTCGGTCGGCGATGCTGCAGAGAATCCTGCAGCGCTCGACAGCAGGCAGGCCGCAGCTAAGAGGGCTGACCGAGACAGGCGAGCAGCGCACGCTCCACACAGCAGTCCGTCCCAGATGGCACGCTTTTTGGCTTTACACAGTCAGTGCGCCGTGGGCGTCGCTGGCAAGTCGATCCGTAGATAATATGTAGAATGGCAGCCGTGCAAGCAGGTGGGTAGAGCTGCGTGGGCGGGCCGGCGCGAGTTCGCAGCAGCGGTTCACTGGTGATGCAGCAGAAATGAGACTGCAGCTTTCAAGGCCAGAGACGGGTGCGTGGAAGATGCAGGCTCTCAACTGTAGCTGTGCCTAGAGGCGGGTGGTGGAGATCTTCTGGGGACGCTCAGGCTGCGCACACCCACGAGCAGCCGCTGGCACACAATCTAAATTCACTTCGGGCTTGGTGGCAGCGTGAGCGCGAGCTGGCATGGGGGTGGACCGGCCTGCTCTCCTCCCAGCCTGGACCGAGCCAGAGTCCCGTGGAGGGCAGGCCGTTTCGCGCTCGAGAAGCACAGACATGGCTGTGAGCATGCTGACTGGGCTGATCCGTCGCCGCTGCGGCAGACCAGGGCATGTGGATGGGAACAGGGACAGGCCCTCGAGGGCTATAGCGACAGCTCTATGCACGCAAGCGAGCCCACGACTCCACCTCCAGCCACCTGACGATAAAGGCCCATGTCCGCACGACAGCACAAAGGCACTGCAGATCAGATTTCCTGTCACTCTGCTTCTGAAGGACAACAAGAGGGGTGCAGCAACGGCGGATGTCTTTGCTATTTTCGTGGTTGCTCACCACGATCTTGTTCATGAGCATTGAGCAGGGTTGCGTGCTCCAAACTTAGTGGGCGCCTATTTTTCTAGGTACAGTAAGTTAGTGCCGCTTCCTGAGGCATCGGCAGGGGTCCCGATAGGGACAAGACGGTTGAATCGACGTAGCCACTTAACGTAGCCGGAGATATTCGACCCACCGCGGGCAAACCTTGTGAATTGATAGGGAACGGTCAGCGAAGGCGTTCGTCCTCATTAAGCCGCGCCGGTCCATGATGTTGCGGGTGCCGACGAGCACAAGCATGGGCCAGCGTTTAGCAGCCATCCCAGCGAGCGATCGGAGAACAGTCTAACAGAGTCTGACCATCTTCGCGGGCAGCTCGTGGTGCTGAGTGGCCCGTCTGACGCGATGATTTGCGCCGTGCTGCAAGTCAGAATGTGAGCTTTGGCACCAAAAAGCAGAGAGATAGTCCATCTTCACACAGCGAACAGCCATGCCCGTTCTGAAACGCGAGGCCAACTGCCGCGGCCTCGTTATCTGGTGAAGATGGTCGTCATCTTCTCCCTTTTGATAACGGGCTTGGATGCTTCGGGCCAGAGAGCCTCGCACTCAACGAGCTGGGGCGTCTGAGCACAGCGAGCGAATTCCTGCTCAGGCTAAATGCCCGCGATCCAACACTCGCAAGGATGGGATCCAGAGCGAACGGAAGAAACGGACGGTAGGCCGTGCAGCCAGTGCAATGTCTAGGCATTACGCACAAGTACGCTGGTTGGATAGTGCGCGCTATCCGACAACCTGGGAGTCTGCTGCGCCCGGCAGGGCAGCGTCTATCTCTCCCACGCGAGACACTGACAACATTCAACAATATTGAGGCCAAAGTGAGCATGTGCAACGTGGAGACTCGAGAGAGTGCGACAGCCATGTCAGGTCAGCGGGGTCTGCAATCAGGGAATTAGACGAGCCACACCAGGAGACTGAGGGCGCCGCGGCATCGACTCCCTCCACCCACAATTGCTGGTGAGTGTCCATCCAGAGTGAGTTGGCTTGACACAAACGTGCCGACTGTACCACGACCTTGGGGTTGGATGTGGCCGTCGCAGCGTGTGATAGGACAAGAGCTAGTTGCGGTGTGGGTGATGTGCTGGCAAATTAAGCCTAATGCAGAGTTAGCACATCTCAGTCACGCTTTCTTGACTCGCCCTTAACAGCCACCCGCAATTGTGTCTCGATGTCTGTTGTCGTTGCTCGACGTCGGAATTCAATAAACCCAGTACCTTGGAAGAGGCGCAATGTCATCACACGAGGCTGTCCTTTCCAGCGAGCTGAAACACGTTCCGCGTACAGCACAAGATGTACAGCAGCCGTTGTCGCCTATCATTTGGGTACGTCACGGGACATGCAGCACGGCCCGCGGGACAGTCCGGCACCATCCATGCGAACGGTGACAACCTCAGGCTCGATTCTTGAGATGCCAGCCACAATAACAGTAAACTGCTGGCATGTCGCCCAGGTCAGCCTGCCGCTTCGAATGTCAAACGGAGTGTTCGCATTCACTTCTACCCCCAGCTCTCCATATTCAATGATACCTTGCTTCTACCTTCCGGCGTGGCATTGCCCCAGCAAGACCAGCTCTCCGGCACCTGACAGGCATCCGTTGCGGGCCATGAATCTCATCATCAGTCGTCACTACGGTACCGACGAAACATCGAGGTTTCAATGTCAGGATACCCTGAAATGCCCGGTGATACAAAGGGTACAGAGTGCATAAATGGACGTCGTACCTAGGACACGAGCTTCAAGCGACGCGTACAGTATCACCATGTGCACTTTGCCATTCAATTCTGAGGCCGTAACACATCGTCGCGTGGGCCATGTAGCAAGTATGTACATATGGAAATAAACGTGCAGCGCAGCCGGCGCGATGTGCGGATCGTGGAGAAAGGCCCGCACCCGTCTCTCTACGTAATTTGCTGACCACCACCACGAAGGATGTTGAAGGAGCAACAGACACAATACGTTCGAGATCAACACGGCGTGGGCCAACCAAAGTCCGCCTGAACTGAGACTATTCTGCACATGACATTGATCCCGTAACTGTTCTCAGCTATCGGACAACAGGCGAGGCCGTGGTATCAGCCTTCGCATTTCGAGCGCACTGTTTTCGCAAAGGACCACATAGTGGGGCTTGTGTGAGCTTCTGTCCAACCCAAGGGATGATCAATCTAGATTCAGGATCCTTAGGCGGGTTCTCTCTAGCCGTGTCAGAAACGACCTAAATCCATACACCGGCAGGAGTCCTACAACCAGAGACGAAGCAACATGAGCTCGATTTCTAGAAAGACCAATGTCGCTCACAACGAGGCTGCGTTCTATCGCTAAGCGTTCCTGCATCTGTGAGGCAATCCCGCAATACGGCCATGCTTGGGTTATCATTGGCCGTGTCTCATATGCATCTACCCGCGCTTGCATATGCATGTGATAGGGTGACCCCGCAAGCCGCCAAGCTCGAGCCCTTCTCTCTGGGTTGGAACTTGGGATTCGGAGTGCACGTCAAACGTTCACCTAGCATGGCGTTACACCATGTGATCCACGGCAATATTCTACAATACTCACAGGGATATACACGACACCAAAGAACTTTCAATTTTCGCGGAAGAGCAATTAGTTCCGCAAGCCTTCCTGAGAGCGATCAGATAGGCGTTCCGCCGCGAATCAAAGGCGGCCACGTCAGGAGCCAGCGGAGCCGTTATCGGGGTCAAGATGATTCAAGCAAGCCACCGCCGCTCCTTGCATCCCAAAGTAGCTCGTGGGTCTGAGACCGATTCTGTGATTGGCGCGTGGTCTCTCATCCATGCTCACCGGTCTTGCTCCACTGATGTCTTCACCCCACTGCTTGTCATCGCATTTCATTCTCTAGCGTCCTTGTGAGAACTCGTATGCCTTTCGACAGTCTCAACAGTCATCGCCAGTGAGGAGATCATGGGGACGAGCATACGTTCCTCCATCAACAAACATTTCCACAAACATTGGGTGATGTATGTCTACACCGCTCATCCATTTCCGTCAACCACAGCGTCATACCTATCGGACTGGCAGGGACGGGGTAATCTACGGAATGTGTGTATGTTTAGCGAAGGTGGGTGAGACCGGCTCTTCTGCCCCGCTACGCCGTTGGATGTCTTGATCCGTAAAGTACCGACAGGACACGTTGGGGGCATTTGATGTCTGAGATGGAATACGCATGTCAATGTCCGCTAGTATGTGGTGTGCAGCATCTAGGCGCCCCTACGCAGGTTGCCATGTCGCAGCGAGCAGCAGAACCGCTTGCCCTCATGGCACATTCGCTTCGAATTATGCGTACACTACTACTGCAGGTAATAGTCTCCGATGAGCCACTTGGCATTCGAAGAGATCCGTGCATACTGTTTGAAATGACTTGAACTCCAAGCTCAACCAATGAAAAACGCAGAATTCTCTCGTTATCGCATATTCATTGGTTGAAGTATAAGAGCAGCGAAAGAAGTTCATTCCTCACCCCTATGCCAAGTGGCTCTTCGGAGACTATTGCTTGCAGTACGCACGACATACCTGCAGCAGTTGCGCAGCCGTTGTTACATTCAGAATAACTACACACATTGCAGATAGATCATACGGCTTCCGACGACATGATAGCAAGCCACAACGATGCTCCTGCCAGGGTTATGTTACTGGGAAGCAGCCTTGCGCTCCTGGGCCTGCAAACATGCGTTCTAAGAAAGGTCTCTGCGCTGATATACCACTTGCTGGTCGGGGTGGGCAATGCACTTTTCGGCCTGCCGCGCATTTTGCCCACAACACACAAATGTCATTATCTTGATCGAATCCGACGATATACCGACCGACCGACCAAGTGAGGCATTCACTATGCATTCGTGATGCCACTCACGGCACGTGTCACAAAAGCAACATACCTTATCTCTAGTCATTATCAATTTCTTACTTTGCGAATCCTCTACATACTCGCAGGGGTACAGAGCTTCTATTGTAAGCTTGATGTAGTGTTGAATCGCAATCGCCACCAACCGGATCAATTTCGTCAATATCGCTTCAATACTCCAACATGGGAACTAAACGATCCGGCCGAGCTTTTCCATCCTCTGGCATGGACTACCGCGCAATACCACAGCCGCCAATTTTCTTTTGTCGAGTCCTCCTTGCTAGTGTGTTCCAGAGGTCCCAATGTGGGCATTTGGAAGCTCAAGCCAAGTTGCATCGAGAGGTATTCGTATCCGTGGTTTATGCGACTACCTAGGTACCTACCTAGGTAGGTATTCAACGAAATACCGATTGCAACGCAATCTGACGCCGCGTTGCCCGCTACTCGTGTTGCTAATTTTTAGGGACGCCTAAACAATTATGGTTCGCTGCGTATGCTCCACCTACAGTATACCGAAGGAAACGTGCTCAACCAGCCCTCCTTGAGAAGGATTAGGCCTGTTCGGCTGCCCAGTTTTAGTTCCAGATATCGCTAATATTAGTACAGGCACTAACTGGCGCCAGCGCTTGGCGTGAACGGGGTCAGAACTGGAGAGGCTGTTCGCCATACAATCTACCTACTTTACTTCCTTAGGTCTTCTTTTTAGCATGCCGAGCACGGTTTCCCTGTTTAAGGACGTCTAATCTCAAAGTAGTTAGGATAGAAGGTTCTAGCCGTACGGGCCGAGCGCAGCCAGCCTGTGAGAGCGTAGAGCGCGGTAAAGCGCGGGCGTGGAGTGCCCGCCAGTTTCAAAATACTTGGGATAAGCAACAATTTCAAACTGGTGCTCCAGTTTGGTGAAAAGAGTAAGGAGGGGGGCCAAGTTGTACTACACAAGGGTTTATTTTATTAGTAGTAGCGCTAAGTTAACAAACTGGTCCTCCAGTTCCAATTTGAAAACCCCCAGTTTACCGAACACAACACCAGTTTGGAGCCCATATCGAAAGACTACCCGATCGGGCGATATCTGGAACTGAAACTGGGCAACCGAACAGGGCCTTATTTGGTGGCTGGGGACAGTAGGAAATTTCTGCCTGTGCGCGGGCCGAGAAAAACTGACGGAGAATTCGCAACGGAATTGATTGATGTCGATTACGAGTCGATTTTATGTTGAGGAGAATTGTCTACCTACAGCATTTATTGGTTCCGCCGCGAGCGAATCGTGCGCTTCGGTTTCTGGCGTGGACTACTCGCCATTTTACAATTAATCCTCATATCGGGACACCGACAAATTCTTCGACGGCCCCGCATTGGTGGTGTGGTTCTGAAGATTCTAGTTGCAACGGCCTCGCAGTGATCGCGATTACTAAAAGTTAAGCGCTATTATTCCTAGGTTCGTGAAAAAGCTTCGGCTTTTCTCCGAAACTATTACGAATCATCTCGACATCACTTCAAGTTTGGAGGATGTCAACAATGCTTCTCGGGATTTACTCCCTGACCAAATCATACGGAGCAGTCCTTAAGTTCGGGCCCACGTGAAACACAAGAACACCAGTTCGCAGCAGCGGAAAATCATCCTCTAAACGTCCAGCGTCTCAAGCTTCCCCACGATGTCTGTAGTTTCAACACGCAGTGGCAGCTGCCGAGTAATGTGCATGCGTCTGGGGAGAACGCTCAACCTGCGGAGCGTTCTGCATGTTTCTGGCAGGCCCTGCGTCGTTGCACAGCCTGCGCCGGCTGCGTGCGCACGCGGTCCGTCGTGCAGATGCGCATGCGTAATGTACGTCTGATGTTTCAGAGCATTTTGCCACTACGTAGCCAAGTCGAACGACATGTTGCTGTGCAAATTTGTCAAAATTTGTCTTTGAAAGATTGGTGCAATCAAGTGTGCCCCCTACGTAAGTAACCCTGCCGCGCTAAAAGAGCCACCAAAGTTACAGTGTAAGCTAGAGATAGCTGCAGATGTCAAGACTTTGAACTGCAAACATCGATGCCTTGGGCGTGAAAATACTACATACGTCGATCTTGGGCAATCTAAGTTTTACTGAACCGCAGCTTATCTGGGTAAGTAACGGCGGCACGCGAACTTGGTCCCTTCTCCTGCATGGTATATACACTGCCAGAAAGTGCGCAAAGTAACAGGTTGGGCCTTCGTGTTAGTGAAAGATCTGACTGTCTACGCTGGCATGGGGAATGGGTGCATTCGGGCAGTGTTGGTGCCTTCATCTGGACTCGGAGCCCGAAAGCATAGTGCCAACGTTATGCTTTCATTCGCCTTGTAGCGTAAGCATCAATATTCGTCGCACAGAAAATTTCATATTAGTGCTGTCTGCGTTGGATAGTCTCTATTCATGCGTTGTGTTGGTGACGAGGCTGTCTCAGCTGGATGATTAACGCTGTATGCACCTTCCCTGTTTGTATTGGGGGAATTACGTATGGAGAACGGGCAATTAGAATACTCACATTTGATATTGGACTACATTGTGCAACTGTGATCCAGAACGTCTTGTATTGTGTCAATGGAACGATTGTCCACCCAATGTGCACACTCAGTACGTGCATTCGGCGCCTGTCTACACCAACACATCGTTCGCCTACTGGACTCTATGCATTCATTCGACCCTTGTGATTCCAAGCTGACACGCTCGCTTTGAATGGTCTTGTCTGACTGAACTGCAACAGAGGATCTCTTTGCCATTTCTGCCATCTGGTTCAGCATCTTCGTAACAGGTGGCAAATTCAAACCCGATATTATCTGCAATCCCCGAGGTCAGCCAGATGTACTCACAATTGTAGTCCTCCTAGAGACTGGTAAATCTACGTGCTGCTCCCGCTTTCATGACACTGATCTGTGTGAGTTTCAGAAATATACAAAGTGGACGAGACTCTTGGAAAGCGAACATCGTACTAGAGTAATGGATTTGGGATCCAAGACCATTGTCGCTGTTGAAAGGGCACAGGATTCTATTCATCTGGTGCTTGCGAATCACTAGACAAAGGCTCTTGTTGTCAGCTGTCAACAAGTGGCGACTTTGCATCTCCACCCACAAACCCGAGCTCGTTTCATCCTTACCTCCTTTCAAATCGCCGGAACACCATAATCGCACTCTCGCAGCTCCTCATATACTCTCAATCTCTTGTCCGAGGAGTCGGCGGAGAAGCAAGAGGTGACCTCCACCTCCCCATCCAACACCTCCCTCAATCTTCCCTCCACAAATGGCGCCTCACCTTCCGGGTCATCTATAATCCTAAAGTCGACAGTCCTGTCCGCAAACACAAACAACTCGACGCCAGAAATCTCAACCCTCCTCATATTTGGCCACCCGCCTTTCGTCAGGACTTGAAGAATGTGCGCGCGTTGAAGAGCACGTCTGCGGAATTGTATATGTATGGGCGCCCCAAGCTGCCCAAGAAGCACCGGCACCTGTGCCTTATGTAATGGTCGTAGCTGAAGTGCTGGAGTGTGCTGCGTGTGGATGACAAGAACAAGGCCCAGGAAGCATACATTCCAGTGTATTTCTCGTCTCTGAACTCGGGCAAGTTCTCGTCGGCATTGCCCATTGCTAGAGGTAAATATACGAAGTCAGTATATGTCTCATATGCAGTTCGTACAGGGATATTACGGACTGCTGACACTCAACCGTGTGAGCTTCCCGCAGTGACCGATGAGCGGGTCAAGGACTCCATGCATGAATCGGAAGAAATCAGGGTTATGACTAAGGCGTGCTTCTGTGCCAGTCGAGACTAAGTATGCTTCGAGATCCTTGAGATGTGTGACTGGGACTTCGGGGCCCGGTGTCATGGTAGACCATGTGAGGAGGTTGCGTAGCTCGATGGCTTCGAGGTTGGGGTGAAGGATGTTTGCGGCGAACTCTCGGGACATGCAACCACTTAAACTCACTGCTCTCGCGGAAGGGAAGAGCGGAGGTGGGGTTGTGACTTCGCGCCATGGTCTTGTAATGTTAGTGAGGGAAACCAAGTCAAGATGGCTATCAATACCGGAGCCAGCACATATCGACGCTCACGATGTTTACCATGCTTCGGAAAGCGCGCCACAATGGTTCTGGCATGATATTAGAGGGTGTGAGTGTAAATTGTAGTGGTATAAGCGTACCATCCTCCGGCTCGTAACACCCTTCTTCGTCGTCCTGATTGTCATACCATCTTGTAGTTTGGCTAATAGTGTCCACAACCTCCCACCCTCTCCTGAACTCATCTTCTAGACGCCATCTCCAGTCATTACTATTAGTGTTCAAGACTGTCCAATGCAGCTCACGAACATATCTGCCAAGGTCCGGCTTCTCCTGGATGGTATGGATGAATGACACTTGCTTCTTGAATGCGCGAAAGTCAACGGGCGTCAGCCCCCTCTTCACAAAGTCTGCTGCAACCAATTCCTCAGGATTGGCAGCATGATGAGATCTAAGGTCAATAATGGAGTAGAGCTCGGGAACCTATGGTGTGGTAAGTCAGTGGAATGGCAAACAAACTGGTGGACGTGCGTACGCTGACTTCCAGCAGGTAGCGGCATGTCATGGACATGTTCAGTATATCCGATGCATCGCAACTACTCAGGATCGAGACGAGTAGTTCGACTGGAAGAGCGAGCAAGTGCGGCGGATCTACTGAGCTTTTGATGCCCGCATGTGGAGTGGATTTGGCTGTGACGTCCGCATCCGACTTGGTCAAAGATGAGCTGACTGCTCCCATGCTGGCCAAGTAAATAGCGTCTGGGAAATATTCTAATGAACCTGAGCGACAATCTCTAGCGTCCTGGACTCGTGTAAAGCTGTAAAGCTATTCGACGGCACCACAGAAGGCGATGCGATGTAAACATTCAAGGTAGAAACGTCGAACGCAAACATGAGTCATCGACGCAGGTGATGGAGGGGAGGGGAAGGGTAAATCCATAGCATTGCCAAGTCTCAAAAGCTCTGGCTTACTCCGGGCCAGAGACGACCACAGCCCAGTTTGCAAGGCTGCGAACATGTGTTCACAGCCCCCAGACTGCGTTCCACGACAGTTGCAGGCCAGAGAATGTCAGTCATATGTGCAGGTTCTGCAAAGATGGGGAAAAGGCTATGTTGATTGAGATGAGAGCCGCGATGCTATCACAACGGACGAATGAAGCTGTCATCGTTCAGTACACCTCAAATGTCCTCACTCCTTGCTGCTGTGCTATCCCTCGAAGCGAGTCCAATGGAAAGATCGACCAAGCCATCAGTCGGCGGAGAGAACTGTCTCAAACTCACACCACTTTCAGCGAATATTTTTGCCGTCATCGTGTCGACCATATAGCCTTGATTATAGACGACTTCGCTGATACCAACCTGAGTGATCTTGACACTGCAGGTCAGGCATGGGCAGGTGTTACAGTATAGGGTCGCACTTCCGCCGATGCGATCTCGACCTGCTTCAAGCAGGGCGTTCTCTTCCGCATGGAGGCAGAGGCATGTGTTCAACCCAATGCCACCTTTGGCGGCATTGTTGCATCGCGGACAGCCGCCTTCGTTGCAGTTGGTCATGCCTCGTGGCGTCCCGTTGTAGCCTGTGCTGACAACTCTCTTCTCCCGGACGATGACGCATCCGACTCTTCGTTTCATGCAGTTACTCCGGTGGGCTGCCAGGTCTGCGAGTCGCATGAAGTACTGATCCCAGCTAGGTCGTAGTCGTGCCTCATCCGTGAGGTTCAACGACCGTACCGCATCCCGTAGTGATGAGACGGATGATGTCGAGTTGAGCAACTTCAGCTGTGCCCGCTGAAAGAGGGCGCTGAGTCCAGTGCCAGGCGCGAAGAGGTGGTCATCGTTGCGCAGCACGAAGTCTTCGAGCGTTGGAGGAGTGAGTCGGTTCGCAGCACAGCGGTCGGTAAACCTCTTCCAGCGAACGCTCACGGGCGCGTCCACGCTGATCAGAAGGAAGAAGGGTCGTCTGAGCAGCGCATCGACCACGTCGTCGTCCCATATATCGGTTGTTACCCAACGCTCTCGCCATCGCAGCGTCACAAAATCGAGCAACGCGTCCGCATCTGGAAACACATGCTGGTCGTTGATGGGGCTAGCATCGGTTGGCGGCACGTGAGCGTTTGAGGCCGACTTTCCGACTGCAGGTGTTGCTGCGGTCCGGGCCAGGCGAATGCGCGTGAAGCTGTGCTCGTCGACGAGATACGAGGCTATCGAAGACTTGCCCGCGCAGATACCTGGGCTGAGTCAGCGCAGCCGAAGAAGTCGCGACGCGTGATCTTGCCTCCACACAGCCCGATGAGCATCTTTACAGACTGATGGTGCAATGATAAGACGAACGTCACGTCGCGAACGGTGCGTTGGTGTGCCTGCCCAACGTAGCGCATTCGCAGCTGCAGGAACGCGTGCTTAGCCTGCCCCGCCTGACTGATGACATAGCGCGGGGTGTGAGCTGCCTCGAAGACATTCACCAGACCCCGTGCCTGCCTAGTATATCTATCTCCACGTGCTCCTGCCTTGGGACTCTGTTGTGACTCTGACACTGTGATGGCTGCCTCTTGATATCCTATTCACCACCATAGACTACGTACCAACCTATCTCTAGCACAACTCAGCACAACTCAGCACGGCTGCCCACACACCATGTCTACCACGTTGAGATACGCGCCGTGGCAGAGCGACATCGACATACAGTTCTACGCGGCGCTTGCAAACATCAAGATCAACCATGACATGCTGGACGACTCAGCGCGGAAGATCCTGGGGCTGTATGAGGTGCGGCTTGGAGACCATCCTTCACGCTCGACGCGCATCCAGATACACCCAAACGCGCTCACATCAGACGAGTAGGTAGATAGAAGAGGGCGTATCGTAGGTTGGTCACTAACAGCGCGTCGCAGCGCTCCGCCGACATACTGCCGCGCTGAGGGCATCATCAAGAACTGCAACACCATAGAAGACTACAAGAACCTCAACCGCAACGCCATAATAGAACGATGCGCCCAGACGGTGCGACATGGTCAGAGCTACATTTGGACTTGGCTGACTCGCTGTAGATATGGGATGCGATACACGACGGCTCGATATACGAATGTCCCTCCCTCCTCGCCTCCTTCACCACCATCATCTTCGCGGACCTCAAGAAATACAAGTTCACATACCACTTCGGCTTCCCAGCAATACTTTCAGAGCCGTCATGGAAGCAGATAGGAGAGCCCGCAAGGCTACACGCTCGGGAGACAACATACCTAGTAGACGCAGTGCAAACGTACCGGTACAGCACCGATGCCCGGCAAAGAGGCTTCTTTTTGGCGAAGCGAGTACGCGGCGGAAGAGATTCAGATGTCAGGCCCAAGACGCCTGTTACACCGTTAGAAGAGTTTGGATACACTTGGGCAATAGGAAAGCTCGAGGCGTTTGAGAAGGGCTTTTTCGACGACGTGGACCCTGAAGATCGTTTGATCTGCTTCACAGACCCGTCAACATATGAGACAAACCCCGGATGGCCACTAAGGAATCTACTCCTCTTGATACGGCACAAGTGGCTCCTCAACGAAGCGCAGATCATGTGCTACCGAGACACGCACCACAAACGAGATCAGCCAAACTCCATTATACTCCAAGTCATAGCTGACGTCAATGGTGAGCCAGCATCAGCCACGGCAGAGCCGAGCGAGCGTCCAAAGACGCCGAAAATGCCCAAGGTGACGGGTTGGGAGCGCACAGAAAAGGGAAAGATCTCGTCTCGCTCCGTTGATCTGTCAGAGTACATGGACGATCGCAAATTGGCTGACCAGGCCGTGGACCTTAACCTCAAGCTGATCAAGTGGCGGATATCTCCTAACATCGATTTAGACGTGGTCAAGAACACCAAATGTCTGCTACTGGGGGCCGGCACGCTCGGTACCTACGTTTCCAGAATGCTGATGGGCTGGGGCGTGAGGAAGATAACTTTTGTCGACAACGGGAAAGTGAGCTTCTCCAATCCGGTACGGCAACCGCTGTTTGAATTCAAGGACTGTCTAAAAGGGGGCGTGAACAAATCTGAGCGTGCTGCCGAGGCACTGGAAGCAGTCTATCCGGGTGTGATGGCTAAGGGTCATGTCCTCTCAGTGCCAATGCTGGGGCATCCCATGACCGATGCTACAAGGACGAAAGCAGAGTTTGAGCAGCTAAAGGTACTGGTTGAAGAACACGATGTTGTCTTCCTGCTCATGGACACGAGGGAAAGTCGCTGGCTTCCAACGGTGATGGGCAAGGCTGCCAACAAGATTGTGTTGAACGCTGCGCTAGGCTTCGACACATATGTAGTCATGCGTCATGGCCTGAAGACGACAGATCCGGGCGAGGTAGAGCTAGGCTGCTACTTTTGCAACGATGTCGTCGTACCCGCAGATGTATGTCAATTTCTCTTTTCGAGATCGATACTCAATATTGACGTGTTCTAGTCGATGAAGGACGCAACGCTCGACCAACAATGTACCGTCACCCGCCCCGGCATCGCGCCCCTCGCCTCCTCCCTCCTCGTAGAAATGCTCGTCTCCATTCTCCAGCACCCCTCCAAAGCCCGCGCCCCAACCAACCTCAAGTCACCCCAATCGCAATCCCAACCACCCACGCCTTCCCCTGCACATCCTGCCCTTCCACCGCCATTCGATCACCCCCTCGGCATCATACCGCACACCATCCGCGGCTACCTCTCCACATTCAGCAACATCCAAGTCGAAGGCAAGCCGTATGACTGCTGCTCCGCGTGCAGCGATACGGTGATTGCAGCGTATGAGAAGGATCCATGGGGCTTCGTAAGTCAGGCGCTGAGTCAGAAGGGCTGGGTTGAGGAGATGAGTGGGTTGGCGGAGGTGCAGAGGAAGGCGGATGAGGCGCTGAAAGATGTGGAGTGGGATGAGGAGGATGAGGGTGGTTTGGATGAGGAGGGCGAATTACTTTAGGAGGCAGGAAGGGCGTTGATATCGCTGATAGCGGAGAGGTGGGCTGCATAGAGGATTGGGAATCAGATGATGGTCGTGTGGCATCTTGCTGTACTTGCATTGGGTTTGCATCATTAGCACGAGCGCGTTGTTTCATTTTGCTCTTCGTATTACTATGATATCACCTGTTCTCCTTGATGTTGCTTCATATCGCATAGTTCAGACTTCATAGATATCCCACATCTTCTTTCACTGCCCGCCAACAAGCGAAGGATTATCCACCAACAGTTCAGGATTCTACCGCAGTCCACACCCTGTTACTTGCCCTGTCGAGTACTATGATTTGCGACGGATCGATCATCAAAGCTCGTGGCCTGTTTGACCACCGCTCAATTCGCATATATCCCATAATCATATACATTATCGTACGACATCCGGAGACCCAGCCAACGCCTCTACAGAGAAGGCTTCTTCAAGTGTGGAAAGACATGGCCCAGCCCGTCCCCACTCTGCACCGGCGCCATCCGCTTGTCATCAGCGTTATCGGGCGGTCGCAGATTTTCGCCCTTTTCTTGCGACCCTTCTGGCGCGTCGTGCTCCTGTTTCCGTGCAATCTTGCGGTCGACGTGCTTTTCCAGCCACTCGTGCTGCGACTTGCCCAACCGCAGCGTCTCTTCAACGTCTCTTGTGAGCTTGTCAACCTCTTCCTGTAGCATTTCGTCTCTGCTCTTCTTCGGCTTCTCTGCCTCGGGCTCTTGCGGCCGCTCCGTCTCAGCCCACAGCGCCTCCAGCTCGTCCAACCACCCACACGCCTCTGCCAGCTTCCTCACCCCAGTATCGCAGTCCTCCAGCATCAGCACGTCGTCCGACCGCGAGCCCATCTCGCCCACTTGCTCCGAGTTTATGAGTAACCGCGGGGCGCCTTCCTCGCAGAACTGTGGTAATGATGCGAATGGGTGTACGGATAACGACGTGCCCATGACGATGGCGAGGTCGGCTTGCGAGGGGAGACTGCGGCTCTCGAAGAAGGCAGCGGGGAGTTGTTCGCCAAAGAAGACGATTTCGGGCTTCACGAGGCCGTTGCAGGAGAGGTCGAGGCAGTGGGGCACCCATTTTTTGGTGATGGCGTCGCGCATGCGCTCTTCGGGGTAGGGCTTCTTGCACTCGATGCAGCTTTGCCTGGGAAGTATCAGCATTGGCCCCGCCATATACTGCGTTGCACTGCGTGAGTCACGTACTTTGCAAAACTGCCATGCGCCTCGACGATCTTGTCGTCTGGTACGCCCGCCTCGCGCTCCAGGCAGTCGATGTTCTGCGTGAACAGCTTGAGCAGCAGGCCCTTCTTGTGCAGCAGCGATATGAACGAGTGTGTGATGGTCGGCCGGTAGTTGCCCGGGTACAGCTCCTGCGCGAGCGTGTAGAAGGGCTCTGGGTTGTTGCGGAAGTAGGAGATGTCGAAGACGGCTTCGGCGTAGGGGAGCTTCAGCCGCTGGAGGTTGGCGTAGAGGCCCGTCTCTGGCGAGCGAAAGTCTGGTATGCCGGCTGATGTGCTTATGCCCGCGCCTGTCTGGCGGTGGTGAGGGGGAGTGGTGAGTGCACGTCTAGCTGAACGAACGCGCACCAACTCACCATGACGACGATCTGCCGGGCCTTGCCGTCTCTGATGTACTCTCCCAGCGCCTCAAGCGACCGCTCCTTCAGCGTCTGTGGCGGCGTGTCCGGACCGACCATGTGCGACTCTTCATTGCCCATCGTGGAGCGCCGTGCTTTGCCCTTCTTGCCTTTGCGGCCTTTTTCCGACTCGCGCCACGGCTTGCTCTGGCTGAGCTGCTGGCGATGCGCTTTGTGCTTGCGCCCTATTTTGATGGTAGAAAGACTGGCCGTGGAACTATGAGCGAAGTTGTGCAAGACCAAGTCGCATTGGGTTGCGCACCCCATACTTTCCCTCACAAATATTTCGGGGGTCCGACGACGCGACTGCGTCATACCAAGCCTTTTCGACGAACCTGGGAAGGGAAAGACGATGCTTTCTGTCTACATCACAGAACGGATCGAGTCTACGACACTCGCAATTCCTGCAAGGCGATCCTTCGAGGCAATCTATTCAGCTCATGACCAAGCAGCTCGAATTTGTGTCGCACGTTACATCACGCAAGAACAGTATATGGCACCTGACTCAATGCGTAATTGATGAATGCGCCGACAAGGACACCTTCTGGTTTCCGCAAGCACATCGAAATGCTTCTCAAAAATTGAACATGTCCAGAATAGCCGCCATCGACTTGCACGACGGGCCAAACATAGCGCTAGTCCTTGATGTCCTTCGTTTCATTGACTACCAAATGGGGAGCTTGTCGAACTGGCCGGATCTACGGCAGCCTTTGATCTCGCGTGTAGAAATTCCTGGGGTTGCGAAGCGGGGGCTCTTTTTCTCTGGCTGAGTTCTGTCACTCAGAGCCTGGTGCGAAAGAAGACATGCTCTGATGTAGAAGCTGCGTTCGAAGACTTTCAGACTTGGTTAGGATCTCTTTACCATCATCTCGTACTTTTGTTTCCCATTGGACAAGTCGCAACTTCTGAACGGGAGTGTTTCTGGTGTGGACCGTGTGACATTGTATTTCTCTTCCTTATCGCCTGTTCCGTATCAAGTCGGTCAAGCCCATGGGAAGTCCTTTCACAGACCATTTTCTATTGTTTTGATTTTTATGCGCCAGAACGCGAACACAAAATTTCTCAAGCGATCCTTAGCACACGTGCGAAGCGGGGAAGGTGGCGTATGGGCATTCCCGTGTCCGATCTACGTAAGGTTTGCTGTCGTCGGGTGACGGCAGCGTGCTGTCTTCTGTTACTAGCAAATGACATGGCCAGTAATCGTCAAAGAGTACTTACGGTTCATGGTATGGCCCTCGTTTTTAGTACACAGTCATCACGACACGTTGAATCACCGCGCATCGTCATGGCAGAACTCTCACTGGCTATCATTCCGCTCTTCAACAATGCGATCGATTGCTTTCGACACTTACGTGTGGCCTGCAACTCGGAAAGGGACATGGAGACTTACCAGCTTAGGCTTGATATCGCTGGCCGGACCTTGTCCCGCTGGGGGAAGTTGGTTGCTCTTGATGTCGGTATGAATAAGACTTCCATCACTCTCACGTGCGACGAGTCTGGTCTGTGCGAGAAGATTTTGACGCAGGTCAACAACCTATTCAAGGATGCTTCAGGCAGTTCAAGCCAAGAAATAAGTCCTGTTGGGACGGCGAACGGCGAATCACCGACGTACGACCTCAGCCCGGAAATGAAGTAGCTGTTTCTCGAGCGCACGAACAAAAACTTTGCACAAAAGCTTACGACGAAGGCTAAATGGGCAATGTATAAGCGTGAAGAGTGTGAAAGGCTCGCCGACGACATCGAGAAGCTCATCGAGAGCCTGATGAGCATCACGTCCGCGAACGGCGACATCACGGACCAAATGAAGGCTTTGTGCAAGGAGGAGATCGGTAAGATCAGCAATAATACCGAGGGAAGCCTCAAAGACTTACGCGAAGTCATCAACAAGCACGACAAGCTTTTGTGCGAGGCAATCGAGAGCAGTGGCAGTGATGCAAAGGCTAAGTGGGAACGTGTGGCACACGACACCCGTGCCACTTTTGGAGAGGGGAATCAAGGACTTCAGATGGCGGCAAATTATGGGAAGATGAACAACACCCTTGGAAAAGGTTGAGGAAAATCACGGTCGGTTGTTCCAAGGTTATGTATGTACTGCTTCCAAGGTTGTTATGATATTGGGTTAATTGAGGCCATACCCATGCTTACCGTGACATTTTCAGACGAGTTTGCTGATGTACCAATAAGCGCGACACCAATGGTATTGATGGGTCAACTTTTCCGGTCCCATGAAAGTACCATGCACCAAAATCCCGTGACCCAAGGATTGCTGGTCAAAATTTTCCAACCCATCGGACTGCTTCCATAACAAAGAACCGCATCTCCGCACAAAGTGTTTCACTCTCAATCAGCCATCATGAAGTTTAATCTCCTGAGCGCGACCAACAACCTCGCACGCCGCATCTCGACAAGAGTCCGAAACACCATAAGCCAACCATTGCCAATGGTAGTAAGTCACACAGACCCCTTCCAAGCCTTACGGCACGAATTCAACGGTTCCAGACTCTATCGCGAGAGGTTCAAATGGCAGCCGATCTTGCCTTTGCACGCGAAATGACTTTGCAGCAATGGGACGAGAAGAAACTGGTAAGTCGGTCAATATAAGCGACGCTGCAACTTGAAGCTGATGGTGGCGCAGCATCCGCAGTACTTGGAGGGTGTGTATTGACCCAGCGAGACGCGAGAGCACATGGCCGGCTCGTTGGTTCAATCTTGGGACACTACATGGGTCATCTAGCACTGGGTTTTGTACGAATGTGCTCATATCTATGTCTATAGACTATTGTTGTCAACCACCAGACACACTGATCGCCCAAGCTGGTAACTCACAAAATACGAACAAGATCAAGATCTTTATGTGGCTATCAAATGGCCGTTCTGGGTTCTCGTCACTCAAAAGAAGTCTCCCAAACCCTTTCACAGAAATGCGGTTCGGACTAGTCCCATCCAAGCAATACTGCGCACAAGGTCCCCGGGCCGGTCCTTTACCAAACCAAACCAACTAAAGTTATCTATCCGCCTTTTGAAGGCCACGTGGCGTCTCTCAACCCCAAGACGCTGCCGACCAATTCGTGATTCATGCTAGGTTTCTTTCGCTGTCGTGAAAGTATTCCATGTCAAAACGGTTGTTGGAGAGGCACAACGTACCAGCATGATGTCTACGAAAAGCACAGTCAATGCCCGCTACGCCAAAACCCATTCGCCCTCCTCGGTGTATGAAGTGAAGCATGTGTGAAGACGCGAAGCCACAAATCGCAGCGAAACCAGACAGGTTCGTGTTGCTAGGCGCGCAGCATGGCAGTACTATGGCGACCAGGCTCCTCCGCGGAGCGATAGCAGCCTCGCCAAACAAAAACAACAGAGTTGTGCGAGAGTGTTGTTGTCGTTGCTATACTGTCATACGCGCTAATAGGTCGGTAATTCCAGCCGAGTCAATCAAGTGTGGTGGTGTGGTGAAGGAGCCTCGCTGATGTTCGAGTGGCTGGACCCAACCACCGTGCTAGCAATTGCATCATGCTGCCGTCGTTCACCACGCAGCGCCGCCGTGCATGTGGTTTGACACCTGCTTTCCACTCCTTCCCACCTTCATTCCCTCATTCTCTCGTTGTTCGCCATTTCCTCGCACAAGTGACGGCGTCTTCATCGACTCTCTTTAATCTGCAGCGCATTGCGCCCAATCTGCCCCTCGACTAGCGCCGGCTTCCCCGGTCGTGTCGAACAATATCCAGGAACCGCCGTTTCCCTACGCGACCGCGCTCCTTCCTGCGCCAAACCTTCACCACAGCGCGCTTTCAAGCGCCTCTGTCGCGCACCGCACCACCAAAACCACATCGCCATGCCCGCCGTACCCGATCTAAATCTATACGAGGCGATAGCGCACCTCGCCCCTCGACCTCGACAACCTCTCGATGCGCCGCATAGCCAGCCAGTCGCCAAGCGGCAGTCGATGATGATTCAGCAGGGCATAATCCCCACCTACTACAACCTGTCCGGCCCCGCGCCAGGCACAGTCGTGGGCATCGTCCTGGGCAGCGTCGCGGGCTTCCTTCTCATCGTGTGGCTGCTGTACTCGGTCAGCCAGGGCGGCGGCTTTGGCGGCAATGGCAGGGCGACAACGGCAATGGCAGGCCAGGAAGAGATTGTCGTCAAAAGGCCGCGCCGCAGTTCGCATGCCAGTGGGCGCACACGCACTACACGCAGACAGGATGTGCGCGAGATCAGCAGGAGTCCGAGGCGGTCCGGGGGACGCTCGCAGATTATTGTGGAGGAGAGGAGGGGCCCGCCGCCGCCGCGGCCGAGGAGCATTATTGTCGAGGAGAGGCATCGCGTGCCGCATGACGATGTTGTCGAGGTGATTGAGGAGCACGACGATTACCGCGAACGGAGAGGCAGTGGCAGGAGGGGTGGCTATAGGTGAGTTCTTCTGTGATTGCTAGACAATCTAAAAACTATGCTGACATTCATTCAGGTGATCACATCCTAGCCGCTCTTCGGGTACTTTTTTTCTTCCATCAGCTCGTCCGTTTTTTTGGCTTCAGCGTCTTCCTTCACGGCACGGCTATTTTGCGATACCACACCTTTCTCAATTGTTTTTAAATTCCCCAAATCATGCACATACTAGCGCTCTTCATCATTTATGTACATGTCGTCTTGCAGCATTTGGCGTTGTGCATAGGCATCAGAGGACATACGACATGGCGGTGTACTGGGCATCGTGCTACTCAGATCATATACGATCGGTACGACGAATGGGGATGATGTGAGACGAGAGGACTCACGATTAGTGTGGACAGAGTGTTTCGCCTCAATTGATATATAGCAATTCATCACCTTCTACTGCAATCATCGCCTCTCATCACCGTCAGACGCGAGGCCGCTGTCTCTCTCGCAGTCCTCCGTCGCCGCGAGTTCATACTCCTCCGCGTCCTCCACCGTCTTCCCCAGCTCATTTTGCACAGTTCCAAACGTCCGCCAGAAGACGATGCCTGTGCCAGCTGCTGCCACCGCCAGCGCCAAGTACATCCAATGCAGATACGGATCTCGCGCAAATGGTGCTACCAAGATACCAAGTGCACTCCCCCCAGCCGACGTCAGCAAGAACAAGCTCATGATGAAGCTCTTCATATTCTCGGGCGCCTTCGCGTATGCCAGCTCCAGCCCCGTGATACTCGCTAGTATCTCGCTGAGTGCCACCAGGATATACGCGGGCGCCTGCCAAGCTACGTGGACCTCATTTGGCTTGAACTGGCCCCCGTCCACTTTGCCAGCATCGCACTTCGACGGACTGGCGTAGCACGGTGGAGTGCGATAGATGACGGACTGGAGAACACCAGCATACAACATAGCGAGCCCTGCAAGGAGGAAGCCCACAGTGATCCGGGTAATAGGTTTCAGGGTGAAGTGCAATCTAGTGCGGAGGAAGGGATAGATGATTCGGTCCATGATGGGAATCATGATTATGATCGTGATGGGATCGATGTTTGGGAGGATGTCATTGGGTAGGCCGTGGAGCTGCATCTGGCCAGCTGTTGGAGCGAGTCAGCAAATGACAATAAAGGATACGTGACTTTCCTACCCTGAGAGACGAAGTTATTCATCATTTGCGAAAATGTGAGCCAGTAGATTGGAAAAAATAGGAAGACCCTGCACGCCACCAAAGCCGTCTTCAGCTCGTCGATGAACTTGTCGTCCCAGGATGTTCTGTGCTTCCTCACAGCTAGCGAGCGCGATGATGGCCTCGCTGCCTCGAGATCGAACCCATTCCTCACCGCGATGTACAACGCGCGAAAGCAGTGTCCAATCACACCGCCCTGCGGTGCCTTAATCACATACGTCTTCTTTCCCTTCACCAAGATCGTAAACCCAATCCCAAACATCATCAGCGGCAGCAAATACGCGCTCCAGAAACCCACACGCGATTCCAGCAGCGTAGTCGCAATAGCCGATATAGACCCCACATTAATACAAAGGTAGAACAGCGCAAAGCACCGCTGCATCGTGACTTCCGGGTCGACAATAACTCGCTTCCCATCCCTCAGCGTCTTGATATACGCCTCCGTAGTCCGCACCTGCTCCGCAATCAGCGGGCTCACATTACTCTTGATCCCACCCGTTCCTAGCCCAATCACCCCCATAGCAACAACCAGGCCCGGAAACGCGGCTCCCCGTTCCAAACACCACGGCAAACTCGTAACGAACAGAATAATTATACCCAGCATGTACACAAGACTGAACCACTTGATCGTCGCATATTTGCCGAGATACTGGTCTGCAACTACAGCGCCAAACACGGGCGTCACGTAGCACCAGAATTGGAAGCCGTTGGTCATGGCAGTCGCGCGGGTCTGGCCGAGCCCGAGTGCACCTGGGAGGCCATTGGCGTCCTGGTAGGAATTGGCGATGTAGTTCTGGAAGGGGCCTGAAAGACCGTAGTAGGCGAAGCGTTCGCAGAGCTCGACGATTGCGACGAGAAAGGCGCCATGGGGGAGGCTTTCTGATACGCGGGGTAGGAGGAGGAGGTCCGATGGTGTCGGTATTGTTGAAGGGTTGTGCTCATGCGAGACTTGGGCCTGGTCATTGTCCGGCGAATCTTTACAGCCTGAGTAATCGCCTCGCGCGACGGTCGTGTATGCACCTCTTTCTTCGACACTAGGTCGGCGCCATGCTAAAGGCATATCCAGGACGGGCTGGGAGCTTTGGCCGATCCACCTGCAAGGGACACAATGCCACTCTTGGATGATGTTGTGACGAAAGCACTTCAAGTGCTCTTCACGGCATAATACAAAGTTTGTGAGCTCTGTACATCTCACAGCTTTGTGTTCGTAGGTGGTTGAGTTTCAATCCATTGTGGTATTGAAGACACGATGCGGGTTCTTGGGGTCTTAGCTCGAGGTGAGACAGATCCAAGTCAGACTAGGCCGAAAGCGGATGAGAATACTCTCCCCACCACCAACATCGCTATTTTCGACCCTTCTCCGCCGTTTTGCATCCTGCCTATTCACTATGAAACTCATGTCTTCCCAGTAAAGAACCCGCCTAGCCTTTCCTCGAGATCCCTGACACTAGCTCCGCTGACCAAGCTGCCTCGTATCCACTTCGGCAATTTGTCCTGGATGTGCTTCGTGCCATACCGCCTATCCAGCATCATGATAGCTGCATAGTCGCCCTTGTGTCGTATTGCGCGGCCAATACACTGGTTCACCGCCCGCATGCACGCATTCTCAAAGAAATCTCGTGCCGCGGCTTTGCCGTCTCCTCCACGATTGGTCTCCTTAGTCGATATGTACTGCATCTTTGCTTTCCACTCGGCTGAGTGCGGGTTGGGAAACGGGAGCCCTACCACGACAACAGCGCGGCCGAGTGCATCGCTGAAATTGATGCCTTCAGAAAGCGTGCCGCCAATGACTGCAAAGAGAAGGGCGCCGCATCCTCTACCGGATGCGATAGCAGCACTGTAAGCTGTGAGGACCGAATCTGGGGTAGCTTCCTTGCTTGCTGAGTTCGATACTGCCCTGCGCTGTTCTAGAAAGACCGGCTTGCTTGCTGAAAATTGCTCCCAGAAGCTGCTTGTCGAAGTGGATGCCTTCAGACGTTTCCAGGCAGCTAGACAGCTGTCAAGGTACGAGTAGCTAGGGAAAAATACTACCATACCATCGGGGATGTGATGGACCATGCTGATGATCGCGTTGCCAAGATCTACCATTGTCTTCTCTTTGTTACGATTTTCAAACGTGAAGTCGAAGTCGGCGCCGGACGATGCTTTGACCACAGGTACCGCGAGAAGATTGGATGGTGGAATGACGTGGCCACACGAGATGGTCATGATCCTGGAAGGATTCAGATAAGGTAGAAGGTGTTGCTCATAGTCACTCATTGGAGACATCGTGCCACCGGCGAGAATAACCGCTCTCGCTTCTTCGACTATGTCTTTGAAATGGTAGGTCGGATCGAGGAGCATGTACCTCAGGGAGACACTTGAGGCTTCTTCTTTCGCGTAGAAGAACTGACCTTCAGCCGAGGGGTTCATCAAGGACAACAGGAAGGACTGTACGTGCATGAGCACTGGGACATTCTGGCGCGGACATCTTTCAGTAGACTTCTTGGGGTCGTCCTTAAATATTCCATTCGCCACGTTCTCAGAATAGGCGGTGTAGCCATCTACCTTCCGCGCAAGTCTGCTTCCCTGGAGATATGCGTTGAGCTTGAAGACGTTGATCTGATCAACGCCTTTGCCGGACATGATGGATAGCATGTCGACCAGTCCGTCCCTTGCTTTTGCATCCTTGGTGAGTGCAACGAGGTAGCCAGTGATGGAATCCAGTATGCGCACGGTCTGCGCCACATACATGCGGTTTTTGCCCTTCAGTTTATTGCGGAACTTCTGAAGGTAGGCAGTGAGCTGTGCTCGCGCTTGCTGCACCTGTTCGAGGGTCACAGATACTGAGTATATTCCCGCTATTGCATCCATCAGGTTGTGTGCTTCGTCGATGATGACGATGTGGTCTTTAAGCGACAAGCCCAGGGCGTCGCGTGCAGATTTTTGCAGGAGAAGCGGATATGGTAGGGTGACAATCTGCAAACGTTAATCAAAAGTCTCCAAGATGTTGTGCTATGAGATGCTTAGATACCTCACTATGTTGAATTGCCGGTCTAGACGCGTAATATGGGCATATCCCCAATTTCTTTCCCAGCACACCAAGATCTTCGATGTCTCTGATCTTTGCAAGGGCATGGTCTCGAAAGTCATTGAGCAGGCTCACATTCTCCTTGTTAGGCATGTGGGAACAACGGCTCTCAGCACCAGTAGCCTGCTGTAGCTCGATGCAGCGTTCGTTGATTGCAGTAGCGTTTCCCAGTCGACTGACTCTGCTGTTGATGCAGAGATTCTTTCGAGAACCTAATGTGAGATGTCGTACATCTTCAACTAGAACGTCAACCTCGGATCTGTCGTGATCATCCAGCATGATGGAGGGCGGCATCTTCACCCGACTGAGTTCGTTCGTGAACTGCGTCAATTGAGAATGCGTTCGCGAGCAGAAGAAGATCTTGGTCTCGTCGGGCATGTCACCTTCGTCCACGTTGACAGCGCTATTTGAGTACCCCAGACTCTCCATCAAAGCTCTTGTCTCTGAGGACAGTCCTGATTCATTGAAGGCGGCGCGCCTCTCCGCCTTCTGAGCCTCGTCATCGCTCTCGTAGTCGTCTAAGATGAACAGCGTCTCACCGCCGATTCCATTCGTTGTATCTGCTGCTAGCTTCTGCCGCTTATAGCGTGGTTCTCCACTATCGAAACGCTTTTTGGTTCGTTTTTCTTTTGCTTTGATCTTGGCGAGGCGCTCGTTGAGCTCCTGTCTACGCTGTAGTGCTTCTTCTTTCCTCTGTCGTTGGGTATAGTCAAGCATCCATGTCGGTTCATCGCCGTCGCCCTCGCGTACCAAGAAGCCCTCTTCAAAGGTGTGCCGCTTGTGGTCGCGTAGCCAAGTCAATGATCCGCAGATGAGGCTCAGCGACTTGCCCGTTCCTGTCGGAGACTCGAAGATGCCGACTTTGCTAGCTTCCAGGCAGTCGTACACCGCGTTCATGAAGTCTATCTGGATGTCATATGGCTGATACGGGTGATGGAAGTCCCGCTGCATGTTGTCGCCGCCCATGGTGCAGGCGTTGTTGTGTTGATGTGCATTCGCGTGAGGAGAGGTTTGGGCTGGCTTCTCGTTACAGCCCGAGTCCCGTTAGCGCCTCACGCTAGCACGTGACACACTAACAGCCTTCAAAGCTTAGAAGGAGCTAGCAATTACTTATCTAGCTAATTCTTACTTATTTAGCTATCTCTAACTTATTTAACTAATAAGTTACTCCTCATTTACTTAGCTTCTCCTAACTTATTTAGCTTCTTCTTACTTATTTAGCTTCTTCTTACTTAACGTGTTTCATTACTGTGGTATCAGGCAAAAGTTTTAACGGTGGCTCGTGCAGTGGCTGAGGACAAAACCCTTCTAATTTCCTGTTTTAAATGAGATTCGGAGCGAGATACCTGATCTGTCAGCAATTACTGGTTA